>Ga0247840_10001239_pt1 | contig 50915 bp, 37 predicted proteins | sample LaCruzMarch2015__FD_192404 | JGI IMG/M metagenome (GOLD analysis project Ga0247840, IMG submission 192404) | Freshwater microbial communities from meromictic Lake La Cruz, Castile-La Mancha, Spain - LaCruzMarch2015_17m | ecosystem: Environmental > Aquatic > Freshwater > Lake | place: Spain... | reverse complement strand
ACCTGGGATCATGACCGCAAATCCGCCACGCCGGAAGTGCCGTGGCCGGACGTGCAGCAGCGTTTCGCCAACGATGTGCGCCGTATCGATTTTTGCGTGGGCGATCTGCTCCAGCTGTTGAAAGATTTGAAGATCGACGACAACACGCTGGTCGTTTTCACCTCCGACAACGGACCATCTCAGGAATCTAAATTGCCTGAGAAATACGAACCGACCTTCTTCCGCGGATTCGGTCCCTTCGAGGGCATCAAGCGCGATACCTGGGAGGGCGGTATGCGAGAGCCGGCGCTGGCCCGCTGGCCGCGCGGAATTCCTACCGGGCGCGTCGACAACGAGCCCTCCGGTCAGTGGAACTGGCTGGCTACGTTCTGTGACGTGGCCGGTCTACCCGTGCCCGCGGCGTCGGATGGCGTTTCGCTCGTGCCTTCGCTTACCGGTAAAGGAAAGCAAATGCCGGGCACGCTTTACATCGAGTATTTTGCTAAGGGCCGCACGCCGGATTATCAGGAGTTCGACCCAGCGCATCAGAAGCGCGAACGCAACCAGATGCAAAACATCTACCTCAATGGGTATAAAGGCATTCGCTATAACGTGCAGTCGGCGGACGACGATTTTGAAATCTACAACCTCGCTACCGACGAACGGGAGCTCAACAACCTGGCGAAGAGCCCGGAATTGGCAGGCCTGCAAGCCGCTATGAAGGTGCGTGTCCTGCAAGTGCGCACGCCCGCTGCCGATGCAAAACGTCCCTACGATACGGCGTTGGTGCCGCCGGTGCTGCAAGAGCCGACCGGCGAGCCCGGCTTGACGTGGTCGCTCTTCAAAGGTGAATGGCCGTGGATGCCCGATTTCCGCACGCTGGCTCCGCAAACCACTGGACAGACGAAGCAGATTGATCTTTCGATGGCTTCCGGTAGTCAGCCGTTCGGTGTCGCCTTCACCGGCTTCTTCTATGCCGGGCAGGATGGCGAATACACTTTCACCCTCGGCAGCGACACCGGTGCGATGCTTTTTCTGCATGACATCCGGGTGATTAACGAGCCGATGAAAAATCCGGCGGGCCAATTCACCGGTAAAGTCCGCCTGAAATCCGGCTGGCATCCGCTGCGTTTGTATTACCGGCATGCGGACAGCGTCCAGCCGCATGTGGCACTGACCTGTCAGCAGGGCGGGGTGGGTGAATACAAGCTGACGCCGGAAGTGTTCCGCACCCGCTAAGAAGAAGCGAATAAGGATATCTGATGAAATTAAATGATTTTAAAAATCCCGGTGTTGAATGGCGCGGCAAACCGTTCTGGAGCTGGAACGGCAAGCTCGAAAAAGCAGAGCTGATCCGCCAGGTTCATGTGCTCAAAGAAATGGGTATGGGCGGCTTCTTCATGCACTCGCGCACCGGCCTCGAAACCGAATACCTCGGCGACGAATGGTTCGATCTGATTAACGCCTGCGCCGACGAAGCGGAAAAGATAGGCCTCGAAGCGTGGCTCTATGACGAAGACCGCTGGCCCTCCGGCCTCGCCGGCGGCATCGTTTCGCAACATCCCGAATTCCGGCAAAAGGCGATTCTTTTGGACTTGTCCTATAAGACCGATCCGTCCGATCAAGTCGTCGGCCAATGGGTTGCAAAGCTCGACGGAACCGTTTGTTCAGAGCTTGCGCCGTTCAGCGGAACCGTTCCTGAAGGCAGAACGCTGCTGACCTTTTGCATCGTTGAGCAGGGCCGCAACGGTTTCTACAACGGCTTCACCTACATCGACACGATGAACCGCGATGCCACCAATGCCTTTCTGAAATCCACGCATGAAAAATACGCCGCCAAATGCGGTGGGCGCCTCGGCAGATCCATCAAGGGAATTTTCACCGACGAACCGCATCGCGGCGCACTGCTCGACGGTTTTTCGACGTATATGGAGAAAGGTGAATATACCGTTCCGTACACCCAGAAGCTCTTCAGCGAATTTCAGCAACGCTTCGGCTACGATCTGAAAGAAAAGCTGCCGGAACTTTTCCTCCAAATCGACGGGCGGCGCATATCGCCGGTCAAGTGGCACTTTGTCGAACTGCTCCAGCAGCTCTTTCTGGAAAACTACGCCATCCCCTGCGAGCAGTGGTGTGAAAAGCACAACCTCATCCTTACCGGCCACATACTGCACGAGGACAATCTCACGGCGCAGACGGCCATGTCCGGCTCGATGATGCGTTACTACGAACACATGACGTTTCCCGGCGTCGATGTACTCTCCGAAGGAAACCGTAACTACTGGATCGTCAAGCAGCTCGCTTCCGCCGCCCGTCAGGTGGGTCAGACCCATTTGCTTTCCGAGTTGTACGGCGCCACCGGCTGGCAGATGCCGTTTGCCGGACATAAAGCGGTCGGCGACTGGCAGGCGCTGCTGGGCGTCAATCTGCGCTGTCACCATCTCTCGTGGTACACCATGCGCGGCGAAGCCAAGCGCGACTATCCGGCCAGCATTCTCCATCAGTCGGCGTGGTACAAAGAGTACAAACACATCGAAGATTATTTTGCCCGCTTCGGCCTGATGATGGCGCAGGGCGAGCCGGTCTGCGATCTGCTGGTGATCAATCCGGTCGAAACCTTCTGGGCGCAGGTGTATCTCGGCTGGTCGAAAGGTCTCGGCCTGCTGGACGAACATCTCAAAATGCTCGAAGAAAAATACCAGACGCTTTTCACCTGGCTGCTCGAAAGCCAGATCGACTTCGACTACGGCGACGAAGAAATGATGAGCCGGCTCGCCGCGGTCGAAGGCGACACACTGCGGGTCGGGCGGGCAAAATATAAAGCCGTTCTGATCAGCGGCATGGATACCATCCGCTCTTCCACGGTCAAACTGCTCAAACAGTTTGAAGCCGACGGCGGCAAAGTCATCGTCGCAGGCGAAGCGCCGGGCTGCATCGACGCGCTGCCGGCCAAGATTCCGGAATTCGGGAAAGTGGAGTTTTGCAAAGCGGCGGTTCTCGCCGCCGTGCCTGCGCCGCAGGCCGCCGTCGTTGCGCCGGACATCTTCGGCCAGCTGCGAAAAACGGATGACGGACTGATTTTTGCTGCGCTAAACGTTAATCGCGACGAACGCCGCGAAAACGTCACCGTCCGCATTAAAACCGATCTGCCGATTGAAGAGTGGAATTGTGAAACCGGCGCGCGGTATCCGGTTGCTGTCGCATCATCCACTGGCTGGAAAACTTTTACGGCCGACTTTCCAAAAGGCGGAAACAAGTTGTACGTTGCCTCTAAAAAGTTTCAACCATTAGAACCAGCAGTTCCGGCGACTTTGCCCGGCGAATGGAAAGAGATTTCAGGCCTGTTCGAGTATTCGCTTTCCGAATCCAACGTCTGCGTTCTTGATTCGGCGGAATATCGGATCGACGCTGGCGGACCTGTCACGCCGGAGTCCCGAGAGGGCGAAGGCGGGTGGCAATCGGAAACCGATGTACTGAAAATCGATCAGAAAATCCGCGATCTGCACGGCGTCATGCGCCGTGGCGGTGAAATGCTCCAGCCGTGGTTCACGGCGCAGCATCCGGTTAAAACGCTTTGTTCGGTCGAACTGCGCTACTCCTTCGAAATCGAAGCCATGCCAGACTGGGCCGATCTGGTGATCGAAGAACCGGAAAACTTCACCGTTGAAATCAACGGAAAGCCGTTTGACCTTTCCCGGAAGTCCGGCGACTGGATCGATATCGCATTCCATCGTATGCGGATTCCGTCGCAATGGTTGAAGCCCGGAAAAAACGAAATCCTTTTCAAAACACGCTACAAAGAGAACAGCAATCTCGAAGCGATTTATCTGCTCGGTGATTTCGGTGTCCGGCTGGACGGCGGCGTCCGTAAAATCGTTCCGATCGCTGGGAAAATCGCGGTTGGCGACATCTGTGCGCAGGGCTTCCCGTTCTACTCCGGGAAAATCACCTACCGGATTTCACTGCCGGAAGGGGCGAAGCGTCTGCGGCTGCCGTCCATCGGCGGAGCCTGCGCGAAAGTCAACGGACAGGTTCTCGGTTGGGATCCTTTTGAAACCGAGGTCTCCGGCGATTCGACGGAAGTCGAAATCATTCTCACCCGCCGCAACACCTTCGGCCCGCTGCATGACGCCGGTAAGGGCCGGGTGTACACCGCGCCGGATCACTGGCTGACCGAAGGCGCAGATTTCAGCCCGGAACCGGTATTTATCCCCTCTGGCCTGTTGTCTATGCCGAGTGTTTTAAATTGATCCAAGTGTGAGCCTGCGGATACTGGCGCAAGTAGTCCATCATGCCCTGCATGACATCTACTCAGTTCGTTGAGCCGGCGGAGCGCTTGCGGTCACGATGCGGACCGACTATGATCAACCCGCGGACGAAGAACGGCTCTGGAGTATTAGGGGAGCATCATGAAAAAAGCAGATATCGGATTGATTGGTTTGGCGGTGATGGGTGAGAACATGGTTCTCAACATGGAGAGTAAGGGTTTCACCGTGGCGGTGTTCAACCGTACCGTGGAAAAAGTCGACGCGTTTATCGCCGGGCGCGGCGCAGGCAAAAAATTCATCGGCGCGCACAGCATCAAAGAATTTTGCGCGAGCCTTAAACGTCCGCGTAAAGTGATGATGCTGGTGAAGGCCGGTACGGCTGTGGATGATTTCATCGAGCAGGTCATTCCGTATCTGGAGCCGGGCGACATCATCATTGACGGTGGCAACTCCCACTTCCCGGATACCATCCGCCGTACGAAATATGTGGAAAGTAAAGAGTTACTCTATATCGGTGCCGGCGTTTCCGGCGGTGAAGAAGGCGCTTTGCTAGGCCCGTCTATCATGCCTGGCGGCTCTCCGGCCGCATGGCCGGCGGTTAAGCCGATATTCCAAAAAATCTGTGCCCAGACCGCTGCAGGCGAACCCTGCTGCGAATGGGTCGGCGAAAACGGAGCAGGCCACTTCGTCAAGATGGTTCACAACGGCATCGAGTACGGCGATATGCAGATGATCTGTGAAACCTACCAGATGATGAAGGAGGGGCTGGGCCTTTCCAACGAAGAGATGCATAAGGTGTTCAAGGAATGGAATGTCGGCGAGCTTGATTCCTATCTGATTGAAATCACCCGCGACATTCTCGGCTACAAAACCGAAACCGGTGAAGCGGTGTTGGATAAGATTCTCGATGCCGCCGGCCAGAAGGGTACCGGCAAGTGGACCGCCGTTGCCGCGCTGGACGAAGGTCAACCGCTGACGCTGATCGGCGAGGCCGTTTTCGCCCGCTGTCTGTCGGCCATTAAAGACGAACGCGTGGAAGCGGCGAAAACGCTGAAGGGTCCCGGCGTGAAATTCAAAGGCGACAAGGCTGCGATGATTGAAGATCTTAAGCAGGCACTTTATGCCTCCAAACTGGTCAGCTATGCGCAGGGCTATCAGCTTATGCGCGCCGCCGCTAAGACCTACGGCTGGAATCTCAACAACGGCGGTATTGCGCTGATGTGGCGCGGCGGATGTATTATCCGCTCGGTGTTTCTCGGTAAGATCAAAGGAGCGTTTGACCGTAATCCGGATCTGATGAATCTGCTGCTCGATCCGTTTTTCAGCGGCAAGGTGCATGACGCGCAGGCTGGTTGGCGCCGTGTGATCTGTCAATCCGTCGAGCTGGGGATTCCGATGCCCGCCATCAACTCCGCGCTGGCCTATTACGACGGCTATCGTGCCGCACGTCTTCCGGCCAATCTGCTTCAGGCGCAGCGCGACTATTTCGGCGCGCATACTTACGAACGGATCGATAAACCGCGCGGCGAATTTTTCCACACCAACTGGACAGGTCGCGGAGGCGATACCGCTGCTTCGACATATATTGCCTGATGGGGCGGCGGCTGTAATCGGTTCTGTTTTTTTCCAGCCATTGGAAACTTTGCTTTCAGTATCAATTTGCGTATGATGCCGCCCATTCATGAAACAGTCCTTTTCTTTATTTCTGGCGTTTAAGTATCTGAAGCCTAAGCGGTCGTTTCTTTCAGTTGTTACCCTGCTTTCGCTTCTCGGTGTTACATTGGGAGTCGCTGTGCTCATCATCGTTCTTTCCGTGATGACCGGATTCGACGAAACGTGGCGCGAGCGGATTCTCAGCTTTAATGCGCACGTCCGGGTTGGCGAATACGGCGGTATCGTGCATCAGCCTGAAAAGCTGCTGACGGCCATTAAGCGTGTCGATGGTATCACCGGCGCAGCTCCTAATTTGGAGGGGTTGGTTTTTGTTCAGGTCGGGGAGAACGCTCAGCCGGCCCAGTTGCGCGGAATCGATCCTGAACTGGAAAAAACAGTCAGTCAGGTTCCGAAGCATATGGTCGAAGGACAGTTTTCTGTCGGCTACGGTCAGGTGGTTGTCGGCCGTGACCTGGCATCGCGCATGGGTTTACGGCTCGGCAATAAACTGTTGATTTATTCACCGCAGAACTTTGTTTCACGGGATGAGTTGCGTCTACCCGAGGAACTGACCGTCAGCGGTATTTTTGAAGTGGGTATGTACGAAATTGATGCGGGTTATGTGCTCACGTCGCTGCAAACCGCCCGCTCGATTTACAATGTAGAGCAGGGTGTTCACAGTGTTCAGGTAATGACATCCGATCCGATGATGGCACCGCGCATAGCCCGCGATATTCGCACTGCGCTTGGCCCGTTTTTTGAAGCGCGCACCTGGATTGATCTGAACAGTCAGATGTTTACGGCGCTTCAAACGGAAAAGAACATGATGTTTTTCCTGCTCATCTTTATCACTATTGTCGCGGCGTTCGGCATTACCAACACGCTGATAACGCTCACCGTGCAGAAGACGCATGAAATCGGACTTTTGAAAGCCATTGGATTTTCCAACCGGCGCATCGTCGCCATCTTTCTCTGGATCGGCATGGTGCAGGGCGTCATTGGTACCGGAATGGGGCTGGGACTCGGTCTGCTGGCGTTGCGCTACCGCAATGAACTGCTGAACTTCATTTCGTCGCAGTTCCGGGTCGATCTGCTTCCGAAAGAGCTTTATCAGCTCAGTCAGATTCCGTCGCACACCACCACCAGCGACGTCGTTACTGTCTGCGCGACTGTTTTGGTCATCTGTACGCTCGCCGGTCTTGTTCCTGCCTGGCGTGCCGCACGCCTCGAACCGGTCGAAGCGCTGCGGAATGAGTAGCCATGTGAACTCTGAAGATGAGTATAAAAACGAAAATACTGGCTGGTCTTTTGGTTATCTTGGCTTTTGCAGGCTTTGCTTCGCTGATCATTGATGCACCCTTTTTATCGGGTCTGCAAGAGCTCCGGTTAAGGCGCCAAATGCAGGCACAGAAATGGGTAAATCTGGTCAATCGCCTGACAAATTACAGTGTCTGCAATGGAGGCGCTGAAAAAGTTTTTTCCTATACGGCGAAAGAGGCTCACTGCAGGTCGATTGAACTGCTCAGTGGCGGGCGGCAAGGCGAAGCGGAGGCGTTAATAGCTTGGGCGACTCAGCGATATTTTGATGATGCGGATCTTCTTTTTGCCAAGGGAGTTTTAGAGCGCTCTCGCTGGGATAAATCTGCGGCGGAACTTTGGTTTGGTTTGGCGCGCCGACAGGGCGCGCACAGCTATATCAGGGAAGCTTCTTTACTTCTGCTGAGATTAGATCGCCGGAACCCGAAAGAGTCCGATCTGCTTAATCTGATCCGGCTGTCGAATGAGCACCCTGATGATGTGTATTTACTCTGGTTGTCAGCCATCCAGTGTCGCGAGCAGAAAAAAGCCGACCTGGGCCGGACGCAATATGAAAAGTTGCTGACGCACTTCAAAGTTGGCCCGATTCTTCTGCATCAAACCTATGCGAATATTCTGACCGAGGATTTTAAAGAATACGATAAAGCGCTTGAACACCGTTATCTGGCGGTGGCGCTGGAGGCGAAGCACTGGTCGCTGCGGGGACTGGGCGACACGTTAATGAAACTTAAACGATACGATGAGGCGTGTGCTGTTTTCGCAAGGGCGGTTCAGCTCGAACCGCTCTGCAACGATTGCTGGAGTAACTGGGGCTGGGCTCTACAGCAGACCGGTCAGTTCGAAGAGGCTCTGGAAAAACACCGCGAGGCCGGTCTTTTAGATCCATCCTCCGCCTATGACTTGTATTGTGCAGGCTATTGCATGGAGAAGCTGGAGCGGTATGAAGAAATGTTTAATTTCTACCGCCGCGCTGCGGAAATGGATTACGCAGATGCTCAACGCGCTTTCGGCTGGTGCTATCAGGATGGTAAAGGCGCCGGACAGGATTATATCGCGGCAGTAAAGTGGTATCGGAAGGCTGCAAAACAGGGTGATGCAGTTGCTCAGTTGCGTTTGGGATATTGTTGCGAAAAAGGGCAAGGCATCGACAAGGATTTCAATGAAGCGGTGAAGTGGTACCGGATGGCCGCAGCTCAAGGTAATGCGGATGCGCTAGGCAATTTAGGGTTATGTTACCACAAAGGTAAAGGGGTTGAAAAAGATCAGCTTCAAGCCGCTTCGTTGTATAAGCGATCACTGGAGAACGATCCTGACAATACAAGTGCACTCAATAATTATGCATGCCTGTTGATTGATTGTGATGATCTGGAAGTGCGGGATTATCCTGAAGCAATACGGCTGGCGCAACGTTCCGTTGCCAGCGATGAACGGGTGTATAATTTAGATACGCTGGCTGATGCGTATGCCCGCAACGGACAGTATGCCGAAGCGGTTAAAACACAGAAACGGCTGGTCGTGCTCCGGCGGCAGGCGTCGCCCGGCAAAGAAATTCCTGCCCGGCCATTAGATAAGTTGGCGGAATACGAACGGAAGTTGGCTGAGCAGAAAGGTGGAGCACAGTGAAAAATTGCGGGCTACCAGTTCTATCCGTGGCGGCACTTGCTGTGTCCGGGACTTCCTTTGCGCAGGCTGCGGCGAAACCGAATATTCTTATCGTGTATCTGGATGACATGGGATGGGGACAGCTCGGATGTTACGACGGGAAGCTGGCTCCGACTCCTCGCATTGATGCGCTGGCGAAAAGCGGCGTACGTTTTACCAACGGCTATGTTTCAGCGCCTGTTTCAGCACCCAGCCGGGTCGGTCTTATGACGGGCCGCTATCAGCAACATACCGGGCACGATGCCAACACGACCAGCAAGCCCGGAACTGAACTTGATATTCACGAAGTTATTTTTGCTCAGCGGATGAAAGCCCTTGGCTACGTCACCGGCATCGTCGGTAAGTGGCATCTAGGTGCCGGACCGGAATATCTGCCGGCGGCGCGCGGATTCGACTATTCATTCGGATCGATCAGTAACGTCGGCGAAGGAGAAGACGGAGGCCGGTTTTATCGCGGAAAAGAACTAATTGCAGATCCGCCCGGCGCGCCGGTGACGGCTCCGCTTTACCGCGATGAGGCACTCAAATTTATTGAGGCGAATCAGAAAACCCCGTGGTTTTTATATCTTCCTTTAAACAATCTGCACGCCCCGGTTGTCGCCAGTGAGCCATATTTAAAACGGTTTGCGCATTTGGAAAAACGTGAACAGGCCTATGCGGCCATGATCACGGAAGCTGATGATGTGGTCGGCCGCGTTCTGGATAAACTGGACGAACTGAATCTGGCGGAAAACACGCTCATCTTTCTTATCAGCGATAATGGCGGTGCGTCCGAGCTGGCTGAAATGAACGGGTTGAGAGGCCGCAAATGGCTGCTGTGGGAAGGCGGTATCCGCGTGGCATGGATCGCCGCGTGGAGGGGCCGTATTCCCGGCGGGCGTGTGCTGGATGAACCGGTGATACAGCTCGATGTAATGCCCACCGTGCTTGCCGCCGCCGGAACCGATGTAAAACCGGAATGGAATCTTGATGGCGTGAATCTTCTGCCGCTGCTGGAAGGTAAAGCGGGAAAACTTGAACCGCGCACACTCTACTGGCGCTTCGGCGTACAGTACGCCATTCGTCAGGGCGACTGGAAAATTGTTAAAGCCGCGATGGATATGCCGCCCATGCTGGTCAATCTGGCGAGTGATCGCGGCGAGCAAAACGATCTTTCGACACAGTATCCCGAAAAGATGTCGGATTTGCAGAATCTGTGGGATCGTTGGAACGCCACGATGCAGCCGCCCCGATGGGAAGACCGGCGCTGGGAAGGCGAGGAAGCTAAAAAAGCGCTGAAGCAGAAGAAAAAAAAGAATTGAGCGGTATAAAATGGATAAAGTTATTTTACGCGCAGAAGAGGTGCATAAGACCTACCACATCGGCCGGCGGGCGGTGGAGGTGCTGCACGGCGTATCGCTGTCGATTAAACGCGGCGAAACCATTTCTATCATGGGAGCAAGCGGTGCAGGTAAGAGTACGCTGATGCATATTCTCGGTGGGCTGGACCAGCCGGATGCGGGCGATGTCTTTTTTGAGGAAATCAGTCTAGGCCGGATGAATCCGGCGAAGCGTGCGGCCTTTCGTGCAAAACGGTGCGGTTTTATTTTTCAAGGCTACCACCTGCTGCCGGAACTGGATGTCCGCCAGAATGTAGTGTTGCCTTCCATGGCGGCAGGAAACGGAGGCGATGTGAGGGCGCGGGCGGAATATCTGCTCGAACAGGTCGGATTAGCCGGGCGGATGGACCATCGTCCAATGGAACTTTCCGGCGGTGAGCAGCAGCGGGTGGCGATTGCGCGGGCGCTGATGAATAATCCCGATCTGATTCTTGCCGACGAACCGACGGGCAATCTGGATTCGCATACCGGCGAAAATATATTGAACAACCTCTTTGATTTAGCGCAATCTGCGCAACGCACACTGATAATAGTGACTCACAATGAACAGGTGGCGGAGCGCTGCCAGCGCGAATTGATTTTAAAAGACGGTAAACTGGAAGAATAGGGACGGATATGAAAATTTATTTAAACGGCAAGCTGGTTGATGAAAAGGATGCGGTTGTTTCGGTTTTTGACCACGGTCTGCTGTACGGTGACGGCGTTTTTGAAGGCACCCGCGTTTATAACGGGCGGATTGCTTTTCTTGATGAACACATGGATCGGCTACTCGATTCCGCCAAAGTGATCGCGCTGGATGTTGGCATGACTAAGGAGGAGCTCAAAAAAGCGACGATAGAAACCTGCAAGGCTAACAGCATCAAAAACGGCTATATGCGGCATGTTGTCACGCGCGGAGTCGGTTCGCTGGGTCTGAATCCCTTTCAATGCAAGAAGGCGCAGGTCATTATCATTGCGGCGGACATCCAGCTTTATCCTGCCGAACTGTACCAGACCGGTATGAAAATTATCACCGCCGGAACCATCCGGAATATGGCCGAAGCGGTCAATCCGCGCGTCAAGAGTTTGAACTATCTCAACAACATCATGGCCAAGATCGAAGCGATCAACGCCGGTGTGATGGAATGTCTCATGCTCAACTCTCAGGGTTTTATTGCGGAAGCTTCCGGCGACAACGTTTTCGCCATCAAGGGTAATAAACTGATGACTCCACCCACTTGGTGCGGCGCGCTGGAAGGCGTCACGCGGGATAAAGTCATGCAGCTGGGCCGTGAGCTGGGTATGGATGTTCAGGAAACGGTTATGACGCGCTATGAGCTCTGGACAGCCGATGAAGTTTTTCTGACCGGAACAGCCGCCGAAGTCATTGCCGTTGTTGAACTCGACAAGCGTCCGATCGGAACCGGAAAGCCCGGCCCGGCTACGAACAAGTTGATCAAAGCGTACCGCGATTTCGTCAATAATAACGGCACGTCGGTCGAATAAGGGGGCTCCCTGTGAAGTGTGATCTCTGCGATAAAGAAGCCGTCGTGCATATGACGCAGGTGGTCAACGGCGAGATGAAGGAAGTTCATCTCTGCGAGGAACACGCGAAAGAAAAGGGAATGGATCTAGACAGTCCTATTTCGATCACCGACATCCTGATGGGGCTGAGCGGACCGCAAAAGAATTTTGCCAGCGAACTGAGTCTTACCTGTCCGCGCTGCGGTATGGCCCGTGAAGAATTCCGCAAAACCGGCCGTCTCGGCTGTCCGGAATGTTACAAGACGTTTATGGCGGAACTGACGATGGCGATTAAGGCGATGCACCACAGCGGACAGCATCTTGGAAAAATTCCGGCGCGCGAAGGTGTGCAGACAAGGGTGAAGTCGAAAATTGCCCGCCTGCAGAAAGACCTCGAAGCGGCGATTGCCCGCGAAGATTTTGAAAAAGCCGCCAAACTGCGTGATCAGATCAAAAAATGCCGCGATGAAGGCACGCAGGCTGACGGGGGTGGAAAATGACCCTCGATGGATTTTTAGAGCGTCATGGCGGCTGGCTTGAAGCGGGGCCTGAAGAAGGCCCGGTTATCAGCAGCCGCGTCCGGCTTGCCCGCAATCTGTGCGACACCACCTTTCCCGGCTGGGCTTCCAAAGAGGTTCGTAACCGTGTTTGGAACGAAGTCGTGCTGGCTTTTGACGGCGTACCGGATAATAAAAGTTTTCTGCGCTGGCGGATGGATGAGTTGAGCGCACTGGATCGTGATCTGCTGTTTGAGCGGCACTTAATCAGTCGCGAGCTGGCGGAACGCCAGACGGGAAGCGGTGTATTTGTTAACGAAGACGAGTGCCGCGCCGTGATGGTTAATGAAGAAGATCATATCCGCCTGCAATCGCTCCAGCCGGGGATGAATCTGCAGAAGGCCTGGGAAGTGGCCGACGAACTGGACAACGCGCTCGAACAGGGGCTTTCCTACGCTTTTTCCAGTAAGTTAGGCTATCTCACCGCCTGTCCGTCAAATGTCGGCACCGGTCTGCGCGCCAGCGTTATGCTCCATTTGCCGGGGCTGGTGCTGACCGAAGAAATCAAGCCGGTGATCAATGCCGTTTCAAAAATTGGTCTCGCTGTGCGCGGGCTGTGGGGTGAAGGCTCCGAAGCCTCCGGCCACATGTTCCAGATTTCGAATCAGGTCACGCTGGGTCGTCCGGAGACTGAGATCATCGCCAATCTCGAACAGATCGTTCTTGAAGTCATCGAGCACGAAAAGAACGCGCGTTTGCGGCTGATGAGTACTCAGGAAATCCGCGTACACGACCACGTCGGTCGCGCCTACGGCATTCTGGCTAACGCCGCGCTGATGACCACCGGCGAAGCACTTGATCTACTCTCGGCGTTGCGGATGGGCGTTGATCTCGGACTGCTGCCGAAAATGGCACGGCGCGAAATCGACCGGCTATTTATCCGGATTCATCCGTCACACCTGCAGAAAGAGGCGGGCGCGGCGCTGAGTCCCGAAGAGCGCGATATCAAACGGGCGTTGCTCATTCGCAAGTTCCTGGAAGGAAAATGAAAAAGACACGCGTTGATCAGAAATTCTCCGCCCTCAAAAAGCAGGGTAAAAAAGGATTCATCGCTTATATCGGCGCGGGCGATCCGTCGCTTGATGACACCGTGGATATCGTTTTGCGCCTCGAAGACGCCGGTGTAGATATTGTCGAACTCGGTCTGCCGTTTTCCGATCCGCTGGCCGACGGCCGCGTCAATCAGGATGCCGCTACCCGCGCACTGGCCGCCGGAGCGACGTTCGATGGCGTGATGAACTGCGTCGCCAAAATCCGCGAGCGCTCGCAGATTCCGCTGATTTTTTACGCTTACCTCAACACGCTTTATGCCCGCGGATTTGAAAAAGCGATGAACGAAGCCGCCGCTGCTGGCATTGATGGATTTCTGATTCTCGATATGCCGCGCGAGGAAGCCGGGCCGTATAAAAAATTTATTTCCGCCGCGAATCTTAACAGCATCACGCTGATTACGCCGACCACGCCGGAAGAGCGGATGAAACAGATCGTCAAAGACGCTAACGGCTTCGTCTATTGTGTTTCCCGCGAAGGGGTCACCGGCGTGCGCGATTCCATCGCCGAAGGGGCGCGCGGACTGGTTGGAAAAATCAAGACGCACACCAAACTGCCGGTCGCTCTCGGTTTTGGAATAGGCACGCCGGCACAGGCCGCTGAGGCCGCTTCCTTCGCCGACGCTGTCGTCGTCGGCAGCGCCATCGTCAACAAATTCCATAACAACCCGCACACACCCGAAGGCCGTGCCGATGCCGCCGCCTTCGTCGCCGAAATGGTTCGGGCTGTTAAGGCTGTTTGAGTGGCTTCCTATGTTGCGTCGTTTGACTTACTTCGGACGCAATAAAGCATCAGAGATGCGGAATCAGTCATGAATTTGAGCAACGAAAGAAAGCTGGCCGCGCGGGCCAAAGAGCTGGGCGAAAGCGCCGGCTCTGCTTCGTTTGATGAACTGTCGGTGCTGACGCGCTCCGAGTCGCCACTGGTGCGGCGGTTGGCCGCTTCCGCACTTGGTAAACTGGCGGGGATTGTTGCGCCGGAGCCCGCTGTGAAGACGCTCCAGCCGTTGCTTTCTGATATTCATCCGCAGGTTCGCCAGTATGCCGCAAAGGCGCTCGGTGCTTTCGGTGTACACGCAAAAGACGTTCTGCCCGATTTGCGCGACCTCTACAAAAGCCCGGTGGAAAAAGATTACGTCAAGCGCAGTGTGTTGGCCGCCGGTAAAACTATTCGTGAAGCGGTACGGATCGCCGAAGAACAGGCGGTTCACTGCTGCCGCCGGTGCGGCGTAAAGCTGGCGTCGGACGAATACGCCCGTTCGCAAAAGGCTTTTCAGCGTCCTTTCTGCGACCACTGTTTCGACGAGGTGTTTCTCGACCGGCGCAACTTTGAAACCAAAGTGGAATTGCAAAAAACCATCCGCGCCAAGGACGGAACCGTCGTGCAGTCCGACGGTGAGCGGCTGATCTGCGAAGTGCTGGCGGCGGAAGGAATCGAATATCGCTACGACGAACGGTTCCGCATTCTCAGCGGACACGCCATCCGACCCGACTTTTATCTGCCGGAGTTCGATGTCTATGTCGAATACTGGGGCATGGACACCGCCGACTACAAAATCGGCATGCTCAAAAAGCAGCAGCTCTACCAGCAGCAGGGCAAAAAGCTCATCTCGCTTTATCCGGATGACAAACCGCACTTACGGGAAGTCCTGCTCGGCAAATTGGCAAAGTTTAAATAACACAACGCTGTGAAGCATTGCAGACGCGAAATCAGTCGTTAATAATGCCGTGCCCGCGCTTCCAATATCTGGGAACTCGCGGCAGAAGTCTTGTTAAAGGTGGGGAAATTGTTTAGCGTGCCCGGCAACTTTATTGGAAGCCGTATGAAACGAAACCTGATTCTGCTGACTATTTTACTGACCGCACTTTCCGCCTTCTCTGCCGAGTACTATGTCGATGCCTCGCGTCCTGACGACAGCGGCGCGGGAACCAGCTGGGCGATGGCGAAGCAGACGATACAGGCGGCGGTAGATTTGACGATTGATGGCGACACCGTTTGGGTTACCAACGGAACCTATGTTCTGTCTGCTGAAATCTACATTACCAACGCGATCACTCTCTGCAGCGTCAACGGTCCGGAAGTGACAATTGTTGACGGAAATGGCGCCACCCGCTGTTTTAATCTTTCGGATGCATGTCTTGTCAGTGGATTTGCCATAACAAACGGGTTCGCATCAGGTGAATATCCTTATTGGAATGGCGGCGGCATCTACTGCTCAACCCCATTTTCTGTGGTTTCAAACTGTGTTATTAGTGGAAACAGTATCGGGTACGGAAATGATTTTGGGCGGTCAGATGGCGGCGGAATGAGTGGCGGATTTGCTGTGGATTGTGTTTTCAGTGGAAATACTGCTGGAGGCGGCGGTGGGATGTGTAGCGGAGTAGCATCTAACTGTACATTTATTTGGAATTTAGCAGAAGGGAGTGGCCCTCTTTTCAATAACCCAGGGTCTTTTGGTGGCGGCGGAATGAGCGACGGTACAGCGTATAATTGCACATTCACGAGTAATTCGGCTAATTGGAGCGGCGGAGCTATGGAACGTGGTACGGCCTATAACAGTACGTTTAATTATAATGGAGCGTCTTATGGAGGAGGGGGACTAAGTGTATCAACGGCCTACGGCTGTGTATTTCGCGGTAATTCGTCATATTGTGGCGGCGGAATGGGCGTGGGGAGGGCGGTCAACTGTACTTTTATAAATAATTCAGCTTCGTATGGTGGCGGAATATTTTTTTCCGACAACTGGGCTGAACAAGGGATTGCGGTATATAACTGTATTTTTTTTGGGAATACGGCATCTGGAGAAAACAACGACATTTCTAAGCCCGTAGCGTACAACTCCTGTTCGTCCGAGCTGACACACGGTGTAAACGGCAACATCACCAACGCGCCGCTGTTTGTGGATGCAGCGAATGGCAACTTTCGGCTTCAATCCAACTCGCCCTGCATTAACTGGGGCAACAATTCGGTGGTGTCGAATGCGACGGACTTAGCTGGCAATCCTCGTATTGTTGAAGGCACAGTCGATATGGGTGCTTATGAGTATCAAGGCATTATTGATTTGGCCGACAGCGATGCCGACGGGATTGCCGATGACTGGGAACGTCAGCACGGTGGCAATCAGAATCCAGGAGGAACTTGCTCAAATGGTGTGAACACGATCCTGCAAGCGTATATTGCCGGGCTCGAGCCGAATGATCCGAACAGTAAATTGCTGACGTCTGTCTTCCGATCTCCGACCTCTGGAAACGAACTGCAGTGGCCGGGCGTTTCGGGGCGCGTTTACTCCGTCTATTTTTCCACCAACCTGCTGAACGGCTTCCAGCCTTTGGCAACCAATATTCCGTGGACGGCTGGCGCTTTCACCGATACCGTTCATAGTGCTCAAGGGCAGGGATTCTATAAAATCGGCGTGGAATTGAAGTAAGGATATTTTTTATGTCAGGACGATATGCAGTGATTATGGCGGGCGGGAAGGGTGAGCGGTTCTGGCCGCTGAGTACGTCGAAGCATCCGAAGCAGTTGCTGGCGCTGGTGGGCGATAAGGCGTTGATTGCACAGGCGGTCGAGCGGCTCGACGGTTTGATTCCTCCGGAAAATGTTTTTGTGGTGACGAATGCCGATCTGGTTGCGGCGACGCGCAAAGCCGCGCCGATGCTGCCGCCGGAAAATATTGTCGGCGAGCCGATCGGTCGCGACACGGCGGCGGCGGTGGCTTGCGGCGGTGCGCTGGTCGGCGCGCGCGATCCACAGGCGGTTTTCGCCGTGCTGACGGCCGATCAGGTAATGGGTGATCTGGATATTTTTAAAGCAACGTTGCGCGGCGGAATGGATCTCGCGGAGAAAAACGAAATTTTGGTGACGATCGGTATTCAGCCGACGTTTCCAAGCACCGGCTTCGGTTATATTGAATCCGGCGCGGATTTCGCCAAAGCCGAGGGCGTGCGGTTCAAGAAAGCGGTACGGTTTGTCGAGAAGCCGGCACTGCCTAAAGCACAGGAATATCTGGCGGGTGGAAAGTTTTTCTGGAATTCCGGTATGTTTATCTGGTCGGTTCCGACGCTGGCAAAAGCGTTTGCGGCGCACTGTCCGTCAATGGCTGAACTGATGACGAAGCTGACCAGCTATGCTGTTCGCGGCGAAATTTCCAGTGGTTTGGAAAAAACCTATCCGGCGCTCGGGAAGATATCGGTAGACTACGCGCTGATGGAGAAGGCGGATAATATCGTAATGGCCTGCGGAACTTTTTCGTGGGACGACGTTGGTTCGTGGCCGGCGCTGGAAAGTCATTTTCCGCAGGATGCGGGCGGCAACACGCTGATCGGTGACTGCCAGCAGATTGATTCTAAGAACAATATTGTGTATTCTAATGGCCGTCTGACCGCGGTAATCGGTGCGGAGAATCTGATTGTTGTTCAGGCCGAAGGTGTGACATTGGTTTGCCCGAAAGAGAAGGCGCAGGAGATCAAGAAGATGCTGGCCCGGTTGCGGGAGCAAGGTTCCTACGATCGATTGCTCTGACAAAGGGGGATGAAATGATGGAAGCATGGCTGCGAGAACTTCATACTTTGTTCTTACATTTTTTCGGTAGGGCCACGCCGACAGAAACCTATGTGGTTATTGCCCTTTGCGTATTGCTTGGTGCACTGGCTCTAAGCCGTGTCAGCACCGGCCTGGGAGCCATTGGCGCTTTTTATACCACCGGTGTTTTGATGACGGCCGCCGGTCTTTGTATTGTCTTGGTCGCGCTGGCTTTTCTGCCTTTCTTTGGATTTGAAGCCTGGTGGATGCCGCTGGCCGTGCCGGCTGCGGTGATGCTGGTCGTGGTAATTCCGATGACGGTACTTTTCCAGAAAGGGAATTATGTCACAGCGTTAATCGGCTGGACTGTGACGTTGCTGGTAATTGCGGTGGTTCTGATACTGGAGCCGATGACGGTGCGTACGTTTGAAGATGGTTTCGCAAAGGCGGTTAAAAACGGCATGAAGCTGGAAAAAAACCGCATTGAGACGGAGAATTTTAAATAATGGGGCGCGTGCTTGGCATTGACCATGGCGACGTGAGGATCGGCGTCGCGTTAAGCGATCCGACCGCGTTTTTGGCTTCCTCACTCTGTGTTCTCGACAGTACAAATGCCGGAGTCGACCAGATTGTCGCGCTGATCGCCGAGCATCAGGTTGATAAAATCGTTGTCGGGTTGCCGCGTAATATGGACGGCTCGTACGGCTCAGCGACGGAGAAGGTTCGGAGCTTTATTGAAAAACTGAAAAGAAAAACGAACGTACCGGTGTTTGAATGGGACGAACGGCTGAGTACCGTCAGTGCGCACAATGCTCTGCGCGAGGCCGGTCTCAACGGGAAACGTCGCAAAGGCGTGGTAGACAAGGTGGCTGCGCAGATCATTCTGCAGAATTATCTCGATGCGCAGGTATAAACAAAGTTGACAATCTGAAGGTATACGGTAACTATCTGCCCACATTCCGGCGCTTTCTTTATTCTATTTCACCGAACGTTTTCTAAATCATCCGGATCTTCAATATCTGTTCGTCCTAATTTATGAATTCACCGCAAGCGATTGTTTTAGGCATTACCGGCGGTATTGCCAGCGGCAAGACAGAAGCTGGCCGTATTTTATCCGCAGAAGGTTTTAAGGTTCTGGATAGTGATTTTCTAGCGCACGAACTGATGGGCAAGGGCCGCCCGGTGTATGAAGCGGTGATCGGATATTTCGGCGGCGCGATTCTTGGCGAAAACGGAGAAATTGATCGCACGAAGCTCGGAAAGAAGATTTTTGCCGATCGAGAGGAACGTGTCGTGCTGAACCAGCTGGTGCATCCGTCGGTAATAAGTGCGGCGCAAGAATGGATTACGGACTGTCGTGAAATGAAGGAGGACGCCGCCGTACTGGTGCCGCTTTTATTTGAGGCAGACTGGACGGAAGGCTGGGATGCCGTGATTTGCGTGACGGCTCCTGAAGAACAGATTTTGCGAAGGTTGGAGAATCGCGGGATTTCGCAGAATGAGACGCGTGAACGGATTGCGGCACAGATGCCCCAGGCTGAAAAAGCGGCCCGAGCAGATTTTGTAATTGAAAACAAAGGAACGACGGAGATGTTGCGCAGCCAGCTGTTGGATCTCGTCGAGAAGATTAGATGTAAGAAGAGGAAGTGCTATGAGTGAAAAACAGGACGATGTTGCGAAGCCGGTAAAAGTTCCACGGGCGCCCAGGGCGGCACGAGCCGTAAAGGTCGAAGCGCCAAAACGCGAAGAGGCACCGGTTGCTGAACCTGCGACATCGATCGAAAGATCTGTTCCGCAGATGGAGAATACGGAGGACCGCGGACAGGATTATGCGTCGCAGGATAATAATCATCGGCAGGATGATGACCAGCGGGTTGATGATCGCAGTCAACGGTCCGATAACGGCTCCCGTGACGATCGCTGGCAGCAACGGCCTGACAACAACTCGCGGCAAGATGATCGTGGTCAGCGTCATGATAACGGTCCTCGACAGGATGATCGCGGCAATCGCCAGCACAATGGTCAACGACAGGACAATAACCGGCGTCAGAATAATAATAACCGCAATAATCGCCCTCACGGACGGGATCATGGGCGGGGCGGCAACGGCGGATCGATGGGCAACGGACATCACGGTAACGGCGGCGGAAGCGGTGACGAGCAGGAGAGAATCCCTGATGTACCGGCCAAGAAAATGCCGAAACTAAACCTTTTTGAACTGCAAGTGACAGAAATCCCTGAACTGAAAAAACTGGCAGAAAGCTATGCGATTGAAGATCCGGCCGGCCTGCGCAAACACGAACTGATTTTTGAAATCCTCAAAACCCAGATCCGCTGGGGCAATGAGGCGATTTGCCGCGGCATTCTTGAGGTGCTTCCGGACAAATTCGGTTTTTTGCGCTCGTCAGAAAACAACTATCTACCAAACCCGGAAGATATTTATGTTTCGCCGCCGCAAATCCGCCGGTTTGGTCTGCGCACCGGTGATTTGATCGAAGGTCCGATCCGTTCGCCGCGGCCGAAGGAGCGTTTTTTCGCTCTGCTGTCGATAGATAAGGTGAATAACGATGTGCCGGAAAAAAATCTAAACCGTATTCCGTTCGAAAACCTTACGCCGCTTTTTCCTGATGAGCGGCTGGGTCTCGAAACCACGGCTGATGAAATCTCAATGCGTGTGATGGATTTGGCGACGCCGATCGGCAAAGGACAGCGCGGATTGATTGTCGCGCCGCCGCGTACCGGCAAGACGGTTCTCTTGCAGAAAATCGCCAACAGTATTTCGCAGAACAGCCCGGATTCTAAGCTGATCATTTTGTTGATCGACGAACGTCCCGAGGAAGTGACGGATATGCAACGCACGACGAAAGCCGAAGTGCTTTCTTCGACTTTTGACGAGCATCCTGAACGCCATGTGCAAGTTGCCGAAATTGTAATCGAAATGGCCAAGCGCCGTGTCGAAAACGGTGAAGACGTCATCATTCTGCTCGACAGTATTACCCGGCTGGCCCGCGCTTATAACACCATCCAGCCGCACAGCGGAAAGATTCTTTCCGGCGGTGTCGATGCGAATGCACTGCACAAACCGAAACGTTTTTTCGGCGCGGCCCGCAATATTGAAGGCGGCGGCAGTCTGACGATTATTTCGACAGCGCTGGTCGATACCGGCAGCCGCATGGATGAGGTGATTTTTGAGGAATTTAAGGGTACCGGCAATATGGAGTTGGCGCTCGACCGCGATCTGGTCGGCAAGCGTATTTTCCCGGCGATCAATATCGAAAAAAGCGGTACGCGTAAGGAAGAACTGTTGCTGCATAAAGAAGAGCTGGCCAGGATTTGGACGCTTCGGAAGGCGTTAAAGGACGTTCCGGCCGTCGAAGCCATGGAGTTGCTCATTAACCGGCTTAAGAAAACCAAAAGTAACGCCGAGTTTCTAATGGCCCTGCAGGGGTAATGCCCGTAGTGGTATGGAAGAAGCAAATAAACCGCTCCGGATATCCGGAGTGGTTTTTTTGTATCTAAAAACGGAATCTTGAGGCATAATCGTATGGACGATTGCAATATTTGTCGGCAACGGGCGTTATAGGTTCAGTGGTTTGTAACCAGAGGACGTTATGAAGAAGATTTGGCGGGTCTTTTTACTGTTCGTAGTTTTCTCGTTGCCGGGTTTTGCGGAGCAGGTTCCTGTTCGTAACCATATTGATGACCTGGTTTTTGCTAAGCAGGTTCAGAGTGGATTTCCGATCTCTGAACTCTGCTCGGATGCCGTGTTTATCCGCCGGGCTTATCTCGATGTTATCGGTACGTTGCCGACTTCGGATGAGGTTCGCCGTTTTCTTTCTAATCGCAATCCCGATAAGCGTGTCAAACTCGTCAATGACCTGCTCGAACGTCCCGAGTTTGCCGAATACTGGGCGCTTAAATGGTGCGATCTGTTAAGGGTGAAATCTGAATTTCCGAGCAATCTCTGGCCGAACGCCGTACAGGCGTATCAGTACTGGGTGCTTGAGGCTTTTCGTCATAACATGCCGTATGATCAGTTTGCCCGTGCGCTTTTGACGTCCAGTGGAAGTAATTTCCGGGATGCGCCGTCTAATTTTTATCGGCCGTTTCAGGAGAGGACTCCTCGTAAAATTTTCGACACTGTGGCGCTGGTTTTTATGGGTGTACGGCTGGATAACTCCGGGTGGAGCGAAGATCAAAAACTCGGGATGGATGCCTTTTTCGCCAAGGTGGCTTATAAAAAGACGGACGAGTGGAAAGAAGAAGTTATCTATTCCGATCCGGACAAAAAACTGATCAACCCGGCAACAAAGGAGGCCGTATTACCAACTCCTTTAGGCGGAACTCCTCTGAAGCTTGATCTATATGCCGATCCTCGCGTTGCCTTTGCCGACTGGTTGATGACACCGGACAATCCGTGGTTTTCAAAAGCAATTGTCAACCGGGTCTGGTTTTGGCTGATGGGACGGGGCATCATTCACGAGGTGGACGATATCCGCCCGGAGAATAAACCTTGGAGTTCCGAACTGCTGGCTTATCTCGAAAAAGAACTGGTGGATAATAAATATGACCTTAAACATATTTACCGCCTGATTCTCAATTCCTCCACGTATCAGCTCTCCGCTCTGCCAACGCCGGAAAATTCTGGCGACGAGGCCGGATTTTCGCATTACCGCGCACGGCGACTTGATGCCGAGGTGCTGATTGATGCGATTTGCCAGATTACCGGTATCGGTGAAGAGTATTCCAGCGCCATTCCGGAACCGTTTACGTATATTCCATCAAGCGAGCGGACAATTAGTTTGGCCGACGGCAGTATCAAGTCGTCTTTTCTTGAAATGTTCGGCAGACCCGGCCGGGACACGTCGCTTGAATCGGACCGTAACAACAACTCCTCTGTTTTTCAGACATTACATCTGCTGAATTCTTCACATATCCGGAATAAAATAATAACCGGGCCGAATTTGCGCAAAATGATGGCATCGTGTCCTGGAAGCAAAGAGCGTGTTAACCAGCTCTATCTGGAAATTCTTTCCCGGATTCCGACTCCGGAGGAGCAGAAGATGGCCATGGATTACATTGCGTCATCTGACCGGGCGGACAATGGTTTTTACGATTTGGCGTGGGCTTTACTGAATACCAGTGAATTTATTCTCAAGCACTGAAAAAAAGGAGAAGGCGATGAATGCAAAAACGGTTCAGTCTCTGGCCATTACTCGCAGAAATGCGTTAAGAATGGGTATGTTCGGCGCAGCTGGACTGATGCTTTCGGACCGGTTTACGCTAAAGGCCGCCGAGGCGCTCAATCCGATCAAAGCAAAGGCCAAATCCGTAATTCAGGTTTGGCTGTGGGGCGGCTCTTGTCACCTCGATACATTCGATCCGAAGCCGGAAGCCGGCTATGACTATTTCGGAAAGTTAGATAAGCCGATTGCCACTAACGTGGACGGCATCCGGATCGGTCAACTGTTGCCACAGTTGGCGAAAATGGCTGACAAGTATTCACTACTTCGCGGTATGACGCATGGCGATAACGGGCACGAAACCGCGTCCTACAAAGTGATGACTGGAACCAAACCGGTTGATGGAATTGTCAATCCATCCGTAGGGGCTGTTGTTTCATATAAGAACGGATATAGCGCAGGTTATACCGGACTGATTCCCCCTTATGTCGCGCTCACAAGACCGCAAGGCCGTTTTTCCGAGGCCGGATTTCTCGGTTCAAAATACCAGCCGTTCTCAACAGGCGGCGACCCTGCACAAACACCATTTGCTGTAGAAGGGGTTATTGCGGAAGGAATCAGCGACGCGCGGCAGCAGAGTCGGCGCGAACTGCTTGGAAATCTTGACACCTTTGCCAAAGCGATGGACGGCAGTCCGGTTATTGACCGGATGAGCAAAAATCAGCAGGCCGCTTATTCTTTGATTCTGGGCGAAGCCAAAAACACGTTTGATTTGTCCAAAGAGCCTGATGAACTTCGCACGGCCTACGGAAAGAACACCTTCGGCCAGTCCTGTCTGGAAGCCCGTAAATTGGTGGAGGCCGGTGTGCCGTTCGTCACCATCAATTATGGCGGATGGGATACGCATAAAAAGCATTTTGAAATAATGGCGCAGAAACTGCCGCAGTTGGATAACGGACTTTCAACACTCATTAGGGATCTGTCGGATCGCGGCTTGCTCGATACGACCGTTGTGTGGTGCGGTGGCGAGTTCGGAAGGACTCCAAAGGTTGACTGGTCCGCGCCGTGGAGCGGCGGCCGTAGCCACTATGGAAAGGCTTTTTCTCATCTTGTGGCCGGCGGCGGATTTAAAGGAGGGCATGTTGTCGGGGCGACCAGCATCCGCGGTGAAGAAGTGGTTGAGCGTCCGATTTATCCATGGGACCTGACTGCCAGTATTTATGAGCTGATGGGCATTGATCCAAACGGTACGCTACCGACGCCGGACGGCAAGACCGCGTTCATTTCTCCGCTGGCAGACAAAAGCATCAAGATCGATAGCGGCGGAGTGCTTCGGGAGATTATGTAATGAAAAGAATGTTCCGGTTAATTTTGGCGTTTTTCATACTATCTGCCGCAGTTCTTTCTGCGGCTGTTGTTCCCCACGTCGGGTTTGTCTACCCGTCCGGAGCACTGCCGGGAACAACCTTAACCGTCACCATCGGCGGCCAATACTTGAGAGATTTCGACAGCATAAATCTGTCTGGGCTTCCGGTTGAAGTTCAGCAAACCGATTACTTGCGCATCTACGAGCAGAGAGAAGGTGCTGCGTTGCGGCGCAGAAAAGAAATCATCCAAGCGAAAATGGCTGAGGAGAGCAGCGAAGCTGTCAAGCAACAGATGCAACGGCAAATCGAAATGCTTGAACCGGAAATTGCCATGGTGAAAGAGACGACGATCGAGGATAAAATGAATCCTGCCATGGCGGCTAAAAAGCAGTTTAATCCTCAAATTTCCGAACGAATTACACTGGAGTTGAAGTTGCCGGAGAACGTTCCTGCCGGTGATTATGAGTTGCGGGTGATCACGACCAACGGGATTTCCAACCCGCTTCTGTTTCAGATCGGACAGTTGCCGGAAATTGATGAGAAGGAACCCAATAATCAGCTGAAATCGCCGGAAAAATTAGCGGCGTTGCCGGTGCTGATAAATGGACAGATTATGCCCGGCGATGTGGACTGCTTCCGTTTTAATGCTACCCAAGGGCAGGATCTTGTTTTCCAGGTTACCGCCCGTTCCCTGGTTCCCTATCTGGCCGATGCGGTTCCCGGCTGGTTCCAGTCCATCCTAACGCTTTATGATGCAAAAGGCCGGGAAGTTGCTTACGATGACGACTATTTTTCAAGTCCTGATCCGGTGTTGATTTATAAAGTACCGGAAGACGGGAGTTACACGCTCGCCATCCGTGACTCGATTTATCGCGGTCGTGAGGATTTTGTCTATCGACTTTCGATCGGAGAGCTTCCCTTTATCGATCGGATATTTCCTTTAGGCGGGACGGCAAAAAGTGAAGTGAATGTCTCTCTGTATGGCGTGAATCTTCCTTCAAATAAACTTAAACTGAATACCATCGGCAATGCGCCGGATATTCAGTCCGTACGTGCCGAACGAAAAGGACTTGTTTCAAACGGTCGTCCATTCAGTGTTTCGCCGCTGCCCGATAGTCAGGAAAAAGAACCCAATGATCTGTTTTCACAGGCTTGTGCGGTCACCAATGACACTGTTTTTAACGGAACAATCGGCAAGCCCGGTGATCAGGACTGGTTTTGTTTCGTGGGCCATCAGGGCGATAAAAAAACTATCGCAGTTTCCGCCCGTCGGCTTGGCTCTCCGCTCGATGCCCGCCTGATGTTGCTTAACTCGGAGCAGAAAGTATTGGTTACTAACGACGACGCAGAAGATAAGGGCGACGGATTGAACACTCATCATGCCGATGCCCGCATTGATCTGAAGCTGCCTGAAAGCGGAACCTTTTATGTGCGTTTGGATGATGCTCAGGGTAAAGGCGGCGAAGAATACGCCTATCGTTTGTTAATTGGTGATGAGCAACCGGACTTTCAGTTGCGGGCTGTTCCCTCCAGTCTGCGTATTCCTCGGGAAGGTTCAGCTATTGTCACCGTACACGCTATCCGTTACGGCGGATTCGCCCGAAAGATCGAGCTTTCTGTTATCGATGCGCCGCTTGGCGTTACTCTTCAAAGAGCGGTAATTCCTGAAGGGGCCGCGTCCACGCAGATTATTATCGCGGCATCTCCGCGTGCTGAAAATCAGATATTAACGCTGGAAATCGAAGGTACAGCCGACTGCGGTTCGCAGACCGTGTGCCGTCGGGCGGTTCCTGCAGAAGATATGATGCAGGCGTTCCTCTATCGACATCTTGTGACGGCCCAAAAACTTCTTGTCCAAGTGGCCGAACCGAATCCGGTGTCGGTCACGCTGAAGCTTCCTTCGGGCGGAGTGGTTCGTGCCCGGCCGGACTCTGAAGTTTCTCTTACAGCCGTGGTGAACCGTAAAACTGAAGGGTCGGGCAGCGTGAAGCTTACATTGTCCGACGCGCCGGAGTGGCTCACGCTCGGAACCGACACGATCAGTCAGAAAACTGGGACTGAGATTATTCTGAAAGTCAGTCCGAATGCGGAGCCCGGTGATAAAGCAACGGTTCTGCTGAATGGTTCCGCAAAATCCGGAGGCGGGAAAACCGGAGAATTTAATCAATTCTCTAAATCCATGAATGCCAAGACAACCGACTTCGCTATTGACGCTATTTCCATTGAAATCATCGACTGAAAGGACTCGTTTTGACTACGCAAATCTTAAAAACAAATTATGACGCTGATGTAGCCACCCTCACACTGCCTTCACACGCCGAGCATTGTATAACTGTGCAGTCGGAACAGAACATGAATAAGGTGTTGCGCTGTGCCGCGGCAGAGCGTGATGCCGTCATCCTCAGTCAATTCGTCTTTGCCGGACGTCAGCATTACCCCGAATTTGTCGCCGAAACCGGCGAGACCAGTCTGCCTGTTGTCTGGTTGCAGGGCGATGCCTGCAAAGACGGCGGCATGTATTCCATGCAGGCCGTTGCCGTTTCCGGCATCAAACCCAAACCGGTCAAACTTGATGGCCGCGATGTTGGTTTCACCTATGAGGATGAGTACGCCCGTTACTGCCGTTTACGCGGAATTCTGCCGGCCAATCTAAAGGCTTCCCGTGCCGTGCAGACACATTCTGCCTTCCAGATCATGGAAGCCGCGCTTGAAGAAAACGGTTTTCGTTTCACTGATACTGTCCGTACCTGGATCTATCTGGATCAACTCCTCGACTGGTACGGCGACTTCAACCGGGTTCGTACGGATTTCTTTGAAGAGAAAGACATTTTCAGTCACATGGTGCCAGCCAGCACCGGAATCGGCGCGGCAAATCCTTTCGGCGCCGCTATCGTGATGGACGTTCTCGCTGTTCAACCAAAAAACGGACAGCTCAAAATCAGAGCGGTCGATTCGCCCCTTCAAAATCCTGCGCTCGACTACAAGAGTTCGTTTAGCCGTGCCGTTGAACTCAAATTCCCGACGCACCGCAGCCTGCTCATTTCCGGCACCGCCAGTATTGAACCGGAAGGGAAAACCGTCTATCAGGACGATCCCGAAAAACAGATTCGGCTCACCATGGAAGTGGTCAAAGCCATTCTCGTATCGCGCGATATGAATTGGGGCGACCTTTTCCGCGGCATCGCCTATTTCAAAGACATGAGCTATCTGCCGATCTACCGGCAAGTCGCCGCCGAATTGGGGATTCCTCGTTTTCCGCTGGCTGTTTCGCACGCCGACGTTTGCCGCGATGATCTGCTTTTCGAAATCGAAGTTGATGCCGTTAAGGTCTGTTAACCGATTGGGTTTCGATACCCTCTAAAGCGAAAAATACCTGTTGTTAAAAAAGTATTTTTTGCACGGTTCTAATCAAACCCTAACAATATCCTAATAGAGTTCGCTCATATTTCTTCCTGTAAAGGGCGTTTGCCGGATTGCGGAGGCGAAAGGAAAGACCTCCGTCCGGCATACGCGGAACCCAACAGAGTGGAAATGAAGGAGAACGCTATATGAAGAAAGCAATATTAAGTGCGACACTGGTCGCAGCGGCCGTTTTGACGGCGCAAGCCCAGGTCCAGGTGGATGCCAGTCTTCCGGATTACAAAGCCGTGCAGGGAGTTTCCGGTACGATCAAGGGGATCGGTTCCGACACCATGAACAATATGATGGCGCTCTGGGCGGAAGGGTTCAAAAAAATATACCCGAACGTTCAGGTTGAAGTTGAGGGCAAAGGTTCTTCCACCGCACCGCCCGCGCTGATCGAAGGCACAGCGACGTTTGGTCCGATGAGCCGCGCGATGAAGCAGCTGGAGCTGGATGGCTTTGTTTCGAAATACGGCTACAAGCCGACCGAACTGCCGACCAGTATCGACATGCTGGCGGTCTATGTTCACAAAGACAATCCGATCAAAGCACTGTCGCTGACTCAGGTTGATGCGATTTTCTCCAAGAACCGCAAGCTCGGTAACTCAGAAGACATTACCGGTTGGGGCCAGCTTGGTCTCAAAGGAGAATGGGCGAATCTGCCGATCAGCCTCTACGGTCGTAACGCCGCTTCCGGCACCTACGGCTATTTTAAAGAAAACGCGCTCGGCAAAGGCGACTATAAGGATTCCGTTAAAGAACAACCCGGCAGTTCTGCTGTAGTGCAGGGTGTTGCCACGGATAAAGGCGCTATCGGTTACAGCGGTATCGGCTACAAGACAGCCGACGTTCGCGCTCTTCCGCTGGCTCGCGATGCCTATTCTTACCCCGTGGAAGCCACTCCGGAAAATGCCTACACCGGCGAATATCCGCTGTCCCGCTACCTGTATCTCTACGTGAACTACAAGCCCGGAAGCGAACTCGATCCGCTCCGTCGCGAGTTCATCAAATATATCTTCAGCAAGCAGGGACAGACCGATGTGCTCAAAGACGGTTATTTCCCGGTACCTGCTAACATAGCCCGCAAGACACTTGAGTCTGTCGGCATCAAGGCAGGCTTCTAAACCAACCGGAATCGGTCAGAATGGCGGCCTTACTCGGGCCGCCATTCTTTGGTGTAAAAACAGAGAGAGCGAACGAGGATGACAAAAAATTTTACAGGTCGGGCGCGGCGGAAAAAAACACACTGGAGTGTGCGTGCGTCAGATCGTTTTTCAAAATCGCTGATCACCGTCGGTGGAATCGGCACCATCCTCGCCGTCTCCACCGTTTTCTTTTATCTGCTCTATGTCACCATTCCGCTTTTCCGTCCGGCGCGTATTGACGGCAGCGAAACGCTGAACCGGTCCGCCGCCGACAGCGCACAACCTCTCTCTATCCAGTCTGACGAATATGGACTGATGAATCGCGTTCTTTACGCCGACGGACGTCTCGTCTGCACACGGCTCGACACCGGCACCTTGCTTTCCGAGCAAATGCTTTTCACCAACGCGGCGCTGACAGCATTTACTGTCGACGCCACGACATCCGAGGCGCTTTGCGGCTTTGCTGACGGCTCAATTCAAATGGGCCGCATCAGTTTTCAGACTTCGTATGTCGCCGATAAAGAACTGCCGCCTGAATTGCAGGCGCTGGGTGAAAATGGAGTCGGCGAATGGAACGGCGCGCTGATTCAGCGTATTTCCGGCGGACAGTTCCGCTCCATCCGGCTCTCCGCTGTTTTTGACGAACCGATTCCCGGAGAAACTTCCTCGGCGGTGCGCCTGCTCGATCAGACTACCAGTCCGGCCGGTCAAATTTCCGTGATGTTGAACGATGAAGGAACGCTTTCGCTTCTCCGCTTCACCAAACGCGAAAATATAATGACCGGCAAAGTGACGGTTCGCCGCACGGCCGCTGTGATTCCTTACAAAGCGCAGGATCACCGCGATCCGCCGGCGTGGATTTTACTTTCCGGTCTTGGCGACACCGTTTGCGCGGCCTGGCGCGACGGTACACTGCTTCGTTTCGATACCCGCAATTTTACCAGTCCGTCCCTGATTGAACGGATTGACCTTGTTCCCGAACCGGATCGCAAACTGACTTCTCTTCAACCGTTGCTGGGCCGAGCTACGCTACTGGCCGGTGATTCTTCCGGACGTATTCAAGCGTGGTTTCCGGCCTTTTCGCCCAACAATTCGTCGCAAACTTTCCTGACTCAAGCCCATACCTTCCAAGGTCCGGCCGCCGTCACCGCGCTTGCGTCGTCTTCCCGCATTCGCATGGTCGCGGCGGGCTACGCCAACGGAGCGGTGGATCTTTTTCATATCACCAGCCAGAAACAGCTCGCGCATCTGGCCTCTGGTGACTCACCGGTACAGGCCATAGCGCTGACGCCTAAAGACGACGGACTGCTGGCGCTGACGCCCAATCATCTGGTGCAGTGGAACATTGATCCGCGACACCCTGAGATTACGCCTGCGGCGCTCTTTACGCCGGTCTGGTATGAGGGCGCCGCTAAACCGGAACACGTTTGGCAGTCGTCATCCGGCACCGACGACTTTGAACCGAAGTTCGGTTTGATGCCGCTGATTTTCGGAACGATCAAGGCAACGCTTTTCTCCATGATGTTCGGCGTACCCGTGGCACTGCTGGCCGCGATCTTTACCAGCGAATTTCTTTCACCGCGCACCAAGCTGAGCATTAAGCCGGCTGTCGAACTGATGGCCGGTCTGCCGAGCGTGGTGCTGGGCTTCATCGCTGCACTGGTGTTGGCGCCGATCGTCGCAAAACTGCTCACCGTTTTCATGACGGTCTTCATTACGGTTCCGGCGGCCTTTCTATTCGGCGCGTATATCTGGCAGCTTCTTCCACAACGATGGACACTGCTGCTGGCGCGTTTCCGGCTGATCTTTCTGCTGCTGATGGTTCCAGCGGGCATCGGTGTGGCGCAGTTGATCAGTCCGCTGATTGAACGGCTGTGTTTCGCCGGTGATATCATGCGCTGGCTCGACGGGCAGATCGGCCAGGCGTTCGGCGGCTGGGTGCTGCTGCTCATGCCGGTGAGTTGTTTGCTGATGGCATGGCTTTTCAGCGCAACGGTCGATCCGCGCCTCCGCTCGCTTTCGATGAACTGGTCGCGGTTGCAGTGCGCGCTGTTTGACCTGTTTAAATTTATATTCGGTTTTGCCGCCGCGCTATTGCTGGCGGTTGCCGCCGCCGCGCTGTTGCAGTGGCTTGGATTCGATCCGCGCGGCGGACTGTTCGGCACCTATGTGCAGCGCAACGCGCTGGTTGTCGGGTTTGTGATGGGCTTCGCCATCATCCCGATCATTTACACGATTTCGGAAGATGCGCTTTCCTCTGTGCCGGAGCATCTGCGCTCGGCTTCGCTCGGAGCAGGGGCTACGCCGTGGCAGACGGCGGTGCGCATTATTATTCCGACGGCCATGAGCGGTCTTTTTTCCGCCATCATGATCGGCCTCGGACGCGCTGTCGGCGAAACGATGATCGTGCTGATGGCGGCCGGAAATACGCCGGTCATGGAATGGAATATTTTTAACGGCTTCCGTACGCTTTCGGCGAACATCGCCGTCGAACTGCCGGAAGCGGTGCGTAACAGTACGCACTACCGCACGCTGTTTCTCGCCGCGCTGGCGCTGTTTGTAATCACTTTTATTTTGAACACCATCGCGGAACTGATCCGTATGCGCTTCCGTAAAAAGGCGGTGGAGTTATGAACGCCCAGACTTCCGGGAAATCCGTCAAACCGCGCCGCCGCCGCTCGCGGGTTTCGCTTTTCGCTCAAGGCGAGCCGATGATCTGGCTGACCGGCGGCGGGCTGGCTATCGCGCTGTGTATGATCACCGGACTGCTGTTGCTGATTTTGTGCAACGGCATCGCCACGCTGTGGCCGGCGCCGGTACCGCAGTTTCAGGCATTGGATGGCTCGGTATACATGGGCGAAGTCACCCGCACCGAAAGTTACCGCAGCAATGACGAACAGGTTCAGATTTTACAGCGTAAACTGGTGCGTACCGGAAACTTTGAATTTTCCGGCGAGCATTTCACATGGATCAGCGATCACGATGTGAAGGAGGAAACCCGTCCGGTGTGGGCAGTGGTGATCGAACGCACGGCGTGGGGTCGCTTCTACGGTTTTCCGGAAAGTTTCACGCTGGGCGGCGAAACGTTTGCTTCCGCGCCGGAAGCCGCGTGGAAAAAGTTTAATGAATATCACCACGCCGTCAGCGAGCGACGGGCAAAAATCCGCGCACTCGAAACGAAAGAAGTCGGACGTGTTAACCGTCGGCTCGAAAAAGCGCGACTTGAACTGCGTACTGTTGAACTGAGTAGCGGCGCGGCCAGCCCTGCATGGCTGACGGAAAACACTAAATTTCTGGAAACGGAAAAATCCGTCACCACGGAATTCAAACAGCTTCAGGAAGAGATCAGTCGGTTGCGTACCGAAAACAGCCGCTATGTGCTGAATCTAAAGACGGCGCAGGGCAAAGCGGTAGCGATGCCGCTTGAAAATATCGTCCGCGCCTATCCGGCCAATCAGCTTTCAGCCATTGGAAAGGCCGGAATTTATTTCAGCCGCTGGCACGAATTCCTTTTTGATGAACCGCGCGAGGCCAACAGCGAAGGCGGGGTTTTTCCGGCGATTTTCGGCACGGTGATTATGACGCTGCTGATGTCGCTGGCCGTGGTTCCGTTCGGCGTGATGGCGGCACTCTATCTGCGTGAATACGCCAAGCCGGGGCTGGTGGTAAGTGCCGTACGTATTTCTATCAACAACCTCGCCGGTGTTCCCAGTATCGTCTTTGGCGTGTTCGGCCTCGGCTTTTTCTGTTACCTGATTGGCGCTTCGATTGATGAACTTTTCTTCGCTTCGTCGTTGCCGAATCCAACCTTTGGAAAAGGCGGCATACTTTGGGCGTCGCTGACGCTGGCGCTGCTGACGCTACCCGTGGTGATCGTCGCTACCGAAGAGGCGCTGGCGGCGGTGCCGAATTCAATGCGCGAAGGTTCCTATGCTTGCGGCGGAAGCAAGTGGCAGACGATTAAGCGGATTGTTCTGCCGCGCGCCTTGCCCGGCATTATGACCGGTATGATTCTTGCCATGGCCCGCGGCGCCGGCGAAGTGGCTCCGCTGATGCTTGTCGGCGCGGTCAAGCTGGCACCGGAACTGCCGGTGGACAGCGTGGCGCCGTTCGTGCATGCCGAACGCAGTTTTATGCACCTTGGATTTCATATTTATGACCTCGGTTTTCAGAGTCAGAACAGCGAGGCCGCCAAGCCGATGGTTTTCACCACTACACTGTTGCTGATTGTGCTGATTTTCTTTCTCAACCTGTTGGCCGTCCGCTTGCGGACGCGCCTGCGCCGCAAGTTTGTTTCCGCCGCATTTTAGTGAAGGAGCATTTTATGGATGTGCAAAGTTTGCCGAAAAAGAAGTCGAACCGGCTCGCAGAGATTGCCGCCGGAAAAACATTTCCGACGGAGACACACGATGTGCTGAAACGCGAGGAAGCGTTGCTGGAGGTTTCCAACTTTAATCTGTCGTATGGTGCGAAACAGGCGCTTTTTGACATCAACATGATCATCCCGAAAGGGAAGGTTACTGCGCTGGTCGGCCCGTCCGGCTGCGGTAAATCCACGTTGCTGCGCTCGATCAACCGGATTAACGACTTGCTCAGCACGGTGCGGATTAACGGCGAGATGACGCTGAACGGCGAACCGGGTTACGCGCCGTCGGTTGATGTAATCGAACTGCGTAAACGGATGGGGATGGTTTTTCAGAAGCCCAATCCGTTTCCGATGAGTGTTTATGAAAACGTCATTTATTCGCTCCGCATCGACGGTGAGCGCAATAAGGCGGTACTCGACGAAGTGTGCGAGCGCAGTCTGCGCGGTGCGGCGATCTGGGAAGAAACCAAAGACCGCCTGCACGAAAGCGCGCTCGGAATGTCCGGCGGACAGCAGCAGCGCCTCTGTATCGCCCGGGCCATTGCCGCCGAACCGGAGGTTCTGCTGATGGACGAACCGTGTTCGGCGCTCGACCCGATTGCCACAAATAAAATTGAGGATCTGATTGCCGATCTGCGCGGTGAGTATACGATTGTGATCGTGACACACAACATGCAACAGGCGGCACGAGTGAGCGATTATACGGCTTTCATGTATTTGGGGCGGCTGATCGAGTTCGGCCCGACCAGTACTATTTTCCAGAACCCGCACCTGCAGGAAACACAGGATTATGTAACCGGAAGATTTGGATAGGAGGAATGGTATGTCGCAGGTTTTTATCAATGAAGTTGAAAAACTGAAAAAACAGATTCTTGTGCTGAGCGCGCAGGTTGAAGAAAGTGTGATTCTCGCTGTTAAAGCGCTTCTGACCCGTGACGAAGATCTGGCTCAACAGGTGATTCGTGGAGATTTTGATGTCGATCAGGTCGAAGTGGAAGTCGAAGAGGAAGCCCTTAAAATTCTGGCGCTGCATCAGCCGGTAGCGACCGATCTGCGTTTTTTAACGGCAGTTCTTAAGATCAATAACGATTTGGAACGCATCGGCGACCTGGCCACAAATATTGCCAAACGGGCCGTTAAAATCTGTAAGGAGCCGGCGTTGATGATGCCGGATGAACTCGGGCAGGCCGCTATTCGGGCCCGCGACATGGTACACGACAGCCTGAATGCGTTTGTGAATTTCGATGCCGGTCCAGCCAGAGAAGTCTGCGGGTCGGATGAAGAGGTAGATCAGTTCTGTAAGCAGGTCCGCCGGTTTGTAGAAGTACAGATTCAGAAACATCCCGCCGGCATCAGCGGCTATCTCGATATGCTGCTGGCTTCGCGAAACATCGAGCGGATCGGGGATCATGCCACCAATATCGCTGAAGATGTAATTTACCTGGTCGAAGGGGTCATTGTGCGCCACCGTCCCGGAGGGAGAGTTTGAAATCGGTTGTCTCGAAGGATGCAGTTAGATAGTTTAACCGCAGGAATGCGGAGAACAGGTGCGGATCGTATGGCTGCTGCAAAAACACAGATTCTGATTATTGAAGACGAAGAGGATATCCGTGAGCTGGTGCGCTACAATCTGGAACGCGAAAATTTCGCAGTGACCGAAGCGGGATCCGGCGAAGCCGGTTTGAAAGCGGTAGCACAGAAAAAACCGGATCTGATCCTGTTGGATCTCATGCTGCCCGGAAAAGATGGCCTTCAAATCTGCCGCGAACTTAAGCAGAACACAGCCAGTCGTGACATTCCTGTCGTTATGATGACCGCTCGCGGCGAGGAGAGCGATATTGTCGCCGGTCTCGAACTCGGCGCCGAAGATTACGTTGTTAAGCCGTTCAGTCCGAAAGTGCTGGTTGCCCGCGTGAAAGCGGTGCTGCGCCGGAAGGCGGTTTCACCGTCACCGGATGCAGAAGATGTGCTGCGCATCTATGATCTGGTTATTCATCCTGGCCGGCATGAAGTGACGGTCGGCGGAAAACCGGTCGATCTTACTGCGAGCGAGTTCGGAATTATTCATTTTCTGGCCCGGCGCCCGGGTTGGGTTTTTACGCGCTACCAAATTGTCGATGCGGTGCACGGTGAGGACTATCCGGTCACGGAACGTTCTGTCGATGTACAGATTGTCGGGTTGCGAAAAAAGCTGAAAAAAGCGGGCGATTATATCGAAACCGTGCGCGGCATCGGCTACCGCTTCAAGGATGAGGAATAGTCATGCGCACGCGGCGTATTTTCTGGCAGATTTATCCCGGTCACCTCGTTGTCACTTTCTTCACGTTGCTGGTCTGTTTTGCCATTTTTACCTCGGCGCTGGAGCGCTTCTACCGCCGGCAGGTTGCCGAAAATCTTGAGGCGCTGGCTTTATTTACAACCGAGCAGGTGCGTGCGGGTTTTTCTTCCGGCGATCTCGAAGGCCTTAATGCCGCCGCCGTCAGCCTGGGATCAAAATCCCCGGCGCGTATTACGCTGATTTTTCCGGACGGAACGGTTGCCGGTGAATCGGCCAAATCGCGTGAACAGATGGAAAATCACCGTGACCGGCCGGAAGTGAAAACTGCAATTGAAGAGGGCCGTACTGGGCAATCCATGCGGTTCAGCAGCAGCGTCCGTAAAATTATGCTTTATGTCGCGGTGCCCGTTTATCGCGATAACGCACTGGTTGGAATTGTTCGAACGGCTATGCCGTTGCTTAGAATGAATGAAGTGCTTAGCGGGATGGAGCATAGTCTGTTTTTTGGCGGGGTGGTGATTCTGCTACTGGCGGCGATCTTGAGCGCGTTTGTTTCCCGTCGCATCTCAAAACCGCTTGAACGGATCAAACAGGGTGCCGAGCGGTTTGCTGCCGGCGATTTCTCCTGCCGGCTCCATTCGCTTGGTTCTGCCGAAGTCGGCGCTTTGGCTGAAACGATGAATCAGATGGCCGCCCAGCTCGAAGAACGTCTGCAGACTGTCAGTAAAGAACGCAATCAGCGCGAAGCCGTGCTTTCCAGTATGGTTGAAGGGGTATTGGCCGTGGATACAGATGGCCATATTATCAGCCTGAACAAGGCTGCGGCTCAGTTTTTCAATGTTTTTCAGCCCGAGACTGCACCGGGTCGCAGTATCGAAGAAGTTTTCCGGAACGTCAAATTACAGCGGTTCGTTGCCGAAGTACTTGAAGGGCAGGATACCCGCGAGTGCGAACTGGTGATTCAAAGTAATCAGACCTACTATCTTCAGGCACGCGGAACCAATCTGTTCGGGACGCAAAACAGCCGGATCGGTGCGGTTGTCGTTTTCAACGATGTGTCCCGTTTGCGCCGTCTTGAAAATCTGCGGCGCGACTTCGTCGCCAACGTTTCGCACGAACTGAAAACGCCGATTACTTCCATCAAAGGATTCGTTGAAACTCTGCTGGACGGCGCGATTAAAGATCCTGTTGAAGCGGAGCGCTTTCTTAAAATTGTCGCCAGGCACGCAGATCGGCTTAATGCAATCATCGAAGATTTGCTCATGCTCTCACGCCTTGAACAGGGCGGTAAAGAGGGGATGGAACTGCAGCAAGCCGAAATTTGCGCCCTTGTGAACTCTGCCGTTGAAGTCTGCGCCCGCCGCGCCTCCGAAAAGAATATCTCTATTGCCGTCGAGTGCGCCGGAGAACTGACCGCGATCGTCAATCCGCCGCTGGTCGAACAGGCGCTCATCAACCTGATCGGCAACGCGGTTAAGTACAGCACGGACGGGAAAACAGTCATTGTCAGCGCTTGTGCGGATAACGGCGGTATCGTGCTGTCTGTGAAAGATCAGGGCTACGGAATTGAAAAGCAGCACCTTGACCGGATCTTCGAACGGTTTTACCGCGTGGATAAAGGGCGTAGCCGGCAGGAAGGCGGAACGGGGCTTGGACTTTCCATCGTTAAGCACATTGCTCAGGCGCACGGCGGAACGGTTTCAGTGCAAAGCCGTTACGGGGAAGGATCCACCTTCTCCATCTTTCTTCCCTTAACGTAGCGTCATGATTTAGAACAATACTTGATCTGTACGCCTTTTAGGAAATTACGCAGCAGCTGATCTTTGCAGTCCCGGTAGTGTTTATGGTCCGGCTTGCGGGAGAAGGCGCTGAGTTCATGTTTACTGATCGGCATGTCGGCCAGGGTCATAATTTCCAGCACATCTTCGGCTTTCAGATTTAACGCGATGCGCAGTTTCATCAGGATGACGTTGTTCGTTAGACACGTTTCCGGCGCGGGTTGCGGCCCTTCTTTTTTGCCTCGCCTGTCGATGATAAAGCCGTTTAGAAAAGCCGCCAGCTGAGTGTCGTTGCACTCCTGACAGGCCGGATCATCTTCTTTTTTCAGCCAACCGTTAATCTGCTCCCAGGTTGCCGGACGGCCGGCCAAGTCAAAGAGCGACATCATTTTTGAATCCTTTAAGTCGAAGGTGTAGCGGAGGCGGCGTAAAATATCGTTATTTTTCATAAGGTTTATATCGGTTCAGGGTTTACTTCAGTTCCGCATTGCACAGTTTCTGTGCTCCTTTGATCAGCGATTCAAAGTAAGCGGGTACCAGAGCGGTGAAAGTCATTTTCTCTTTTGAAAACGGATGAGTGATGGTCAGCGAGGCCGAGTGGAGCGTGAGTTTCTTGAAGCTTTTTTCTTTTGCTCCGTACTTCGCGTCGCCTGCCACCGGACAGCCTTTGTCGGCGAGATGGACGCGGATCTGATTTTTCCGTCCGGTGAACAGCTCGACTTCCAGTAGACTGTAGCCGGGCGTTTCTTTCATTACCCGATATCCGGTCTTGGCCAGCTTGCCTTTTTTCGGGTCGGTCACTGAATACATCTTAAAGGCGCTGTTTTCGGCTAAGTAGGAGGTGATGACGCCTTCTTTTTCCGGCAGATTTCCGCAGACGACGGCGTAGTACTTTTTTTGGAATTCCTGCCACGCGTCCTGGAGGTGCTGTTTTGCCTCTTCCGTCTTGGCGAATATCAGAACTCCGGAGGTTTCACGATCCAGTCGGTGCACGATATAAATCCGGTTCCTCGACTTTGGGTTCCCTCTGCGAACGTAGTCATTTAAAAGTGAGTGTGCGGTGTTGGCTGGATCTTTTCCGTCACTCATGGTCAGCAGGCCGCTCACTTTGTCTATGACCAGAATGTCGCGATCTTCGTAGAGAATCGTCAGTCCTTTGGGCTCAAATTTTTTCAGCGGATTTTTAAAACTTTTCTGGTTTTCGCGCATACTGATATTCAGTGAGTCCGGAGACTCGACCCCTTCTACCTTTGCCGGTTACTCCGTTAAACGGGGCAAAGGCGAAAGTTTGTGTGAGATTAAACGTTATTCGCCGATGTATAGAATGCGGCGTTCGCCTTGGTATTCCACCACGACATTAGTTGGGGTCACTTCCCGTATCGTCACTTTTCCCATCGTCCTTCCGGCGGAGAGCATTTTGCCGTTAATGACTGCGAGGCTCTGATTATCGCTTTGCGCAATACCAGTCAGATTGAGTTCTGGCCATTCGATTGGTTTTTCCGGCGCGGGTTCTTCTTTTTTGACCGGATCAACCACCGTTTCAACCTTTGTTGTTTCAACCATCTGAACAGGCGGTTCCGGCGGTGTTACTGGCTGAGGAGCTGCAATGGGTGCGACGGGCGCCGCCGGGGCGGGTGGTGGAATAACGACCGGAATATTCTTTGGGTTTGGCTTAATCAGATAGATACCTAATCCGGTCAGAACAGCGATCAGTACAACGGTCAGTATGACGAGAAGTCGTGGTCGATTGTTTTTTCCCGCTGCCGGTGCGGGCGGTTCGGCCGGTATCACCGGGGGAGGGACTCCCGGGCGTTCTTCGGATTGCCGTTTCAGTGCGTCTTGAATCAAGCTCATTGCCAATCTCCTTGAACTCCAATTAACGATGCAAGCTCTGTTAGTGCGGTTTCAACATCCAGCAGAGTAACCTGATGATTCTTGCGGACATAAGCGGATAAAAGAGCCCGGTCACACACGGTATTAATCTGGCGGGGGATTCCGCCGGTCCGGGCATGAATCCGTTCAATGGCGTTACTCTGAAAAATTCCACCGGAGTCACTGGCGCCAGAGACGCTAAGGCGGTGCTGGATATAGAGTGCTGTTTCAATGGCGGAAAGCGGCGCAAGGTCGCAATGAACCATGACGCGCTGCCGTAATTGGCGCAGTTCGGGCTGCCGGAGCCGTTCTTTAAGCTCAGGCTGTCCGGAGAGAATGATTTGCATCAGCTTGTGCTGATCGGTTTCCAGATTGGAGAGCATACGCACCTGTTCCATCAGCTGCGGCTCAAGGTTCTGCGACTCATCAATGATGACGGCGACGTTTTCGCCTTTTTCCAGGCATTGGAGAAGAAAGCGGTTGAGCTGGGCAATCTGCACCAGTTTGTCCTGACCTTTCGGTTCGATATTCAGGTCGAGCAGGATGGCTCGGACGAGCTGCGCGGCGGTGATAGACGGATTCAGAATGAGCGCCGAATGCGTGGTGCCGGGCAGATTGTTGAGCACCGACCGGCAGATGGTGGTTTTCCCGCAGCCGACTTCGCCGGTCAGTACAATAAAACCCTTGCGGTGTTCGACGCCGTAGAGCAATGACTCGAAGGCTTCACGGTGACGTTCAGAAAAAAACAGAAAACGCGGGTCGGGCGTCACATTGAACGGAAACTCGTTGAGCTGGAAAAATTCGAGGTACATCAGCGCCCCATTATACGGAAACGGTCGAGCGCCGCTTCAAAATTCTGCTGAAACTTTTCCACAGCATAGTGATCGCGTACTTCAGCCTGCAAAGCCGGCAAATATTTTTCCCGGTGACGGGAAACATAATCGACAACATCGGCGAGGGCCGCGCCGTTTTCGGATTCAAAGGTCCATCCGGCGGGAAGCAGATCTTTCATGCCGTCGCGGGCGCTTCCGGCGACCGGGGTCCCGCAGGCGAGCGCTTCGAGCATAACGAGCGGTACGCCCTCAAAGCGCGATGGAATGATGAGAAGATCGAGCGCGCTGTAGACGAGCGTACTGTCGTCCTGCCAGGGCAGCAGCGTGATCTGCTGCTGCAGTCCGAGTTTCCCGATGAGCGCCTCGAGCCGTTTCCGGTCCGGTCCGTCGCCCGTGATGACCAGATGCATTGCCGGGTTGTTTTTCCACCGTTTGAAAAATGTACGGACGAGAAAGTCCTGCTGTTTCTGGTTGAACTCAATGCGGCCGATGGTGCCGAGCAGGGTTTTGTTTCCGGGCAGTCTGAGTGCCGCGCGGGCCGCCGTTTTGCTGTGCGGCGCAAACCGTTTCACATCAATGCCGTTATGAACGACCTCTATCGGCGCCGTTGCGCCGCGCTCTTCGAGCAGGGTTTTCATGGATTCGCTGATGGTGATCCATCCGTACGGTTTTTTAAACAGCCAGGCATTGAGCCGGTCACGCACGGCACCGAGTTTGGCACCCATCAGCTCCATGCGGTGCGGCACAGGAATATAGCTGATGCACGGAGCCGTCATTTGTTCTGCGGCGCAAAGAGCCAGCGAGCCGTCCTCGATTTCGCCCTGGATGCAGAGGATCAGATCGGGATGTTCTGTTTCCAGAAGTTCGCGCAGAGCGCAGATCGTTTTTTTTGCCAAGCGATTACGCAGTCCTTGCAGTTTGCGGGTAGTGAAGGGTGTTTCACGGATTCCAAGGTTGCCGGTGGCGGCTTGGATTTCCTTTAACCGTTTGCCGAGCCGTGCATTTTCCGGACTGCAAAAGAAAACAGGTTGCCATACGGCGGATTGAGCAAGGGCTTCGACGGCTAAACAGGCCATGACCTGATGGCCGCCGTAGTCGGGGTTGTCGTCATAGCAGACTATTTTTGTACGGGTCGGCATAGGTGGTTCCGTCAAACGGTGCCGGTGCGCGCCAGACGGCGGGTATCGCGTTCGGCACGGCGGGTATCGCGGTCGATGTACCAGGCGGCTACTACAAGGCCGATCAGAATTTGATTGAGCATGTAGATGGAGGTCTGGCGGTAGGAAAGCTGGAGCAGGTTTTGAATATGTCCGATCATGCTGGCGGCGGTGGCCGATGCGGCGACGGCGTAAATGAGTGTGCTACGCTGGCGGAAGAGGAAGGGCAGGCCAATGGAGTAGAAACGGAGCCAGAAAAAGAGGAAGGCCAGCAGCCCGGGAAGGCCCAGTTCGCCGTAGGTAAGGTACAGGAGGTTGTGCGCAGGCGTTCCGTATTCATTGAGATTTACCGCCGGACCGTATTTGATCCATGAATAGGTTGAAAAATTTCCGAGTCCGACGCCGAAAAAGTGATCTTTTGCCATCAGTTTGGCTTCTTCGTTGTAAAGCCCTCGGTATTCAATGCCGGAAACGGCATCCTGTTGCACAAGAAAACGCGCCGAGAGCGTATCCGCCGCGACAAAGAAAATCCCCAGCGCAACCAATGATCCGAAAAAGAGGATGACGAAATTTTTGAAGTTGAGATAGCGGTGGAAGAGTGAGGAGACATCCAGCCAGATTCCAAGTACCAGCGCGGAAAGTGCGCCGCGCGAGATGGTGAGCAGTACCGAAATCATCGCACCGGCAGTAGCGAGGGCAAAGGTTCCGCTGGACATAAATGTGTTGCGGAAGAGTGCCACGCCGAACATAAGTGTGCCCATCATCCCCATGAAGGTACCCAAGCTGTTTGGATGGCCGAGGGTGGCGGAAATACGGTGATATCCCCGAACATAGCGACCGATGAGCGCCTCGAAGGTGATTACAAAGGTGACGAGGAGCAGGGCGCCGAGCAATGCGCGGAAATGTTCTTCATCGCGCAGAAAATTGACGACAACGAGATAGGCGAAGCTGCCGCGGATAATTTTACTGATCTCGAAAAGCGGATAAAGGCCGGTTTCAAAGTAGTCATAGAATTTATAATCGCCGACCGTGTTGGCGGCGTAGACATCGGCGGGCACCGGAATGCGTCCCGGAGCCTGCAGCCATGAAATGATGGCCAGGGTAATATATATACCGCTGGCGATAGTCAGCGGAGGGAACCAGCGGAAGCGGTGTCCGCGCGGTTGAAGGACCATGATGAAAAAAAGTGAGATGGCGCAGATGTCGAAAAGCCCGAGCTCAAAGCCGCGGGTCGCCATGCGGTAGCCTTCACGCGACATCAGGTTCATGGAAAGCTGTTCCGGATAGCAGAGTGAAAAGCACATCACCGCCATTAGAAACTTTTTAAATGGCTTTATGATCAGCCCGGCAAAAATAAGCACGGGCACCCCGAACAGAAACGCAAGATCGAATAGAATTACTTTGGGTTCCATAAAACTCCGTCAGTCTAGTGGAAGACCAGCCTGCCGACAACGGCTTTTCATCTTGATTTAGACCCCGGTCGACGCAGGTTGAGGAAACGTGCGCGAAGCCGGGTAAACCACATCTGCTTTTCTATCCGGACTCGAAAACGCGCTGAACAGCGCATGAAGCAGATAATTGCCGCAAAAAAGAACGGAACTTGCGGTACGATCGGTAACAAAAGGCCGGCAAATCCAAGCAACAGAAAAAAGGTGCCGGCCGTCAGCCAAAGACCGCGATGGATGGTTTTGAGCATGCCGGTGATTACGGACAGCGTCCGGGGAAGTTGAGTCCGAGCATCGGATCGAAGCCGAACATAAGGTTCATGTTCTGCATCGCATTGCCGGCCTGCCCCTTCATCAGATTGTCGATATGCGAGATCACCCGTAACCGGTTGTTCCGTTCGTCTACGTCCACGATCAGGTTGCAGAAGTTGGTTCCGCTGACCTGCGCCGTGCCGATGGCGGCTTTGTTATCAAAAATCCGCACGAACGGCTTGTCGGCATAGAACGTCTTGTAGGCTTCCATCAGCTGCTTGGCGCTCATGGTTTCGTTGAGATTCGCGTAAAGGCAGGAAAGAATTCCCCGGCAGAGAGGTAGAACCTGTGCCGTCATGGTGATCCGGATGGTTTCACCCGCCAGTACGCTCAGCTCCTGCTCGATTTCCACCATGTGCTGATGGCCAGTCAGTTTATAAGCATTGATCTGCTCATACCGCGCTGGGTAATGGAATGTCGCCGCCGGTTTTTTACCCGCGCCGGAAACGCCGGTTTTGCAGTCGCAGATGACACTCTTTGGGTCGATCAGCTTCTCCGCCGCTGCCGGTGCGAGGCCGAGGATGCAACTGACGGCAAAGCAACCGGGATTACCGGCCAGTTTTTGCTTTTTACCGAACGGATGGAGTTCCGAAAGGCCGTATACCGTCTGTGGAAGCAGTTCCGGCGCGGCGTGAACGGGGTTTCTGCCGATGAAGTTGGCGTAGGCGCTGTACTTTTCCGGTGTGGTAAACCGGAAGTCGCCGCTGTAATCCACCACGTGTGCGCCTTTGGCCAGCTCGGCCACCGCCGTTTGCATACCGACACCGTCGGGTGTAGAGAAAAATACAGCATCATAGGCTTCCTGCGCCTTCGGATCGTCCGGCGTCCGGATTAACTCGTCGCAGAAACCCTTCAGGTGCGGGTAGAGGTCACTCATTTTCATGCCGGTTTCTGTGGCCGCCACCAGACAGCCGATTTTAAATTCCGGATGCTGCAGGAGCAGTTCCGTAATGCCCACGCCGCCGTAACCGCCTGCTCCGACAATTTTTACACTCTTCATTTTGAAATCTCCGCTCGCCATGGTTGCGATTCCCGCTAATATAAACACTGCGGTTTCAGTGCCAAGAACTAAAGAGAGGACAGCGATTGAAAGTCGGCATCATATCCGATACGCACGGTCAGGTCGATTTGGCTTTGGCTGCCGCCCGTGAGTTCATTTTCAGGGCGGTAGATGCAGTTATTCATTGCGGCGACGTCGGCTCCGACATGGTTCTTACGGAAATGGCCGAACTTTTTCAGGCTTTGGATATTCCTATCTATGCCGTACTGGGTAACTGCGATGTCCATCAAAGTATGGGGCATTTCGCTGAAGAATCCGGCGTTAATCTGATGGGCCGGGTGGCTCATCTTACACTGGCCAACCGGCGGATTGCTGTTTTGCACAGCGACGATGAGGCCCATTTCGAAGCGCTGGTTCGTTCCAACGTCTATGATTATGTCTTTTTCGGCCATTCACATACCCGCCGCGATGAGCGAATTGATAAAACCCGCATCATAAATCCCGGCGCGGCCGGACGCGGCATGCATCCATCCTGTGCCATCGTCAACCTGATCGACGACGACGTCACCTTCTTCACGATTCACAGAAGCGACTGATTAAATATCCGTCGGTTCCAGCCCGTTATGCTTCAGTTTTTCCGGCCGGCAGGGATTTGCTTCCTTGTGTTTTTGCTAAAAAACACTACCATATTTTAAACAGGTGTACTTTGGCTGGAGCTGGAATAGTAGGGCGGGTGAACATCATGCGAGTCAGTGAAAAGATAACTTGCGCTTTGGGTCTGTGCGCCATAACGGCATTTCAAATTCAGGCGAATGTTCTGGTTTCCGATACGTTCAGCTGGGGCGCCGGGGTTAGCAACCGGACTTCCGTAACTCTTGGCACAACGATCAGTAATAAAACTCCGGAACGCGGCGTGAGCGGTACGACTTGGAATGTGACGTCCGGAGCCGCTGTCTTTGGAGGAACCGCAGGATATGGCAATGGCCTGCTGACGCTGGACGGGAACTCGGCCGTCACGGTGAGCAATACGCCTGCCGGTATGGTAACAGCGGTTATGAATTGGGCTGTGCCGTCCGGCACCAACAATGCTTGCATGGGGTGGCAGGTCGCGACGCCCAGCACCAATCTTTTGGTCAATCAGACGACCGACAAAATCTATTGCCGGGTAAGCGGCGAGGGCCTTATTGATCTGGCGGGCCGGATCGGGACCAATACGGTCTCGGCGCAGACAAACATTGTTCTTTCAGGAACCAATGTGCAGATCCGGCTGACGTTAGATATGGATCAAAAAACGGCGGAAGTGGCTGTGCAGATTCCTTTCGGCGTTTCTGCTTCAACTTCGTTGTCTTGGGCGGCTGTCACCAATATGCCGACCTGGAATCACTTTGCATTCAATGGATGGAACACCGGAACCGTTTATCGATGCGACGTCGGGCAACTGGTCAAGCTGCCGGATATTTTTCCGATCAATATGGGCTTTAAGACGCTTCTTTCAACCAACGGTGCCGTAAATCATGCGTTTGATACGCTGGCCAATGCCGGACGGTATGCGGCGCATCATGGAAGTGTCTCTGTAATGGATCAAATCAAAACGAGTTTCCCCGATGTTATTACTTTGGCAATGAATCCCCGCTCGGTGGATGGTGAAAATAGATCGGTTGGTATTGATAGTGCTGCTACCGGAAATGTTTGGCCGGGTTTCTGGCTCTATAAGGCCGGATGTCTGCTCGGCGTTACGATCAGTACAACAAACACCCAGATTGAGGTGGCGGACGCCACCCGTTTTACTACGAATGACTATGCCATCATTTATGAACGTGATGCGCTGGGGAAACCGAAATTCCTTACTTCCGATGCGGATGGAACAAGCGGAACTTACGAAATTGTCAACGTAACGGGTGTCGATACGACGAACAATGTTCTCACCGTTGTGCGGGGAAAAACGGGGACAACGGCAAAGAGCTTTACTGCAGGGCAGACTGCCGTTGCGGCCTTCATCCCGAATTGGCAAATCGGAGGGAAGATATCCCAGATCAAAGCGAATATGAGTCTGGTCTGTCCCCGGCATCCGGTAACGGGGGAAAATTGGGCTGAGTTTTCGGGGCGCGGCAGAGGCGCTGCCATCCGGGACGGCCTGAACGACGGAACGGAGTCGGACATCGTTTATTGTTTAGCGGGCGACGAGGCGGATGTGGATCTGGATCTTCAGCCGGACTGGGGATTTAAAAACGGAGTTAATGTTTACAGTCTGGGTTGGCAGGAACACGTGAAGATCGTGCGTGAGATTGCCGGCCCGGATAAGATCATTCAGCATGACTGTACACGTGTGAGTGCCGGTTACCGGGGCTGGAGATATGTAAACGGCGTGCAGTTTGAAACGTTTGGTGACGGTAATTCATTTTCACAAATGTTCGATCTGCTTTCCCAATGGGTTGAACATGCCGAGGTCAAGCCGGCGTTCAGCTACGGCTATTGCCGGGCGCCGACCACCACCTACGGCGGAGTGCTGCCTGATAACGACTGGATGTTTCGCAAGCAGTTTGCCGCCGGACTGATGGCTGGGATGCCGCATCCGTACGGAAGCGGCGAAAATATGGGGCTGTTCGACTGGGATGAACAGCGTGGCGGAAATCTGGATAACTATGTCTGGCTAGGAAGATCCTTGGAGTCGACTCAGCGTGATTTTATTGGTCTGAGTCCGACGAACCTTCTCGCTGCCGATACTTGGAATACAGTGATTGCCAGCAATTATGCCGCAACCGTTTCCGGGGCGGTAACCGACACGAACGGGATTGAAATTGCGGTAACGCAAATACCGGAAAATCAAAACAGAGACTGCGACGGGGTTAAGCTCAAATTGAACAGGGATTTTCTGCTGGTTGCCGGTAAGGAATACACGCTGATTTTCGATGCCAAGGCTGATGACACAGCCGTCTATCAAGGCAAGTCCTATCCGGATATGCCGGTTTATATACAGATTTCAGAGCATGGAACCACCACGGAAAAAATGGGGGTCTGGGCCACCGGAAACTGGCGAACATACCGGCTCAGTTTCGTTTGTGCGCCGAATGAACATTTCCGGGTTGAGTTCGGGGCGGCTGAAGCGATCGGCAGAGTCTGGCTGAAAAACATTAAGCTTCACGAGGGCTGTGTGGATCGCCTCTCGCGAGAATTCGAAAACGGAAAAGTTTTCCTCAACGAATCAGAGACGTCCGATTGGGTGGTTAATCTGGGTACGAATAAATACTGGAGACTGAAAGGCGATATCCGTCCCGATATCAACGACGGACGAAAAGTCAGCGGCAGCCTTACGGTGCCGGCTCGTGATGCGGTGTATCTGCTGAAAAGCCGCCCGGCGGGCGGGGCAGACTACTATGATCTGACGGTCAACGACGGCAACGGCAGCGGTTCGTACACGAACGGCGAGCTGGTGGCCATAAGTGCGGAGGCTTTTGCGAATGGGGCGTTATTTGACCGGTGGATTGGCGACACCCAGTATGTGGCAAGTGTTACTTCTGCAACGACCACTGTGACGATGCCGACACAAACCGTTACGGTGGCGGCATCCTACATACCGTTGCCGGATTCGGTCAGTGACCGGTGGAAAAACGATGCATCCGGTAATTGGACTGAATCGGCTAACTGGACAAATGGAAACATCCCCGGTATTCCCGGCGGCTCCAACAGCGCGAATGTCGCGACCTTTGATGTAGCACTGACTACGAACCGCACGGTCACTGTCGACGCCGATCGCAACATCAGCGGGATTACGTTTGGGAATACCAGCACCAATGCTTACACACTTACCGGCGGAGCGATTAAATTAAGTAATGGCGGCGTGATTCAGACGCTGGCTGGAACAGGCAATCACAACGACACTGTTGCCTCGGCCATTACGATTATGGGTGACGGCGGCTCGGCAACTATTCGCAATGATGCCGCCGGAAATACGGCAGGCTTGATGGTCACAGAAACTGTTTCAGGGAATTCTACAGCAGGCAATACCTCCACGCTTTATCTCGATGGTGTGAGCGCCGCCACCTCGCAAAACAATACGACAGCCGGTATTTCGGACGGAACTGCTGGCGGCGATTTAAAGGTCGTTAAGAATGGTGCGGGCGTGTGGCTCCTCAGTTTTGATTCGGCGGTCAGCACCTTCACTGCCGGACTGGATTTTAATGCCGGCACTATTCGTTTCTTCGGAAATCGCGTTGGAGGTTTTGGTGCCGGTGCCGTCACGGTCGGCCCCAATGTCACATTTAATCATGCCAACAGCACCCCGACATCTGTCATAACCAATGTGATGATGGTGAACGGCGATTTTGCAATGAGCGGCGGAGCAAATGTGGAATTCCGCGGAGCGATGAATCTTGGCGCGGCGGTGCGGACGGTGACACAAAATGCCAATACCAATATTGTATTCTCCGGCGTGATCTCAAACGGTGGACTGATCAAGACGGGCCCCGATCCGCTAACATTATCCGGGAACAATATCTATGGCGGTGGCACCATCGTTTCCGGCGGTGTGCTGATTGGCGCCTCGGACGGGGCCCTCGGAGTCAGTAACGTCACGGTGCTGAGCGGCGCAACGCTGACTCTCAGTGCGACCAACTGCATCGGCGATTCCGCTCGGCTGACGCTGACCACTAATGCGGTGCTGAATCTTAATTTCATCGGAACGGATACCGTCGCCGGAATGTCTCTGGACGGCGGGACAACATGGCTGCCGTACGGCAGTTACACGGACGCACAACTGGATGCACTCGGCGGCGGAACGTATACCGGCTCAGGCGTCCTTCTGGTTGAAGGGTTCGCCAATGACCCGGCGAATACGCCACACTCATGGCTGGCACAATACGGGCTGACCAACTTCAATTCCGATGCCATGGCGGATAGGGATCGTGACGGCTTGCTGACCTGGCAGGAATATATTGCGGGCACCAATCCGACCAATGCCGCTTCGAATCTGCGGATTACCGGCGGCAGCGCAACTTCTCAGGGTACGGTTATCCGCTGGTCGAGCGAATCAAACCGTTTCTATGATATCGGCAGGACAACAAACCTTTTGACGGCATTTGGCGGTATTACAGGGGCAAGCAATCTTCCTGCGACTCCCCCTGAAAATATTTATACAAATCTGGATCAGAATGGGAATACGATCTTTTATCGGATTGATGTACACCAGTAGTTAATCAGCCTGTATTCGATGTGTTTTATGAAGAATCTGCAGATCAATTTGATACTTGTTTTCTTTGCTCTCGTACTCGGACCGCTTCAAGGATTGGCTGTAACAGGCCGGACAGTGGACGCGAAAGCAGACTTCGGAGCGGTCGGAAATGGGACGAACGATGATACGGTTGCGTTGCAGAATGCGCTCGATTATCTATCCACCAATCAGCTGGCAGGTGCCGGAGTTTGCCTTTATCTGCCGGTAGGCACCTACAAGATTACCAGCCAGCTTGCCTTTGCTTCAACAAATCCGCTGGCTTATGGAGGGGGGATTACCATCCGAGGTAATGGACGGGATGCGCCTAATGCGTCGGTCATCTATTCGACCAGCACCAACGGGGCTTTGCTCTTCAGCGTGAATGATGACCGCGGTCTGTATAACTTCAGAGTTCAGCTCCAGGATTTGCAGATCAAAGCAGGCGTGGCGAATGCCGGAGCAGCCGTTGAGATTGCCAAGCTGACGGGCACAAATGTCTTTACACGCACAACACCTTGGCTGCGGAACGTGGAGATTACCCGCGCCGACACTAACTGCTATTTCACATACGGCTTTAAGGCGGCCGGCGCAAACCGTCCGGTATTCGACGACGTGAAGATCACCGGGAACCTTCCGGGTATGACCTGCGGTATTTCGCTCACCAACCACTACGGGTACGACGTCTCCGGCTGCTTTATCAGTGATGCTGATGTGGCCGTTGATTCCATTGAGTGCGGCGAAGGGAACATCATGACGGAAAGCACCATTACCAACGTCAATATCGGCGTGCGGATACAGCTAGGGGAGGATGCGGCGGTTTCGGCTTCCGGCGGCGGAGTGCTTAACAGTCGTATTAGCGCACATCAGGTCGGGGTGTATATCGACCATAAAAATTTTACGACTTTTCACAACGTCGTTTTCTCCGGTTGCGGCGGAACGGGTCCTTATACGAACTTCTATGGAAACGAACTTCGCCAAGCGACGATCTCAGACTGCACTTTTTCCGGCGGACCCAATCAGTACGGCATCGTACTGCAGGAAGACCGTGTCGGTACGGACAACCAGAACACGGTTTCGTACAATCAGTTCGGTTCCTTCGACACCAGCATTTTGGTCGGCACCAATGTTTCCCTGACCAAAATCATCGATAATACCAATATCCAGACGAATATCGTCGATAACGGAATCAACACCTACATCGTTCACGGTGCCCCGCGTCCGTTTTATGACAGTCCGGCAGCACACCGTACGGGTGAAAATCTCCAATGGAGCGCCAATGCATACGCACCGATCATCAACGTGATGAGTTATGGTGCCAAAGGTGACGGGGTTGCCGATGACACGACAAATATTATGGCTGCGGTCACGGCTTTCACAAACGCGCTGAACAGTTCGGGACAGGGGACCCTCTATTTTCCAGCGGGCCGGTATAATCTGTCCAAACAGGTTGTGCTGACACAAAGCGGAACCAACTGGCAGAGAATAGCGATCTGCGGGGATGGCGTACAGATTTCGTCTATTGAGGCGACCGCGACCAACGGGATATTTAAAATAACCTGTACGAATCAGATCCCTGTCAGAATCAGTAATTTCGGGCTGTATGCCAGCCGGTCAAATTCAGCCGCCGCAATTGAAATAGCAGAATCAAACGGCACCAATAACGGCCCCCGTTCACTTGTTCT
>Ga0247840_10001236_pt1 | contig 50990 bp, 51 predicted proteins | sample LaCruzMarch2015__FD_192404 | JGI IMG/M metagenome (GOLD analysis project Ga0247840, IMG submission 192404) | Freshwater microbial communities from meromictic Lake La Cruz, Castile-La Mancha, Spain - LaCruzMarch2015_17m | ecosystem: Environmental > Aquatic > Freshwater > Lake | place: Spain... | reverse complement strand
TTAATTAATTGAGCAAAGGAGGCGATAAATGTCATTAGCTCTATACCGCAAGTATCGCCCATCAACTTTTGCAGATGTAATTGGTCAAGAGCATGTAACAACTCCATTAAGTAATGCTTTAACCTCAGGACAAATCCACCACGCATATTTATTTAGTGGACCAAGAGGATGCGGAAAAACATCAAGTGCCAGAATTATGGCCAGATCTTTAAATTGCGAAAAAGGGCCAACGCCAAACCCATGTGGAGTATGTCAATCATGTAAGGATTTAGTTGCAAATGGACCAGGTTCACTTGATGTAATTGAGTTAGATGCTGCAACGCATGGCTTAGTAGATGATGCTAGAGATTTACGAGATAAAGCTTTTTTTGCGCCAGTTCAATCTCGTTACAAAATTTATATTATCGATGAGGCTCATCAACTAGGGCCAGGTGCGGCTAACGCCTTACTTAAAGTAGTTGAAGAGCCACCAGCACATGTTTTATTTATCTTTGCTACAACTGAACCAGAAAAGTTGATTTCAACAATTAGATCAAGAACTCACCACTATCCATTTAGATTAGTCCCACCAGCAATTCTTTCTACCCACTTAGAAAAAGTCTGTGAATCAGAAGGTATTAAGGTAGCAAAGGGTGTTATTCAATTAGTTGTTAGAGCTTCAGGTGGATCAGTTAGAGATGCGCAATCAATCCTTGGCCAATTACTAGCTGGTGCTGATAGCGAAGGTGTTACCTATGAGATCGCGGTGGCTCTCCTTGGTTACACCGACTCAGCCCTTTTGGATGAAGCAATTGATTCACTTGCTGCATCTGATTCTGCCTCCCTTTTTAACACAGTAGACCGCGTAGTTGAATCAGGACAAGATCCGAAAAGATTTGCGCAAGATCTACTTGAGCGCTTGCGAGATTTAATTATTGTGGGCGCAGTTGATGAGAGTAACTCCCAAGTCCTAGTTCAAATTCCAACGGATCAATTAGACCGCATGCGAACACAGGCAAAGTTAATTGGTATTGCTAATCTAATTAGATCAGCAGATCTGCTTGCCAATGGGTTGACTCAGATGCGCGGTGCAACACCGCCTAGATTGATTCTGGAATTGGTTTGCGGGCAAATGATGCTGCCGCAAGCAAATGATGCTGCTGTTTCTGCACGCCTTGAAAAGTTAGAGCGCGGAGCAATAAGTACGGTACCAACTGCTGAAGTTAAAGCTGCAAAGAGTGAGCCAGTTCAAAATACTTTAAAGGCCGAACCAAAGGTTGAAGTAAAGCCAGTAGCGGCAGTTAAAACTGAACCAGTTAAGGTTGAAAGCAAGCCAACTAACCACAAGCCAAGTGGTGTTGCAGATATTGCTACCTTGCGCAGATTATGGCCACAGGTAATTGAAAATGTTAAAGGCAAGCGCCGTCTAACCTGGTCATTACTTGCAACAAGTGCGCAAATACTCTCTGTAGATGATGAGAGCATAAGTATTGGAATCGTTAACGCCGGAGCACGTGATTCATTTGTTAGATCAGAGAGTGATTTGATTTTATCTGATGCCTTTGAAGAGGTTGCAGGGGTTAGAAGAAAGATAGTTGCAACAGTTGATACCTCAGTTGCCACAACCACAATGGCAAGAAGTGATGAGGATCCAACGGACGCCAATATGCTCACCGGTGCTGATCTGTTAGCTAGTAAATTAGGCGCTAAAGTTATTAAGGAGTCTGACTAAGTTTTTTTCTTAGTTGATACTTTATGTATGAAGGAATAATTCAAGACTTAATTGATGAGCTAGGACGTCTTCCTGGTGTTGGACCAAAGAGTGCCCAACGTATTGCTTTTCATATTATTCAATCAGATCGCGTTGATGTGACACGGCTTGCTGAAGTTCTTAAGACAGTTAAAGAGCGAGTGAAGTTTTGTTCAATTTGTGGAAACATCTCAGAAGAAGAATTGTGCAAAATATGTAGAGATCCAAGAAGAGATAAAACTTCTATTTGTGTTGTGGAGGAAAGCAAAGATGTATTAGCTATTGAAAAAACTAGAGAGTTTAAAGGTACTTATCATGTGTTAGGCGGGGCAATCTCTCCAATTGATGGAGTAGGACCTGAGAACTTAAGAATAAAAGAGTTAATGACGAGATTATCTGAAACAACAATTGGTGAAATAATTATCGCGACCGATCCAAACCTTGAAGGTGAAGCAACAGCTACCTATTTGACTAGATTGATCAAGCCTTTAGGAATCAAAGTTTCTCGCCTTGCTTCTGGCCTTCCAGTGGGTGGAGATTTGGAATATGCCGATGAAATTACCCTTGGCAGAGCTTTTGAAGGCCGCAGATCCTACGATAATTGATTTATCTCATTATTTAAGATGTTTAGGTGTCTTAATATTTGAGATAATTCCCAAATTTTCAAGCCCATCCTTCACACTTGCGCCATGGGTTTAATCGTTCAAAAGTTTGGTGGCTCCTCCGTCGCCGACGCTGAAGGTCTAAAGCGGGTCGCAAGCCGCATTGTGGCCACCAAGAAATCAGGTCATCAAGTCGTAGTTGTGGTCTCTGCCATGGGAGATACCACAGATGAATTAATTGATTTAGCTAATCAAGTCTCCCCACTTCCAAATGGACGTGAGTTAGATATGTTGTTAACAGCAGGTGAGCGAATTTCTATGGCGCTCCTTGCAATGGCAATTTCAAATTTAGGTCATGAAGCAAGATCATTTACCGGTTCTCAAGCTGGAATTATTACAACATCAACTCATGGCAAGGCAAGAGTTATTGATGTGACACCAGGCAGAATTCAAGAAGCTTTAAAAGAGGGCGCGATTGCAATTGTTGCAGGATTTCAAGGAGTCTCACAAGATACTAATGACATTACTACTTTGGGTAGAGGTGGATCTGATACAACTGCGGTGGCATTGGCTGCTGCCCTTGAAGCAGATGTTTGTGAGATATACACAGATGTTGATGGAATCTTCTCCGCTGATCCAAGAGTTGTTCCATCTGCTAAGAAGTTATCAACAGTTACGTATGATGAAATGTTAGAGCTAGCAGCAAGTGGTGCCAAGGTGTTACACCTACGGTGCGTTGAGTACGCGCGGCGTTTTGATCTACCAATTCATGTTAGGTCATCTTTTTCCAACAAGGAAGGAACCTGGGTGGTTAAGGATCATCCAGAAGGGGGCGAAATGGAAGCAGCAATAATCGCAGGTATAGCTCATGATAAAAGTGAGGCTAAGGTGACCATAGTTGGTGTACCAGATAGGGCGGGTATGGCAGCTGCAATATTTCAAGCAATAGCTGATGCTGACATTAACATTGACATGATCGTGCAAAATGTTTCAGCAGCAGCAACTGGCTTAACTGATATCTCATTTACTTTGCCAAAAACTGAAGGAGCTGCAGCAACTGCAGTACTTAAGCGAATTCAAGGTGAGATTGGTTTTGCTTCAATTCAATATGATGATCAGATAGGTAAATTGTCATTAATTGGCGCTGGTATGCGAAGTCATCCAGGAGTAACAGCCACCTTCTTTGCTTGCCTTTCTGAAGCTGGCGTAAATATTGAAATGATCTCAACCTCAGAGATTCGGATCTCAATTGTTTGTAGAAGCTCTGATTTAGAAAAAGGTGTTAAAGCAGCGCACACCGCTTTTGATTTAGATGCAGATCAAATAGAAGCTGTTGTTTATGGAGGAAGTGGACGATGAGCAAAAAACCTTCCCTTGCTGTAGTTGGCGCAACTGGGGCTGTTGGCACAGTAATGCTTGATATTTTATCTAAACGCGAAAATGTCTATGGTGAGATCAGGTTAATTGCATCTGCAAAAAGTGCTGGTAAAAAACTTAGTTGCCGTGGTGAAGAGCTAACAGTTGTGGCTCTTTCTCCTGAGGCATTTGAAGGAATTGATATTGCAATGTTTGATGTGCCGGACGACGTATCTAAAGAGTGGGCGCCAATTGCAGCTAGCAAGGGAGCGGTCGTAGTTGATAACTCTGGTGCGTTTCGGATGGATAAAGATGTGCCATTAGTTGTGCCTGAAGTAAATCCACAAGAGATAAAGAATCGACCAAAAGGAATTATCTCTAATCCGAATTGCACCACCCTTTCAATGATTGTTGCAATGGGAGCTTTGCACAAAGAGTATGGATTAAAAGAGTTAGTTGTTGCCTCCTATCAGGCGGCTTCCGGTGCCGGTCAAGGTGGCTTAGATATTTTGCGTGAACAAATAAATTTAGTTGCAAATAAAAGTTTAGGTGATGAAGCAGGAGATATAAGAAAAGTTGTCAAAAATTTTGGTCCATTTTCAGATCCCCTTGCGCTTAATGTGATTCCTTGGGCTGGTTCATTGAAGGAGGATGGTTACTCATCTGAAGAATTAAAGGTTAGAAATGAATCTAGAAAAATCTTAGGTCTTGCAAACCTTAAGGTTTCCGCCACCTGTGTTCGAGTTCCAGTGCTAACTACCCATTCACTAGCTGTGCATGCAATTTTTGATAAGGAAGTCTCACGCTCTGTTGCTCAAGGGGTACTAAGAAATGCAGCAGGTGTTGAGTTAGTTGATGATCCAGAAAACTATAAGTTTCCAACCCCAGCAGATGTTGTTGGCACAGATCCAACTTGGGTTGGCCGGGTCAGAAAATCACTTGATGATCCAAATGCAATTGAGCTATTTGTTTGTGGAGATAATCTACGAAAGGGTGCAGCTTTAAATACTGCCCAAATTGCAGAGTTAGTTGCCGCTGAGTTTTAAACTACCTGCGTAATGTAGTTTTTGTGTTCTCAGCAATATGAACCACTGCAACCGCTAACTCAAATACCAAACGGATTGCAAGAATTACTAAGAAGGTAACAATTACTCCAGCCAATACCACCATTGGAAATGCTGCGTAATCTTGGTTTATGCCATATGTAGTTGAAGCATAAATTGGAATACCAACAGCTGCTAAGCCAATGATAAATATAAAGTAGAAGGTGTATAGGTAAGAGGCAACTTTTCTAGTTAGGTATTCAGATAACTTAAAATCCTTCATATGGCCAAGAACAGTTTTAATGTCTGCCTGCCAACTAATCCAAGCCCAAAGGCAAGCAAGAAGTCCAAGACCTAGAATAAGTAATTTCAAAGCTATTTGTATAACACCCAATACAACTAACCAAATAAAACTTTGAGAAACACCTGATGGCAGATCAGAGGCGGCTAAATCATAATTATCTAATAGTGATCTAACCATTCCAATTAGCGCTAACAGATAAATTGTTGCTGAAGCTGTATAAAAGACAACTTGATGTGTTTTATTAGCAGGAGCTTTTAGGAAATTAACTAACCCAGTAAGAAGATTTGCAACTTGAGTTTTTTGGACAATTAAGGCTAAAACCAGTGGGATTAGCGCAACAGTTGCAAAGGCTTCAACATATGGCGCTTCACCAGTTTTAACAAAAACATTCTTAATCACCTGGGTAAAGCCAACTTCATTAGAGCGCCAGATATCAGTTAGCCAAACCAGGAAGAAAATACGTGTGACAAAGGCAGCCACAGTTAAAAAAGCTCGCATTTCAAGGTTTTGGGCAAAGATTGCAAAAAATAGCGCTAAATAGCTAACTATCAACCAGGTAAGACCAGTTGAACTAGTAATGGCAGTAAAAGCATCTTGGTAATTGGAGTAATTATTAAGTGTGTACCAATAAAAGGTATCTGGAATTACTAAAAGGAGAGTAATTACTAAATACAGGCGATGTAATTTATTTGAAATTAGATTCATTATTAAAGCCTACCTTAAGCAGTTAATGTAATTAGGGAGACTTCAGGCGGGCAAGCAAATCTAATTGGCGCAAAAGGGCTCATACCCATACCAGCTGAGACATTAAGCCAAGGTTCATCATTTACCTTAGTAACTCCACGAGATCGCCAATTTTCTAAATCACAATTTGTAGTAAGTGATTTACTCCCCCCCAGCCAAGGCAATCTAATCTGCCCACCGTGAGTGTGACCTGCAAAGATTAAATCTAATTTATCCTGCGCCATCCCAGCAAGAACTCGTTCATATGGTGCGTGAGTTACACCAATTGAAATATCTGCAAGTTTACAAACTTTACCTTCAACCTTACGATAATCATCTAACTCTAAGTGAGCATCATCAGTACCGCGTGCTTCAATTACAACTCCATTTACTTTTAACTTAACTTTATTATGATTTAAATCTTTCCATCCTCGTTTTGTTAGCTGTTTTTGCAATCTCTGCCATGGCAACTTTTCACCTAACTTGCGCTCACCATTATCTTTTCTTAAGTAAGAAAAGGGATTTTTAAAACTAGGTGCATAGTAATCATTAGAGCCAAAGACAAATAAACCTGGTAAATCAAGAAGCTCGTCCAGCGCGTTAAGTGCGATATCAACCCCATCTTTGCGGGCTAGAAAATCACCTGTGCTAATAACTAAATCAGGTTTTAGATCAATAAATGTTTTGATATCTGCAATCTCACGCTTTTTTCTAGGGTGCAGATGAAGATCTGAAAAATGCAGGACTTTAATTGGTTTAGCACCCTTAGGGAGCAGGGGCAGGGTAGAGGTGCGCACTTTGTATGCCATAGGCATGAGAAGATACCGCTATGGGACTAAAAGAAAAACTACAGTCAGATTTAACCGATGCGATTCGCTCTAAGGATGTGGTAAAAAGCGGCACCATCAGAATGCTCCTTGCTGCTATTACCAATGAAGAGGTGGCGGGCAAGAGCGCAAGGGTATTAACCGATGCTGAAGTAATTACAGTTTTATCCAGGGAGGCTAAAAAGCGCCGTGAAGCAGTTGAGGCTTACACAAACGCTAAGCGGGAAGATTTAGCAAATAAAGAAAAAGAAGAAGCTGCAGTTATTGCCCTCTACCTACCTGAGCAACTAAGTGAGGCAGATATTAAGAAATTGATTGCAGATGCAATAGCTGAAACAAATGCTTCAGGACCTTCCGGCATGGGATTAGTAATGAAAGTTTTGCAACCTAAGATTGCTGGCAAGGCTGATGGTGGCGTGGTGTCATCATTAGTCAAAGCAGCACTTTCTCAATAAAAAGTAAGGATTACTAAATGAAGTATGAATATGTGACTGTGCCATTACTAACTCATGCAACAAAGCAGATCCTAGATACCTGGGGCTCTGAAGGATGGGAGTTAGTTCAAGTTGTTCCTGCCCCTGGTGGTGGCGATCAACTAGTTGCTTATATGAAGAGAATAATTGCGTGAGTATTAATGAAAAGCTTTCCGCGCTTGGATTAACTCTGCCAACTGCTGCAGCTCCAGTTGCTGCATATGTTCCAGCTGTTAAGAGTGGCAATCTTGTTTTCACTGCAGGACAGCTGCCAGTAGTTGATGGCAAATTAGTTAAAGAGGGCAAAGTTGGTAGTGATGTAACAGCTGAGGATGCAAAAGAGCTAGCCCAAATTTGTGCGCTAAACGCACTTGCTGCAATTTCATTAGTTGCAGATCTTGATAAAGTTGAAAGAGTGGTCAGGGTTGGCGGTTTTGTTAATTGCGCGCCAGGCTTTACAGCAGTACCAGGAGTAGTAAATGGTGCGAGTGAGTTTTTGATTAAGGTTTTTGGAGATGTAAATGGAAAACACGCAAGAGCTGCGGTAGGAGTTGCAGAGTTGCCTCTAAATGCACCAGTTGAAATTGAACTAGTCGTTGAAATGAAATGATCACTTCTAAGGATATAAATCGATTATTCAAAAATTACATAATAAATAAACCCGCATTTTTCCTATCAGAAAGCCTGTATGTGAGGTACATCGTTTTTATAAGTAAACTAAGTGGTGCATTCACTAATTTAAAAATTGAGAAATACAGCAAAATATCTGTAGAAAAATTCCCACAATTTTTCATTCATAAAATTACTGTAGGAAAAAAACAAATTATGTTTCAAAACGGGTTTCGAATTAGTCGTTTTATTAAAGGTTTTGAGTTTGCAGGACAAAGAATGTGGCGTCGCTACAACATAGTTGAAATAATTGGACAAGAAACTCCAAAAGCTATACTGGATGTCGGGGCAAACATTGGTGAATTCTCATATTATGCAAACTCTGCGTTCTCAGGAGCATTGAAAATAATTGCAGTAGAACCTGATCCCGTGGTTTTAAATTGCCTACGATTTAATCTGCAGGAAACTAGCATTTGCATTGAACCAATCGCAGTTTCGAACAAGTCAAACACTTCAAAGTTTTATTTGAAACCTGCGACAGCAGATTCAAGCTTCCACACACCAGCAGGGGATTCTATTGAAGTTAATGTAGCAACAAGCACCTTAGATTCTATAATTGACAAATATGGATTAGGGGCTCCAATTTTAGTTAAGATGGATTGTGAAGGGCATGAACCAGAGGCTTTGCTAGGCCTGATTATTAATGTTCATAAAGTTAAATGGATTTCGATAGATACTGGACCTGAGCGCTTAGGAAAATCTACCACAAAGGAAGTTTTAAACATATTGACCCAAAGTGGTTTTACTGAGATTACGACATACAAATCCAACATCGTAACAGCTGTTCGAACTATTCAATCTTTTTAGCATCTTTGCTTTTTGAGATTTAAATTTATTATCAAGTATTTCGAAGTTATACTTGAATGCAAAATTTTCTCACCAATTGCAAATATTTTATTCTGAAATTTACTACTGAAAGTCGATTGATCTAACTGATTTTGTGCAATTACTTACCGCGCTTAACCAATCTTTCATAATCTAAAATAATTACTGCTCGTGGTTCAAGCTTTACCCAACCACGGGATGCAAAATCAGCTAATGCCTTGTTGACAGTCTCTCGAGATGCGCCAACTAATTGTGCAAGCTCTTCTTGAGTTAGTTCATGATTAACATGAAGACCATCATCTTTTTTGGTTCCAAATCGCTCACCTAACTCAATAATTGCCTTAGCAACTCGGCCTGGCACATCAGCAAAAACTAAATCAGATAAAACATCATTAGCTCTTCTTAATCTTTGTGAGAGCCTTTTTAAAAGTTGCAGTGAAACATGTGGATGGACTGTTACCCAACCAATGACCTGATCATTTGCAAGGGCAAGCAACTTAGAGTCAACGACAGCTGTTGCAGTTGCGGTTCTTGGTCCTGGATCAAAGAGTGATAACTCACCAAACATGTCTCCTGGCCCTAAAATTGATAAAAGGTTTTCTCTGCCATCACCGGAGGATGTGCCAAGCTTTAACTTGCCCTCAACTACAACAAATAATTTATCTCCTGGGTCACCCTCTTTGAATAAAACCTGACCCTTTGAAATCTTTATGCCATTCATGGATGCTCGCAAGCTTGCTGCGGAGGCATCATCTAAAGCACTAAAAAGCGGGGCTTTTCTAACTACCTCATCTTCATTTTTGGTGGGCATAGATGTAAGGATACTGCTGATAGGTACTTCAACTCCAATCAGCGTAATCTTGGCCAAATGCGAGAGAGTTTGGCTCAAAAGAAAGTTCGAGCAAGGGCTATCTATCGAATTTTATGTAGAAGCTATCCAAATGTTAGGTGTGAATTAAATTATAAAACTCCCTTTCAATTACTGGTTGCAACTGTTCTATCGGCGCAATGCACCGATAAGCGAGTAAATCAAACAACACCTGCATTATTTAAAAAGTATCCAAATCCAAAAAAAATGGCAGAAGCTGAAATGAAAGATATCCAAAGATTGGTTAAGTCAACTGGTTTTTATCGAGCAAAAGCTAAAAACATAAAATCACTTAGTAGCAAGATAACTACAGAGTTTGATGGCAAGGTGCCAAACAACTTAGAAGAGTTAATTACCTTGCCCGGTGTTGGCAGAAAGACAGCAAATGTGGTTTTAGGCCATGCCTTTGGTATTCCAGGCATTACAGTTGACACACATTTTGGCAGATTAAGTCGAAGATTTGGTTGGAGCAAGTCACAAGATCCAGTAAAAGTTGAGTTTGAGGTTGGTGATTTAATCCCCAGAAGAGAGTGGACAAATTTGTCACAGCGCTTAATCTGGCATGGCAGAAGAGTTTGTCACTCAAGAAAGCCAGCATGTGGTGCTTGCCCACTTGCTAAGTACTGTCCATCCTTTGGAGTAGGTGAGATGGATCCAACAAAGGCTGCGCGAATGGTGAAGGTTGAGGCTGATTTTAGATGAAGAAAATTTCAATTTTAGTTATCACAACCTTACTGATTTCAGATTGCTCTTCAAACACTCAGATAAGTTCACCTGGATTTGCACCAAGCTGTGATCAAATAAAACTCTTGGGTACTGCAGATAAATCAATAGTGATGCCATGTATAGATGGCGTGGGCTCAATCAATTTTCATCAACTAAAAGGGCCTATGGTGATAAATGTATGGGGATCATGGTGTGAAGGTTGCAAGGAAGAGATGCCTTACTTTGTTGATCTATACAAAACACAAGCATTTGAATCTAGCCAAATACAGCTGCTTGGCATAAATGTAGAGGAGAGTTCAAAAGAGGATGCAATTGCATACATTAGAGGGAGCGGCATGAGTTGGCCCCACCTTGAGGATCTAGAAGGAATTTCTAAATCAATCTTTGGTCCGGGTGTGCCAGTTACCTGGTTTATTAATGAAGAGGGTAAGAATGTTGCAACAAAAATTGGCGCTTACACAAATAAGAAGCAATTATTTGAACAGGTTGAAAAAGCATTTGGGATCAAGTTATGAATTACTTCGATTTTATCGTTGTCTTAATTTTGTTAATAGCCTTTTATGGTGGCTATAAGAACGGCTTGATTAAATCTATTTTTAGCACAATTGGATATATCGCAGGTGGTGTTTTGGGATTAGCAGCTGCAGTTGATTACTTATCAACTTGGCAGAGTGAGCTCCAGAAAGTGGGCTTAGCATTACTTGCTATTTTGCTGGGTGCAACATTGGGTGAGTTTTTGCTAGGCAAGATTGGATCATTGTTTCGAAAAGTACTTTTTGTGCCACCCTTTAAATTTATAGATTCACTACTTGGTGCTGGTTTATCTGTGACAAGAGCAGCCTTTGTTTTATATCTAGTCTCCACTTTATTAGTTGTTTCTTCTTGGAGTTTGGCAGATGAGTACATAAAGCCATCAAAGGTATATACCTATACAGAGTCGCATTTGCCTTCAGTAATGAAGCAGGTAAAAGCAGAGATAAATGATTTGTTACAGAAAGTGAATTAATCCTCACTCTTTCCAGCATTTAAACCTTCAGAGATTAATTTCATAACATTTGGATCAGCAAGTGTTGTTGAATCACCAACCGCTCTATTTTCTGCAACATCACGAAGTAAACGTCTCATAATCTTGCCACTCCTTGTTTTTGGCAGCTCCGCGACCACCATGATCTGCCTTGGTTTTGCAATAGGACCAATCTGTTTTGCCACATGATCTCGTAGCTCTTTAACTAATGCATCCCCTGTGGCTGATTCAATTCCGCCTCGTAAAATAACAAATGCAACAATTCCCTGCCCAGTCATCTCATCATTTGCACCAACTACTGCAGCCTCTGCGATCACATCATGAGAGACAAGTGCTGATTCAACCTCAGTTGTTGAGATTCGGTGTCCTGAAACATTCATAACATCATCAACACGTCCAAGTAACCAGATTGCGCCATCTTTATCTAACTTTGCTCCATCTCCTGCAAAGTAGAGACCATCAAAGCGTGACCAGTATGTTTCTTCATAACGAACAGGTTCATTCCAAACACCACGCATCATCGATGGCCAAGGCTTTGTTAATACAAGATAACCACCTCTGCCATTGCCAACAGCTTTGCCTTCATCATCAACAACCTCAGCTGATATCCCAGGTAGTGGCCTCATGGCACTTCCTGGCTTTGTTGCAGTAACTCCAGGTAATGGTGAGATCATGATTGCACCAGTCTCTGTTTGCCACCAAGTGTCAACAATTGGACAATTATTTTTTCCAATTACCTCTCGATACCACATCCATGCCTCTGGGTTAATTGGTTCACCAACTGATCCAAGTAGGCGAAGGGATGAAAGATTAGATTTGTTTGGATACTCATCCCCCCACTTCATCCAAGTTCTAATCAAAGTTGGTGCGGTATATAAAATGCTCACTTTGTATTTCTCAATTAACTCAAATAATCGCCCCTTACTTGGGGTATCAGGTGTTCCTTCATACATTACCTGTGTCGCACCATTAATTAGTGGGCCATAAACCACATATGAATGACCGGTAATCCAACCAATATCTGCGGTGCACCAGTAGATATCTTTCTCTGGCTTTAAATCAAATACTGCATGATGAGTGAATGCTGCTTGGGTTAAATAACCACCCGTAGTGTGATAAATACCCTTTGGTTTTGCTGTGGTTCCAGAGGTGTAGAGAATAAATAAGCCATTTTCTGAGTCAAAGAACTCACACTCATGCTTATCGGATTGCTTATCAACAAGCTCATGCCACCAAATATCTTTTGAAGAATCAAACTTAGTTTCTTGTCCAGTGCGTTTAACAACCAATACATTTTTAACATTTGTCTGACCCTTAAGCGCCTCATCTACTGCAGGCTTTAGTGCAAATGGTGCGCCTTTTCTAAAGCCACCGTCGGCGGTAATGACTAAAGAAGCATCTGCATCTTGGATTCGAGATAACAATGAGTCGGCTGAAAATCCGCCAAAGACTACTGAGTGCATCGCGCCCAATCTTGCACATGCAAGCATTGCAATTGCTGCCTCTGGAATCATTGGCATATAGATCGCAACTCGATCACCCTGTTCAATTCCAAGATCCTTTAAAGCATTTGCAGCTTTGCAAACCTTTGATAACAGGTCTGCGTAGGTGATTGTTTGGGTATCTCCTGGTTCACCTTCAAAGTAGAAAGCAACTCTGTTGCCCCTGCCTTCAATTACATGTCGATCAAGGCAGTTATAGGAAGCGTTTAATCTGCCACCTATAAACCATTTAGCAAAAGGTAGTTGCCAATCAACTACCTGATTCCATTTTTGATTCCAATGCAATCTGTTTGCTTGTTTTTCCCAAAAGGCTAAGCGATCTGTATCTGCCTCCTTATAAATATCACTTTTAGCATTTGCATTTTCCATAAATGTTTGTGAAGGCAGGAATGTGCGTTTTTCATAAGATAGGTTTTCAAAAGATTCACTACTCATAGTAAGGATGAGGTTATCAGCGATAAGTTTTCCCCACTAGAAGCAGATGAAAACATTTAGTGCCAGCCTTTAGATAGGCTAGTTGAATCTGATAAAGCCCATGCAATTTAAATAAGAAGAAATGGAGCTTTATGTTAACTGGCACTTTGATCACCTTAATTACCCTGCTGGAGCGGCTACTTGCCTCCGGCACATTAACCATGGCCCTATCGGCGCTATTTAAAAAGGCGTTGCTTCTGCTTGGTGCCTACTAGGGCAGTTTTAACGCATGCATTGGGGCGGTGATTTCTAAAACCGCCCCAAATGTGGTGGAATTGGCCGTAATCCCGTAAGGAAATTACAACTAAAAAGGTTTTAAGCAAAGTTGCTCACCTTTAAAGTTACTAATAATGGGAGAAGAAGATGCCAGCTGTTGTTTTACTTGGTGCGCAGTGGGGCGATGAGGGCAAGGGAAAAGCAACCGATTTATTAGGTGATCGAGTTGATTATGTAGTCCGCTATCAAGGCGGCAACAACGCAGGACACACAGTTGTTATCGGAGACCAAAAGTACGCACTTCACTTACTGCCTTCTGGAATTTTATCTCCAAATGTAATTCCAGTAATTGGCAATGGTGTTGTGATTGACCCAGTAGTATTGCTGGAAGAGATAAAAGGATTAAATAAACGAGGCATAAATACTTCAAAACTAAAGATTTCAACTAATGCGCATTTGATAACTCCGTATCATCGAACAATCGATAAGGTTTCAGAGAGATTTTTAGGAAAATCAAAGATTGGCACAACTGGCCGAGGAATTGGTCCAGCGTATGCTGACAAGATAAATCGCATTGGAATTAGAGTTCAAGATCTATTTGATCAATCAATTTTGAAGCAGAAGATTGAAGCAGCACTTCATGATAAAAATCAGATTTTGGTTAAAGTCTTTAATCGCAAGGGAATTACAGTTGGTGAGGTAATCAGTGAGTATTTGGGGTATGCAGAAATTTTAAAGCCCTATGTAACAGATACTTCACTTCTTTTAGATCAAGCTTTGCAGCAAGGCAAAGTTGTACTACTTGAAGGCTCACAAGGAACTTTATTAGATGTTGATCATGGAACTTATCCCTTTGTTACATCCTCTAATCCAACCGCAGGAGGAGCTTCTACTGGTTCTGGAATTGGTCCAACAAAGATCACACGCGTAATTGGAATCCTTAAGGCATACACAACGCGAGTTGGCAGTGGGCCATTTCCCACTGAGTTATTTGATGAAGATGGTGAGGCGCTTAGAAAAATTGGTGGTGAGGTCGGTGTTACAACAGGCCGCAATAGACGCTGTGGTTGGTTTGACGCACCAATTGCCAGATATGCAGTTCGAGTAAATGGCTTAACTGACTTATTCTTAACAAAGTTAGATGTATTAACGGGCTGGGAGAAGATTCCAGTTTGTGTTGCATATGAAATTGATGGCAAGCGAGTTGAAGAACTACCTGCTTCACAATCTGATTTTCACCATGCCAAGCCAATATATGAGTACCTTTCTGGCTGGAAAGAGAATATTTCAAAGGCAAGATCTGTTGCAGATCTACCAAAGAATGCTCAGGAGTATGTGAAATTCTTAGAGAAGATTTCAGGCGCTCCAATGAGTGCTATTGGTATTGGTCCTGGCAGAGATGAAACAATTGTGGTTAGGGATTTAATCAAATGAGTATCACGCCAAACGTATTAGCAACAAGGTATGCCACAAAAGAAATGGTGGCAATCTTTGATCCAGTAAATAAGATTATTAATGAACGTAAGTTTTGGATCAATATTCTTAAACTTCAACAAAAAGCAGGGATTCCAATTACAGATAGTGATATCAAGGCATATGAGAAGGTAATTGAGAAAGTAGATGTAGATTCAATTGATAAGAGAGAGATTAAAACTCGTCATGATGTTAAGGCGAGGATTGAGGAATTTAACGCACTCGCTGGAGTTGAAAAGATTCATATTGGCTTAACAAGCCGTGATTTAACTGAAAACATTGAATTAATCCAGATTAAAGCTGGGCTTGAGTTAATAGATTATCGCGTCTTACAAACCTTGTTTTTACTAGGTGAGAAAATATCCAAGTATGAAAAAACTTATATGGTGGGTAGATCTCATAATGTTGCAGCTCAAGTAACTACTCTAGGTAAGCGATTTGCCTCATGCGCCGAAGAGTTGTTATTTGCTCATACTGCTCTACAAGAATTAATTGTTCGCCTGCCACTTCGTGGGATAAAAGGACCAGTCGGCACGTCTCAAGATGCACTAGATGCAATGGGCAAAGATTTTACGAATTTAGAAAAAAGTATTGCTGAAGAGTTTGGTTTTGAAAATACTTGGGCCTCTGTTGGTCAGATATACCCAAGATCAGTTGATTTTGAGGTTGTGTCTAAGTTGTTACAGATTGCATCCGCTCCATCATCTATGGCAACCACAATTAGATTGATGGCTGGAAATGGATTAGTAAGTGAAGGATTTAAAGCAGGACAGGTTGGATCTTCCGCTATGCCTCATAAAATGAACTCCAGATCATCTGAACGCATAAATGGAATGATGGTTTTACTTCGAGGCTACAACACCATGGGTGCAGACCTAGCGGGGGATCAATGGAATGAAGGAGATGTTTCATGTTCCGTGGTTAGAAGAGTAGTAATCCCTGATTCATTTTATGTTTTAGATGGCTTGCTACATACCTTCATGACAATTTTGCAAGAGTTTGGTGCATTTGAAGAAAAGATTAAAGCAGAATTAGAGGAACAACTTCCAATACTTGCAACCACAAAAATACTTATGGAGTGCGTTAAAGCTGGAATGGGCCGGGAGGCAGCGCACCAATTGATTAAGAAATACTCAACCACTTCAGGCAATTTCTTTGAAGCACTTGCAAATGAAAAAATGTTTCCACTTTCACTTGGTCAACTTAAAAATTTAATCAAGGAGCCATCAGATTTTGCAGGCATGGCAGCAGGGCAATCTAGATCTGTTGCTCAAATGATTAAATCAGTTACGGATAGCAAGATCAGTAAGGTTGTATTAACCCAATTAAGATGAAGCAGGACTTGGAAATAAAGAGCCGTGTAAAGGAGATACTAAAGATTGTCGAGCAGGTGGCACCTGGTAATTCAGTTGAACTTCGAATCCCACCATATGCTGCAATTCAGTGCATTTCTGGCTCAGTTCATAGAAGAGGCACGCCACCCAACGTGGTGGAGATGAGTGGGCATACATTGATTAAATTGGTTGATAACCCTACCCATTGGGATGAGTTTTGCCATACAGGTCGTATTTCAGCTTCAGGCACAAACGCAAACCTTAAGGACCTTTTTAGACAGGTGAGTAAACTAGATTCAGGTACAAGGTTAGGGATGTAATGGCTAGTAAGTCAAAGCGCGCTCGAAATGCCACAAAACGTAATCATTCAAAAACTCTTTTATATTGGGTATCTGCCATTTTTCTAGTTAAATTAGCAATAATTTTTCGAATAGAAGGAGTTAACGCAGGATCCGGGAATCAAATTTATTTTATTGATGGAGCATGGCTGGGGGCTGATGGTGAAAATTACCTAAAGGGCTATTTTGGATTGATTCGTGATGGCTTTTTTGCTCGTGAGGAGATTTTGTATAAATGGCCAGCCGGGTATCCGCTTTTAATTTATTTTTTATCGTTCTTTGGAGAGAGCTGGGTGTTAACAACACTTTCAATTGTGCAATCTTTAGTGTTTTCATACGCCGCATATTTCTTAGCAAATGAGCTGCTAAAAACTAGATTAAAGAACTTCGCTTTTTTGACCCTAATGATCGTTATTTGGAACCCTACTCTGTCTCTTAGTTCAATTGTAATTGGCTATGAATCTCTAGTTGCATCTGGTCTCTTAATTTATCTAGGGCTTTTTACGCGTGGCTTAAGTGCAGGCAACAATTCCAAAGACGCCCAATATTTGATTATCAGTTCACTAATACTCGGGTATATTTCCATGCTTCAACCGAGATATCTTGCTACAGGATTACTTGTACCTCTCGTTTGGTTTACTTACAAAAAAAAGGATTTGCTAAGTGTAGGAATTACTGTACTTTCCTTAACCTTGATGCTGTCCTTTCCAGCAACTTTAGTGTTTAGAAATTATTATGCAACAGGCCAAAATATTGTTTCGTCTAATTTAGGGGTAACGATGAACATTGGCGCTGGATCTGGCGCAACCGGAGGATTTCAGACTAAAGGAAATTATGGTGTTTTGTGTGATCTGTCCGGCACAGAAGCACAACAAGATAACCAGAAAGTCAAATGTGTACTGGAGTGGTATTTGAATCATCCTACAGATAGCTTTCGACTTTTTATCAATAAATCGATCTATTTTTGGTCACCTTGGTTTGGTCCGTTAGAAAATGGAACAATGGGAAGAAACCCATGGCTAACCATTCACCCAATTAAACAATCCATTACAGATCGTGAACAATTAGAAATTGTTTACGGAAACTTTGGAAAATTTGTTTCTTGGGTTTGGCTCATTGGCGGTATTTCCTTGATGATATATGGTTTTAGGATTCTTTGGAGGGCTAGATTTATTGAGAGGCAGATCGCTTTAATTGCACTTCTGGTAATTTCTGTAAATTGGTTTATAGCTTTTTTGACCATAGGTGATCATCGTTTCCGCATTCCAGTTATGGGAGTAAGTCTTTTCTTGCAGGCAATCGCCCTTAAAACCCTTTTTAAAGGGGGGAAAGTTCCAATGGTTGATGGACCATCTTTACGCTAATCTTCCTCACCTGACAGAAAGCAAATATTGAAGGAGGGCCAATAATGGGACGAGGCCGTTCAAAAGCTAAACAAACAAAGGTAGCAAGAGATTTAAAGTATTCAAATCAAGATATGGACCTTGAGCGTTTAGCAAAAGAGTTACATGGTGAGGTAAAAGAGGATAAGGATTTTAATGATGACTCACCAAATGATAATTACACTCCTCGTAATTAAATAGTAACCCATGCGCCCTACCCCCTATGTTGCATCTTTACGGATTTACGAGCCGTTTACCGCTTTCGGTGAAGAAGATCAATCTCGGTGGAGCCATATAGCAACTACAACTCCAACAGGTAGAGATGAGCAACAAAGAGCTCTTCGACGAACAATTGTGACTGAACCACCCACTCTTAAATTAGATGGTGCGCACATTTTAGAAATTGATGAGAAGAAATACATAGCTCCATGGTCAACAGCAGTTAGGTGCTGGGCAGCTTTAGATGACTTCAAATCTTCAATACCATTTACAATAAGTAGTTTTTTTCTACCTAAAGAGATCGAAAACGCGCTTTCATTAAATTCTGAGAGTATTGAAGATAAGGTCTCTCATATAATCACAGCAACCTGGAGCATTCCACCTCGTTGGTTTTCACTCTTTGAGGCTTCAGAGCGAATTAGAGGCATAAATGATGATGGTGCTTACACAATTCTTCGCACCTCAATCTCAAATGCAAAACAAAGATGTTTATTTGCCCATCAAGCAGTTGTCAATGCATTTGGAAATGGACCCATAGAACAAGAGATCGCAGATTTGCTTGAATGGCTCTCAATTTTTGATGCCAATTCAATTGTGGAGTGTGATTACGGCGGGTTAGCTATTTATCTAGAGAAATCATTGATTGAATCTGGCCAACCAGGATTAAACGCAGATACGTCAATTGAGGATGTTGCTCGATCACTCGCTGGCTTGGCAGCAGGAGATGGCTCACTGGCAGGACAAGGTTATGAGCGATTAGTAGCCCGATGGCGCAGGGTTGCAGCCTTTGAGCAGGCTATGTAATTGGGTTACTTGTCATTTACTCACCCAAACCACAATACTTGTCTCATAAGGTTTAAAACGGACATACTCATCAACTCACCTGTTAGGGGCAACTTAAATGAACTCAGAGCAAGAGGTCTTATTGACCCCAGCCGAGGTTGCATCATTGTTCCGAGTAGATCCAAAGACCGTCACCAGATGGGCAAAATCTGGCAAATTAACCTCAATTAGAACCTTAGGTGGACATCGACGATATAAAGAGTCTGAAGTTAAAGCACTTCTTTTGAAAACAACCAGCAACAGTTAAAGAATGGATAGAGATTAAATATGAGTGAAGAGAAAAATACTGAGGATGATGCGAAAACTAAAATGCTAGCCGCCCTTGCAAAAAAACAAAAAGGTAGTAATTCAGGTAAGAGCGCAGGACCTACTTCGGGATCTAAGGTTGGTTCAGGGCAAACTGGTGGCTCTGCACCCAAGATGCATAGACGCAAATCTGGTTTAGCTTAACTGACTTAATCTAACCAAATGGGAATCACAAATACAGAGTACTTTTTACTGTTTGTAATCTCCTATTTGCTTGTGGGTGCTCTTACGCCAGTGATGCGAAAGATTGCAATTGCAACAGATCTGGTTGATCGACCTAACTCCTCGCATAAATCACACAAGAAGCCAGTCCCTTATTTAGGAGGGGTAGCAATAATTATTGGGGTAATAACAGTTTCTTACTCAGCCTCTCTCTTTTCAGAGTTCACCTCAAGTACTTTTTGGCTTGCAACCTCAGTACTTGGTCCAGCACTCTTGCTAGGGCTTATTGGTTTATGGGACGACTTAAAGAACCTTCCGCCCCTGCCAAGATTTATAGCTCAAACCCTTGCCGGCATCTTTACTGCAATTATTTTGATAATTACGGACAATGTTGGTAATCCAACAAACTCAGAAATTTTTGATTCATTAATTACCGTGATCTGGGTGGTTGGAATCTGTAATTCAATAAATTTCTTTGACAATTTAGATGGTGGAGCTGCAGGGACTGTTGCAATTTCATCAATCACACTTGCCTACCTGGCATTGTCGGGGGATCAATACTTAATTGCAGCACTTTCTACTGTGACGGCGGGTGCAACTCTTGGATTTTTAGTCTGGAATAAGAGTCCTGCAAAGATTTATATGGGAGATGCTGGTGCATTGTTTCTTGGCGTGCTTCTGGCCACGCTCACAATTAGATTTGAACCCAGCGCACAATTGCAACTTTCTTCTTACTTTATTCCAGTCCTATTGCTTGCCATTCCCATTCTTGACACAAGCGTTGCGGTATTTTCTCGAATTAGAAGAGATGTTTCACCATTTCAAGGTGGTCAAGACCATCTATCTCACAGGTTGATTCGAGCTGGTTACTCTCGAAAGTCCGCAGCGCTGTCTTTGTGGGGATTATCAGCATTTTTTGCTTTGGCAGCAATCCTGATATCTCTGATAGATGGAATGATTGAGAGTTACATTTTGATAATTGCTGTGGCGATCTGGCTGGCATTATTTGGATTGTTTTTTAAAACAAAAGATGCTTAAAATTTCTTGCTGAAAACTATTCTGTTTAATACAAAATAATTTACCGGTACAATAAAGATAAGTGGAACTAATTTTGCAACTCTAGCATCAATTCCTACAGCTATGAGAGATTCAATTATTAAACTTGATGTGAGCCACCAAAAACTTAAATTAAGCAGGTATTTTACTCCAGAGATTGTATGTTGTTGGTTGCTTCTAAAAGTCCACTTATGGTGCATTAAATAATTGAAAGTAGTGGCAGTCATAGCCGCAACTAGATTGGCACCAAAAACTGATTTTGTGGGCATATATAGAGCAATAAAAATTAGATAGTCAATTGCAGTAGTGGTTGTTCCAACTACTGCCCAACGGATCAGTGATTTTTCGGAGTGCTTAGTTTTAAACTTCCTAAACATTGATCTCATTTGACCCTAACTAAGAAAATATTGTTGGTGGCTGAGGCCGGGATCGAACCGGCGACCTAACGATTTTCAGTCGTTCGCTCATACCAACTGAGCTACTCAGCCATAGCTTAATAGTACTTTAAATCTAGATGAATGTTAAAATCAATTATGAAACTTGAAGTAAGTCAAAATATGCCTGGTTCATTGAATTGGCGATTTGCCAATTATGGCGTAACTGCCACTCTTAAATATGTAATTCTCGAAAAAGTCTTTAAAAAGAAAAAATTGAAATCAAAAAGCATAACCACTTCTCCAGTTTCCGTTACAGGCTTTTTCAATCTTGATCAGAGCAAATTTGACTTTATCTCATTGTTTGTTGACAGGTATCTAGCGGATTGTGAAACAATCATATTAAACAACGGTATCAGAATAAAGCTTGGTGTAGTTGGAAAAGATTCTCCTAAAAATAGGTTATATGCATTAGGCCTAGCTATATATGCACTGAGACCCGCTATGTATGTCGAAACCGGTACTCAACATGGAATTTCTGCAGGATTTGTAGAAAAGCTGAGTGAAGTCCTGGATATAAAGATTCGAGTTGTAAGTTTTGATGTAGTTGCACATTTAGATACTCTTCCTGGCTTTAGTTTTGAGAGAATCATCCTAAAATATCCGGCGAGAAAAAGTCTCATAGAAAATCTCAATAAGTTGAAATCAGAATGTGATAAAGTTATTTTTTTTCATGACAGTGACCACAGTTTTGAAAATATGTACTGGGAGTTTAAGATTGCATTAAAAACTTTAGATCCAATTGCGATAATTTCGGATGACGTTAGCCTTAACAAGAGTTTTCTTAAATTTTGCAAAAGAGAAGAATTAAAGTTTACGCAATTTAGGATAAGTTCAGGAAATGCTGCTGGCATAGCCTTAAAAGATATACGCGACCCAGACGGGACTTGAACCCGCGACCTCCGCCGTGACAGGGCGGCGCGCTAACCAACTGCGCTACTGGGCCATTCTTTTGAAGCTGACTACTTTCAACTCCGTTGCGTCCCCAACGGGATTTGAACCCGTGTTAACGCCGTGAAAGGGCGACGTCCTAGGCCACTAGACGATGGGGACTAGTGGGATAAGAGTATCGGTCAACTAAGTCATAACAAAACCAAATTAAATGGGAAGATTTGAGCATGGACCTTAAGGCCAACCCCTCAGAGAATGAAATTAAATACGCTGCAATCGCATTAAAAGAAGGGAAACTCGTAGCCTTTCCGACAGAGACAGTTTATGGATTAGGAGCAGATGCAACAAATGAAAGAGCAGTACATAGGATTTTTTCTGTAAAAAACAGACCTACTAACCACCCTTTGATAGTCCATATTTCATCAATGAATTATTTAGATAAATGGGCCATTGACATTCCCGGATATGCAATGAAACTTGCCAGAGAATTTTGGCCTGGGCCAATGACACTAATCCTTAAGCGGAGTAATCTCGCTAAGAATTTTATTACCGGAGGGCAAAATTGCGTTGGGATTAGAGTTCCAGCAAATCTCATAGCACTTAAGTTATTAGCTCATTTTGAACAATTAGGGGGAGAGGGTGTTGCAGCACCAAGTGCTAACAGATTTGGTGCAGTTTCTCCCACAACAGCAGAATCAGTAAGCCATGAACTAAAATCATATCTTTCCTTAGATGATTTGATATTAGATGGTGGTCATTCTGAAATTGGCATAGAATCAACAATTATTGAGTGCCTAAGTGAATCTCCAAATATTTTAAGACCAGGATTTATCTCAAAAGAAACAGTCGAAAGTGTAAGTGGAGTGATGCATTTGCGATCGACTGAAAGTTCAGTAAAAGTACCTGGACTTATGTTTTCACACTACGCTCCTTTGGCTAAAGTAATCTTAGATTCCAATGCTTCACCAGGAGATGGATTTTTAGCGATGTTAGATATTGATACACCATTAGGAGCCATTAGGTTGGGATCTCCCGCAACAATTGAGCACTATGCAAAAATCTTGTACTCCGCGTTAAGAATGGCAGATAAAAAAAGACTTAGCCGAGTAGTTGTGATCCAGCCTTCAGGCCCAGGGCTTGCCCTTGCAATTCGAGACAGATTGAGTAAAGCCGCAGCAAGGTGAAAGATCTCTATTTTGTACAATATTAGAAGAACAGTATAAAGTGTTTACATAGCAAGATAAATCGGGCCTTTAGCTCAGTCGGTAGAGCAACGGACTTTTAATCCGTGGGTCGTCGGTTCGATCCCGACAGGGCCCACGTAAGTTTTTTCTTACACTTTTTGTGGGTAAACATGATCATATAGTTAATCACAATAAATTTTTAGAAGGTCCTCAACAGTCTGTTCCCAAGTGAAAAACTTAGCTCGCTTCGATGCATTCAATCTCAATTCAATTAACAACTCTCTTTTTTGTGAAACTTCCAACAATGCGTCTCTGATACCCGGCAATGATTCCATATCAATATGAATTCCAGCATTGCCAGAAATCTCGGCAGTGGAGGTGAAAATATGATCTAAGGAAGGACAGTTTCTTTTCAGTCCCTCTAAAACGGGCAACCCGAATCCTTCATGCAAAGATGGAGATATGTTTATCAAGGCTCCATCATATAGATATGCCAATTCTTCATCTGGCACGTCCGATAAAATTAAGACTTTTTCTTCTAGTTTGAACTTATCAATAAGTAGAGCTGGCTCACGATAACCATTAACAGGCTTGCCAACCAGAATTAATGCTGGCAAATTCAAATCCTGCTGACTTGCTAAATAATATCCGTGAACGAGATTTGCTACATTTTTATACGGTTGCCACCGAGACACACAAAGAAAATATTCTGCATGATTAAACAACTGATGCGGTTTCTTTGCTTTTAACGTATCAAAAGCTGAGCCAAGATATAGACATTTGATTTTGTGTTCTGGAAATTTACTTATTTTATTCAGTTTTCTACACGCATCTAATGAAGTACCTATAATGACATCGGATTTAAAAATGCTAACTCGCAAATTCCAATAAAAAATACTAGTCCAAAGTGTATTAATTTCTTTAATGATTCTATTGGTAGCATCATATAAAGTGACCACAGTTTTTTTGGCTGGAATTAAGAAAAATAATGGATAAATTCTACTTGAGTGCCAATGTACCACATCAAATTCTTTAATCTCTTTTTTCCATATATTTCTAATCCAGAAAGTTGAAAATGAGAAAAAATGATTTGCCACTCCGAATTTTCGCATCGGAATTATTATTTCATTTGAATTTGGCAAGGAATAAATCGGGTCATTTGAATTATTAAAATGGATAAACGTTTGTTGAACATTTTTATTTATTGCTAATTGCCTTATCACTTCTTTTGCTACTCTCGCTGTTCCGCTATTACTCCTCCCATCAATAACATTAGTTAAATGAGCAACAGATATTCTGTGTTTATCAATGCTCATGTTATGTTAATTCTAATTCTATCAGGCAATAAATTAAACATTTTTTTGTAAACATCAACTTGTTCATCTAATAAAAAAATTTTTCGACTGGGTTCTTCACGTGAAGTTTTAATTTGGAATCCACCCTGAGCCAGGTAATTTGCATAACTCAATAGGAATGTAGACTTAGGTGGTAAAGGATTAATAAAAAATGCCTTTAACTTTTCATCATCATCAATACAGTTTTCTGGGATACATGAAGCATAAATTGCTTCACTACTCATAATAGCTACCGGAATATTTGTAAGGGCAAATTCATAACCAATTGTAGATTCCCAAACAAAATTTGCTCTCATAGACCGTGCTAGTTGATATGAGTTCAATCTATTATCCGAGTCTATAATTTCTACTTGACTATGCGTTCTGAATATTTCCCATTCACTGTCATGTTGAGTCGGCATATTTGGGTCGCTCGGATGTAATCTGATAAAAAGTTTATCACTTGGATTTAAATTTTTTAGAATAAACGTGACTGCGTCAATTTGATTTTGGAAGACTTCTGATTTTTTTTCATGTTCGACTAAAACTGAAAATTCGAATTGAGATGTAGCAAAAAATGCGTAGTTATTTCCAATCCCTAAACTTGCTTCATCAAATTTCGAGGAATTTTCTGTTAGAAAATCTAAAGCATATGGAATGAAATTTCGGGTTTGAAAAGCTGAAACTACTTTTTCCGTTAAATCTGGATTAGTTTGTCTTAATCTTTTCTGACACAAAATTTTAGCCTGATTTTCAATATAGTTTGCAGGACTTGTTTCCCAATAATCTATGTGGCGATTCAATATTTCAGGGAATATATAACCCCCACCCCCTTCATATAGATACACAGAACATCCTAGTTGGCGTAGATAAGTGCTTAGTGCAGCCTGCACTGGCTGTCTACCATTACAAGCAAAGTAATAGGAGAATTCTGTGCTTGAGATGGTCTGTATGAAGTTAAAAGTTTCGAGTATAGATTCTCGAATTCCCAGCACTAAAGTAAGCGGAACTAAACTATCGTCTATTAAATTTTTTTTGTATTTACTAGATAAGTGGGTATGAATTATCTTGCTAGCTCTAAGCAACCCCCAGTAAACATCTTTAAAATCTGAGATTTTAACAAGCTTTCTGGAGTAATATTTATTAACTTTTTTACCCGATTCACTCCTAAAGTAGGTTATGTCATTTAAGGCACAAATATGAGAAACTTTGTTCTCGATTCGAGTATTTTGTTTTAAAAGAGTTCGTCTTAAAATTTTTCGAGCCTTTATAGGTAGTTGTCTCCCTAATACTTTGATCCGCGCAGAGTATTTGAGTGAATAATCAGAAACATCAAAAACTGTAACCTGTGCTCCAACTCTTTTCAGCCTCATTGCAGTTTCTAAAGCCCATGGGAATTCAAGATTTCCAGGACCTGAGATAAAAACTGCAACTTTAGATTTCGAAAATCTCTGGAAATCAAAGCACTCATCATTTAAACACATTGATAACTTTCCTTTCAATCTTTAAAACAAACTTGTTTAAATCAGATTTGAAAAAGCAATTACAGAAATTGGCTCTCATTTAAGTTTTGCTAAAATCGGATTTAGTTTTTAGTATTTCAAAACTCACCTACTCAGACTCTCTAAACGCAAATCATTCTCTACCATTAATGAAACCAACTCTTTGAAATTAATTTTTGCCTCCCAACCAAGTTTTTGTCTTGCTTTGCTTGAATCCCCAACCAATACTTCTACTTCTGCTGGTCTTTTCATATCAGCATCAAGAGTGACGTATTTATCTATCTCTATGTCTAATCCAGCTACCTCTAAGGCAGTTTCTAAAAAATCTTGAACTGAATGAGTTTTACCTGTTGCAATTACAAAGTCGTCGGGTGAAGGTTGTTGCGTCATTTTCAACATAGCTTCAACATAGTCGCCAGCATATCCCCAATCACGCTTTGGCGTTAGAGTGCCTAATGAAAAATTCTTAATTTTGCCAAGTTTTATCTTTGCGATACTTGAAGTTATCTTTCGAGTAACGAACTCATGTCCTCTAAACTCACCCTCATGATTAAATAATATGCCACAAGAAATGTGCATGTTGTATGATTCACGATAATTCACACAGGTATAGTGAGCAAAAGTTTTTGCGACACCGTATGGTGACCTTGGATGAAAAGGAGTTAACTCATTTTGGGGTGTGGTTCGCACCTTTCCAAACATTTCAGAAGATGACGCCTGATAGAATTTAACTTTATCTTCCAGCCCAACTTTTCTAATTGCTTCAAGTAACCTCAGTGCTCCTAAACCAGTAACATTTGCAGTCAGTTCTGGCTGATTAAAACTTAAACCTACATGACTTACTGCTCCTAAATGATAGATTTCATCAGGCTTGACCTTGCCAACAACTTGAATCAAGCTGGAAAAATCTGTTAAATCTCCCCGGACTAGATTTACCTTGGGGAATAATTCTGAAAATGATTCAGCTCGATGATTAGATTGACCATTTACCACACCGACAACCTGGTAACCTTTTGAAATTAGAAGCCGTGTCAAATGGTGGCCGTCTTGACCGGTTACGCCAGTGATTAGTGCTACTGGCATTGATAGCACCGATAATTCACTTGAATTTTATTATTCTGTGACTTCATCATCAAATAAGATTCTGATCTATTGCGGACTTGATCCATGGGATAACCTCATCTAGCATTTCACTTAGTGTTGTGTCCGCTTGAAAATCTAGTATCTGCCTGGCTTTTTCCACATCAGGTATGCGCTTTTGAACATCATGTTTAAATGGTTTATCAAAGATAATTTTAAGTTCTTTTTCAGGATTAATTTTGGACCAGATTAATTCAACCAGCTCTAAAACTGTCGTTGAAGTAGCAGTAGACAAATTAAAGTCTTCGTTTAGCGCTTTCTCACTCGCCATTGCCGCAACTACACCTTTGGCTAAATCTCCGCCATAGGTGTAGTGACGCACTTGTTTGCCATCGCCTAGCAGATGAAGAGGCTGCTGTCCCTTCAGTATTTTCTGTACAATATCCGGTACGACATGACTCAAAGCTAGACTAATGTCTCCAGATTTAATTTCAGCTCCGCCAATTGCTCTTGCCTCACCAATCCCTACGCAATTGAACGGGCGACAAATTGTGTATGGCAGTTGATACTGATCCCACGCTGCTCGAGCGAAATACTCAACCGCTAGTTTTTGAAATCCATAACTTGATTTTGGCGGTGGAATTAAAGTCTCATCTCCTTCTTTACTTGGCCATCGATCAGTACTTTCGTAAACCATAGAACTTGACATGAAGGTAACTTTTTTTAGGCGTTTTTGTGTTTTCCTCGTTAGAATTGCAGCGTCGCAAAGGGCTGCAATCATGCGTTCATTTTTAGCCAATAAATCATAAGCATACTCGTGAAAGTATGAAATACCACCTATCAAAGCTGCCCCACCAATTACATGATCACAATCTTTCATTAACTCAACTAGTAATTCTGTATTCGAAGCATCACCAACCACAAATTTATAGTTTGAATTTTCTTCAAAAGATCTAGTAACTCGACCATACTTGGATAAATTATCAAGACCAACAACTTGGTATTTTTGTTCAAGCAATTCTGCGACTATGTAACCACCTATGAATCCAGCTGAACCAGTAACTAAAACCTTTTCCATTAAGTTACCCACCATTCAAATTCAGATTTTTGGGACCAAAACAATATAAGAACCATTTTATATATGAGGGCAACCACTTTATAAGCTTGAACTTAGAGTTGCCAATTTGTCTATCAATCCAAATAGTTGGGACTTCAGCAATAAGTTGCTTACTCCGTATCGCTTTAGCGGTTAACTCAAGCCCTAATTCAAACCCATTCTTACTTTTAATTTCAGACTCATGTGCGAACTCGGAAGAGAATGCTCGGAAAGAGTTAGTAGCATCATGGATTCTAATTCTGGCGAAAAGGCGCAATGCTCGGCTTGCATTTCGAGACAAAAGTCTTTTCACTTTTGGCCCTCCAATCTGTTGCCCTCCGGGCATGTATCTCGAAGCAACTACCAATGCACAACCTCTTTCAACTAGTCTAACCATGTTGTCTATGTCGCCCGGATCGTCTGAGCCATCCGCCATAGTAACAATCAAGACAGGTGTTTGTGCACAGTCTATGCCGAATTTAACTGCATTCGCTGGACCATTTCCATAAGTGTTAATCAATTTTCGTACAACTAAGTTGTCGGTGTTAAAATCATTGTTAATTGCGCTGAGAGTAGTGTCATCTTCAGTGTCTACCACTATGAGAATCTCCAAAGGTGTCTTAATACTTTCGAAACACCTCAATAAAAAGGTGTTTATAAACTCGCTCTCATTTTGCGCAGGAACGATCAAACTGCCACGCAAGTAAGTCATACCGAAGAGCCAGATTTACGCAGATTCCAAATATCAATTATTATTTTTTCAGTTTTAAGCTCTCGATACTCATTATGAGGTGAACCTATAATCAAAATATCACAAGCCGATACTACTTTTTCAAGCGGAAGTAAATTTGAATCTGTTTTTACATAAGGATCGGTGGTCAAAACTTCTTTACAATAAAACTTAAGTATTCTTTTTAGTTTATAGGATAATGATGATCTATTGTCGTCTGATTCGCCCTTAAACGCCATTCCTAGGATGCCGACATTTAGATTCGGTAAATCGAATTTTTCACGAAGCTTTTCAACTATATAGTTTGGCTGTCCTTCATTAATCATCATGGCTGCCTGACCCAATGGAAAGTTATTCCCACTGAAAGTAGAAAGTTGCATTGTGTCTTTAAATAGACAGGGCCCAGCCGCGAAACCTGCTCCTGGAAGATCGTTCGCTCTAGGGTACTCAAATCTAATAGCATCACGAATATTCTCGTAACTAACTCCTGAGTCGTTTGCCATCATCCAAAATTGATTTGCGGCCGCAAACTTAATATATCTCCAAGTGTTGGTAAAGAGCTTGGCAAACTCGGCTTCTTCCGGAGTAATTTTGACCGTCTTAACACCTAATTTTTGGAATATTACAGATGCATTAGCAGCAGTTTGATCCGAGCGCACTCCAATCAACTGAGGTAATTCATGGAGTTCTTTAATAGCGAGGCCTTCAGCAATTCTTTCGGGGCAAAATGCAATTTCGAGTTTTAAACCCAAGGAATCTATCAGTCTCTCAACTTTCGCGGTAACCCCCGGGAAAACGGTACTTCTTAATATCAATAATTGACCATTTCTGAGGAATGGGACAACATCTTTTACGGCTGTTATTACCGCATTTGGGTCAGGGTTCAGATGCACATCTAAAGGGGTGCCGACTATCAAGATAACAATTTCAGATTCGGCTATAACATGTGGATTGTCCGTTGCAATTAAATTCTTACCAGAATTACTTGATATCAATTCATCTAAACCAGGCTCCCAAAAAGGAGCTTTCTTCTGATTGACCAAGTTAACGCTCTTAAGATTAATGTCGTAAGCAAAAACTGTGAATCCACTATTAGATAACACTGCGGAAAGGGGAAGTCCCACATGCCCGCACCCACCGATAACTGAAATAGTTTTCATAATGTGAGTATATACTCTAACTTCTCTCCTAACGTGAAGCTAAGCACCCTTAAATGATTTGAAAAGTTATGAAAAGATTAAATCACCTAATGAATGCAAGATTAAAACCTTGATTAATCAATCTCGCTGAGAATTACTAGATATATAAATGTGCTCTTCATTAAGTAATTAGGTAGACCATATTCCTCAGGAATCTAGAGAGCGTCGCAAAGAACCCCAGCCACCCATTAGTAATTGGATTACCACCATGGCCCAGTCCCCACAAACCCATAATAAAAAGTGCAATTCCTTGGGACTTGGTTAGAACTATTCCTGCCATAGAAACCTTGCCAGCCTTCAAGAAATATCTTTCTAACAAAATGATTATTGTCAACTGTGTAACATACATTGAAATCCATCTTCCATAATCCCAAGCGACTATAAAAAGTGGCAATATTATTAATCCAGAGTAAAGAACTGTTTTACGATTTGTAAAGTACCACTCCGAATATTTGATTGGAAGAAAACCTAATATGGCCAAAGGGATATAAAATAAGTACGCTGGATATGCATCATTGAAATGTTCCATTGCCTGGGTTATCGACATTTCTAGAACAGCAATTGCTCCATTGCAGTTCATTTCTGGGTCGAATCCACGAGTGATTAGTAAATTGCAAATTAATTTTGATTCGGACTGGGTACCGTGAAAGTATAAAACAGGCAACATGGCAATTAAAGCGAAAGCAATTAAAGTTAATTTCAGTTGAAGTGTTTTCTGATTATTCAACTTTCTAGTAGGGTGTGAAAAAAAATAAAACAAAGCTGAGATAAAAACAAAGTTAACTTCAGAACTAAGAATTGATAAAGCGAAAAAGATTATTACCATGTAATCAACGACTATAAGTTTGAATCTAAATGTGTTATACGCTAACAAAATAACAACACAAAATCCTAACCACTCTTTTCTTATGAAAACATATGGATCCCAAGCTATAAAAAGCAGGAAAGCAGGATTGAGCAACAGGAATACGGCAGTAATATCTAAGTTTTTGTGTATCTGCGGGACTAAAACTGCGAAAAATACAATAGTTACTAAAAACATCAAGCTTGTACAGAGTATTATCAAAAGAGTGGCACTAGAATATGGGAGTAAGGTTAAGATTGACCCTGTAAGCCCACGCCGAACAAATCCCCCCGAATAATTAATCAACCATTCGCCAATAGCCCAGTTGTGGCCATTTTGCGCCACAATTTCGATCATGCGTATAGCAATCTGTAAGTATGCAAAGCAATACACAATAACTACTAAAGCTTTAGCCGTCCGCATTTTCACAAAAAAGTCCTTTTGTTAAAAGTGGTCGTAGGTAAGTATATTTGCTGCATGGTTAACTTTGGGCTTGTTCGCAGGGTACCAGGTATGGCTAAATTAATTTCAACTTTAATGAGAAAGTTATTGGATTTTACGGACTATAAATATCAGAAGCTGCTTATTGATAACAATTACGTCGTACAAGATTTTCAACTTGCCATGAGACTAGAAAGTGACAGAGTTCTTGACTACCTAAATAATTTAGGTCGATATATTTTTGAGCAAAATACATGTAATTTTGAGAACCTAGTTTTAGTGGGCAACAGCCTTGATGGATCATACGTGACTACTTCTGAGTCAATAATATCTAAAAAGTGGGTTGCAATTGGTATCGGAAGTCACTTTCAATTTGAAGAAGAATTGGCAAAACTGGGCAATGATGTTTACGGATTTGATTTTAACATTACTAAGAAACTTATTTCGAATAAAAGGATAAAACTAATAAAAAAGTATTGGGGTAGCATAGATTCCAATTCATCAATCACCTTAGAGTCTATTTTTGAAGTGGCAGGAATTTTGCAATCAGATGAATGGAACTTGAAATTTGATATTGAAGGTTCCGAGTGGCATTTAATTAATCAAATTTTTGCCCAAAGCAACATGCCTAAGATTATAGTTGGTGAGTTTCATCAATTAATTCCAAGGTTCAATGATTCTAATTTGGATAATCGTCAAAACTTATTAAAACAGCTGTACGAGCACTATAATCCAGTATTTGTGAAAGCCAACAACTATTCTGCATACGTAGCAACGGCTGATTTAGGTCTATACGATGCATTAGAAATTACTTGGATTTTGAAAACACAGGACTTACCAAGTTTTTCTGCAAAGCCAATGCCAACATCCCACTTGACTATTGTGAATGACAAGCTAAAACCAATGTATCCAATTGGTCATTTACTCAGAAAGTAATATCTGTCTTTGAAAGGAAACGATCGACTGCAATGTTTCTTTCGGTGTTATACTTTGTAATATTAGCGCGCCAAGTTAATACATTTTTAGAATTTAGAATTTCACCTAATTCACTCAATTCATTGATAGTTGCTCCAATTCCGAACTGCTCAATGTCCCACGAGAATCCAAGCTGCTTGAACGAGATGCTTGGAACTAAAAGGTCTGCACCTTGATAAAGAATTCCAGAACCAACTTTTTCATACTGCAGAGATGAATAAGGCATAATTAATACATCCATAGAAGCTATTATCTGTAGAAGATCTGCATGGGCTATTCCACCTTGAATTAGTTCAATATTTTGAGCTTGATTTTCAATCTCAAGTAAAGTCTTGAAATACTCTGGCCATGGCTGTAAAGCCAATTGAACGTAAAAAACCATATTGCTCCCCAGCAGGATGTTTAAAATTCTAGGAATCAATTCAAATCCTTTATTTTTTCTTGCTGCCCCCAAAAACCCTATTTTTAATGGCGAATCAATCAACTTCTCTGTTGCTTCCCCGGAGGTTGGCATTGGGGCCCAATAAATGTCATTACTTTCGATACCTGACTCCAGTAATGTTTGAGCTGTTATATAACTTTCCCATCCCACTTTAAATTTAATTTTTGGATGACGTCGCTGCAAGTTGAGAAAATAACCAGATAAATTCCCAATACCATAAATGCCTCGATTCTCTGCCGCCAAAGTCCTAATATGAACTGATTCAACTGGGTACCCTAATTCAATAACTCTTTCGATAATCCTTAGAGTAAACCCGTCAGCTGATGGCAGAATAAAACTGAGTTTTTCTCCATGTTCCGACAGAGCCTTAGTATGTTTTATTGGTATTCGGGCAAAAAAGTAAAAAATGAATTTTTCAAGCAAAACATGAATAAAACCAAGGATTTTTAGATTGTTTATTAACCTGACTATCCCATTTAACAACAAATCTCTCAAATAATAAAAAGTAAAATCTCTCGAGTAGCTATATATAGGTGATCTAAGTATGGGAAAAACAGATTCTGGGAAATTTCTTATAGTTTCATCATCAGCTGATTCCCCAATCCAAAATTCTATTTTTTCTTTTGGGAACAACTTGGCTGCCCGTTTTGCGTAAGAAATCATATAAGATGAATTGTGAGTATAAAACTTACTACAAGAAGCATCAATCAAAACTATCATTTTATAGAATTAACTCTAGTAGATTTTCCGTGATTAGCTGTCTTTCTTTACTGTACAATTCAAAAGCTTTTTCGAAGTCTTGTGGAGAATTTTCTAAAGTTTTTAAAGTGTTAATTAGTTCTATCAAGGTTTTGAAAGTGAAGCCAATTGAGTATTTCTTCAAGTCCCAATCAAATCCAACCCCATCAGTTGCAATAATTGGTAAACCCAAATCTGCGGCTTGAAATAAAATTCCTGAACCTGATTTTTTATAACTCTCCACCGAGTAAGGCATAACTAAAAAATCAATTTGATTCAAAGCATCCAGAATTTGATTTTCAGAACATCCACCATCAAGAAATTCTATTTGATCTGTATACTTCAATAGCGATTTGTACGTAAGTGGATATTCATCCCATTCAAAATTTGCTAATTGAATTACTGCTTTAAACTCAATCCGACTTTTTTTGAGTCCTTCAAGTATTTTAGGAATTAAGTCAAAACCTTTATTTTTTCTAGCGCTGCCAATGAAGCCTATTGTTAAAATAGCTTTTTTACTCTCATCCAAAACTCTCTTGGCCGGCAACAGATCTCGAGGGGGTATTGGAGCCCAAATCAAATTGCTTTTTGAAATGTGTAGGCTAAGCTGATCGCGAACTATATCCGTTTCGTATCCAATATAAAAATTTTTAAGTTTAACATTGCGCAAAATCTCCGAATACTTAACTAATGGGTTAGATATTCCAAGCACTCCTCTTGATTCAATATTCAGAGTACGTGCAAAATATGAGTGAACAGAATACTTTTTTGTCACGCAATAACCAATAAATCTTAGTCCAATTCCGTCCATTGATGGAAAAATTAGAATTGTCTTAACATTTGACCTTAGTAAACTTTTTAACTTGCGATTTGCTCTATGAAAGTAAAATCGTGCAACTCTCACGCGAATAGTCTCAACGAATTTTTCTGGGAAATATGCAGAACTCACACTTACTACAGAACTTACTATGCGATCAATGGCATACCGTAGTGGGTTTGCGTTGAATTCATAACCATAATCTGGTGAATCTAGGATTGGCAACACGTTAAATTGATTCAACTGCTCAAGCACAGTTTTATCTGCAGATCGATTCACCCATACTTGCACGTCAATTCCTGAATTTTTTATAAATTCGGCATAAGCTTTTATATATGACAAGTGATGTGTATATTCCCTAGAACATGAAAAATCAATTATAACAAAAAGCGGTCTGGCGTTTTCTGATTTCATGTTGTTTTTTAGTACCTAACTAGATTTTGTGGGCGAGTTTAATTGGAAATTACTTGACAAAAAACTACCAAGTTTGCCCCCTCACATAGATGTCAATTCAAAGATATGACTCTCTAAAACACTAGCCCTAATCTAGCATTTGATTAGCTATTTTCATTTTGCATTCGTAAAGATGCTAATTATTGAAGAAGTATTCCTTTTTAGACGAACTGTTCAAATTGATGTGAAGACCAAAGAAGTTATCGTAGTTTATCTCATAAGCTAAGTTTAATTCATCTAAAATATTAATTATTCGAAAGAAACCTTAGAAACTTGCAGAAGATTTATACCACCACTTAAATCAATTCTTTGCCCAGTAACTATCACTAAGTCTACTTGAGCCCGTGTACCACTCATAATTTCAAAAGCCGAGCACCCTTCCTTCTAACGTACGTCTTTCTCATGGATGGTTTGGTAGAAGGGTTAGAATTTGGGTTGCAATGGGTTTACGATAAGAGCCATTCAAGAACCATTCAAGAACCATTTCAAACTGGGAGTATGGCGGCTTTGAACTGTGTGTCGCCAGCCCTATCTAAACCTGGCCCGCTCAGATTGGCTAAGTTACTCGTTGACGGCTCAGTTCTGTTCACTTACTCTCAATTATCAGTCAAAGAGGACAACATTTGCCCCCTTTCCGTGTCTTACTAGGTAGAGGGGTCAAGACGTTGGCTCACCTGAAAGCGGGAAATCAAAGTGTCACTTCGTAAGAAGGCCCAGGCCCCAGCAACTGTTGCTGCGTGGTCTGTTTCTGATTTATCCGCTCTTTACACCCAAAACCGCTCATCACTTATCGCTCAAGCCCGCCGAATTCTTCGTAGCGATGCCGATGCAGCAGAGGTTGTTCAAGATGCCTTCCTTAAATTTATTTTGGCAGCCCCAGAGCTGGATACCGCAGATCGTGCCATGGCATATCTGCGCACCACAGTTAACAACCTATGCCTAAATGTAATCCGTGCAACTGGATCCCGCCCTAACTTAGTTGCCATTGATTCAGATGCAACACAAGAGCGCTTGTCTGAAATCGCAGCGCAAAATCACATTCCAATGGATGCAACACTAGCTGCAGCAGAGGATGCTTCAATTATTCGCGAAGCACTATCTCGCCTTTCTGAAACTCAACGTATAGCACTTGTTATGTGGGAGGTTGAGGGTCGAACCACGAAAGAGATTGCTAAAGCAATTGGAACGAGCGAGAAAAATGTTCGCCATGTTGTGCAACGCGCTCGTGCTTCATTTATTCGTGTTCTTACCGAATGGGTTGTTGATGAGAAAACTGGCTCTACCGCACTAGAGGCTCTTTCTGGAACATATAAGAAAGCAGCCGAGCTTGCTAAAAAGTCATCGAAAGTTGCGCTGTCATTACTTATAGTGATGGTGGCATTCCTTGGCTTTAATTCCGTAACAGGCTCTGAGTTCAATACTGCCAATGTTATTACTAGCCTTACTCAAGAAGCTCAAGCTCCAGAAAATCCAGATGCGTCAACAACGCCTTCGCCATCTTCAACTGACGAGAATCTTGCAAGTCAAAAGTTAATAGAAGAAAACGGCGAGATTAACTTCCGTACCTCGAAGTCACTATTTGCTGGTCTTTCAAAAGATGGCCTGCCAACTGGTTTTTCAATCTCAGATTTGGCGGGCGAAGTTGGCTCAGTCGGATTATCTACGCAATCAACAATTACAAATCCAGATGGTTATGTTTTAGTTTCATACCTTCAGTCATATGGCGATGATGTTGTTAACTTTTTAATGTCTCAATCAATTACAGTTGATGGCTCTGGTACCTCATACTATGCAAGCCCATCTATTACAGTCGCTGGCTCATGGTTCCCATTGACCCAAAATGGTTTAGCTTCTTCAGTAACCCGTCTTTCCAACGGTAATTACCTCATAACCGCCACCCTATATATTGATTCCACGGTGGATTCAGCCCTATTTGTGCCTGCTACTGGCGGGTTAGATGTCGATGCGATTCCAAGCGAGATAACTACCCGTATAATTTTGAACTCTAGCAAGAGCTCGATCCTTGCTCAGGCGATCAATATCAGCGCCAAGGGAGTCAGATAAATGACTTCTGATAAACAGGTTTCTCCTGCAATCCGGATATTGCGGGGGGAAAGAGATGCGTCAGCACGTGCGACTCATCTCGAAGCCGCTACTAGGAAATTCCTGGTAACGACTAACGAAAGGAAACAAATGTCTACAAAGACAAACTTCAAGCGCATTGCGCTTGTTGCTGTTGCAGCGTTAGGAATGGGCGTACTTAGCTCAGCACCTTCGCAGGCAGTTGGTAACGCGGATTCACTTACAGTAGCAACTGGTACGCAGTACACAACTGGTGCCGGTGGTTCACTTATTGCAGATAGCGGAACAGCTGCTACTGCTACATTCCAGTTCTTGGCAGGTTCAGGCGCTCTTGACACTTACACTTTGGTTGCAAGCTTAAAGTCAGCTCCAGCAACTTCTTCAGCACTTCCATTCTTGATGTTAGATACATCAACAATGGCTGGTGCTTCTGCCGCCGCTGGTAACGTAGTTGATACAACTACGGCAGATGGATCTACTTGGCGTTCAACTAAGTTCGATACCTTTACTGCTAACTCAAACATCTTCATCAGAAACCAGAACGCAGCAGCAACCACAGCTATTGCAGGAGTTGCCTACGCTAAATTCAAGGTGATGATCACTGATCCAACAGTTGCAGGCACCTATGTTGTTACCATCAAATCAACGCCATCAGATTCATCAAGCTCTGACAGTGTTCCAGATGCTGGTACAGATGTAACTATTACAGTTAGTGCTGCCTCTGCTGTTGCTGATGCAACAAATTCAAAGGCGCACATGGCCTCGGGATCTTCTTGGTCAAGCCTTGTAACACTTGCTGACTCCACCGTAGCGGTTGCAAGCACTGCATCTACTACACCGGTAGCTATAATCAGGGTTTCACTCAAGGACTCCTCAAATATTGGAACATACACAAATGAGTCTGTCACGATCACAACTACAGTTGGATCAGTTGGAACTGCAGCTACTGCAGGTTCAGTTGGCCGAAGTGTGAAGTTTAATTACACAGTTGGTGGCGCTACAGATTTCGGTATATTTGCTGATGGAACTGCAGGAACTGCAACCATCACCATCTCTACTCCAAGCGTAACCTTTGCTACTAAGACTGTAACCTTCTACAGCACAACATCTTCAAAGATTGTTGCAACAAAGGCGCTAAATACGCTCTCTGTTGGTTCAAATGCAAATGCTGTTCTAGGTAAATCTACAGATGCAAATGGAAACCCAGTAGGCGCTGATGCGACAAGCACCGGTGTTTATGCGTATTCAAGCAACACTGCAGTAGTTTCTGACTCAGGAACTGCATGTACTTATGATCCTACATATCTGATTCACAAGTGCACACTTACAGGTGTTGCAGCTGGTACTGCAAATATCACACTTCGCAACTCTTCAACAGCGGGCGCAGCTTCAACTGTAAACTCTGCTGAGGTTATTGCAGTAACAGTTAACGCTAACGCAGCTGCTACTTTGAAGATGGAGTTTAATAAGACATCTTATGCTCCAGGTGAGAAGGGTTACTTAATCATCTCCGCACTTGATTCAGCTGGAAAAGCAGTTGGACCTCAAGCTCTTACTGCACTGATGGCTGGTACTGGAATATCTAGAAGCCAATCATTCTCAGGTACAGAGCCAACATGGTCATCACTCAGTTACACACTTGCTGCACTTAATGCTTTGTTTGGATCTTCACTCACAACAGCTGAAGCTGCACAAATACTAACTGTGTATATGCCATACACTGGCGGAGCAGTTAGCGTGAGCGCAACAGGTGGAGCTTCATTGCCTGCTGCTGGTCAAGTAAAAGTAACAGCATCAACAACAGTTACAGATAATGCTGCTGCAGCACTTGCTGCAGTATCTGCACTTGCAACTACAGTTGCATCACTTAAGACCTTGATTACAACATTAACAAACTTGGTCTTGAAGATTCAGAAGAAGGTAAAGGCTTAATAAGCTAATACCCTGAATCAAGTAGGGCCTAACTTATCTTTGGATAGGTTAGGCCCTACAGTATTTTTAGGGTAAATTTCTATCATGGCATTAAAAAGTAGTTCGCAAAAAAAATATCCACCTGCTATTAATCTAGTCTTCACTGGTTCTGCTCTAACGACTCTATATTTTAATAGTAGATTGCAAGACCCATTTAATTCTCCAAAAATGTGGTTACTGATGTTACTTGCTGCGTCACTAGTGGGTTATATAATTTTTTTTGATTTTAGCCGAGTAAAGAGTTGTTATTTTACTTTAGTTATAGGTATTTTGGGTGCATTTATCTCCAGTTGCTTGATAGCAACTTTTGCTTCTTCAGACATAGTTGTTTCAATGTTTGGTGAGTCTCAACGTAGAAACGGTTTTATTACTTATCTCAGTTTAGTAGTTTTGTTCATTGCTCTCATTTGTTATTTAGAATATGAGCATCTAGAAAGATTGACAGTGATTCTGGGAATAACATCAGTTTTGCTAGCTATTTATGGGTTCATGCAATATTTTGGTGCTGATTTTATATCTTGGAATAATCCTTACAATAGAGTTATTGCAACTGCAGGTAATCCGAATTTTTCGGCAGCAATATTTGCAATTCTGTGTACTTTTTTTTCCGTAAAGTTCATGGTTAATTTCAATAAGAATTTTTCACTAAGTACATTTTTTAGTTTAGGAATCTCTGTTCTATTATTTATAAATATTTTAAACACGCAAGCAAGGCAAGGAATACTAGCTTACGCGGCTGGAATTGCTATTGCTGTGCTGTTATTCGCATACGTGAATAATCGGTTCTTAGGGTTGATAGTTGGCACTCTTTTAACTTTCATAGGTTTTTTTGTGATTCAAGGAGTTCTTAATTCTGGCCCATTTAGGGAATTTCTTTATAAGGAAACCGTTAGCATCCGCGGTTATTATTGGCGAACTGGTATAGAAATGTTTAAAGCACATCCTTTCACAGGTGTTGGACTGGATAATTACGGGGGTTACTTCAATTTTTACCGTGATGTCAGCTTCCCTTTAAAATATGGTTTTGAAGTTATGAGTAATAATGCTCATAATACTTTTATTCAGATGTTTGCAACCGGAGGTTTTTTTGTAGGAACCTTATACATAATTCTTCAGACAATTATAGCCTTTGTCGCTCTCAAAGCATTAAGAGTTTGTGGAAGGGAGAGACAAAAGCAGTTGATTGTGCTTTTCGCCTCATGGATTACATTCCACGCTCAATCCTTGGTATCTGTTGATAATATTGCAATTTCAATTTGGGGATGGGTATTTGGGGCAGCGTTAATCGGTTTAAGCATTAAAGAATTAAATGGCAATAATAGCGGGGTAACATATCCACAAAGCAAAAAAGAACCACAAATAATTATTACCTCCTTTCTAACTGTTTTAATTACACTAGTATTTTGCAGTTTTCTATATAGGACAGAAACCAATATGTATTTTCTTCGCTCCATATATAGCAGTCAGGTAAACCAACAAGTTGATAACAGGCTTCTATCTAGTACCCAGAAAATGTTAGAGGTACCATTTGTTGACGCAGAATATAAAGCTCAAGTGGGATTCTACCTAGCCACTTCAGGCTATTTGGACGAAGGTTTAACAATATTGAAAGATAACATCGAACAACACCCGAATTCGATTAACAATTATTACATTATTGCAAATATCTATGAAAGTCTGGGGCAACCGAAAGAAGCGATTCCGTATCGTCTAGAAATGACTAAAATGAATCCTTGGAATGCAAAGAATATTTTACAGTTAGGTAAAAATTATAAATCTTTGCAAGACTATAACAATATGGAAAAGCAGATAATTAAAATTGAAAGTTTCGCGAGAGATACAGCGATTTATGTCGAGGCTAAAAAAGAATTAGTGAGAAACTAGCATGTCTGGAAATGTTTCTATAATTGGCCAAGGATATGTAGGTTTACCTTTAGCCATAGCGTGCGCAAAAGCTGGTTATACAGTGACTGGTATTGACACAAATGAATTAATTGTAGAAAAACTCAATAAAGGCGAAAGTACAATTGAAGATATCCCAGGCTTTGCTTTACAAGAAGTAATTTCAACCGGGAATTATTCAGCCTCAAAAGAGCACAAAAGTATTGCCAATGCGGACACAGTAATTGTTTGCGTACCAACACCATTAAATTCTCAAAATCAACCGGATTTGAGTTACTTATTGTCAGCAATAAATAGTTTATCAAAATTAGTAAAAGAGGAAACCTTAATTATTATTGAATCTACTATTGCGCCAGAAACAACTCGAAAAATTGTATTCCCATTAATTCAAAATCAAGTTGAGCCGCTAAATACTAATTTCCACTTAGCATTTTCTCCTGAAAGAATTGATCCATCAAATCAAGAGTGGAGTATTTTGAACACACCGAAACTTGTCGCAGGGCTTGACGATTTATCATGCGAACTAGCATGTAAGTTTTATTCAAATTTTGTCAAGAATGTAGTTAGATGTAGTTCCTTAGAAATCGCTGAAACGGCAAAACTTTTAGAAAATAGTTTTAGGTTTATCAATATTTCATTTGTAAATCAAATTGCAAAGTTTTGCAACAAACTTGGAATTGATGTAAATGAAGTAGTTAATGCTGCATCAACCAAGCCGTATGGTTTTATGCCATTTTACCCTAGCGCAGGAGTTGGAGGACACTGCATCCCAGTAGACCCAATGTATCTCTCAACCAAGGCACGAGAAATTGGATCTGCACTATCTTTTATAGATCTAGCTGAACGTACAAATTCAGAAATGCCTATATATTTTGCGGAAAGAGCACAGCATAAACTAGGAGATTTAAGGAATAAAACTGTATTAATCGTGGGCGTTGCATATAAACCAAACGTTTCAGATGTTAGAGAGACTCCTGTCGAGCCTTTGATATTCGAGTTAAGAAATAGGGGGGCGCAAGTTGTTTGGCATGATGATTTAGTCAAGGTGTGGAAAGGTGAAAAATCGGTAGTGCTATCTGATAAATACGACTTAGCAATTCTTGCAACAATTCACTCAGGTATGGATTTAAGCAGGCTTGGTAATTCTTCAATACTAGACACTAGAAATTCAATCTAGTGAAGTACCTTGTAACGGGTGGTGCAGGATTTATTGGATCTCATTTAGTAGAAAAATTGATTTTACGTGGAGATAAAGTTTCAATTTTTGATAATTACTCGACTGGAAACTCAAACAACCTATATGGCTTAATTGATAAAGTTTTAATCACAGAGGGCGACATTCTCAATAAATCTGTATTAATGCGATTAATCACAGAGTGCGATTACATTGTCCACTTAGCTGCGATTGTAGGAGTGTTCAACATTGTGAATAAACCTTTACAAAGCCTAAAGACGAACATTCAGGGTACTGAAAATATTTTAGAACTTGCTGACAAATTTAGTAAGCCGGTTCTGATTGCGTCGACAAGTGAAATTTATGGGAAAAATTCAAAAGTACCCCTTAATGAGAACGATGACCGAATTATTGGTCACCCGTTAAAGTCACGATGGTCATATAGTGAGGCAAAGGCGGTTGATGAAAGCCTTGCTTACTTCTATTATTTAGAGAATAAACTTCCAATTCGTATTGTTAGATTCTTCAATACCGTTGGCCCTCGACAGGTTGGCCATTACGGAATGGTTGTCCCAAGGTTTGTAAGTGCTGCTTTAAAAAATGAGCCACTTTCTGTGTATGGCAGTGGGGATCAAATTAGATGCTTTTGCCATGTAGATGATGCTGTCCGAGCTCTACTTTTAGTGATGGATTCAGAAAAAGCTGTTGGTGAAGTTTTTAATGTTGGAAACAACCAGCAGATCTCAATTATGGAGTTAGCAAAGAGAGTTATTGAACTTACTGGATCATCCTCTACTATTGAAAAGATTTCTTATGAGAAGGCATACCCTGAAGGGTTTGAAGATATGCAAATGCGAGTACCTGATATATCAAAGATTAAGCAGGTTTTAGGCTGGACGCCTGAAATCAACCTTGATCAAATTATTAAAGATATCGCAGCCTTTAACCCCAACTAATAAACTCTAATAGGCTAACAGGTATGACCACTGGTGGCTTTAGTAGTGAGCAATTATTAGAAGAAGAGCTCATTTTAAGACTGCCCTCACTTACCAATTCAGATGCAGTTGAAATCGGTGAGATCGCAACTACCTTAGGTAATCAAAGAAATGTCCCTATTGCAATTCAGGTTCGAATTGGGGATTGGATTGTTTTTCACGCATCCTTACAAGGCTCAAAACCTGAAAATGATTGGTGGATAAATCGCAAGGTAGCAGTAGTGATGCTAAAGCAGCATTCGACTATGTATGAACGAGTTTCTGCCGAAGAGCGTGGAGTTGATTGGCATAAGGAAAATAAATTACAAGATGAAACACATGCAATTCACGGTGGGGCACTTCCTTTGATCACAAATGAGGGATTTAAGGGTATTTTGATTATTAGCGGATTACCTCAAGTTGAAGACCACTTATTTGCCGTGGAAGTTTTGACTGAGTTTTTGGCTCGAAAAGGTGAAGAGCTTTAATGAGTCAAGTTTGGGTGGCAGGTGAAGTATTAATTGATTTGATTCCAGAGGGTTCAGAACGCAACCCTATTGTTGGTGGTGGACCAGCCAATACCGCAAAAGCACTTTCAAAGATTGGAATTGATACACAGTTTATTGATGGAATTTCAACTGATGATTATGGTCAGATGGCAAAGAATGAATTGGTTGCATCAGGTGTAAAACTAGATTACGTAAAGTATTCAGATAAGCCAACATGTTTAGCAATAGTTTTACTAAGTGATTCGGGTTCTGCCTCCTATGAGTTTGTGATTGAAAATACTGCAACCTTTGATTTCACTCCAGATTGGTTACCAAATCCTCAATCTGAACGGCCATTACTTCTTCACATAGGAACCCTTGCCATAGCAATTGAGCCAGGTGCCTCTGTTTTATTTAATTGGGCACAATCTGTAGCAAAGGTTGCACCAATAGTTTTTGATCCAAATATTAGGCCGGCCGTAATAAGTGATCGTGAGAAATATGTGATTCAAGTTGAGCGGTGGGTATCTATTTCTTCAGCTGTAAAGGTCAGTGATGAGGATATAAAGTGGCTTTATCCATCCCTTGAAATTGATCAGGTTGTTAACAATTGGCTTGCAAAGGGGCCATCACTGATTGTGGTCACATATGGTGACAAAGGGTTAGCAGGTTATCGAGTGGGTGAAAAGGTAATTGTTGATGCTGTAAAAGTTGCAGTTGCTGACACAGTAGGAGCTGGTGACATAGTGGGTGCAATTTTGGTTGAGGCAATTGTGAAAGATGGCCTAGATACTTTGAGTGGGGTGAGATTAGAAATGATGCTTAAACGGGCTGCAAAGGCTGCTGCAATAACTGTTTCTAGAAGTGGTGCTAATCCACCAACACTAAGGGAGATTGAGTAATTGTTAAATATTGATGGGGATCAAATCTCAATAGCAATTGATTTAGATCAAGGAGCACGTCTTGCATCTGTGCAATGGCGAGATATGCAGTTTGCAGTTCCTTTTCGGGGACAGGATTTAACCTGGGGTTGGTTCTCAATGGCACCCTATGCCGGAAGAATTAAAGATGGAATTATTAAAGATTCAAAGGGTAATAAATATCAACTACCGAATAACTTTGATCCACCGCATGCATTAATTGGATATGGCGCTCAATCCTCTTGGGAGGATATTGGCGGTGGCAGACAACACTTAGTGCTACCATCACCATTTAATGGCGCAACTGTTACGCAAAGTTATGAGATCTTGGATAACGCAATTCGTTGGTCACTTGAGTATGAAGCAAATGGTTGTGATCTGCCAGTAACACTAGGTTTTCATCCATGGTTTGCCCGTGAGATTGGTAAGGGAGATTCAGTAGAGCTTTTATTTGCAGCTAATAAGATGTTTAAAAGAGGTGATGATTACCTACCAACTGGTGAAATCATCACACCAACTCAACCACCATGGGATGACACATTTATTGAAATTAAAGGAGTCCCTGAGATCATTTGGCCAGGTGCTGCCAGGTTAACAATGGAGTGCGATACTCCTTACTGGATGGTTTATAGCCAGGATGAGGATGGTATTTGCATAGAACCTGTAACAGCTCCTCCTGATGCCCAAAACTTAGGAATTCAAGGCGATAGTTATATTGAGTGTTTGATTACGTTCAGTGAAGATCACTAATCAGGATTAATTGCTATAGTTAAGCGCTCTTAGTTAGAAAGTGCTCATAGATAAGGGACCCTTACGGGTCCCTTATTTTTATACTACCTGTGGTGGGGATCGAACCCACAACCTGCTCTTAGTTAAATAGCTGCTCTATCCAGTTGAGCTACACAGGTAGCCTGCGAAAGATAGAAGATTTAGGCTTTACAAATGCAATAAAAATAAAATCTGTGGATACTTACTTACCCACCCGATACATCACATCACTACCAAATTCATTAAAGCCAAGTGATTTATAAAGATTAAATGCAGGTTTATTTTCAACCCCAACATATAACATCACATTGTTTAGCCCTTGATACTTTAAGTAATTAAGTCCAGTAATAGTTAAACCCCGCCCCACACCTTGCCCTTTGTAATCTGGATTGACGGCTAAAACATAGATCTCACCGAGCGCGTCATGGCCATGATTATCATCGCCACCACTGTGTGAATGAGTATGGGCACCATGAATCTTGGTCCAACAAAAGCCAATTAACTCACCCTTATCTTCTGCGATAAAAAAACCTTCCTTTTGAAACCAAGCCTCGTTTAGTCTTACCTTTAAATCATCCTCACTCCACCCACCTTGATCCGGGTAATTTGCAAAGACTTTGTTATTTAGCGAGAGAAATGCTTTATTATCAAAATCAGGAATGAATGTGCGGATTGGGTATTTAGAAGTAACGGGTTGTATTTCACCTAGTGATTTACTCATTAAAAGATTTGACCAAAGGCGTTCAAGTTTTAAAGATGTAGCAATGACTTTTGCAGCTGGTAGATCACCATGTGACCAGATTCGAGTCTTATCACCACATATTTTAATTGCCTCTTTTAATATCAGAGCTCCCAAACCTTTGCCTCTATGGTTTGGATGGACAACTGCTTCAACACTTGGGCCTGCCACAAGATCGGTTGTATCAAGATGGGCGTAAGCAATTACTTGATTGTTACTTTCAAAAACTAGGTGTGAATCTGATTTATCACCACCATGGCGAAGATGTAGTAATACATGCTCTGCAATAGGGGGAGTTCCATCAAAATCATGTGCAGCCTTAATCAAAGCCAAAACACTTTCTTGCTGGGATTTAGAGAGGTGATTTAAATGTTGCAAGAGGTATTAATTTATATCAGCTGTTGTTTGATTGTTTTGTACTGAAAAGTGATAGCCAACATTACGCACCGTGCCAATAATTGCCTCAAACTCCGGACCCAACTTTGAACGAAGGCGCCTGATATGAACATCAACAGTTCTAGTTCCGCCAAAGTAGTCATATCCCCAGATCTCTTGCAGTAATTGAGATCTGGTGAATACTCTCCCTGGATGCTGAGCTAAGTACTTAAGTAATTCAAACTCTTTAAATGTTAGATCAAGAATACGTCCCTTAATTTTGGCGGTATATGAGGACTCATCAATTATTACCTCACCACTTCTAATCTCACCAGCGGATGGATTACTTGCTAATTGGGCAATTGCAGATTGTCCAATCACAATTCGAATTCGAGCATCAACTTCGGCAGGACCTGCGGTATCAAGAATTACATCATCAATACCCCAATCTGCATTTATTGCAGATAGGCCACCTTCTGTAGTGATCACCATTATCGGTACATCCACCCCAGTTGAGGTAATTAACTTGGTAAATGATTTAGCAGCTGGCAGATCACGACGGGCATCAATAAGTAGGCAATCCACTGCTGGTGGTTCAACCAAAACAGAGGCTTCAATTGGCAAGATTTTCACATCATGCTGCAGTAAGCCAAGGGAGGGCATCACATCAGCGCTAGCACCGCTTGAGTTTGTAAGTAGAAGTAGGCGTGCCATAAGAGTGCAAGAATACCGCTATGGAAAGTTTGCTGCCACTTCTTTTACTGATCTCACTTACAACGGTAATTGGGCTAACGCTGCGCGCTAAAAAGGGTGTTATTAAAAAGGGATCAAGGTTGAAAATTTCAGAGGGTGAGTTCGGTGGCAAATATGGCAGCCGTCTTACTATCCTGCAATTTTCTACCACCTTCTGCTCTGAGTGCCGAACTGCAAAATCAATCGTTAAAGATGTAGTAAAGGATTCTAAGGACATCACTTATGTTGAAGTTGATGCTGAATCAAATCTTGATCTAGTTAGAAGGGTTGATATTCGCTCCACCCCAACTACCATATTTTTAGATAGCAAGGGGTTTGAGGTTGCAAGGGCTAAGGGTGCGCCAAAACGTGATCAACTTATCAAAGCGATTAAAGCTATTTAGCCGTTTTGTGCAAACGCTTTGCAAGAAGTAATGAACCAAATATCCTAAAATTTGCAACATGTTCTTCATACAACCTGTTTACTTTACCAAGCGGCGAGTAATTGATTTTGCCCGCAATAAGGGTTGTATCTGTTGGATAAATAGTTAATTTGTTTTTAGTTTTACACAATTAATCTTATTTATCTAACAAAGGAGAAAAAAATGTCAAGTATTACTCAAGCAAAGCCTGAGCGTTTGATCGATGCCAGGGGTCCAAGATATACCGCAGCAATTACAACTGTGGTTTTATCAGCAGCGTTGGTAACAGAATCTAATTTAATTATTGGATTTCAATTTGCAGTCTTTTTATCAGCTGTTTTATTTGGACTTCGAAGGTCCCTATACGGCTTTATCTATCGTAATTTAATTCAGCCACGTCTTTCTGGGCCAGTACCTAGTGAGAATGAGGCTGCTCCAAGATTTGCTCAATTGGTTGCTGCACTCTTTGCTGCAACCGCACTACTTGGCGGCTTAACTGGAAACACAACAGTCTTTTTAATTGCAACTAGTTTTGCACTAGGTGCAGCCTTCCTAAATGCTGCCTTTGGTTTTTGCTTAGGCTGTCAGTTTTATTTAATCCTCTTTCGGGCTAAATCTCGCATAACCTCTCGAAATTAGGTGGTACTAAATAGCCAGTTAGACTTACCTCATGGCTAAACCAAATGAGCTGCGGGAAAAAGGACTTCGCCTAACCCCACAACGAGAGTTAGTGCTGCAAGCGGTTAGACAGCTTGGTCATGCCACACCGGAGGAGGTAGCCGAGAAAGTTCGTGCAACCCATCCTGGGATTAATCTTTCAACTGTTTATCGAAACCTTGAAACATTAGAAAATGTTGGCTTAGTACTACACACCCATTTAGGTCATGGCGGTGCGACCTATCATGCAGCCGAAGAGTTAACCCATCTTCATTTAGTCTGCTCTGAGTGTGAAGGGATTGGGGACGCCCCAATTGAAACTGCTGCAAATTTTGTTAACACCTTGGCGGATGATTACGGATTTAAGACCGATGTAACACACTTTGCTGTTTATGGATTATGTAGTAAGTGCGCTAATAAATCAGGTAAGTAATGAGCGCCGTATTAGTTGAGTCAGGTCCAGATAAAGGTGCTATTTGGCACTTTGGAGAGCCAAATCAGGAGCAAAAAGCATTAGTAGCAGCCAATGCTTGGGCAGATCTATCTCATCGCGGAATTATTTCAATCTCTGGTAAAGATCGCCTTACCTGGCTACATGCATTAACTACCCAACATCTTGAAAAGTTAGAGGCTGGTAAGTGGGTTGAAGCATTAATTCTTGATGTGCAGGGGCATGTAATTGATCAGTTATTTCTGGTTGACGATGGAAATACCACCTGGTTACACACCGAGAATTCAAGAACCCAAGAAATCATAGATTACTTAAACAAGATGAAATTTATGTTAGAAGTTGATGTTAAGGATCTATCAAATGAGTACGCAGTGCTACGAGCACCAGGTAAATCAGATTTACTAGGTGGTCCATACGCACTTGTTCCAAGGGTTGAGTTAAAAGAAACCACAGATGCTTTTAGCAAGTCCCATATCCAAGTTGGTATGTGGGCGTTAGAGGCAGAGCGTGTATCGCAAGGGCGAGCTAGATTGTTATTTGAAACAGATCATAAATCTATTCCAAATGAATTAGGTTTTATAAATAAGGCAGTACACATGAATAAGGGTTGCTACAGAGGCCAAGAGACTGTGGCAAAGGTGTTTAACTTAGGACAGCCGCCAAGGAAATTGGTAACTCTTCATTTAGATGGCTCAATGGTGGCGATGCCTGAGAATGGGGCAAAGGTTTATTTGGAGGATAAAGAGGTCGGCTTTATTGGGACTGTTGCAAGGCACTATGAGCAAGGACCGATTGCACTTGCTGTTATAAAGCGAAATATTCCAATTGAAGCAAATTTATTGTCAGAATCTGTACCAGCCAAGATTAGTAATCAATTAATTTAAGTATAAAACGAAAAATTAAATCTACTAGTGTTTAATCAACTTGAGCCAAGAATTTACTAACAAAATTGAAAGTCCATTGTTTTCATCAACTAATTTACGTCTAAGGTTATAATCTGACTTATCTACAAGAAGACTTTCAAATTCCTTTAAAAGTGTTTTATCCGAATGATTAAGATCCATTAATTTAATTCCTTTTGAGTTGGCCGCAGAGATTAAGTCTAGGGCACCACTAGATTTTGAAACCCACACTGGTACACCTGAAATAAAGGCCTCTCTGATTGCTCGACCGTAGGATTCAACGGGAGCTAGTGAGACAAGAACGCCAATTTTATTCCACATTTTTGTAAGTGAATCTTCAGATAACTGACCAAGTTCCTTAAGTCTGTGTCTAGGAATTATACTTCTTATTGTAGTTAGAAATTCAGACTCTGCTTGCCCACTTCCAATAATAATTACATCAAAATCTTGAGAAACATGATTTAATTTATTGACCAGATCTATGAAGTTCCAAATACCTCTATCTTCATGAATTCTACCGATTAAGGCTATTGATTTTGGGCGTTGAGTAATTTTGAGTTTTTTATATGTTAATAACTTATGACTAATCGGTACAGGTATCACTGCAATTTTGGACCTACTTAATTTGAGGTTTCTAATCAAATTGTTTTTCTGATTATGTCCAACAGCACGTATTGATGTTGCCTTAGAGCACGAATACTTGGCAAGATAAAAGCGAACTTTGTTTCTCCAATTTATTTTTTGCCACAATGGATCGGCAATATCGCCATGAATTTGCATTTGAATGGGAGTATTTCTCCTCATAAGTTTGGCTAGTAAAAAGCAAGTCCAAAAACTCTCCCAAGGATCGCCCGCTACTATCAGACTTACCTCTATTTCTTCTTTACGAATACAACGATATGCACGCCATGAAAAGATAATTGGGTTAAATGTAGGTTTGGATAAGATGAATCGATCCATAAATTTAGAACGGAAAATCATATTGCCTTGATTGCTGGTGGTGAAAACAACTATCTTGGCTTTTTTAGATTTTGAGAATAAGACTTTTGCATAATCTAAATGACGATTGATTACATCTTTACCTCCTAGGGAGATATTTCCTCTAGGATCAAGAATCAATACTGCTGAGCGTTTCATCTCTTATGAATCCCTAAGAAGCTTAATTACCTGGCTCAACTGATTCTTCTGGGAGTATTTGCTTAAGACTTTTTCTCTTGCTTGTTCGCCTAATCTTCTAATATATGCTGGTTTCTGCAAAAGTAAAGTAATTGCATCAACTAGTGAGTTAGGTATATTTCTATCGATAACAATTCCATCTATATCGTCAGAGATCACATCTAAATTTCCTTTAACATTAGAAACAATTGATGGCAATGCGCAGGCCATGGCCTGCAAAAGTGAGAAGGATAACCCTTCATATTCTGAGATTAATACAAAGATTTTACTCCGAAATAGATAGCTAATAACTTCTTGCTCCGATAACTGCCCGGTAAAGGTCACATTTGAATTCAATTCATTTGCCAGTTTTTTCAAACGCTCCTCTTCAGGTCCGCTCCCAACTATGACTAATTTAGTTTTATTCACAGAGTTAGCGGTGATTAAGTGATCCAAGTTTTTCCATTTAACTAAACGACATACTGAGATTAAATCAAATTCATTTGAATTAACTCTCGTTTTAATTGTTGGTATTCCGTTAGGGATACACGAAACGGTTTTGTTTACCCCCCAACCTTGAATTAAATTCTTCAATTCTAAGCTCGGGCAGGTTATTTGCGAAAAACGATTTAAACTCCATTTTA
>Ga0247840_10001233_pt1 | contig 51050 bp, 46 predicted proteins | sample LaCruzMarch2015__FD_192404 | JGI IMG/M metagenome (GOLD analysis project Ga0247840, IMG submission 192404) | Freshwater microbial communities from meromictic Lake La Cruz, Castile-La Mancha, Spain - LaCruzMarch2015_17m | ecosystem: Environmental > Aquatic > Freshwater > Lake | place: Spain... | reverse complement strand
CCAGCCCCCCCATTCCCACGGCCACGATGCGGCGGCGGCCCCAGAGATCAGCCATGCGCCCGGCTGGCAGCAGGGTGATCGTCACGCTGAGCATGTAGGCGACGATCACCCATTTCAGGGTGGACAGACCGACACCGAACTGCCTGGCCATCGCCGGCAGGGCCAGGGTGACGATGAACCCGTCCATGTAGACGACGAAGTTTCCGAACTCCACGGCTACCAGCGCCCACCAGCGGTGGGAGGGGCCATGCAGGGTCCGACGGAGGAGGCTGGGTTCAGGCTTCATCCGTGGATCCTGAGTCGCATTCCAATTCAACTGGTAAGGCCAAAGTCAGCCAAGCCTGGCCCTCGGCACCGGAGTTGGCGGCCCTGCCGAACGGCAGCCTCGGCAAGCTCGATCAGGCGCGGTTCGATCGGCTTGGGCTGCACGCGCCACCACCACACAAAACCTTCTCCACCGGCTGGATCAACGCCGGCAGCCAGGAGGATGACCTGGGGCGGCTGGCGTCGTCTCCTGCCCCTGCCCCATCCACACCATGAAGATCGATCCCGACCTCCGCCGCCGCACCCTGCGGGCCGCCATCGCCCTGCTCGAAACGGCCCATGATCCGGAGCATGTGTTTCCCCATGCCGTGCCCCTGCTGGATGCCCTCGGCAGCTCGGCTCTGGGGGATCTGGGCCGGGCCCAGTTGCTCGAGGATCCCGCCCTCAGGGCCCTCGCCGCTGAGCGGTACTGGGGTCCCTGGCCCTCGGCACCGGAGTTGCGGGCCCTGCCGAACGGCAGCCTCGGCCAGCTCTATCAGGCGCGGTTCGATCGGCTTGGGCTGCATGCGCCACCACCACCGGACACCTCCGGCATGGACGGCCCCGGCGCCTACCTGCAGCAACGGCTGCGTTTCACCCATGACCTCCATCACACCGTGCTGGCCATTCCCGTGGACGTGCCCGGAGAGGCCGCAGGTTCGGCCTACTACGCCTCGGCCCTGCGCCAGCCAGCCTCTGCCGCCGTGTTGACGGCCTGGATCTTCCACGGCTTTGAAGTTCCTCAGGAGAACGAGCGCCTCTGGAATGGCATCCGCTTCGGTCTGGAGGTGGCCCGGCTGGGGCCCACCCTGCTGGCGATGCGCTGGGAAGAAGGCTGGGCGCTGCCGATCGCCGCCTGGCGTCAGCGGCTGGGACTGACAGATCTTCTGCTGCAAAGCCCCTTCCAGGAGGAGCTGGCGCTGCTCAGCTGAGCGCTGTGTCGAAAGACACAGGTGAAAAACTCACCTTGGCCTGTCTGATTATCTTTCGGGCAGCCCTCCTCCCCGGACCGATGCCGCTCAACGAGTACAAGCCCGGCACCGCCTTCCCTGGCGTGATCGGCCGCACCGCCGACGTGTCGACCCCGGCCTGGCCCGAGCCCAACCGGGCGAAGGAGGGGGCGCCGAACGTGCTCTACATCGTTCTGGACGACACGGGATTCGGGCAGCTCGGTTGCTATGGCAGTCCGATCGCCACGCCCAACCTCGATGCCCTGGCGGCCGATGGGCTGCGCTACAGCAACATGCACACCACGGCGCTCTGCTCGCCGTCACGCTCCTGCATGCTCACGGGGCGCAACCACCATTCCAACGGGCTGGCCTGCATCACGGAAGGCTCGATGGGCTATCCCGGCTCCAACGGCTACATCCCGTTCGAGAATGGCTTCCTTTCCGAAATCCTGCTGCAGAAGGGCTACAACACCTACGCCGTGGGCAAGTGGCACCTCACCCCGGCGGAGGCCACCTCCGCCGCCGGCCCCTACGACCGCTGGCCCCTGGGAAGGGGTTTTGAGCGTTTCTACGGCTTCCTCGGCGGCGACACGCACCAGTACTACCCCGAGCTGGTGCGCGACAACACCCAGGTGGAACCTGAGAAAACTCCTGAGCAGGGCTATCACCTCACGCCGGATCTGGTGGAGAAGGCGAAGGCGATGATCGCCGATGCCAAGCAGGTGGCGCCGAACAAGCCCTTCTTCATGTACTTCTGCACCGGCGCCATGCATGCGCCCCACCATGTGCCGAAGGAATGGGCCGACAAATACAAGGGCCAATTCGACGACGGCTGGGATGCCTACCGCGAGAAGACGTTCGCCCGCCAGAAGGAGCTGGGCATCATTCCCCCGAACACCACCCTGTCGCGCCACGATCCCGACGTGCAGGACTGGGCCTCTCTCTCGGACGATGAACGCCGGTTGTATGCCCGCATGATGGAGGTGTTCGCCGGCTTCCTGGAGCACACCGACCACCACATCGGCGAGCTGATCGCATTCCTCAAGGAACTGGGCGAATACGACAACACCCTGATCATGGTGATCTCCGACAACGGCGCCAGCTCCGAGGGCGGGCCCACCGGGTCGGTGAACGAGGGCAAGTTCTTCAACAACGTGCCGGAAAACCTGGAGCAGAACCTGGCCGCCATCGACGACATCGGCGGACCGAAGTATTTCAACCATTACCCCTGGGGCTGGACCCATGCCGGCAACACCCCGTTCCGGCGCTGGAAGCGGGAGACCTACCGGGGTGGTACCAGCGATCCCTTCATCCTGAGCTGGCCGAAAGGCATCAACGCCAGGGGGGAGATCCGCAGCCAGTACGCCCATGCGATCGACATGGTGCCCACCGTGCTCGATGCCCTAGGGATTGAGGCGCCCACCACCATCCGGGGGGTGACCCAGAGCCCGATCGAGGGCTTCTCGCTGGCCTCCAGCTTCGACAACCCGGCTGCACCGAGTCTGCACCTCACCCAGTACTTCGAGATGTTCGGCCACCGCTCCCTGTATCACGATGGCTGGCGGGCCGTTTGCCCCTGGCCGGGCACTTCTTTCAGCGAATCGGGCCGCAGGTTCGGCGATCCGATCTCCTACGACCAGCTGATCCAGCTCGATGCCCATGGCTGGGAGCTCTACAACCTCGAGGAGGATTTCGCCGAAACCAATGATTTGGCGGCGTCCGAACGGGATCGGCTGATCGCCATGATCGGGATGTGGTACGTGGAGGCCGGCAAGTACAACGTGCTGCCGATCGACAGCCGCGGCACCCAGCGATTCGGGGTCGAGCGCCCTCAGATCGCCGCCGATCGACAGCGTTACGTCTATTACCCCGGCACCCAGGTGGTGCCCACCAACGCGGCCCCCAGGGTGATGAACCGGCCTCACTCGATTTCCGTGGAGGCCCTGGTGCCCGAAGACGGAGCCGATGGGGTGTTGTTCAGCATGGGGGGCAACGACGGTGGTTTTGCGTTCTACGTGCAGAACGGACTCCTCACCTACGGCTACAACTATGTGGCGGAGAGCCACTTCCGCATCACCTCCACAGCGCCGGTTCCCAGCGGCCATCACATCTTCAGCGTGGAGTTCACCCCCACCGGTCCGGCCGACATCGCCAACGGCAAGGGCACCCCAGCGGCGATCAAGCTGTTCGTGGATGGCGAGCCCGTGGGTGAGGGCCAACTTCCGGTCACGATTCCCTTGAGCCTGGGCCTGGCGGCGGGGGCGGCGGTGGGCGCCGATCCCGGCTCCCCCACCATGCCCGATTACAAGCCACCCTTCGCCTTCAGCGGAACGGTGAAGCGGGCGCTGGTGGATGTGACCGGCACAGCGGTGGAATCGCAGGACGACAAGATGCGGATGATCCTGGCGCGGCAGTAGTTGCGTTTCGCGCAGATCTCAGCGGAACGCGTCGCTGCGATCCACCCATCCGTTCCCAGTTGTTCAATCCCGAACAGGCCTACACCGATGACCTCTTCCGATCCCGTGCAACGCCAGATCCTGCCGATCCCCGATCAACCCCATGGGGGCCTGACCACCTACGACGCCAGGGATCCCGATACGTCGTACCCGCCGATCAGGGATCTGCGGCCGCCGGCGGGAGCACCGAATGTGCTGGTCATCCTGCTGGATGATGTGGGTTTCGGTGCCTCCAGCGCCTTCGGTGGCCCCTGCCAGACGCCCAACATCGAGAAGCTGGCCGCAGGCGGCCTCAAGTACAACCGCTTCCACACCACCGCCCTCTGTTCTCCGACGCGGCAGGCCCTGCTTACCGGGCGCAACCACCATTCGGTGGGCATGGGCGGCATCACCGAGATGGCCACGGGAGCGCCCGGCTACAACTCGATCCTGCCGAACAGCTGCTCCCCACTTGCCCGCACCCTGAAGCTCAACGGCTACTCGACTGCGCAGTTCGGCAAGTGCCATGAGGTGCCCGTCTGGCAGACGAGTCCGATGGGGCCCTTTGATGCCTGGCCCACCGGCGGCGGCGGCTTCGAATACTTCTACGGCTTCATCGGCGGTGAAACCAACCAGTGGTATCCGGCGCTCTACGAAGGCACCACGCCGGTGGAACCCCACAAGACACCCGAACAGGGCTATCACCTCAGCGAGGATCTGACCACCAAGGCGATCCAATGGATCCGCCAGCAGAAGGCGCTGATGGCCGACAAGCCGTACTTCACCTATTTCGCCCCTGGCGCCACCCATGCCCCGCACCATGTGCCGAAGGAATGGGCCGACAAGTACAAAGGCCAGTTCGACCAGGGCTGGGACGCTCTGAGGGAAGAAACCTTCGCCCGTCAGAAGCAGCTGGGGGTGATTCCTGCCGACTGTCAGCTCACGGGGCGCCATGCCGACATTCCCGCCTGGGACACGATCACGGCCGAGATGAAGCCCATTCTCGCCCGACAGATGGAGGTGTATGCGGGCTTCCTTGAGCACACCGATCATCACATCGGCCGCTTGATTGATGCGCTTCAGGAGCTTGAGATTCTCGAGGACACGCTGATTTACGTGATCATCGGCGACAACGGCGCCTCAGCGGAGGGCTCCCTGCAGGGCTGCTTCAACGAAATGGCTCCGCTCACGGGCTTTGCCCACCTCGAAACCGCCGAGTTCCTAACCGAGCGGCTGGATCAGCTGGGCGGAGTTGAGGCCTACAACCACTACGCGGTGGGCTGGGCCCACGCCATGGACACGCCCTACCAGTGGACCAAGCAGGTGGCCTCCCATTTCGGCGGCACCCGCAACGGCACCATGTTCATTGGCCCAAGGGAATCCAGGCCAGGGGAGAAATCCGCAGCCAGTTCCATCATGTGATCGACGTGGCCCCCACGATTCTGGAAGCAGCGGGCCTGCCCCAGCCCACCTTCGTGAATGGCGTGCAGCAGCGTCCGATCGAAGGGGTGAGCATGGCCTATTCCTTCAACGACCCCAAGGCGGCCGAACGGCGCCAGACCCAGTACTTCGAGATGATGGGCAACCGCGGCATTTACCACAAGGGCTGGACCGCCGTGACCAGGCACCGGACGCCCTGGGTAACCGGCCAGGTGCAACTGGCCGCCTTCGACGACGATGTCTGGGAGCTCTACGACACCAGCTCCGACTGGACCCAGGCGCGGGATCTCGCCAGGGAACAACCCCAGAAGCTCCATGAACTGCAGCGGCTGTGGCTAATCGAAGCCACCAGGTACAACGTGCTGCCGCTGGATGATCGCTTCGCCGAGCGGGCCAATCCTGAGATCGCCGGCCGGCCCCAGCTGATCAAAGGAACACGGCAAGTGGTGTTCGGCGGCATGGGGCGGCTGAGCGAAAGCTCGATCGTCAACTTCAAGAACAAGTCGCACGCCATCACCGCCGAGGTGATCGTGCCCGAAGCCGGTGCCGAGGGCGTGATTGTCGCCCAGGGGGGCCTCACCGGTGGCTGGAGCCTTTACGCCAAAGAAGGCAAGCCGAAGTACTGCTACAACTTCTATGGCGTGAACCGCTACACGATCGCGGGCACAGCGGCGATTCCGGCAGGAACCCATCAGGTGCGGATGGAGTTCGCCTACGACGGCGGCGGCCTGGCCAAGGGGGGCACGGTGACGCTCTATGTGGATGGACAGAAGGCAGGCGAAGGCCGGGTGGAGCAGACCGAACCGATGGTGTTCTCCGCCGACGAGACCTGCGACGTCGGTTTCGAGGCCGGCTCACCGGTGACCGACGACTACCCGACAGCAGGCGGGATGTTCAGCGGCGAGGTGAACTTGGTGGAGATCGCCGTCGACAAGGACGCCGAGGATCTCGACCATCTGATCAGACCGGAGGAACGGCTGCGGGTGGCCATGGCACTGCAGTAGAGCGCGTGATCCAGGGCAAGCCAGCAAAATCCCTGCGCATCGAACTGCGCTGGTCCGCCGTTCTCGCCGTGGTCGTCCTCTGGGCGCTGGAGAGGGGGCTGCCCAACCGGTTCCGGATCCTTCCCTACGGCTTCGACTTCATCCTCTTCGCGACGGCTCTGATCCCGATGCTGGCCGTCGGACTGACGACCGGCCGCCGGAGCTGGTTGCGCATCGAGCGCGCCACTACCTGGCTCTTCGTTGCGGTCACCGGCAGCCTCACCCTGGCGAATCTGGCCGTTCTGATTCGGGAGATGCTGTTCGGCGGAGGACAGCTCAATGCCATCGAGCTGCTCGCCTCGGGCATCGCGATCTGGGTCTCCAATGTGGTCACCTTCTCTCTGGCGTTCTGGCATCTCGATCGCGGCGGCCCCGAGGCGAGGCTCAATCGTCTGCCCATCCGGGCCGACTGGTTCTTCCCCCAGGAGGGGGTGCCCGATGCCGTGAGCCCTGACTGGCGCCCCACCTTCATCGATTACCTGTTCCTGGGCTTTTCGACGGCGACGGCCTTCAGCCCCACCGGGGCCATCCCGCTCAGCGCCCGGGCGATGCTGCTGATGATGCTCGAAAGCACCATCTCTCTGCTGACCATCGCCGTGATCGCGGCCCGGGCCATCAACATCCTCGGCAGTTGAGATCAAGGCCATGACGATCGCCCCCGAGCGGCCGCGGCGCACGGCCACCCCAGCTGCGCCGTTTTGAGAGCATGGGCAGATCTATCTTCCCGGCTCCACCTGTGATCGAGGCCGCCGCCGCCCCCAGCCCTGAAGCTGCCACAGCCGACGAGGCCCTGTCCAAGACCTACGACCCGAGCGGCACGGAAGCCCGCTGGCAAGCGGCCTGGGAGGCGGCGGGCGCCTTTCACCCCGACCCCAACGCCCCCGGCGAGCCGTTTTCTGTGGTGATCCCGCCGCCGAACGTGACCGGCAGCCTGCACATGGGTCACGGCTTCGAGACGGCCCTGATCGACACGATCGTGCGCTTCCAGCGCCTGCGCGGCCGCAACGTGCTGTGCCTGCCCGGTACCGACCACGCCTCGATCGCGGTGCAGTCGATCCTGGAGAAGCAGATCAAGGCGGAAGGCGGCAGCAAGGACGACCTGGGCCGCGACGCCTTCCTCGAGCGCGCCTGGGCCTGGAAGGCCGAGAGCGGCGGCACGATCGTGGGCCAGCTGCGCCGGCTCGGCTATTCGGTGGATTGGCGGCGCGAGCGCTTCACGCTCGATCCCGGCCTCAACAAAGCGGTGGTGGAAGCCTTCGTGCGCCTGCACGAGCAGGGGCTGATCTACCGGGGCGAATACCTGGTGAACTGGTGCCCGGCCTCGGGATCGGCGGTGAGCGATCTGGAGGTGGAGATGAAGGAGCTCGACGGGCACCTCTGGCACTTCCGTTACCAGCTCACCGCTGGAGCGGCAGGTGACGCCACCGGCCTGGATCATCTGGTGGTGGCCACCACCCGCCCCGAAACCCTGCTGGGCGACACCGGTGTGGCCGTGCACCCGGGCGACCCCCGCTACGCCGCCCTGGTGGGCCGCACGATCACCCTGCCCCTGGTGGGCCGCCAGATCCCGATCGTGGCCGATGCGCACGTGGATCCGGCCTTCGGCACCGGCTGCGTCAAGGTCACCCCCGCCCACGACCCCAACGACTTCGCGATCGGCGCCCGCCACGGCCTGCCGCTGATCACGGTGATGGCCAAGGACGGCACCATGAATGCCGCTGCCGGCCGCTTCACCGGGCTGGATCGCTTCGAGGCCCGCAAAGCGGTGGTGGAAGCGATGGAGGCCGAGGGCTTCCTGGTGAAGGTGGAGCCGCACCGCCACAGCGTGCCCTTCTCCGACCGGGGCAAGGTGCCGGTGGAGCCGCTGCTCTCCACCCAATGGTTCGCGCGGGCCGAGCCGCTGGCCGCCCGCTGCCGCGCGGCGCTCGATCAGGGCGAACCCCGCTTCGTGCCGCAGCGCTGGGAGAAGGTCTACCGCGACTGGCTCACCGACATCCGCGACTGGTGCATCAGCCGCCAGCTCTGGTGGGGCCACCGCATTCCCGCCTGGTTCGTGGTGAGTGAAACCGGCGGTGTGATCAGCGACGCCACCCCCTACGTGGTGGCCCGCGACGCCGAGGAGGCCCTGGCCAAGGCCGAGGCGCAGTTCGGCGCCGCCAGCCGCGCGGCAGGGCGGCAGCTGCAGCTGGAGCAAGACCCCGACGTGCTTGACACCTGGTTCTCCAGCGGCCTCTGGCCCTTCTCCACGCTCGGCTGGCCCGATGCGAACGCCGCCGATCTGGCCACCTGGTACCCCACCAGCGTGCTGGTCACCGGCTTCGACATCATCTTTTTCTGGGTGGCGCGCATGACGATGCTGGCCGGCGCCTTCCTGCAGGAGGACGGCGTGCCGGTGGGCGGCCGCGACACCTGGATCCCCTTCCGCGACGTGATGATCCACGGCCTGGTGCGGGATGAGAACAACCGCAAGATGAGCAAGAGCGCCGGCAACGGCATCGATCCGCTGCCGTTGATCGAGCGCTACGGCGCCGATGCCCTGCGCTTCGCCCTGGTGCGCGAAGTGGCCGGCGCCGGCCAGGACATCCGCCTCGACTACGACCGCGCCAGCGGCAATTCGGCCACGGTGGAAGGGGCGCGCAACTTCGCCAACAAGCTCTGGAACGCCACCCGCTTCGCCCTGATCAACCTGGGCGGCGAAACGCCCGCCAGCCTTGGAGAGCCGGATCCGGCCGCGTTGACCCTGGCCGACCGCTGGATCCTGTCGCGGCTGGCGCGGGTGAACGGCGAAACGGCGGAGCGCTACGGCAGCTACGCCCTGGGCGAGGCCGCCAAGGGCCTCTACGAGTTCGCCTGGAACGAGGTGTGCGACTGGACGATCGAACTGCTCAAGCGGCGCCTCAACCCCCGCCCCGCCGTTGAGGGCGAGGCGCTCAGCTCTAAAGTGCTGGCGGATCAGCGCGTGGCCCGTCAGGTGCTGGCCAAGGTGCTGAACGAGTTGCTGGTGCTGCTGCACCCGCTCATGCCGCACCTGAGCGAGGAGCTCTGGCACGGGCTCACCGGCGCCCCCGAGGGCACCTTCCTGGCGCTGCAGGCCTGGCCGGCGGTGGACGCCGCCGCCCTCGACGCCGCCCTGGAAGCCCAGTTCGCCGAACTGATCGAGGCGATCCGGGTGGTGCGCAACCTGCGCGCCGTGGCCGGGCTCAAGCCGTCGCAAGCCGCGCCGGTGGTGTTCGTGACCGGCCGGCCGGAGCTGGCCGCCGTGCTGCGCGCCGGCAGCTGCGACATCACCGCCCTCACCCGGGCGGCGTCGGTGGAGGTGCGTGAAACCAGCGCCGATGCCAGCGGTGGTGCCGACGGATCCGGCAGCACGCCCGGGGGTGCCCGCTGCCTGGCGGCGGTGAGCGGGGAGCTGCAGGTGCTGCTGCCGATCGAGGGACTGGTGGATCTCGACGCCCTGCGCGGCCGGCTGGAGAAAGACATCGCCAAGGCCGAGAAGGAGATCAAGGGCCTGGCCGGCCGCCTGGCCAACCCCAACTTCGCCGGCAAGGCGCCGCCGGAGGTGGTGGCGGAGTGCAAAGCCAACCTGGCAGAGGCGGAAGCCCAGGCGCAGCTGGCGCAGAAACGACTGGCGGATCTGGCGGGATGAGCTGTGGAGCGGAGCTTGGCTTGGCTCAGATCCAGCGGCGACGTCGGAAGTAGAGGATCAGCAGCACGCCGATCGCCACCATCACCGCCCAGAGGATGTAATAGCCCTCTCTCCACTTGAGCTCGGGCATGTGCTCGAAGTTCATGCCGTACACGCCGGCGAGAAAGGTGAGGGGGATGAAGATCGTGGAGATCACGGTGAGCACCTTCATCACCTCATTCATGCGGTTGCTGAGGCTGGAGAGGTAGGTGTCATGGAGGCTGGCCAGGGAATCCCGGGAGGTTTCCACCATGTCGATCACCTGCACGGTGTGGTCGTAGAGATCCCGCCAGAACACCTTGGTGTGCTCCCCCAGCAGATCGGATTCGCTACGCACGATCGCCCCCACCACCTCCCGCAGGGGCCACACGGCCCGGCGCAGAATCAGCATCTGCCGCTTGAAGCGGTGGATCCTGTGGATGTCGCCCGGACTGGGATTGCTGATCACCTGCTCGTCGATCAGCTCCACCCCCTCGCCGATTCGCTCCACGGCCAGGAAGTAGTGGTCCACCACGGCGTCCATCAGGCTGAAGGCCAGGTAGTCGGCCGGCATCGTGCGCACACGACCGCTGGCTGTCCGCAGTCGCTTGCGTACGCTCTCGAACACATCGCCCTCGTCCTCCAGGAACGAGAGCACCCAGGTGGGGCCCAGGATCAGGCTCACGTGCTCGATCGTCACACCCCGCTTGGGGCCGCCGTCGTCCAGCATCTTCATCGCCAGGAAGGCATAGGCGGCGAACTCCTCCCATTTCGGCCGCTGGGAGGTGTTGGCGATGTCCTCGCGGGTCAGGGGGTGCAGATCGAAGGCATCGCCCAGCTCTTCGATCAGCCCGGTGTCGTGAACGCCGTTCACGTTGATCCAGCTGACCGTGGGGCCGGCCAGGCAGGTGAGGCAGGTGGCCACATCGGCCTGGTGCCACTCCTGGATCGCCTCGGCGCTGTAGTCGATGATGTCGATGCTGGCCCGCTCGCGCCTCTGACGGCCCACGAACACCGTGGTGCCTGGCGCCTGGAAGGCGGTGTCACGGGCGCTGTTGCCCATGCTGCTGCTCACCATCTTGCAAGGCCGCTGCTGGGGGAGTCTGGCCCCACTGGGCCCAGATCTGCACCGCCCTGCCCCCGGGAGTCACGCTGGTAAGTAACAACCAGCTGACTTCCCGATCGACCCGAAGCCCCCTACAGCAGCGAGGTCTGGTGATCCACCGGATTGAGTCGGGGCGCCGGCGGCCGCTCTTCCGCCTCGCCAGCCTTCACCTCCAAGGCCTGCTCGATCACCCGGTCGGTGAGGGCGTCGAAGTAGGCCGACAGCGTCTGCTGCAGTTCCTGGAATTCCGGCCAGAGGGTGTCGTTCACGAAGCTGCGGCTGAGGCGTGCCATCACCGTGGTGCGCCGTTGGCCGCGGTAGCGGTAAGGCAGGATCTCATAGCGCCGCAGCAGGGCCACGAAGAGGTGGCGCGACCACTGGTCCGAGAGGGTGAAGCGGAACTCGATCGGCGGCTCCTCGGCGGCGAGCTGCTTGAGCCTCTCTTGAATGCGCTCGCGAGCCCGGGCGGCCGCCACCTTTTCGCCGACGCTGCCGGCCCGGGAGAAGAGCGCTTCGATGCGCTGCAGCTTCTGAACGAGTTGCTCTTCAGCGCTGGCTGGCGCCACCGCGTTGCGCCGGTTTGTCCTGACGCGGGCGCCCATGGCGTTGCTCCCTTGGGGTCTGGCGCGCCACCGTAGGTGCCCTGATTGAAGGCTGGATCATGGCGGCAAAATCCACCCTCAACGCCAGGAATCTGGAGGCCCTCGGCGCACCGCGATTGGCGGAACTGCTGCTGATCCTTACCCAGGGGAACGCCGCCGCCAAGCGGGTGCTGCGGCTGGCGCTGGCGGAACAGGGCGGGCCCAACGAGATCGCCAAGGAGGTGCGCAAGCGGTTGGCCACCATCGCCCGCTCTGGCAGTTTCCTGGATTGGCGCCAGCGTGATGCCCTGCTCAAGGACCTCGACCAGCAACGCCAGGCGATCGTGGGGCCGATCGCCGAGCACGACCCCGCCCTGGCGGTGGACCTGCTCTGGACGCTGCTGGAGCTGGTGGAGCCGGTGCTGGAGCGCTGCGACGACAGTGATGGGGCTGTGATGCCCCTGTTCCACCAGTCCACGGCCGATCTGGGCGCCGTGGCGGCACGGGGCAAGGCCAATCCCGAGCCCCTGGCCGATCAGGTGTATGGGGCGCTGATCGACAACGGCTATGGACAGTTCGATCACCTGATCGACCATCTCCAGGAGGCGCTGGGCCCCGTGGGGCTTGGCCATCTGCGCCAGCGGCTGGAGGCGCTGCGCAGCCGGCCGGGGTTGAATGAACACCGCCGGAGCACCGTACGGCTGGCGATGCTCGCCATCGCCGATGCCCTGGGCGATGGCGAGGCCTATTTGGCCGAATACCGCGACCACGAACCCGCTGCCCTGACCGTGCCGGTGATCGCCGCCGAGGTGGCGGAGCGGCTCACCGCCGCCGGGCGAGCCAACGAGGCGCTGAACCTCCTCGACGGGGCCGACCCTCGCCAGACGAAGCGCTTGGCCGGCCTCGTGGAGTGGCTCGATGCCCGGATCGCCGCGCTGGAGGCGCTGGAGCGCGGCGAGGAGGCCCAGGCGTTGCGCTGGGGGGTCGTGGAGCAGTCCCTATCGATCCGCCACCTGCGCGATTACCTGAAGCGGCTGCCCGATTTCGAGGACGCCGCCGAGGAGGAGCGGGCCCTGGAGCTGGCGCTTCACTACCCCATCTTTTCTCAGGCGCTGCGGTTCCTGCACCAGTGGCCGGATCGCCGCCGGGCCGCCCGGCTGATCCTGGAGCGCCAGGGCGAACTCGATGGCGACAGCTACGAACTGCTCGGCCCCGTCGCCGAGGCACTGGAGGCCCACCAGCCGCTGGCGTCGACGCTGTGCCTGCGGGCCATGATCAACTTCAGCCTGGAGCGGGCCCGCACCAGCCGCTACCGCCATGCCGCCCGCCACCTCGACACCTGCCGGGCCCTCGCTACCGGCATCGAGGGTTGGGGCGACGTCCAGGAGCACACGGCGTACCTGGCAAGGCTTCACGAAAACTACGGCCGCAAGTATGGGTTCTGGAGCCTGGTCAGCCAGGAGTGAGGGCCGCCTGAGGGGGCGTTCAGATGAGCGGCATGGATCCCAGTGCCTTCGGCCTCCAGCTCTTGGTGGGGGTGATTGCCTTTCTCCATTCCGCCGTCGGGCGGGTGGGCGCCACCAGCGTGACCTTCATCCTGGGCGATGTGCCGATGAGTCGGCGTCCACTGCCAGCGGAAATCGTGCCCCTGCTGATCAGGGTGTCGATCGCCGGTTGGCTGGGCTCCCGGCTCGGCAGCGGCCTGCTCTCGCTGCGCGTTCTGGAGCGGAGGGGTCGGGCCGCAGGCGCGCCGATGGTGATCGCGGAGTGGGCGCGGATCCTGGTCAACGGGGCTGGGAAGGCCAGGCGTTGCGGATCGGACGCCGGACTTCACCAGGTGGTGCGTCGATACACCGGCGCAGGTGACATCAGGCCCCTCGATGTCTCAAGACACAGGTGACAACATCCGACGGGCAGCTGGAGCCAGCAGACCTAAGTTCCCTCCACCGCCTCAACGTCTGCCATGACCCGCTTCCAGCAGTCCCTGCAGGCCCTGGGGCAGGCCCGCCAGCTGATCGCGGTGGGGCGCAGCCAGGGGGATCTCACCAGGATCGCCGACCTGGTGGACAGCTTCCTGGACACACCCCAGATGGACGCCTGCCTCGCCCGCTTCAGGGCCCTGCCGGGCGGGGCGGAGCTGCTGGACAGCCGCTATCCCCCACTCCAACCCGACCTGGATCGGCTCTCGGCGCTGCCGGAGGGGAGCCTGGGCCACACCTACGCCGCCCTGATCCGGCGCCTCAACTACGACCCCGCCTTCTTCCGCCCACGGCCGATCGATACCGAAGGCCGCTGGCTCACCCAGCGGATCGCCACCACCCATGACCTGCACCATGTGGTCAGCGGCTTCGGCACCTCAGCGGCCGGGGAGAACGGGGTGCTGGCGATCACCGCCACCCAGATCGGCTTTCCCGCCTACGTGAGCCTGACCCATGCGGCGCAGATCGCCGGATTCCGCCTCCGGCTGGACGGCTACGCAACCCTGAGCCGAGCCATCAGCCACGGCGTCACCATCGGCTTCACCGCGTTCCCCTTCGCCACCGCCCGCTGGGAGGAGGGCTGGGAGCTGCCGGTGGCTGCCTGGCGTGAGCGGCTTGGGGTGACCTTGCCGGCGGACGCGGAGCCCTACGGGCTGACCCCCGCTGAAGCGGACTCTCCAGTGAACCCCAGTGAACCCCGCTGAACAGTCTGTAGCGGCACGGATCGACAGCGCAAGCAGCGTCCTGGGATGGTGAACGCACCCCAGCGCACCGGTTCTTGAGCGCCCCCATCGGTCGATGAGCGGCCCCCTGCCCTTCGAGATCCAGGCCGCCTGGGCGGGCCTGGCGGCCATCGCCGCCGGAGGGATCAATGCCCTTGCCGGGGGCGGTTCGCTGCTGAGCTTTCCTGCCCTCACAGCCATCGGCCTGCCGGCGGTGATGGCCAACGTGACCAACACCGTGGCCCTGGTGCCGGGCTATCTGGGGGCAACCAGGGCCCAGAGCCGGGAACTCCTGGGCCAGCGGCAGCGGCAGCGGTTGCTGCTGCTGCTGCCAGCCGCCGCCCTGGGTGGCCTGGTGGGCGGCTGGCTGCTGCTGAAGACCGGCGAGGGGTTGTTCACGCAGCTGGTGCCGTTCCTGATCCTGTTCGCCTCGGCGCTGCTGGCGGTGCAGGAGCCCGTGCGCCGCTGGCTTCAGCGCCGGTCTGAGCGGCACGGACGCAAGCCATCGGAGCGATGGGCCGTGGGGCCGGTGTTCCTGGCGGCCGTGTACGGGGGCTTCTTCGGCGGCGGGCTGAGCGTGATCGTGCTGGCGGTGCTGGCCCTCAGCCTCGATGACACCCTCACCCGTCTCAACGGCCTCAAGCAGGCCGTGTCGTTCGCCGCCAACCTCACCGCCGCCGCCTTCTTCCTGTTCTCCGGTCAGGTGGCCTGGGGCCTGGCGGCGGTGATGGCGATCGGCGCCATCGTCGGCGGCGTCCTGGGGGGCAAGGTGGCGGGCCGGGTCCCCGCTGCCACCCTGCGGGCCATCGTCGTGGTGGTTGGGGTGGCGGTGGCTTTGGTGTATTTCTTCAGGACATGAGGGCGGTGCCCCACGGCGGGCTGCCTGGATGAACCGAACGGGCTGAGCATCCCAGAGAGCGATGGCCCCGTTGGCCAGGCTGGCCGTTTCCGGGCCAGCCAGCGTGGAGCACTCCGCACCCAGCCGTGCCAGAGCCGTTCCAGGTGCCCTGGCCGTGCTGGTGCTGGTGCTGGCCGAGCCGGGCCTGGCGGCGGAATCGCCCAGCCCCGCCACGACTGAGGACACCCAGCCCGTGGCCGGCAGTTTTCGCCTCTCCCAGGTGCGCATCCTCGGCGTGCCGGGCCGTCGAGGTGGAGATGCTGATGGTCAACTGCCGGGCGATGCTCTGCGCCTGCTCTCACTTCGGGCGCCGCTTCCGGCAGCGGGGCCGGGGCGGCCTGGTGCTGCTCAGTTCGATCGCTGCCTTTCAGGGGATGCCCTATGCGGCCCATGACGCGGCCACCAAGGCCCATGTGCAGAGCCTGGCGGAGGCGTTGCAGCTGGAACTGCAACAGGACGGAGTGGATGTTCTGGCTGCAGCGCCGGGCCCGACCCACAGCGGCTTCGCGGCCCGGGCGGGACAACGGCTGGGGACGGCGCTCCAGCCCGATGCCATCGCCCAGCCGATCCTCGATGCCCTGGGCCGTCAGGCCACGGTGCTGCCCGGCTTCCTCTCGAAGCTCTTGACGATGTCGCTGGTTCCCCTGGCGCGCTGGGTGCAGGTGAGGATCAAGGGCAACGTGATGCGTGGCATGAGCCAACCTCCAGTCGGGATCGCAGGGGCTGCTGGCTAGCGTGAAGGCCAGAAGCGGATGAGCCATGGCTGAGAGCCCCCCAGACCTGCTCTCGGTCGGCTTCCGGGATGTCGACACAACCGCCCCAGGCAAGATCCTGCGTTGTCTTGACGCGCTCCAGGCGATGACCGCCGGCCGGGCCTACAAGACCCGAGCCCAAGCCGCGCTCGGCCTTGAACCAGGAAGCTCAGTCCTCGACGTGGCCTGCGGCCTCGGCGATGATGTGGGGCGGATCCAGGCGGGCGGTGCCCGGGCCGTCGGTGTCGACCTCAGCCGCACCCTGATCGCCGCTGCGCAGCAGCGCCACGCAGGCACCGGCTGCGCGTTTCAGGTGGCCGATGCCGCAGCCCTGCCGTTCGCGGATGGCAGTTTTGCTGCGGTCCGGATCGACCGTGCCCTCCAGCACATCGCCGGGCCTGGCAAGGTCGTCGGCGAGATGGCCCGGGTCTGCCGCAGTGGCGGGGTGGTGCTCTGCGCCGAGCCCGACTGGGGCACCTTCCTACTGGGCGGCAGCCACTCCCCCCTGAGTGAGCGGATCCAGCACGACTCGATCCGCACCTTCCAGAACCCCTGGATCGGCCGCGAGCTGCCGAGTCTGCTCAGCATGGCCGGGGTTGTCGAGCTCCAGCGCGAGGCGTTGTGGTTGCCAACCCACGGCTTCGCCGAATCCGACCTCCTGTTCGAGATCGATGCCAACGCCCGCAAGCTCGCGGCCGAGCATCCCGAGGCTCTCGCCTGGCTCGAGGCCTACCGCCGCAGTGAGGCCTATGCCGGCGTGCTGATGCTGATCTGCTGGGGCCGCAAGCTTTGAGGGGTCACAGCCGGCCATGAAGCCAACCGTGGCCTCGATGTGGGCTGCAGAACGGGGGTGTATCACCACCATCCCCGGGCCCCTGCGGCCCGTCCATCCCCATGCCGCTGCCCATGCCTTGGCGCTGGCGCATCTGGATCTGGCGGACACGATCGCCGGCAACTTCGCCCGGCGAACCACCCATCCCTTCGATGATCTGCGCCAGCTCGCGGTGATCGGGCTGCTCAAGGCGGGGGCTCGCTTCAATGGCACGGGCGGGCGCTCGTTTCGCCCCTACGCCCGCACCTACGCCAACGGCGAGATCACGCACGACCTGAGGGACCACGGCTTTGCGATCAAGGTTCCACCCTCTTGGAGGGACCTCTACCCCAGTGGGCAGAAGCTCTTGCGGGAGAGGCTGCCGCCCCATGCGGTGCCGGAGAGGCTGGGCATCACAGCTGAGCGATGGCGGGAGATTCAGGACGCCTGCTCGGTCATGGTGATCGCACTGCAGCCAGATTCCTGAGCAGTGGTACCAAAGTGCAGAGCACTCTCAGCCTGTGCTGGCCAAAGACGCAGGCTTGGCCCAATGTGTCATCCCGTGGGTAATGACAAGAGCGGCAACAACTGGATCTCACTACCGATCATCAGGGGGGGGCAGCTGAGAAACCCCCTTTCCGGTTGCCTTTCACCACATCCTTGAAGTTGTGGGATTGGCTATTTAGTGCTGTCGGCCCAAATGTGAATTGGCTGGTAAGGATCGGTATCACCTGGCTTCAAGCAAGTCACGATGTTAAAGAGATCCCCTCGGGTCGGCTCAGGTGGATGGCGTCGTTGAGGAGTTGACATGCGCGGGTCATCCACTTTCATTGTCAACTCTCGGAGCAACACTGAATCTGAGCCTATCTCGGGAAAAGGAATTGAAACTGTGCCCTATGGCTCCAGTCTCCGGCATTGTCTGGTCTGACGACATTCCAGAAGGCCTGCACCGATGCGTTCACTTTTTCATCGCCGATCGCGAACACCCGGCCGAAGCCACCTCCAATCGGTACCGTCCATTGCTCATCCCCCGATGCCGCTTCCCAGTTCGCAGTGATGATCGGCGCACTCACCAGATACCAGCCCTTGGACAGGTTGTCATTGATGCATGGTTGAACGAGCATCTGGTTGACATTCTCCCTATCGCTTGAACCGGCAAAGGACCAGATAGTGTTCCCCACCGCCCCGAACACCATGTGCTTGGTGGTAACAACCACCACCGCTGCTGGCCCGGCACTCCATTGTCCCTGACCCAACACCTCTAGAGTTGCCTTCAGTAGAACAAAGGTGGGGCCAACGCCCCAGGTGATCGGGCTTCTGGTTCGCGGGCTGAAATAGAATTGGGGGTTGATGTCACCCATGCCGAATAGGCTCTCACGTCCAGTAGGCGACGTAGGTTGATTGATGACGGGAGCGATGGTGCGGGTGATCAGCAATCAATCCTTGCTGAGAGGCACCTGAATCACAGGCTGGATGTTGAGCACATTCAAGGTGCGCTCTCCCTGCGGACCAGCGCCGAAAATGGTGTTGTTCTGAAGGGGCAAGTTGATCAGATTCGCGATTGGGTTCTGTGCTTGCTTGGCCAGTTCCGCCGTGGCATCAACCTCGCTCGGCCCGTCAGTCGACGCTGGGATCGCTTGGTCGCGTTGCGGTTCTGCCTGGGCCGTGAGCGGGGGGGGGGGGGGGGGGGGCGATGCCCTGGGGAGAGTCAGGGACTGGCTCAGGTTTGCCGGGATGGGGCTGGCATTTGCTGCAGGCGTGAGCGCCAAAGCCAAAAGCAGCATCAAGGGCCTGGTGAAGGCCATGTCTCCCTGGGATGATGGGGCTTCTTCATTCGAGTCCGTCCGAACATCATTCTAGAGAGCAGCATGTTAGATCAGCCCGAATAAGCCAATGGCATGCGCCGCGAAATGCAAATATCGAAAGCACCCACGAATCGACGTGATTTAGTGCAGGATGGGAAGATAGGGGAAAGCTCTCAGAATTGCTTTGTTGCTAGCCTCAAATAACCCAGTAAAGTCTCTTGACAGCAATGCAGCCTCAGACCAACGCTTTACCAAGCCACAAGCAGTGCTTGGGGTTCTCTACGGTGTACCTTTGTGCAAGCCTTGAACCATGCTGGCCCAAATTCAGTGATTGAAGGCTGCAGCAAGTATCATCCATTGCCCACGAAAGCAGATTGGACTGTTTTGTTCTGTTTGGTGACACCCATCCAGAAAGAGTAGGTTGATGAGATGAAGCATCTGCTCGCCCGTCTCCGCTCCGCGCCCTCGGCGTCGTGGCTCGCCTCGTGCCTGCGCCGACGCCGTTCATGCTGACAGGGCCGGGTTCATCGCTTGAGCTCGCTCGATTGATCGCCGATCGTGGCGCTCGGTCCGTCCTCGTCGTGACCGATCGTGTGCTCCTGGAGCTCGAGGTCGTCGCCCCGCTGTTGAACGCCTTGAAGCAGGCTGGCCTTGCGGTGACGGTGTTTTCGGAGGTCGAGCCGGATCCGACCATCGCCATGATCATGGCGGGGATCGAGATGCTCCGCGCTTCGGGGGCGACAGCGGTGCTTGCTGTCGGCGGCGGCTCGCCGATCGATGCCGCGAAGGCGATGATCGCGTGCCATGCGAGCGGCCGCCCTCCGGAGGACCTGGATGGCTACTTCAAGGTCCGCGACCTCGTCTTGCCGTTCTTTGCTGTTCCGACCACCGCGGGCAGTGGTTCGGAGGTGACGATCGCTTCCGTCGTCTCTGATCCGGGGGCGGGGCGGAAATTCGCCATCGTCGACAACCAGCTCGTTCCAGTGGCGATCGCGCTCGATCCGAACCTCATGGTCGGCCTGCCTCCGCACGTGACCGCAGCCACGGGCATGGATGCACTCACCCATGCGATTGAGTCGGACCTCTCGACGCTCGCCACACCGGCATCGAGAGCCCAGTCCGTGGCGGCGGCGCGGGCAATCTTTCGCGATCTTCCCAGGGCTTGCCAAGACGGTCACGACATCGACGCCCGGCAAAGCCTTGCTGTCGCGTCCTGCCTCGCTGGCCTGGCTTTCACCAGGGCGAGCGTCGGTTACGTCCACGCGATCGCCCACCAACTCGGCCCGCTCTACCACCTCCCGCACGGATACCTGAACGCGACCCTGCTGCCGTATGTGCTCGACTTCTACTTGGATGGCGCCGCCCCGCGGATGGCTGAGTTTGCGGGCGCCTGCGGGCTCGGCCAAGACGGCGACGATCCCCAATCCCTCGCGAAGAGTCTGATCGCCGCGATCCGACAGCTGAACGCGAGCGTCGCCATCCCTCAAACGATTGAGCAGATCGTCGACGCCGACATCCCGGAGATCGTGCAGCGTGCGTTGGCGGAGGCGCACGGGACCTACCCGGTGCCGACGTACATGTCGGCCGCCGACTGCGCGACCGTCGTGCGGCGCGCGGCCGGAGCAAGGCCCGAGAAGGAGGAGGTCTGAGCCATGGGGTCGCCGGCCCTCACCCTTGGCCAGTGCCTCAAGCTGCAGCGCGCGGCTCATCGAGCCGATCCGTACCCTGACCTTGAACGGCGCAGAGGCCACCTCGCGGCGCTGCACCGGTTCCTCCAGGAGAACGAGGCGGCGATCATCGAGGCCATCCAGGCCGACTTCGGCGTCAGGCCGGCGACCGAGACACGCCTGCTCGAGCTCTTCCCGGTGCGTCAGGGCATCCGCGACGCCACTAGGCATCTCGCGAAGTGGATGCGTTCACAGCGCCGTTCGGTCGACCAACTCATCTTTCCCGGCGCCAGCAACCGTGTGGTCCCCCAGCCTCTCGGGGTGGTGGGCGTGCTCGTTCCCTGGAACTTCCCGATCTTTCTATCATTCGGACCGCTCGTCGACATCCTTGCCGCCGGCAACCACGCCATGGTGAAGATGTCGGATCGATCCGGCCACCTCGCGCGCCTGCTGATCGAGGTCTTTCCGCTTTACTTGCCGATCGAGAAGGTCGCGTTCTTTGAAGATCTCGGACGAGGCCCGGAGTTCTCGAAGCTTCCGTTCGACCACATGCTGTTCACCGGTTCAAGCGGCGTCGGCCGCGCCGTGATGGCTTCTGCGGCGGCGAACCTTTGTCCGGTGACCCTCGAGCTCGGGGGCAAGGCCCCGGCAGTGGTCGCCCCCGACTTTTCTCTGGCGACGGCCGCCCAGCGCATCCTCTGGGCCAAGTGCATGAACGCCGGCCAGGTGTGCGTCAATGTCGACTACCTCCTCTTGCCCGAAGGGAGTATCGACGCGTTCGTCGCCCATGCCAAGCGGCTCGTCGCCGAGCGCTATCCCGATCTGAACGGCCCGGATTACACCACGATCATCGATCAGCCTGCCTTTGATCGGCTCGTCGCGACGCTCGAGGATGCGAAGGTGCGCGGAGCGACCGTGATCAACCTGGCGCCCGACCAGCAACTCGATGCCCGTCGCCGCAAGCTCGCCCCGCACATCGTTCTGGGGGTGACCGACGAGATGACGATCATGAAGGAGGAAATCTTTGGGCCGTTCCTACCGATCAAGCCGTATCGAGAAGCGAAAGAGGTCATCGCTTACGTCAACGGTCACGATCGCCCGCTCGCGTTCTATCCGTTCACCAACGACAAGCGACTCGCCCAGCGCTACATCACCGAGATTCTCTCAGGCAGCGTTGGCGTGAATGAGGCGATCGTGCAGGTGGGGCAGCACGACCTGCCGTTCGGTGGCGTCGGCGCGAGCGGCATCGGGCACTACCACGGTTTTGAGGGATTTCTGACCTTCTCAAAGCTACGGCCCATCTTTTGCCAAGGGCGCGTTTCTTCCATCCAGGCGTTCCTGCAGCCGCCCTACGGAAAGCGCGCAAAGAATGTCTTGGACTGGATGGTCAGGCTGCGGGGCTAGCGATTGCGGTCGCTCGATGATCGGAAGCGGATTTCGTTTGCAGATCCACGGTCGAGCCACCAGCGGGCGACCCGCGTGATCGGGCCACGCAGCAACAGGTAGGGCACAAAGGCGAGCAGGCCCGCGATGATCACCGCTTCGGCGGGATGGAACGTGTCGAACACGATCAATTGGTAGATCAGGTCCATGCACAGGCCGAGGAGGATGACCCGCGCTGTGGAGATCAGCCTCTCGTGTAGGCGACTGCTGCGCTTCCTTGGGTCGCTCAGAAGGGTCCATAGGTAGGGATTTGCGCCCGGTCCGGGCGTCCTTGACGCCATCAACCAGCGCCGCAATTGACGCCATGATGGGTTGAAGAACGAAACGGAAGGTCATCGGCCCGCTCGGCCGGTCGAGCGGGTTTTGTCAGATGCGCTCAAAGACTGGCACCGAGTGTCCGAGCATGGCCACCCCAAGGACGACGAATGCGACCATCAGCACAAGCACCAATCGAGCGAGGAGAGTCTTCGACTTCGATATTTTTTCTGTCATCGCCTGCTCTCCCTCTCTTGCCCTGAGAATGCTGTCATTCCTGTTAGTTCGGGAATTGTCTTTTGGCGCAGTGATCCAGGCGTGTCTTGGTCGATCATCTCGCAGACTCAGCCAGCCTCCACCAACCGCTTGAGCCTATGGACGGTCAGAGCGACAGGCAACAGCGTTACGTTCTCCACGGCCATCGCTTCACCTCGTGCGAACGGGTTGTCGAGATCAGCGATCAGCATCAGCAGCTTGATCAGCAGGAAAGAAATCACGCCTATGAAGAAAAGGGATTCTCCGAATGGCTCGATTTCGGTAAGAATGAGCCCTCCAGTCAGAAAGCCCGTTCCGGCGTAGGCCATCCAGTAAACAGTGGGCACGAACGTGGTTTCACGAATCACCTCGATGCGAACCACAACTCGGCGGATGTTGGCCAGTTCGAGAAGCAGGCGGGCCTGCAGCGGGGCGGCATTCCAGATGCTCAGCCGCTCGATCGAATGCTGCAGTTCATCGAGGCGGTTCAGCAGCGTGGTGACCAGACCGCCATTGTTCATCCAGGCCAGGAGATCTTCACTGAAGCCAGCCAGCAGCGCCAAGGGCCCCATCACCTCGGCTTCGGGATGAAGCTCCCTGACGCTTCTTGCCTCCGTGGCGAGGCACTCCAGAGCAGCGGCCAATTCGCCTGGAATCTTTTCGCCTTCCTTGTAATCCAGCAGCACCCCATTCAGCAGGAAGCCCAGCAGGAATACCTCGGAGGCCACCAGCGCCGGGAACAGGGGATTCGGGGCCAGCAGCTCCCAGTGCATTCGGTGCACCAGGACCTTGACGGCCAAAATGGTCAACAGCACCAGGCTCACCCGGCCGAAAAACCAGACACGCCGCAGCCAGGGCCTGCGTTGCGTATCGGTCTCCAGTTGTTCGACAATCATTGTTTCGAGGCGCATGGACGGCACTTTGTCGGGCGGGCCCCTATGGCTCCTTGGCTTCCTCCTGCGGCAACGGCGGGATCGGCGGGGGTGGCAGCACCTCCAGCTCGGGGGGGTTGGGGGCGGTGTCCGGGCCGATCAGGTCCACGGCGGTGCGTTGCAGCACCAACCGGAAGCGCAGGGGCGCCTGCTGCTGATTGATGAACGCCTGCACAGCAGCCACTTGCTTGGGCGTGGGCAGTTCCGGATCGGTGACCCGCACCCGGGCCCGGATCAGCGGTGGGTTCTTCTGCCAGTCGATGGAGATTCCCACCAGATCAATGGCGGGATCGCCGCCGAGCGTGATCGTGCTGCTGCGCAGCCGCTGCTCGATGGTGGCCTCCACCTGCTGGGCTTTCGTCTCCTGCTGGGATCGGTTCAGCAGGCGAAAGAAGCTGCTGCCGAGGGGAATCACCAGCAGGGCGGTGAGGGCCACGCTGGTGAGGCCGAGCCGGCTGTGGAACAGGCGGCCCCGGTACGCCCGCTCGAGCACCCCCAGGGCCGCCATCGCCCCCACCATGATCCCCAGCAGGTTGGTGGCGAACAGCAGCAGCGCCCCATAGGCCTGGGCCCAGTGGGAGGAGGCCAGCAGGATTCCCACCACGCACATCGGCGGCACCAGGGCCACGGCGATCGCCAGGCCGGCCAGGGCCGAGATCGCGTCCTTGCGCAACTTGGCGTACATCGCCACCGCCCCGGCCACCAGGGCCACGCCCAGGTCCAGCAGGTTGGGGCTGGTGCGGGCCATCACCTCGCTCCCGAAGCTCGGTAAGGCCACCAGATGGGCCACCCCCATCGCCAGCAGCACGCAGATCACCACCCCCAGCATCAAGGTGCGCAGGGCCCGCAGGAACATCGGCAACCGCCCCCGCAGGATCTCGAAGGCCATCGCCTGCAGGGGCAGGATCCAGGGGGCCACCACCATGGCGCCGATCACCACCCCAGGACTGTTGGCCAGCAGGCCCAGGGTGGCAATCAGGGTGGCCCCCACCGTGAGCACCACGAACACCTGGCTGAAGCTGGCCTCGTGCTCGAACTCCTTGCGCAGGGCGTCGAGCCGGGCGTCGTCGGGCGGGACCGTGCTCATGCTCATCCCAAGAACTGGTGCTACTGGACGAAGCCCATGATGCGCCAGCCACCCTCAGGGGAGAGCAGCGCTCTGCAGGCGATGACACAGGCGCTGATCCAGAGTCCTGCCGGCTTACCGCCTGGTTCAACCATCCCCTTCTGTCGCGCCCGGTGCACCACGAGTTGCTGGAACTCCAGGCGGCGTCCCACTTTGATGGATGCGGCGGGCGTTTGTCACGCCAACGGCGAGATCACCCACAACCTGGGGGACCACGGCTTTGCGATCAAGGTGCCGCCCTCCTGGCGGGATCTCTACGTCAGCGGCCAGAAGTTGCTGCGTCAGGGCTGCCCGCCAGCTGAGCTGCCAGAGCGCCTGGGAGTGACACCGGAGCGGTGGGAGGAGATCAGCGCCGCCTGCAGCGTGCGGGTTGTGGCATTGCCTCTGGAAACTTGAGGGCATTTTATTGGCAACTCTCCAGATCAGCGGGGGGTAGGAGTTTACATCGAAGAGTATAAGTGACTGATTCCGTCCGCTGCATCTGGATGTTCGACGTCGCCACCAGCCGATGTGCTCACGCCCGGGTATTTCGTGCACGAATGCACAGCACGCACCAGATCGCCATAGCCCCATGCAGTGCCACAACTGGCCACAGCATGACACCCGACTGACCCCTCAACTTCCCGGCCACTGCCAGCGTTATGCCGATCGCAACGTTGTAAACGAGCATCCCACTCAGCAGATCAGACCGGGCCAGGGCGCCGTCATCTCGCCTCAGCCAAGCGGCCGTCCCGAGCGCTATGAGCCCAAGGCCAACCGCCCGTGCAACTGGCATCGCTGCCGCTGCGGACTCTGCGGCACCGAGCAGCAATTGGATGACAGTTCCAGGCACGAAAAACAGGGCGGCCCCAGTCCCGAACTCAAGGACCGCGGTCGTCGTGAAGAGCGCGGGTCTAGAGCGCATTCCGATGTCTCCCGTACGTCGAACGATTGCCATCACCAGGCCGCAGTGGGTGCTGAGGAACACAGGGCTTTGAGGTGGCGGCACTGGCGCATGGCATTGTTAGCAGGATTTCTATGCTGTATCGCGGAAGAGTTCCGAGATCCTAGATGTTATTTCTGTAGTAGCTCCTGAGAGGATCGGTCCCAAATAGTCTGATACATTGCCGGCAACTTCTTCTCCTGCACTATCGGCACACTTCCCCCCAAGTTTAACCAGTACTCCTCTTATAACAGCACCAAACGACCCATCAGGCGCTCCAGCTGATACCAAGGCAGCCTTAACGGCTGACTGATTTACTGCAGGAATGCTGTTGGCGACCAAGGCATTGAAGGCATCAATACTCAGCTTTACCAAGCTTGGGGAAAAGGATCCATCCGTTGCATATCCAAAACTCCTCAGCTTCTCCTTTACATGATCAATAACAAGAGGGTTCTCAACCTCCAGTGAGAAAAGATCACCCTGTTTCAGGATGTGTGGCTTAGTGAGAGCCGCGACAAGAAGCCTGTCCAGTTCCGCATTGCCAAGGCGACGAAGATCTCTCTCGTAGATGAGGCTTCGCGACTTGCTCCTCGAAACCTTCAGTAGCTGGATAAGCTCATAAAGACTTGGCTCATCATCTAAGTAGCCAATCCGGACCAGACCCTCAAGGATCAATAGTTCGATTTCCTTCTTGGGGAGTGCTCCAAACGCCGGCTTTGAAAACTCACAAAGAATGTATTCCAGCGTCTCCCTACATGTGGCTTCGCTCGCATTGGTGATGGATTCTTTGATTGTCATCTTGGTTCCACGTCATGTGGGTATGCCTGGCAAGTTAGCTCTGATGATTAAAGTTGTCCACAATCTTCCTCCGCGATGCCCGCTAACAACTACTTCGGCGGTTCCGCTAACCACTCTTGACCCGCCATCATTAGCCGTCTAAGTCGCCCAGCGAGAAGCGTCATTCTCCCGATCTTCACCCCAGCGCAGCCGATCCACCTGATTCTTGTTCAATTTGAACATGTGGTTCGCGGCCAGTGAACCACATGTTTGGAACGATACAAGTCGACGGTTCGGTTGTCGAGGTCAACGGCTGGCCGGTTCCCACGTCTCACTCCAGCCGCTGCCGCACCCAGGCCGCCATGGCCCGGTTGATCTCGCTCAGATCGGCCACCGGCTGATTGGTGAAAGGCAGCGTCGGCAGATAGCCATCGGGGCCGAATTCGGGTGTCACCGTGATCGCTCCTCCTCCCTGCAAGCGGTGCCGCTCGGCGAACAACGCCCAGCAGCCCCCATGGGCCTCCAGCGCCTCCCGGTGCTCCGGCGCAAGCGGATGGGACACCTGGGGCCCCTGGGCCCAGCCCACCCGGGCATGGATGTGATCGACGCGGTCCGCCATGGCCTGAATCGGCGCCAGCTCCGGCGTCATCAGCCGCTCCGCCACCACACACCAGTGGCTCAGATCGGCCGTGAGCCGCAGGGTGGGGAAGGCCTCCAGGGTGCGGGCGATGCCCCAGGGGCTCGCCAGGCAGCGGGAGCGGTGGGTCTCGAAGCTCACCGCCAGCCTGCTGCGCTCCACCCGCTCCAGGGCTCCCGCCCAGTAGCCCTGCTCCACCTCCCAGGTCCAGCTGTCATTGCCGCCGATCACGGTCACCTTCACCGGTGCCAGCGCCCGGCTGGCCGCCAGTTGCCCCCCCAGGTCGTCGAGGTGCTGGGCCGGCCCGCGATCCAGATCCGGCACGTAATCGCCACCTGTCACCACCTCCACGATCAGCTCCAGCTCCGCTGCCGCCAGAGCCCGACGTACCACGATCGCCTCCAGGCCCACCAGGCAAGGGTGGTGGAGGTTGAGCTCAAGACCATCAAAGCCATGGGCCAAAGCCGCCGCGATCGCCGCCTCCAGGGAGCCACCCCAGCCCCACAGGCTCTTGAACAGCCGCGTCGCCATCGCTTCCTCGCCCTTCACCTCGGGCGCACTGTTCCCCCGACCAGCCGCTGTTTCGGTTGCGAGTGCTACACACCACGGCCCGTGTCAGCTTCAAGCTCATCGAGCGGAAGCAGTTCCTAGGGTTCCGGTCTCCAATCTCGCCACGGTGAGGTTCGGGACGCCTGGTCCGAGAGGAACTCACCAGGGTCACCTGGTTGCACGGAGGGACAAAAGCCCGGGAGACCGCTTCACCCCATCCGTGCCCCTCCATGACAGTTCCGTCCGGCCCGCAAGGCGCGTTTGAGCCGCCGGGTTCCACCCAGGGAGCCGAAGCCCTCGAAAAGGAAGCCCGGCTGCCACTGACCGGCTGGCAGCAGGAGGTGGACCAGGGCCTGCGCTACGGCCTGGAGGCGGCCGAGAGCATCGTGGATCGGCGCATCTCCACCTTCTCCCGCGGTGAGCTGCCCCACTACGCGGGCATCAACACCTTCATGAAGGCGCCCTACATCGAGGACGTCAACCGGGTCGGAGAGTTCGATGTGGCGATCGTGGGCATTCCCCACGATTCCGGCACCACCTACCGCCCCGGCACCCGCTTCGGCCCCCAGGGCATCCGCCGTATTTCCGCCCTCTACACGCCCTACAACTACGAGATGGGGGTGGACCTGCGCGAATCGATCAAGCTCTGCGATGTGGGCGATATCTTCACGATTCCGGCCAACAACGAGAAGAGCTTCGATCAGATTTCCAAGGGGGTGGCCCATGTGTTCGCCAGTGGCGCTTTCCCGATCCTGCTGGGGGGCGACCACTCGATCGGCTTCCCCACCGTGCGGGGCGTCTGCCGCCACCTGGGCGACAAGAAGGTGGGGATCATCCACTTCGATCGCCACGTCGACACCCAGGAGATCGACCTGGACGAGCGCATGCACACCTGCCCCTGGTTCCATGCCACCAACATGGCCAACGCCCCGGCTGAAAACCTGGTCCAACTGGGCATCGGCGGCTGGCAGGTGCCCCGCGAAGGCGTGAAGGTCTGCCGGGAGCGGGGCACCAACGTGCTCACCGTCACCGACATCTGCGACATGGGCCTGGAGGCCGCCGCCAAGTTCGCGATCGAGCGGGCCACCGACGGCACCGATTGTGTGTACATCTCCTTCGACATCGACTGCATCGACGCCGGCTTCGTGCCCGGCACCGGCTGGCCCGAACCGGGCGGCCTGCTGCCCCGCGAAGCCCTCAAGCTGCTGGAGCTGATCGTGCGCAACGTGCCGGTTTGCGGCCTTGAGGTGGTGGAGGTGTCCCCCCCCTACGACGTCAGCGACATGACCTCCTTGATGGCGACCCGGGTGATCTGCGATGTGATGGCCCATCTGGTGGTCAGCGGCCAGCTGCCCCGCAAGGCGAAACCGCCCTGGCTCCATGAGGCTTGCAACATGGCCGTCGATCAGACGTGGCGGTGAGCCATGCATGAAGTCGACATGACCAGGTGCCTGCTGCTCTCCCTCAATGAATGGAAAGGACAGCATCGGCCCCAGGAACCTGAGGTGAGAGTGGTGCACCTGCAAGTGGGCACCTTCACTTGTGTGGAGCCCGAAGCGCTGGTGTTCACCTTCGGGGCGGCGGTGCAGGGGACCTGGCTCGCGGGCAGCGAGCTGTGTATCGAAACCGTGCCCCTGCGCGCCCGCTGCCTGCGCTGTGAATCGATCTACGCCCCCGACCAGGAGAACTCCTACCGCTCCCCCTGCTGCGATCACCCGATGGAGGAGATCGTCTCCGGACGTGAGCTGCGGATCCGCTCGATCGACTACCAGCTCCACGACGAAACCCCGCATGAGGCGCCCCAGGCCACGGCCCTGACCGCAGCCCCTACCCCAGCCCTTTCCTCTGCGCCCTGATTCCATGCACATGCCCCTCACCGACACGCTCGGCCTCAACCTGCTGGCCGCCAACCAGCACCAGGCCGAGCACAACCGCGAGCACTTCGACACCTGGCGCCTGCTCTGCCTCAACGTGATGAGCAGCCCCGGCGCCGGCAAGACCTCCCTGCTGGAGCGCACGATCACCGCCCTTGCCCCCCAGTTGGAGATGGCCGTGCTCGAGGGCGACATGACCACCCATCTGGACGCCCAGCGCTTGGAGGCGGTGGGGGTGCCGGTGGTGCCGATCACCACCGGCCGCGCCTGCCACCTGGATGCCTCGATGGTGAGCGGTGGCCTCAAGCTGCTCCAGCAGCGCCTCGATCCGGCCTCGCTGGATCTGCTCTGGGTGGAAAACGTGGGCAACCTGGTCTGCCCTGCCGAGTTTGAGGTGGGCGAGCACCTCAAGGTGGCCCTGCTCAGCGTCACCGAGGGCGACGACAAGCCGCTCAAGTACCCGGTGATGTTTCGCGAGGCGGACTGCGTGCTGATCACCAAGATCGATCTGCTCCCTTACCTTCCCGTGCAGGTGGAACTCTTCGTGGAGCACGTGCAACAGGTGAATCCCCGGGCCCAGGTGTTCCTGCTCTCCGCCAGCAGCGGTGAGGGCCTTGGCGCCTGGCACCAGTGGCTGCTGGAGCAGGTGGCGGCACTGCGCACCGCCAGCGAACCAGCCTCTGAACCAACCACTGAACCAACGACGCAAGCCATCAACGACATCCCCTTCCCCGCCCTGGTGACCCGATGAGCTTGTCCATCTCCGATCCCATGGCCGCCCACCCAACGGCCAGCACTCCAGTGACGGGCAGCAGCGGCGCGACCGATCTCAAGGCCGAGCTGGCCGCCAAGGGCGTGCGCTACGCCCTCGCCTCCTTCGTCGACCTGCACGGCGTCAGCAAGGCCAAGGCCGTTCCCCTGGCCCACCTCGGGCAGATGCTGCGGGGCTCCGAGCTGTTCACCGGTGCCGCCCTCGATGGCGTGCCCCAGGAGGTCAGCGACGACGAGGTGGCCGCCGTGCCCGACCCCGCCAGCGCCACGGTGCTGCCCTGGAAGCCGGATGTGGCGTGGCTGGCCAGCAACCTCCATCTCAACGGCGCCCCGTTCGAGGCCTGCAGCCGCAACATCTTGAACCGCGTCCGCGCCCAGGCCGCCGCCATGGGCTACCGCTTCAACCTGGGGATCGAAACCGAGTTCTTCGTGCTGCGCCAGGGCCCTGATGGCCAGCTCGCGCCCTACAGCGAGCGCGATGTGCTCGATAAGCCCGCCTACGACGTGGTGGGGCTGCTCGACAACCTCGGCTGGCTCGATGAACTGGTGAGCGCCATGAACGATCTGGGCTGGGGGGTCTACTCCTTCGATCACGAGGACGGCCCCGGCCAGTTCGAGATCGACTTCGACTACGCCGACGTGCTCACCATGGCCGACCGGCTCACCTTCTTCCGGCTGATGGCCAAGGAAATCGTGCGCCCCCATGGGCTGGTGGCCTCGTTCATGCCCAAGCCCTTCAGCGACCGCACCGGCAGTGGCGCCCACTACAACATGTCCCTGGCGGACCTGGGCAGCGGCGCCAACCTGTTCGTCTGCCCCTCCGGCGCGCCAGCCAGCGTCAGCGATCTGGCCAAGTCGTTCATCGCGGGAGTGCTCCGCCATGCCCCGGCGATCTGCGCCGTGATCGCCCCCACGGTCAACAGCTACAAGCGGCTGGTGGCCCAGGGCTCGATGAGCGGCTTCACCTGGGCGCCGGTGTTCATCTGCTACGGCAACAACAACCGCACCAACATGCTGCGCATCCCTTCCCCGGGCGGTCGGGTGGAATGCCGCGCCGCCGACAGTGCCGCCAATCCCTACCTGGGGGGAGCGATGATCCTGGCGGCAGGCCTGGAAGGCATCCGCGAAGGGCTCGATCCAGGCCCCGCCAACCTGGTGAACGCCTACACCCTCAGCCCTGAGCAATTAGCCGAGCGTGGCATTGCCATGCTCCCGCGCACCCTCGGTGAGGCGATTGAGGCCTTTGCTGCCGATTCACTCTCGAGAAGCGTATTCGGCGATGCCATGTTCGAGTCCTTCGTCGCGTACAAACGCGGGGAATGGGAGTCGTACCACGGCGCCGTTTCCGAATGGGAACGCAAGCGCTATCTCGAATTCTTTTAGCCCACACCACATCGGCCCAGCACTGTTCATCGCCCATCACTACCCCCTCATCCCCTTATCAGCATGAAGCGCTTCCCACTCGCCCGTCGCTCCTCCCGCAACCGCCTAGTTGCCTCAGCTGTGGCGGCCGCCCTCTCCGCCGGCCTGCTGGTGGGTTGCCAGAAACCCGTCAGCCAGGACACCCCCATCAAGATTGGCTACAGCGCCTGGCCCGGCTGGTTCCCCTGGAAGGTCACCGAAGACAAGAAACTCTTCGAGGCCCAGGGTGTGCCCGTGGCGATGCAGTGGTTCGACGGCTATCTCGATTCGATCAACGCCCTCAACGCCGGCCAGCTCGACTGCAACAGCCAAACGCTGAACGACACGATCAGCTCGATCGCCGGTGGCGCCGACCTGCAGGTTGTGCTCCAGAACGACTTCTCCACCGGCAACGACCAGATCATCGCCGCCAAGGAGATCACCTCCGTGGCCGGCCTCAAGGGCAAGAAGGTGGCCGCTGAGGAAGGCACCGTCGACCACTTCCTGCTGCTCAAAGTGCTCAAGGACGGTGGCCTTTCCGCCAAAGACATCACCTTCGTTCCCTTGGAAACCGGCGCCGCTGCCGCCGCCTTCGCCGCCGGCAAGATCGATGCGGCCGGCGTCTACGCCCCCTTCACCACCCAGGCGCTCAAGCGCCCCGGCAGCAAGGCGCTCAGCACCTCCAAGGACCATCCCGGCGCGATCAGCGACCTGCTGGTTTGCCGCACGGAGTTCGTCGCCAAGAACCCCGAGAAGATCCAGAAGATCGTCGATGCCTGGTTCGCCACCCTCAAGACCATCAAGGACGACCCAGCCGGCACCCTGCCGATTCTTGTTGAACGCTCCGGCGTGAGCGAAGCCGAATTCAAGGCCTACGACGCCGGCACCACGATCCAGACCCTCGAGGAGAACCGCACCAACTTCAAACCCGGCACCACCATGACGCACCTGCCCTATGCGGCTGAGCAGATCAGTGCCTTCCTGGTGGAAACGGGTCTGGCCAAGACCAAGCCCGAGCTGGGCACACTGCTCAACTCCACCTTCGTGGACGCCGCCAAGTGAGCTCCACGTCAACAACAGCTGGCAAGGCCCGATCGGCCAACGCTCTCGACGCCGCAGCATGGCGGCGCTGGCTGGGCCACCCCTGGTCGCTCGGGCTGATCGGCATCCTTGCCGTCCTGCTGGTCTGGCAGCTGATCGCCGGCAGCGGCCTGGTGGACAAGCTCTTCCTGCCCAGCCCCGAGGCGGTCTGGAAGGCGGGCAGCGAACAGTACGCCCGCGGCATCCTGATCAAGGATCTGCTGGCCAGTGTGGGCCGGGTGGGGGCGGGCTTCGCCCTCTCGGCTCTGGTGTCGCTGCCGATCGGCATCGCCATGGGCTGCAGCCGCGTGATCTGTCAGCTGCTGGAGCCGTTGATGGGCCTGATCCGCTACATGCCCGCTCCCGCCTTCATCCCCCTGCTGATCATCTACTTCGGCCTCGGGGAAGAGCCCAAGATCCTGTTGATCTTCATCGGCACCGTGTTCTTCAACACCTTGATGATCATGGATTCGGTGAAGTTCGTGCCCTCCGAACTCCGCGAAACCGCCCTCACGCTCGGGGGCCACGGCTTCCAGATCGTCACGAAGGTGGTGGCGCCCTTCATCGCTCCCCAGGTGATCGATGCCTATCGCATCAACATGGCCTCGGCCTGGAATCTGGTGATCGTGGCGGAGCTGGTGGCTGCCAACGAGGGCCTGGGAAAACGCATCTCCCTGGCCCAGCGCTTTCTGCGCACCGATGAGATCTTCGTTGGCCTGATCGTGATCGGGCTGATCGGCCTGGCGATCGATCTGGGCTTCCGGCTGCTGATGCGCCGCGCCTGCTCCTGGGCCAACTGACACCGCCACCTCAACCATGCACCTCTCGGTATCCGGTGTCAGCAAGACCTTCGGCCATGGCCCCAGGGCCAAGCTGGTGCTCGACGACATCAATCTTGAGCTCGACTCGGGCGAGTTCGTGGCCCTGGTGGGCAGTTCGGGCTCGGGAAAGTCCACGGTGATGCGGCTGGTGGCTGGCCTGGAGCGCCCCAGCACGGGCTCGATCACCGTCGATGGCAGGCCCGTCAGGGGCCCGGGCTCCGATCGCGGCATGGTGTTCCAGAAATACAGCCTCTACCCCTGGCTCAGCGCCGCCGAGAACGTGGCCTTCGGCATGCAACTCCAGGGCCGTCCCAAGCGGGAGGTGAGCGAGCGCACCGCCTACTTCCTGGAGGTGGTGGGGCTGTCGGATACAGGGCGGCGTCTGCCGCGGGAGCTCTCCGGCGGCATGCAGCAGCGCGTGGCGATCGCCAGGGCCCTGGCGGCCGATCCGAAGGTGCTGCTGCTGGATGAGCCCTTCGGCGCCCTGGATCTGCAGATCCGTGAGTCGATGCAGGAGTTCCTTTACCAGCTCTGGGAGCGCACCGGCCTGACGGCGCTGCTCATCACCCACGACGTCGAGGAGGCGCTGCTGCTGGCCCAACGCGTGAACATCATGGCGCCGCGGCCCGGACGGATCATTCGCACCGTCGCCGCCCAGCTCGATCGCTCGAACCTGGCCCACCTGCGCGTGTCACGGCCATTCCTGGAGTTGCGGGAGGAGCTGGCGGGCTGCCTGCGCAGCCTCGATGCCGGTGTACCGGCTTAAGTCCCCAGGCTGAGCAGCCCATCTGAGCCTCCAAGCCAAAGCGCCATGAGCACTTCCCTGGCCACGCCCCCCCCGGCTGCCCCCTTTCTTGGCGCCGAGCTGTATGTCTCCCCCCGGGTTGCCCAGTGGGAGCGGGATGTCTACGCGCGGCAGTTCTGGCATCCGCTGGCGCTGCTGACGGAGCTTCCCGAGGGGGCGGCGCTCAGCCGCGCGCTGCTGGGGGTGGAGTTGCTGCTCACCCATCCGCCCGGTGCCGGGCCGCGGGTCTTCCTGAACCAGTGCCCCCACCGGGGCGTGGCCCTGCTGGCGCCGGGGAGCGCCCGGAACCCCTGCCGCAAGCTGATCTGCCCCTACCACGGCTGGACCTACGCCCCGGATGGCCGTCTGCTGGCGGCCGCCCGTGAGGGGGAGTTCTGTGCGCCTTTCGAACGCCGCCACTGGGACCTGAGCCCGATCGAGATCGCGGAGGGCGGCCCCTTCCTCTGGGTGCGCCTGCCGGCGCGGGGCGCTGAGACCGTCGCCGCTGATCTGGGTCCATCCCTTGCCGAACAACTGGATCTCCTGAGGGAGCAGGGGGGCTGGAGTGTCGGCGCCCCTGGAGCACCGCCTGATCCGGGCGCGGCGGCGTTGCTCTGGGGCCGCCGCCAGCTCAGCCTGGCCTGCAACTGGAAGGTCGCCCACGACAACACCCTCGACGACTACCACGTCGCCATTGCCCATCCCACCACCCTGCACCGCATCCAGGGCCCCGTGAGCGCCTACCGGCATGGGTTCGGGCGCTGGTGCAACCTGCTGGCCACCCCGCTCACCCCTCCGGCAGCCGGCGACGAACGACCCGCGGGGGACTTTCTCACCTTCTCGGTGCCCCCCTGGAACCACGTTCTGCTCTGGCCCGATGGCACCACGGCCCTGCTCGGCTTCCATCCGGAAGGGCTGGATCGCTGCCGGATGGAGCTGACCCTGGCTGGCTCGACGCCACCACTGGCCGGGGCCGAGTCCCAGCTGGAGGAGATGACAGCGTTCCTCGAAGAGGACCGCGCCCTGGTGGAATCGGCCCAACGGGCCTATGGGAGCGAGGGGTTCAGGCCCGGCCCGGCCCATCGGCTGGAACGTCGGATCCTGCACCACCAGGCGTTCTACCGGGAGGCCCTGGGGCGATCAGGCCTGGATCAGCCTGCCGCCAACGAGGCCGGCTCCAGCAGCTCGGGTCTGATGTCGAGATAGGCGGCTTCCCTGAACAGGGCCAGCTTCGCCTCGGCGTCACCGTGGGCCACGGCGGCGGCGTAGCGCAGCTGCAAGGAGTTGATTAGCGAAGCCTGACGGGCAGCTGAGTTGGAGGGAGCTTTGGCCATGGCAGAACGAGCATCAGCTCAGAAATTCCGTATCAACAATAACAGTTCTGTCCAGGCTCTGCATCGGTCGTTGGCCTTTTCAGCCGGTGGGGAAGACCGCCCAGCAGCTGCTTCATCCCCGAGTGGTTTGCTGGCCTGAAGCGTGTCCTGGGGGAGGATCGTGGCCTGGTGGAGGCCACCCCGCACCGTGAAGCCCGGAAATCCCCCCACACCGTTCTGGAGCCAGCCGCTCGAGCTGCTGCTGGCGGACCTGGCCACGGGGCCCCGGGGGCTCACGGCACTGGAGGCCTCTCGACGGCTCAGGGCCGGGGGGCCGAATCTGCTGGCCCCCCCCCAAAGGGGGGGCGCCGCCCTGCTGCTGCTGCGGCAGTTCGTCAGTCCGATCATCCTGATCCTGGCGGCGGCGGCAGCGCTCTCCTTCCTGCTGGATTCCCCCACCGACGGTCTGATCATCCTGGTGATCGTGCTGATCAGCGGCCTGCTCGGTTTCTGGCAGGAGCAGGGGGCGGCCCGGGCGGTGCAGACCTTGCTCCAGACCGTGGAAACCACCACCTGCGTGCGTCGCGACGGGGCCGAGCAGCGCATCCCCGCGGCCGACCTGGTGCCCGGAGACCTGCTGGTGCTCTCGGCCGGGGCCGGCATCCCCGCCGATTGCCGCCTGATCGAGGAGCGTGATCTCAGCCTTGACGAGGCCAGCCTCACCGGTGAGAGTTTTCCGGTCAGCAAGCATCCTGGCGAGGCGGCGGCGGCGGCGTCCCCGGCGGAGCGGGGAAACGTGCTGTTCTTTGGCACCCATGTGGTGAGTGGCACCGGTACGGCGGTGGTGGTGCACACCGGTGCCGATACGGCCTACGGCTCGATCGCCGCCCGTCTGCGCCTGCGCAGCCCGGAAACGGAGTTCGAGCGGGGCGTGCGGCAGTTCGGCAATCTGCTGCTGGAGGTGACCCTGGTGATGATGTTCGTCATCTTTGCCCTCAACGTCTACCTGCAACGACCGGTCGTCGACTCCTTTCTGTTTGCCCTGGCCCTGGGGGTGGGGCTGACGCCCCAGCTGCTGCCGGCGATCATCAGCGTCAACCTGGCCCAGGGGGCGCGGCGCATGGCCAAGCAGCGGGTGATCGTGAAGCGGCTTGCCGCGATCGAGAACTTCGGCAGCATGTCGATCCTCTGCTCCGACAAGACCGGCACCCTCACGGAGGGCTGTGCCCGGGTTCAATGCTGCAGCGGCATCGATGGTGAGCCCAGCGCGCGGGTTCAGCTGCATGCGGTCGTGAACGCCTCCTTTCAGTCCGGCTTTGCCAATCCAATCGACACCGCGATTGTTGGTGATGGCAGCACCGACCTCTCCGCCTGGAGCAAGCTCGACGAGATTCCCTTCGATTTCAGCCGCAAGCGCCAGAGCATCCTGGCCCGCCATTCAGGCCACTCCATCCTGATCACCAAGGGGGCCCTCACCAAGGTGTTGGAAGTGTGCGATCGGGCCGAGCTGGCCGATGGCTCCACCGTTCCGATGGCGGCGGCGGAGCCGGAGATCCTTCGCCGCTACGGCGAAACCAGCGCCGAGGGATACCGGCTGCTCGGGGTGGCGGTGCGCCGCTGGGAGGACGCCGCTCCGGAGGATCCGGTGGTCGTTGACCGGCAGGCGGAAACGGGCATGACCTTCCTCGGCCTGGTGGCCCTCAGCGATCCGCTCAAGCCCGGCATCCACCAGACGGTGGTCGAACTGGAGCGGATGGGGGTGCGGCTCAAGCTGATCACCGGCGACAACGCCCTGGTGGCGGCCCGGATCGGCCGTGAAGCCGGGCTGCGCAACCCGGAGGTGCTCACGGGCCCTGAGCTTCACCAGTTGAACGAGGCGGCCCTGTCGGTGCGGGCCCAGGAGGTCGATGTGTTCGCCGAGATCGAGCCGAACCAGAAGGAGCGGCTGATCCGTGCCCTGCGCCGCGCCGGCCCTGTGGTGGGCTACATGGGGGATGGCATCAACGACGCGCCGGCCCTGCACGCCGCCGATGTGAGCCTGTCGGTGCAGGGGGCGGTGGACGTGGCCCGGGAGGCTGCCGACATCGTGCTGCTGGAGGCCGATCTGGCCGTGCTCCAAGCCGGCATCCGTGAGGGGCGGCGCACCTTTGCCAACACGCTCAAGTACGTGTTCATGGCCACCAGCGCCAACTTCGGCAACATGTTCTCCATGGCTGGAGCGTCGCTGCTGCTGCCGTTCCTGCCGCTGCTTCCCAAGCAGATCCTGCTCACCAACCTGCTCACCGACCTGCCGGAGATGACGATCGCCAGCGACCGGGTCGATCCCGACTGGATCGATCGACCGCGCCGCTGGAGCATTCCCTTCATCAAACGGTTCATGCTCACCTTCGGGCTGGTGAGTTCGGTCTTCGACTACCTCACCTTCGCCGTGCTGCTCTGGGTGCTGAAGGCGGATGCGGCCCAGTTCCGCACCGGCTGGTTCATGGAGTCGGTGATCTCGGCGGCCTCGATCGTGCTGGTGATCCGCACCCGGGGCCCCTTGCTGCGCAGCCGGCCTTCCCGTTCGCTGGTGGCCGCCACCGTGGTGGTGGTGCTGCTGACCTTGCTTCTGCCCTATTCGCCGCTGGCGGCTCCCTTCGGCTTCGTTCCCCTGCCCCTGAGTTTCCTGGCCCTGCTGGCCCTGATCCTGCTTGCCTATGTGCTTTCGGCTGAGACGGCGAAGGGCTGGTTCTATCGGCGTTCGCTCAACGCATGAGGCCTTCGCTGCAGACCTTCGCCGGCGAGTTCCGCCAGCTCGCCTTCGCTTTTCTGCTGCCGGCCGGGCAGCGCCGCCCGCTGCTGGCCTTTGCCGCCCTGCTCACGGCGGCGGCGACCCTGGCTCTGGGGGTGTCGGCCCTGGTGATCGGCGGCTCGGCCCAGCTGCTGGCGTGGGCCCTGGGCCCTGAGCGGCTCGATCTGGCCTTCCCCTACCTGCGAGCGGCCTTGACGCTCTCCCTCCCCCAGCCCAACGGGGTGCTCGCCCTGGCCCTGGCCGCGGCGGGGTTGCTGGCGGCCCTGGCTCTGCTGCGACCCCTGAGCCGTGCCCTGCGCCGCCGCTGGTTGGCCCTGAGTGGGCTGCTGCTGGTGCTGGTGGTGGCCACGGCGGTGGATGTGGCCTTCACCGAGGGCAACGGGGCTGTGATGGAGGCCCTGAACGTGCGCAGCGCCATGCGCTTCTGGGGCACGGCGGCAGGACTGACGGCGATCTACCTGATCACCCTGCCGATTCAGTACCTCAACGGCTACGGCCAGCAGCGTTTCGCCCTGGCCTGGCGCAACAGCGCCACCATCGAGCTGGCCCAGGCCTACATGGAGGGCCACAACTACTACCGCCTGGAGGCCGCGCCGATCGGCGGTGGCGGTGGCATCGACAACCCTGACCAGCGCATCGCCGAGGACATTGAGCGGGCGGTGGTCAGCTCCACGGAGCTGTTCTTCGGTTTCTGCACCTCGCTGCTGTCGCTGGCGGCCTATGTGCTGGTGCTGTTCCAGATCAGCGGAGCCCTGGTGGCGACGTTGCTGATTGCCACCGTGGCGGGCAATGGCGTGATCGTGCAGCTGGTGCGGCGGCTGGCCAGCCTGGGCTTCAGGCAGCAGTCGCTCGAAGCGGATTTCCGCTTTGCCCTGATGCACGTGCGAAGCAATGCCGAGAGCATCGCCTTCCTGCGCGGTGAAGGCCGGGAGAGCCGGGGGCTGGGCCGGCGTTTCAGCCGGCTGCTGCAGAACCTGGAGCGGTTGATCCGCTGGCGGGCCTTCGTGGAGCAGGGAACCGGCCTCTATGGCTTCCTGATGCAGTTCGTTCCCTACCTGGTGCTCTCCACCGCCTACTTCAGCGGCAAAGTCACCCTCGGTCAGCTCACGGTGGGCAGCATCGCTTTCAGCCAGGTGCAGGTGGCCCTGTCGTTTCTGATCGTGCGCGCCGACGACTTCTCCAGCCTGTTTGCCAGCCTGCATCGCGTCGGTGAACTGCGCACCGCCCTCACCACTCCAGGGGCGCAGAAGGGAGGGGATGGCTCCGACGGGCACTCCGCCGGCACGGAGCTGCTGCTGCGTCAGCTCACCGTGGCCGATCCCGGCGGTGGGGCGCCCCTGATTGATCGCCTCGATCTGCGGGTGGGCCCCGGCGAGCGGCTGCTGATCACCGGGCCCAGCGGCTGTGGCAAGACCAGTCTGCTGCGGGTGCTCTGCGGCCTCGTCCCGGCCGCCGGCGGCAGCCTGCGCACGCCCGAATGGATGGTGCTGCCCCAGATGCCCTACATGACCCTGGGCAGCCTGCGGGACCAGCTGATCTATACCCTGCCCCTGAAGGCGCCCGAGCTCCGTGACGCCGAGTTGCGCCAGGTGCTGGAGCGGGTGTGCCTGGGGCCCCTGGCCGAGCGCTACCGGGATCTCGATGGGGTCGAAGACTGGGCTCGGCTGCTCTCCGGCGGCGAGCAGCAACGGCTCGGCTTCGCCCGGCTGCTGCTGGCCCGCACCCCCTTCGCGGTGCTGGATGAAGCCACCAGTGCCCTGGACCTCGACAGCGAGCGGATCCTCTACGGCGAACTGGAGCGCTCGGGCATGGCCGTGATCAGCGTGGGTCACCGGCCCAGCCTGCGGCCCTTTCATCAACGGCTCCTGCAGCTGGATGGCCGCGGGGGCTGGCGGATTGAGCCGGCTTAGCTTTCGCGCGGCTCGGCGGCCGCCCGTTTGAAGCGATCCTATTCTCGGTTGTAGCGGAACAGGCCACAGCTGCGGGTCCAGCTGATGAAGGTGTCGAAGACCACCTCGGCCTCCTGGTCGGTGAACTGCTCGTTGAGGCGGTCCAGCACGGTGTCGCCGTCCACCTCCCCCCGGGGGCTGGCGTCGAGGGCCTCCTGCAGCTGCCGCACCAGCGGCACCCGGGCCAGCAACTGCCTGCGCAACAGCTCCTGTTGCTCCTCTTCGTCGGCGTCCTGCAGGCGCTGGCCCGCTTCGGTGAGCTCCAGGTGGGCGTCGTCCACCTCCACCAGCCCCAGCAGCTCGCTGGCATCGATGATCGGCAGCTCCAGGGAAAGGCCCAGCAGCAGGGCCAGATCCACCAGGAAGGCGCGGCTGGGCTGGGCGGCCAGAGCGGATCGGAGGACGGCCGGTCCCATGGGTCTGACCCGATGCCAGCACTATCCCACCCGTTGCCCGGCTTGGACCTCAAGGCGGGTCCGCGGCACCCCGGTGGCCCAGTTCCCCTGCCAGTTTCTGCCGCCAGCTCTGTGGGAGGGGCCAGTGGGCCAGACCCCGCAGGAGGCGGCCGGCATAGTCGGCGCTGGCGACGAGGCCCTCGGCACTCCAGGCAGATGTCGGTTCATAGGTCGAGGCCCGGAAGCACTCGCCCGCCCGAGACGTGACCGACACGATCCGGTGGCGGTAGTGGCCGTTGGCCACCCCCTCGCAGCTGTCCAGAGTCAGCCGGTCGGCTGGGGCGAGGTGGTGCACCACGCCCCAGCAATGGGCGGCGGGATCAGGGCGTATGCCTGCTGCCCCTTCCCCATCACGGCCTGCCCGCATTTTGCAGATCGCCCAGCGCCACCCGTCAAGACGCACCACCAGACCACTGCCATCCCACCGCGGGCAGCGCCGCCCCAGCTGCTCCGGGCAGAGGTTGGAGCCGTAGCTGAACACCGGCGTCGTGCCCCAGTCACCGAAGGGCACCAGGGGCAGGCCCCTCACCTGCTCGGGGCGCCCCAGATAGACCCAGGCGGTGTCGCCATCGGTGAGGCGAACCCTTCTGCGCTCGTAGTGGTGGGGGACATCCTCCAGCCGATCCAGGCGGGCCAGGCCGTGATCATCAAGCCCGTACAACTCGCCATGCAGGAAGGCGATTGGATCCAACGGAGCGGCCGACGCTGCCTCGGCCCGAACGGCTTGCGGGTAGGGCCCCAGATCATGCAGATGAACACCGGCCAGGCGTCGACGCCCCAGGCAGGTTGCGCCCGTGAGCCAGTGGTGATTGCTTTCGCCGCGTTTGAGCGTGCCATACACGAAGACCCGCTGCCTTGAGGCATCCATCGTTCAGGGCCGCAGACCCTGGAGGGCCAGGGCAAGGCGTCGGGCCACCAGCAGCAGCGGATAAAGCCGGCGGCTGCGGCCGCTGTCAGCGAACAGCCCAGTGACCAGGCGCAGCAGGGGATCACTGGGTCGCATCTGCTCGCACAGCCGGTTCACAGCATCGGCGCCGTGCCAGATCCGCTCACCCTCGATCAGGAGGGCCCCATCGGCAAGATTGAACCCCTGTCCGGAGAGCCTCTGGCGCAGCAGGGTATCGACGCGGCCGTCAAGGATCTCCAGGTCGGGTAGGCCACCCCGCAATTCGCTGGTGGCCGCGAAGGAGCGGCAGAACGGGCATCCACCGTCATAGACGAGCTGCACGGGAACGAGGTCGTCATGGCCGTTCATTCTGGCGCCCCTGTTCGGTTGGGGCGGGGGCAAGCTGTGCTGTCCGGCCAGGAAGATGGGCTTTCAGGCGATGCGCGGCGTCTGCGGATTCAGCCGCCGATTTGAACCCCGCCCCGGGCCGCTGAGATGGGTCAGGCTCAAGCAGTCTGGAGGATTCGGACCTATCGGTGCCGGGATCAGCCGTTGATGCCGCTGGCCCCATGTTCCGGTGGCGCGGACCACCCTGATCGATGGGGAGTGCGCCGCGGCGTAGGTGGCTGCGGGGCTAGTCAGCAATTGCGCCGCATTGCTATGTTATGGACGAAGTTTCACCATTGATTCCATGCTCACCGGATCCGACCTGCTTGCCAAAGTCAAAGAGTTGGGTGATGTCGGCAAATCGGAGCTGGTCAAGGCCGCCGGCTATGTGAGCACCAAGAAAGACGGCAGCGAGCGGCTCAATTTCACGGCCTTCTATGAGGCGCTCCTGGAGGCCAAAGGTGTCAGCCTTGGCCTCGGCAGCGGCAATGGGGTTGGCCAGGCGGGCCGCAAACTGAGCTTTGTCACCAAGGTTCAGTTCAACGGAAACCTGCTGATCGGCAAGGCCTACACGGCTCTGCTGGGCCTGCAACCCGGCGATGAGTTCGAAATCAAGCTCGGCAAGAAGCAGATCCGCCTGATCCCCGCCGGCGGCAGCGACGATTCCGAGGATTGAGCTTTCCTTGCTCACCTCCCCCTCAGCACCCTCGCCTAGTCCTGGGCGGGAGTCGCAGCACGAGACGAGGTTGGAATCTCGGCAGGTTGAACGGCTTCGAGCTGCACGGTTACGGCACCAAGCCGGCCATAGGCCCCTGGATCACAGGTGAACAGGATCACCTGCAATCCGCGGGCCACCGCCGTTCGCACCATGTCCTCGATCACCCTGATCCGCTCTGAATCGGAGTGGGTGAAGGCGTCATCGAACAGAAGTGGCAAGCAGCCCCCATGGGCAGCCTTGAGCACGTCCGCCATCGAGAGACGCAGGGCCAGGCCCAGCTGTTCCTTCATGCCGCCGCTCAGTTCGCCAAAGCCGTAGAACTCCCGGCCCCGGCGCAGTTGCAGACCACAGAATCCGTTGGCCCGGTCGTAACGCATCCGGCAGGACTGCCCTCCGCCAAGCAGCGGCTGGAGATAATCGCTGATCGCGCCCGCCAGCGGTTCGGTATAGCGCGTTGAGAGATCGGACTGGGCCTCGTTGAACAGCTGCTTCAGCAACTGGATTGCCTCGCTGCGGCTCTGGAGGGCGTCATGGGCCGCCTTGGCCAACTCCAGCACCGCCTCCCCATGCTCCAGCGCCGCATGGGGATCGTCGCTGCTGATCGTGTCGCAGCGCTGACGGGCTGCCCCTCGGCGGCTGATCAGCCCCTGACAGTCCAGCTCAAGCCTCTGGATCTGCTCCGCCAGGTCTTGGAGCTGGGCGTCGATCGGGCCGTCCGAAAGGGGAGCCAGCTGTCGCTCGAGCGCCTCCACAGCGGCGGAACAGCGCTGCCAGCGCTGGTGCAGCCCCTCCAGGCTGGTGGCCAGGAACTGGGGATCGCCGTGGGCCTCACGCAGGACCCGCTGCCGTTCCCCTTTGCCGCGGAGTTCGGCCTCGAGGGCGGCCACGGCCTGGGCCTGCCTGGCCGCGCTGTCCCTGGCGATGGTGAGTTCAGCGCCGGCGCTCCGGAGTTGCTGATCGGCGGCCAGCACCGCGATGTTGAGCCCAGCCAGGTTCTGCCGTAACTGGCTGCGCAATGGATCCAGGGCTTGCGGGTCGTCCAGTCCTTCGCCTGGTTCGCTGGCCTCCACCATGGCCAGCTCGGCTTCGATCGCGCTGAGCGTGGCGACGCAGTCGTCGAGCTGGCGCCCCAGGGCGAGGCGCTCCTGGCGCCGATCGGTGGCGCGCAGGGCCAGCAGTTGTTGCTCGATCGCCTCCCGCCGCCGGGCCTGGGCTTCGGCCTCTGCCACGCTCTCCACGCCGAGAAAGGCATAGCCCTTGGCGAGGCGAGCCGTGGCCTCCGCCAAGGCGGCGCGGCAATCGGCGAGGGCCTCGCCGCCCCCGGGGCTGATCCGCACGGCCACGCCCGCCCCCACCCGCAGCTCAACGACGGCCCCGAGCTGGCGCTCCTCCCCGGGCTGGAGCGGTTCGCCATCCAGCCACACCGGCTGATCGGCCCGGACCAGCTCCACCCCCGTGGCCAGGGCCTGCTGGCGGATGCCGGCCTCCCGCTGGGCCGCCTCCAGCTCCCGCAGGCGTTGCACATGGGCGGCATTGGCGATCGGCAGGTCCTGGTGGCGACGCTCCAGCTCCGCCAGGGCAGCGGCCTGGGCTTCAATCTCCGCGAGGGCCGCTGCGGCCCGGTCGCGGTCGGTGCGGCAGCGGGCCCTGGTGATCAGCCGTTGCAGCTGCTGGTCCCGGCGCTCCAACACCTGACGCTGGCTCTCCAGCGCCTCCCGATTCGCTTGCTGCGCCGCCAGCTCCGTGGCCGCCGCCGTGATCGTGGCCTCGGCGGCGGCCTGGCTTCGCAGCGTTGCCTGGAGGCGCTCCGAGCCGGAGGCGATCGCTCCGTTCAGCTCGCACAGTTCCTTCTGGGCAGCCTCGAGGGCCTGGAGTTCCAGGCTCAGCGGCTTGCGTTCGCTCGCCTGGAGAGCCAGGGCTCGCAGCAGTTCCTGGCGCGATTTCAGGGCTGGCAGCTCGATGGTCTGAAGCCGCTCGAGCCGCTCGGCCAGCTCGACGAGTTCCTCGTTGGCGGCGTCGTAGTCCGCCAGCCGATCTGCGGCCAGCAGCCGCTGGCGCTGGGCCTGCTCCAGGGTCTGACGGGCGTTCCAGAGCTCGGAGTTGCGCCGCAAGTCGCCCCGTTTGCCGGTGAAGGTGGTTTCAAGTTCCGCATCGATCCGGGCGACCACGGCCTGATCGAGGGCGGATTGCAGGGCCGCCCCACCGCCCCGCTCCAGCAAGGAGAGCAGCACCGGCAGCTCGTAACTGGCGCCGCCGCGGCCCAGCAGGTCGTCACCGGAGCGGCCCTGCATCACCCAGAGGTGGGCCCAGCGGCTGGGCAAGACCGACTGCGCCTGCTTGCTTCCCAGGCTCTCGCTGAAGCCCAGAAGCTGGGCGAGGCGCTCCTCGGCGGCGGGGCCGGAAAGCTGAACGCCGCCTTTGGGGCTGAGGCTGATCGTGCCACTGGCACCACTGAACCGCTTCAGCACGGTCCAGCGTTCGCCGCCGGCCTCGAAGCCGATCTCCACTTCAGGATGGCCGGCATGGAGCCGGGAGCGCAGGGCCTGAACCGGTTCTCCGCTGGCGGTGGCCTTCAGGAACAGGGCGCGGTGCAGGGCTTCCACCAGGGTGCTCTTGCCCGTTTCGTTCGGTCCGCCGACCAGGGTGATGCCCGGGCCGAAGGTCACGCTCAGCTCGGCGTGGACGCGCACATTGCGCAGGCGGCAGTGGATCAGGCGCATCGGCTCAGGGGCGTGTGGCGAAACCGAACAGCTCGCCGAGGGCCAGGCGGGTGAGGCGGGCCGAAGCCTCGTCGCCGGCCTGTTCCTGTTGATCGAGCCGCCGCTGCAGCTGGGCTGCCACCCCCGCGATCAGGGGGTCCCCCGGGCGCTCCACCAGCTGGGCCAGCTCCTCGGCCCGGGGGGTGGTGTCGCAGTGGCCCTTGCGCTTGAGGCGCAGCAACTGATCCTCCAGACCCGCCATCAGGGCCTGGTAGCGCTGGTGGGCGCCGAGGCTGAGCTGGCCGCTCACCTCGAGTTGGAGCAGGTCCTGGGACACCCGCCCGCCGATCAGGCGCTCCAGCTCGATCGTGAGTCGCTCCAGATCGGCGTCGGAGTGGAAGCGAACGCTGCGCTGGTGCCAGCCCAGCCGGCCGGTGGGGATGGCCTCCACCAGCGGCGGGGCGCCCCGTTCCAGCTCCACCTGGAGCACCTGGCCCCGCTGGTTGCCCTCGCCCTGGTCGAAGCGATCCGGTTCGGGTGTGCCGGGGTACCAGGCCTTGGCAGACACTGCCTTGAGGTTGTGCCAATCGCCGAGGGCGATGTAGTCGATTTCCAGATCGGGCAGGCGGGCCAGATCCAGCTGGTTGTGGGCGCCGCCCCGTGCCTCGCCGTCGGCGTCGTAGTCGCGGGCACCAAATCCCTGGATGCCGCCATGGGCGAGCACGAGGCGCGGCCGGTCCGCCGGCAGGGCCGACCAGTCAAGGCTGGCGATCCAGGCGGTCGGATCGGCGCTGTCGGCCTGGCGCAGCAGCGGGCAGGGCAAGATCACGAGCTCCTCCCGCACCCAGGGAGCCCGGTGGAGCAGCAGCTGCAGGTTGGGGGCGCGGCGGGCCTGCTCTCGCTGGAAGTCATCGCGATGCCACACCGTGCCGGGGGCGCCATGGTCGTGGTTGCCCGGGATCACCAGCACCGGCACCGCCATGGCGCCGATCGCTTCAAGCACCTCGAGCACGGCGGTCGGGGCCACGGTGGGGGAGTCGAACAGGTCGCCGGCCACCAGCACCAGACGGGCTTGCCGCTGCCGCACCACCGCGGCGATCCGCTCGATGGCCCGGAGCCGTTCCTCCTGGAGCAGGAACCGTTTGCGTGGATCGGCGACCTTGCCGTAGGGCTTGCCGATCTGCCAGTCGGCCGTGTGGATCAGGCGAAGCATGGGGCGCCGGGTTCTGGGGCCATCATCGGGCCCGCTCGGCCCCCCGGGTGGCGCGAATCAAGGCATCACCGAGGGCTGGGCGGCTCCCGCAAAGCCCCACCGCCAGCCGCGCGACCGCGGGATGGAGGAGACCCTGCTGCAGGCAGCGGCCGAGCTGCAGCCGCCTTCGGAAGGCCCGGTTCCAGCCCTGGCGGTAGCGGCCTTTCACGAGCTTCGGCTCGATGTGGCCCCCCAGAAAGGCCAGGGCAATCGGCAGGGCCAGGTCTGCGGACCCCAGGGCCATCGCCATGCCATCGCCACAGAGGGGGGCGATCATGCCGGCCGTGTCGCCGATCATCCAGAGGTCGTCGTCGAAGGTGCCCTTCAAGGCGAAGCTGATCTGCCCCAGGGCCTGCGAGGCTCCGGCCACGGGGGTCATGGCCTCCAAGCGGCTGGCCAGAGAGGGGTTGCGGCGCAGCACGGCCGTGGAGAAGGGCTCCGTTGGGGGCAGCCCCGCGGCAGCGGATCGCATCAGGCCCCCATGGCCGATCCAGCAGACGTTGATCACTCCCGCTTCGATTTCTGCAAGCCCGCAGTAGCCGCCGGGAAAGGCATGGAGCTCCACCGTTTCCGCCAGGCTGAGGCCCGTGTAGTGCCCCTTCACCGCCACGAACGGATTGGGACGGGCCGCGAACCGGTGGCCCCGCTGCCGATCCAGCCGTGAGCACTTGCCGTAGGCCCCGAATGCCAGCCGCGCCCGGTGGAACCCTGCGGCCGTGGACACCGTGAAACCCTCGGCCAGGTTGCCATCGATCGCTGTGACGGGCGTGCGGTCGAGGCAGGTGGCCCCCACCTCCAGGGCCCGCTGCCAGAGGATCCGATCCAACGCATAGCGGCTGAGCCCCAGCGCCGTCCCCGGCAGGTGGGTGCGGAACGATTCCCCCGTGCAGGTGGTGAGGCTGGCCCGGCGAATCGGCACCGCACCGGCGGCCTGAACCGCTTCAAGGATGCCGAGGCGCTCGAAGATCGCCGTCACCTCTGTGGAGAGGAATTCACCGCAGAGTTTGTGGGTGGGATAGCGCTGTTGTTCCAGCAGCAGCACCCGCTGGCCCTGCTGGGCCAGCTGGATGGCCAGGCCGCAACCGGCCAGGCCGGCCCCGATGATGATCGCGTCGTGCATGGTCAGGCGAGGGTGTTCATCGCGGGGTGCTCCACAGCCAGGGTGGTCAACAGCCAACGAAACGCCCAGCACCACTGAATCGAGACCTCCCGCAGCCCGGCGTCCGCCGCGATGCTCCGGAGTTCCTGGGCCTGAAAGCCCCGCAACACAGAAAGGGGACCATCGTTCTGCATCATTTCCGAGGCCCTCAGCAGGCGGGTCAGCCCGGCGATGCCGTAGTAGGCGAGCGGATGGCGCTGCAGGTCGTTGATGATGATTCCCCGGCGGGAGATGCGCTGCATCGCTTGCACCACCGTCACCGCTTTTTGGTGAGCGAAATGGTGCAGGAACATCGAGGCGATCACCACATCGAAGGAGCCATCGCCGTAGGGCAGGGCCAGCGCATCGGCCACCTGAACGTCGATGGCCCCCTGCAACTCCTCCGGCAGCCGTTGTGCCAGCGACCGGCGGGCGTGGGCCACGGTGGCCGGGTTGGCATCGACGGCCACCACTTTGATGGCACAAGGTTGTGATTGGTTGGCGGCCCAGCGCACCAGGTATTCCGGGAAATCGGCGATGCCGGTTCCCAGATCAAGAATGCGAATCGGCTCGTTGTGGCGTTCCAGCAACAGGGGCCTCAACGCTTTCATCGGCGCGCTGTAGCCACCGAGAACCAGGTTCACCACTCGCAGCTGTTCCAGGGCGCCGGTGAGCCGCTGATCGGTGATGGAGAAATCGTCCATCAGCTCGTCGTCTTCGCTGCGCGACTGGAAGGAGGGAAACAGCCTGAGCTTCACGTCCATGGGTGTCATCCCTCCGCGTGGGCGAACAGGGCGCCTTCGATCGAGAGTCCAGGGCCGAAGCCCAGGGCCAGCCCCTTCCCTGCTGCCTGGCCCGGCCTGGCCGAAGCGGCCTCCATCCAGCGCTTGAGGATGAACAGGATGGTGGGGGAACTCATGTTGCCGAACTCCCGTAGAACGTCGTAGGAGTCCTGGAGGGCCATGGGCGAGAGCCCCAGGTCCTTCTGAACCTGATCGAGGATCAGGCGACCGCCGGGATGGACCGCCCAGAACGCCAGGTCGTCGCGGCCCAGGCCATGGCGGCGGAGCCACGGCCCAAGACAATCAGGCAGGGTCTGCTGGATCAGTTGCGGAACAGTGGCCGACAAACGCATCAGAAAGCCGGTGTCGCCAATCTCCCAGTCCATCGCCTCAAGCGTGTGTGCGGCGATCGTGCAGGCGCTATCAAGGTAGGCAAGCTGGCCAGGGCGAGGATCTCCGGGCGAAAGCACGACGGCCGCGGCCCCATCCCCGAACAGTGCATTCGTCACCACGTCCTCCAGGCTGGTAGGAATCTGGATGTGCAGGGAGCAGAGCTCGACGCACACCATCAGCACCTTCACGATGCCGTGGCCCTCGGCCCCGGCATGGCCGCTGGCCTGACAGATCCCGTGGGCCAGTTTCAGGCCATGGAACGCCGCGTTGCAGCCCATGAAGCCGATCAGGGTTCGCTCCGTGGCCACCGGCAACCCCAGACGCTGAATCAGGAGAACGTCCAGTCCGGGGGCGAAGAAGCCCGTGCAACTCACCACCAGGAGATGGGTGATCTCCGAGGCCGCGCAGGCGGCTTGCTCCAGGGCCTGCTGGGCCACAGCCTCAGCGAGCGGAGGGGCACAGGCGCGATACGCCCTGTTGCGTGCTGCGGTGCTGGGCGGTGGAGAGAGCGCCCAGTTGCTGGGGAAAAAGCCGAAGGCGTCCGCCTCCAGGCCAAAATCAGCCAGGCAGCTGTAGCGCTGCTCGATTCCCGAACGGCTGAAGATATCGGCGATGCGACCCCGCAGACCGCCAGGAACCCCCTCGATCCTGGCCATGAACGTGGCCAGCTGCTGCTGGGATCGCCTGAACGGTGGCGTGGCGACTGCGATCGCTTCCAGAACAGTGGGCATCAAGGGAATGCAAGGGTCGATCCGTGGCTGGTTCAGCTTGGGCGCGCCCTTGTTGCCTGCTTGAGGTTCTTCTGATCTGTTGTAGCTGGAATCCGTCGGGTCCTGCCGCTTCGACGCCCCCACGGCCGACCCGATGGCCCATGCCCAGCACAACAAAGCCCGATGACGAGGTCACCGGGCTTTGCGTCTAGGGGTGGCTGCGCCGTGGGAGCGGGGCTGCCGAAGGGTCAAGCGACGGGTCTGGGAGGGGGGTGTTGGGTTGTGGGGCGGAGCTTGCTGGCGTTGGCGCCTGGGGCCATTGACGTTCAAGAATTGGTTTCGATGAGCCGGGGGCACCTGAAACGATGCATCGGCAACAACGTTGTCCAGAAAGGGAAATCCGGAAACCAGGTGATTCAACGAGACTGTTGGAGCAGGGTCCAGAACGTCAGCGCGCTCCTGGCACCTGGTTGGGGGGAGTGTCGTCCGTCAAGGGAGCCTCCGGTTCACTGATCACACTGTCGGCCCACGTCCCTTGGCTGGCAATGGGTATTCATGCCAGCCCGAGGGCAGCCGCGGGCAGCCTTTGGACCCGGCTTGGTCAGCAACCGCTCAAACTGATGACCAATCCATGACTGCCTGTCAATTCACCGAAATACTCCGTTACGTTGAAGGCCGATCAAGCCCGGATCCCTGGGCGACATCCACCACTGTCCTCTCCTGAGGAACTTCACCATGACGCTTCAGCAAGGCACCTTTGTTCGGCTCTCCGGCAAAGATGACTCCATCTATCAAATCCTCAGCGTCGACGATGACGGGGACCGCTGCTGGGTCCGTCGCTGGCCCCTCTCCAAGCACGGCTCACCCCCGTTTGCCGTTCCCCAGCACCAGCTCAGCGAGGCTGTTCTCGAAGCGGTTTAGCCGAGAGCCCAGGGCCTCTGGGCCAGCGGGCAGCCCCAAGGCCAGCCCCTGTCCCAGGCAAGCCCTTCAATGAGCTGGTTTCATCGTTGACCGTCAAGGCCTCTTCGTCTATAGGTGTAATGGTGTATTCAGCCGATCCATGAGCTAATCCCTTCCCTCCGAGCCAGCAGTTGGCCGTTGAGGCCCATGTACGGGCGATCGGCAGTTGCACTGACATCGACCACTCCGCAGGATCTGGAAATCCTTGCTGGAGCTCTGGCAACTCCAAGCCAGCTTCAGTGAACAATATGGAGCTGAACTGCTTTCCTTTCAACGGCTTTGAAGGTTTTGCCTGGGCCGTCAGGCCACTACCGTGGCGGCCCTGAACAGCTACTCCTTCGGACAAGCCTTCACGGCTAGAGGAGATCGTGACCGGTGCCCATCAGCGACCATTCACCGCTCACCTTCTCAAAGACCTGCAGCAGGAAGAGAGCCTAAGGAGCCACATTCAGCAACTCCTTGGCAGAAGCGAGTAAATCAATGGCAACAACGAAAATCTTGTTCTCTGGATTGAGGAGGAATCGCCAGGCAACGTTCATGCCCACATCCTGGCCAAACCAGGGAGTTTGCACCTTGCCGGTGACCTTGATCCGGGTGTAACCATCTTCGTCGGGCTCCGTGATGCCCCGCTCAGGTAACAATGTTAAATTCTGGCAATCCTCCCGGAAAAAGCGAAGCAGGGCTTCCTGACCGACAATCGGTCGCTGGAACCCCCGGGTTCAGGAAAGATGTCACCCCTTTCATCCGTACACCGGGGGCTTGAGGAGATGACCGATGCGTCGCTACAGCGAGGCCGTCAAGGCTGATGTGAGAAGGCGGATGAGCCCGCCGCACA
>Ga0247840_10001232_pt1 | contig 51096 bp, 34 predicted proteins | sample LaCruzMarch2015__FD_192404 | JGI IMG/M metagenome (GOLD analysis project Ga0247840, IMG submission 192404) | Freshwater microbial communities from meromictic Lake La Cruz, Castile-La Mancha, Spain - LaCruzMarch2015_17m | ecosystem: Environmental > Aquatic > Freshwater > Lake | place: Spain... | reverse complement strand
GGCAGTCCCAGCATCGCCAATCTTCCCGACTCGCCCACGACGATTTCGGCTTCCAAGGGAACATATTCAAACCGCGTTGACGTGACCTGGAACTCAGCCGGCGGCGCAACCGGTTACGACCTCTGGCGCAGTTACAGCACCAATAGCGCCGTTCAAATTAACACCAATCTTCTGACGACCACCTACGCTGATTACGATGTGACGGTCGGGGTTCATTACTACTACAAGGTCAGGTCGCGCAATACTTATGGCGCCAGCACCAACTTCAGCCCGAGTGCCGAGGGTTATTGCGGCACATCGGCCGCTGAAGGAAGCCGCAGGGTTATCTTGGTCGGCATTGACAATTATTCCGCCTCTTACGGGCCGACTCCTTTGACAACTTGCACCAATGACGCCATTGGCATGCGCGATATATTTTTCCTTGGCGATCCTTCCAACCGCTGGTCTTCAACAAACATGACCTTGTACACTGACCGGCAGGCGACGAAGCTGACCATCCAGAGTGCTTTACAATCTTTGGCAACGGCGAGCAGTGCCGGCGACATTGTGGTTTATGTCCATTCAAGCCATGGCGGCTCATTGGGAGGCACGCCGGGAGGATCCAACACTTATATCTGCACTTACGATGCCAATTACACCGCCGCGGAACTCGGCAGCGATCTGACTTTGTTCAACAGCGAGACGAAAGTTATTGTGATTATTGACGCCTGTTATTCAGGGGGCATGTACAGGTTTAAGGATACTCCGCCGCCGCCATGGCCTTTTGCCGAAGAAACGATGTCCCATTATCGGTGGATTAAGACGGCCCAGCTTAAAAAACAGGGATTGGCGGTACCAAAGGACCTTGGCCAGAATATCGCCTTTATGACCGCCAGCGACTATAATGAATTCAGCTATACCAGCGATTTCTACAGCCGCTACATTGGCTATCTTATTAAAGGCTGCAGTGTTCAATCCGTTGACACCAACAACAGCGGCCAGTATAATTTTCTTGAACTGCATAATTACGCCGCCACCCAGTCAGTGGCTGAAACACCCACCCAGCATGCCCAGTCTTTTCACCCTTCTCTTCTTGAAAGCACCATTGCCCGCGCGGTCGGTACCAATCAGGTGGTTACAACCCGGATAAGATATAATGATTTTGACGGCGATGGTTTTTCTGACCTTGCGGTCTATAACATGGCGAGCGGCGCCTGGCGCATCGGTTCGGTTCACCGCTGGCTTGTTCTTGCCTGGGATGCGGTCTGGGGGGGGGCGGGATACTTACCGATCAACGGCGATTATGATGGCGACCGGACCACGGACTTGGCCGTATATAGTGAAACCCAGGGGAACTGGGCGATCGCTTCGCTTTCTCGCTTGGCGGTCATTATTTCCTCAGCATCGTTTGGCGGGCCGAGCCTGACGCCGGTTTCGGGTGATTATAATGGCGATGGAATCTATGACGCCGCGCTTTATCAGGATCCGGAAGGATTCTGGTACATTATCTCTTCCGTTGGCGTACCGTTGGTTTGGGGAACAACGCTTACCGGAACGGGATTCGTTCCGGTTTCCGGAGATTTTGACGGCGACTTCATGTCCGACCTTGCCATGTATAGCCCATCCTCGGGATATTGGTATATCATGTCCATGACTGGCACGGCAATCACTTGGGGCACTTTCTGGGGGGTTGCGGATGCGATGCCGGTATCCGGCGATTTTGACGGAGACGCCTATTCCGATCTTGCAATTTATCAGGAATCAACCGGGCTGTGGTATATCTGGTCCTTGAAGCGCTCGGCACTCATTGCCAACGCGCTCTATTTCGGCGGTCCGGGATTCTTGCCCGTGCCGGGCGACTATAATGGCGACGGCACATGCGAGCTGGTTCTGTATCAGGAAAGCACCGGCAACTGGTATCTGCGCACCGTGAGCGGCTCGACATCTGTAACAATTCCCTTCGGCGGTCCGGGCTATATTCCCGTCCTGCCGGCGTGGTAAAGCGGTATCAGACCCGGGCCGGCGCAAATAAAAAAGTCGGGCAAAGCGTTGCACTCCATGCAAACCGATTTGCAAAATTCATGTTGCAGAAAGATCTTTCAATCCATTATTTCCCAGGGGATCAATTTCAACGTGCCAGGAAATGCCCGGCCATTGCCAAGTCAGCTCGCGAATTTGTTCCTCATCCTCGCGCGTATGATGCCACGACCGGTATAAATTAAAGCTGGGCCGTTCCGTCACGGCGCCATCAAGTGAAATGCCCCAGAGACTCGCCACCAGCCGTTTTCCTTTTATATCTGACGCAGGGTACCGCGCTTGCCAATCAAAAGATTGCCCGTCACGGTTCTGCAGTTGGGGGACTATTGCGCTGGAAATTCCGACGAACTGGACGCTGATTGTTCGTTGCGGGTAATTAAGCAGAATTTGATGCCATGCATCTCCGGTTGTAACCGTCTTGACATCGCCGTTGAACCCCAACATACGGAAACGATCAACAAGTTCTTCCCACCCCGAAGGAATTGCCGGCATGATCCGCAATATCAGCGCATAAGACCCCTTCTGGAGGGCATACGTCTTTCCAAAAGGCGGCGGCGAAAGAAGGGATGAAAGCGCTTTCGGCGCATGGGCTGTAAGGCCGTCTTTAACTGCGGCCGGATGTTCGCGCGCTTTGCCATTTTCCAGCGTCTGCCATTGCAGGAATCCCCAATCCCCATCTGGCCGCCAAAGGGCCACCGGAAAACACTGCCATGACAGCCCCCATGTTTCATGTTCCGCGGTCGGCATCAGCGGGAAGCGCTTCCAAGCCGGACATCGGTCTCAAGATGGGCGGTCGCAGTCGCCTTTCCGAACAACTGTACGGAAATATCTTTCCGGGGCAAAAATCTCGGGGGAACAAACTGATGCCAGCCCAGTTTGAACAACAATGGACGTAAGGGCGGTAAATTTGAAATGATCGGCTGTTCACCGGGTTTCCATGGTTGAATCAGCGTTCGGTAGGCCGTGCTCCGTGGGCCATGAGTAAATGCATAGGAACGGAGCGCGGGCACCCTCGGTCCGCCATCAAACATGTCATCTATCAGGAGCAGGTCGGCCAGCAGTTTCTTGTAAAGCTCTTTGACATCATCCGGCAGTTCGCGGGCCAATAGCACGAGCAGGGAAACCTCATCCAGGCACACCAACGCATAAGAATCGCTCATATGCTCGCCCCACGCCCATCGGTCTTCAAGCCAATATTGTCCGGCTTCCTTCATTAATGCCAAAAGCGCATCTTTTGATTCGTTTATTTTCAGAAGTTCCGACAGCAGCCAGGCGCAAACAAGGTCGCCGAGGTACTTGTTGGGATAAAAAAAATGTTTCTCGCGAGCTTCGCGCATAAACCAGACATGCAGGTCTTTCAGAATATCGCCGAGAATTGACCGGGCATCGCAAGGCAGCTTTTCGTTCCAAAACCACTGCAGGACAATAAGGCTTAGACCCGTAAAGAATGCCGCATTGGTGTCATACACCTCAGTCTCTTCCCAATACCATTTAAAACATCCGTGCTGTTCACTCCCGTCCTTGGTCTGCATGTTGCGCAATGCGGTCAGCACCTTTGCAACGTCAATTTCCGGCAATGCCTCCTGCTGGGCCGCCGCGATCAGCCTGCTTGCCGCATTGGGAATTGAATGAAGCCGGGCAAGGTTTTTTGTGGAAATGGTATGACCGGGACCAGCGCCCCACCACAAGCCAACCACCGGATCCCAACATTCCAACTTTTGCATATTTTCCCCTTTCATATTTTTTCAGATTTAAATGAGATCACAATCTATAAAATTTTCAAGGCCGACAGCGCGCATTTTGCAAGCAGGGCGGTGCCGAGGGAGAGAATCCGGTCATCGGCGTCAAAGCGGCTGTTGTGCAGGGGAGGATAGTTTTTCCCGGTGCGGATGCCGATCTGGGCTATGGCGCCGGGAACCAGTTGCAGGTAGTAGGAAAAATCTTCCCCGCCCATTGACGGCAGCGTGATACCGACCGGTATGTTCAGTTCCCGGGCAGAAGCGCGGAACAACATATCCATTTTTTATCATTAACCGTTGCCGGCACTCCTTTTTCATAATTGATTTTCCATTTCGCGCCGTGCGCTGAACAAATGCCCGCCACAATCTCGCGCATCCGCCGGATGATGGTTGCCTGCACTCTTTTGTCAAACGTGCGCACCGTCCCTTCCATGACAACATTGTCGGGAATGATATTAAAAGCTGATCCGCCGTGGACCGAGCAGACTGAAATCACGCGCGCGTCCGTGCCTTTTAAACTGCGTTCAATGCTCTGCAGGCCGCTGTAAATCTCGTTGGCGACAAGGACCGGATCAATACATTTGAAATGATATGCCCCATGGCCGCCGCGGCCCGTGATTTCAATCTTGAACCTGTCGGCGGCCGCAAAAACCGGTCCGGCCGCGCAACTGACCGTTCGAAAATCCAGTTCAGGAATTACATGCAGGGCAAAAATGGCGTCCACTTTGGGGTTTTCAAGGCATCCGGCGCGAATCATGCGCCGGGCGCCGTCAAGCCGCTCCTCCGCCGGCTGGAAAATGAATTTTACCCGGCCTTTTATCTCATCCTGAAAGCGCTTAAGAATCATGGCCGCCCCCAGGCACATGGCAATATGGGCATCGTGCCCGCAGGCGTGCATGACGCCGGCGTTGTGCGATTTGTAGGGAACCGCGCTTTCTTCCTGGATCGGCAGGGCGTCAATATCCGCCCTGAGCGCCACGGTTTTGCCCTTTCCTTTGGCGCCCCAAAGCAGGCCGATCACGCCCGTGCCGGCAACCGGCGAAAGCACCTTGTCCAAGCCGATATTCTTTAATATGCCGGTAATTTTTTGGCAGGTTCGTTTTTCTTCAAAACCCAGTTCGGGATAAGAATGAATATCGCGTCTGATATTCGTGAGCTTTCCGGCAATATCCGCCGCTATTTTTTTGATTTTATTGTTTAATGACATCAGGATATCCTCCATTGGAAAAAGCAGACACGATTGATTTATAAATGTCAATATTAACTGAACATGGTATAAATCATTGAATAAATGCTGTATGAATTTATTTTGTAAAGCTGTTAGTCGTCCTGTTTTTTGGACGGTATTGCTTGCCCTGGCGGTTTCGGCCGTCTTGGCGACGATTTCCATCAAACGGCATTATAACCTGGAGTCGGACGAAGACCTGGCCATGTTTGACCAGATGCTCTGGAATGTCCGCAACGGGAAAGGGCTGGTCACCACGCTAAGCGGCGAGGCGGACCTGCTTTTTAAGCATCACTTTTTCGGCGAACATGTTTCCCCGATTTTATATCTTCTGGCCTGGCCGGCCGGGTTGACGCGCGGTCCGGCGGCCATGTTGATTCTTCAGGCTTTGGTTTTTGGCCTTTCAGCCATTCCTCTTGCGCGCTGGGCCGGTCGGCTTTTTGGAAACCTCTGGGCAGGACTGGCGGCGGCAATATTCTGGCTTCTCATGCCTAATCTCTGGCTCGCGACGCTTTATGATTGGCACATGGAGGCGCTGGAGCCGCTGTTCATTTTTGCTTTTATTCTGGCTCTTTATAGGGGAAGCAAAACCGCGTGGTTGTGGGCCATTCTCTATGCCGCCTGCAAGGAGGATGCGCCGGTATATCTGGCTTTTGTTGCCGCCATTTTTGGATGGATTTCGGGGCGTCGCCGGCTTGGGTTTGCAATTGCGGGTGCCGCGGTTTGTTATGCTTTACTGGCGTGGTTTGTAATAGGACCGGCCTGTTCGCCATCAGGGAAACATATGCTTGTTTCGCGGGCCGTTACTCCGTTCCTGTGCGGGGGATGGTGGCCATGGATAAAAATTGTTTTCTTTGATGCCACACGCTGGACGGCGCTTTCGGGCCATCTTCTGTCGTTCGGGTTTCTTCCCCTGTTCGGCGGCTTTGCGCTCCTGCCGGCGGCGGTATCCGTTGGCGCGGCCTGGTTCTCCGTTAGTTTGTATCAATATAAAATCATGATGCATTATCCTTTCACGGTTTATCCTCTTCTTATGCTGAGCGCCGTTTGGGGAGCGAGTTTTTTTATTGGCCGGATTGACGCCGTTCCCGTAAAATCTTTTGCGGGTTTGTCAAAAGTTTTCTGGCGGAGATTATTTCAAGCGCTGTTTAGTCTTGCCCCGTTAATTGGTCTCTTGATTTTTTGGCCGCTTTCGCTGGAATCCATCAAAAAAAGAATTGGCACGGGCGGAAAAAACTGGGCCAAAACGGATGAAATCTTTGATAAACTGCCGAAAGACGGACGATGGGCGGGGCTTTTACAACTTGTTCCGCATTGCGCGCGCCGGGATAACATTACGGTTATTATGTCTCCGATGGATGCCGACTGGCTCGTTGTAAAATTGCACGGCCGGCCCTATACTTTTTCCGAAAATGAATATCGCCGCTGGCTGACAGGACTGCTTGGTCAAGAATCCAGTTATGGAGTTTATTGCATGGTGAACAGCACCGTTGCGGTTCTCAAAAGGTTTTACATCACGGATGCCAATCCCAAAGCTTTGTCCGAACTGCTCTGGGTGATGGAAGAAGACGATGTGTTGCATAATGCGGGAAAAGCGGTTCAGGACAATGAAGCATTGAATGGCCGTTCATGGTCTTCATCCGGAGGGGAACGGGGCTTTGTCTGGTGGGGTGGCTACCGCAATTTACCGCCCGGCAAATACCGCGCAAAATTCCGACTGCGGACAACAGCCGGCGGCAACCATCCCGTTGCCCGGCTGGATGTGACCGAAGAAGGCGGCAAAAGTGTCCGCGGTGAGATGGAAATATGCGGCGATACCGGCAAATATGTCTGGAAGATCGTGGAGGTAAATCTTTCCGGCACGGGCAAGGCCGAGTGCCGTTGTTTTAAGACGGGCAGGGGAACTCTTTTGATTGATCGCGTGGAGTGGGAGCCAATTGACGGAATACAGATGGATAATAATCTGGCGGCGCGGTTCTTTGGCGAATGATCAATGATGATCGTGCTTTCAGTAATTGACATCAGTGCTTTTTCGGATAACATGCGGCAAGTCATATATTAATTATTGGTAATGGGTCGGTGACGGGGGAATGACAGAATAGAAGCCTGCAATCTCTCCCGACGACTGAGGCGTTACGATTATTGGCGTTTTTTAATATGAAAATTATAATTGCCGGGCAGGATTGTACAAAAGAATTGGGCGGGGAAATATGGCAAAGAGCCGCCGCTTTGAAAAAATTAACGGGCCGGGCCGCGCCGCCGAAAGTTTCCGTTGAAATCGGCGCGCTTGCTCTTCATAAAGCCGCTTCCGACGCGGATTATTTGAATCACTTTGTCAGGTTGCTTCGCTACCGCGACGCATTTGATACTTATGATTTTGATATTCCGCGCAAACCCGGGTTGGTCGGCTCCGTAATGGCGAGAATCAAAAAAGTGCTATGGAAGCTTTTGCGTTATCAGCATGATCGCATCGCCTTCCGCCAGAATCTGATCAACGGCCTTTTTACGAGCGCCGTTGAGTTTGAAATGGCTGAAAGGAAAAGAACGGATGATGAGCTTGGCAGTCGCCTTGATAAAGCGGAGAATCTTCTTAATAAATTAACGGCGGAACGTAAAGAGAAACCTTGATGTGGGGGAGTTTAAAAGTTGCGCGGCTTGTCTGCCTGCAATGCAAAGCATAACATAGCAGGCGGGTCATTCCGAACGAGTGAGGAATCTCGTTATCAGTGCATAGGAAATCCTTCTGCCGCTTGAGCGGCATCAGGATGACAAAATGCTACGGACCTGCGGCAGGGCTTCGGGGCATAATATTAAATCTGGGTCTTTATAAAAAATTAGGGAAAATGAATATTCATCAGATATTGGCCGGTTTCGCCGATGGCGATGCCATCTCCGGCGAAGCCATCCAGTTGAGGAAAATATTGCGCTGTTGGGGGTACGAGTCCGATATTTTTTGCGATTCGGCAAAAGTCTCGCCGAGCCTGTATGGTGAATACCGTCCGCTTGCGGAATATTCGGCTACAGCCGATGATCTTTGTTTCCATCATTACGGCATTAATTCGCCTTCCACTGATATTTTCCTGGCTTCTGCCTCAAAAAAAATAATTATTTACCACAACATTACGCCGGCTGAATATTTTGCCGGATTTGACGATACGGTCGCGGAACAACTTCGCGCCGGCCGCAAAAGGTTGCGCGATATCTGCCGCTATGTTGACGGGGTTTGGACCGTATCCAATTTCAACGCCTCCGAACTGAAGGCGCTGGGCATTGACAACGTGCATGTCTTTCCCCTTCTTTTTTCGTCCCAGACGCTGGACCTGGTTCCGGAGCAGCTGATTATCAGAAAATTTTCCGATGAACTGAAAAATATTCTCTTTGTCGGGAGGATTGTTCCCAATAAGCGGATTGAGGACTTGATTTTGGCATTTGCCTGGTTCAACAAGACCATAAATCCATTCAGCCGGTTGTTGATTGTCGGTTCCAACCGGAGCGCCCCGCGTTATTACGCGATGTTGCGAATGCTGGCCGGCGATCTTGACCTGCCGAATGTCTGCTTTGAGGGATTTGCCTCGCCGGCCGGGCTTGCAGCCTATTACCGGGTTGCGGACGTGTATGTTTGTCCAAGCATCCATGAAGGTTATTGCCTGCCGCTTATTGAGGCCATGCACAGCGCGGTGCCGGTCATTGCCCGCGAGGCAGGCGGTATGCCCGAAGCCATGGGTGGAGCCGGCGTTATGTATTCCGGCCTGGACGACGTGGAGTTGGCCGAGTTGATCAACAGGGTGCTCACCGATAATGAATTGGCCGGGAAAATCCTGGATTCACAGCGCGAGCGAATGAAAAAGTTGAAAACCAGGGAACCGGACGAGGAACTTAAGCAACTTTTGGCCGCCTGGCTTAAATGATTGATTCCATCGCAATCTATATTATTCATGGCTTTGTTGTCCTTGGCGCGGTATTGCTATTTTTCTTTGCCGGCCCGCCTGCAACGCTATGCGCAGCATTGCGGGCAGGTTGCCGCCCGATGGCTGAAAAAGATGAAAAAAATGCGTGCGTGCGGTTAAATTCCAACGCCTTCAATGCGACCAATGCATTTGCTGAACTCAAAGCGCTGGCCGCGATAACGCCGCGGCATTCCGGTTCGCCGGGCGCGCAAAAGGCGGCGGAACATCTGCTCTCCAGGCTGTGCGCGGCAGGGATTCAATCATCCCTGGACGAATTCAAGGAAGAGACCCCCGCCGGGCAAATGCTTTTTCGGAATGTTATCGGCGTTCTGCCCGGCCGTAAGGCCAACGACAGTCCGGTCGACTCGCCTCTGCGCTCGCCTGGGCGTAGCGCTCTCGCCTCGGCGAAGCCTCCGGCGGAGCCTGGGTCGGCGGAGCCTGGTAGCGCTTTGGCGAAGCGGGGAGAGTGGATTATTGTCGGGGCGCATTATGATACCAAAGCCGGCATTTCGGAAAATTTCCAGGGGGCCAATGATTCCGGTTCGGGCGTCGGTGTTCTGCTTGAACTCGCGCGGGTGATTAAAACGGAGCAGGATAGGAATTGCAAAATTGCAGCCGGGGTCGTTGACCCCGGACCGGCCTCGCCGAGGCCGGCTACAGATATCAGTTATCAAAGGCCTGATGTAAATATCATGTTTGCGTTTTTTGACGGCGAGGAATGCATAAACCGCTATGGAAAAAACGACGGGCTGCACGGCAGTCGCCGCCTCGCGGAACAACTGGTCAAGGACGGCCGCTCCGCAAAAGTGCGCGCGGTGATAATCCTTGATATGGTCGGAGACCGTGATTTGAATGTCACCATTCCGCACAACAGCGCTTTAAGCCTGGTCTCGGCGCTGTTTGCCGCGGCGGAAAAAGAGGGGACGCGCGAAAAGTTTACGCTCTGGATGACGCAGATATTGGATGATCACATGCCTTTCCTTTCAGCCGGAATGCCGGCGATTGACATAATTGATTTTGAATATGGCTCGGCGCGCGGGCAAAACAATTACTGGCATACCCCGCAAGATACAGTTGATAAATTGAGCGCTCAGAGCCTGGGGATAGTGGGCAGAACCGTTCTGCGTCTCCTGGACGATTTAATGCGCGGCAAGTAGTCTGTCGCGCCATGCAAGCTCAGACTGTCGAAGTCAATTGCGGTAAAGGCTGGCAAATCTTTTGAATGAACGGTCATAAGTCCGCTCCACTTCCGCCGGGAAAGCACAGGCCGGAAGTTCATTCATATCCAGATGGTAACGCAGGCAAGCACAGCAGTTGCCTTTGCGCGCGCATGGTTCGTAGGTGCAATTACACCTTGCGCAATTGGCTTTTATATTCTGGCAGGAATTCATTTGTTGCTCCTTTCCGATTATTTTTTGATCCTTTCATACTGATTTGCAATCAATATGACACTATGTCATCCAGAGCGAAGCGAAGGCTTGCCCTGCGCTAGCCAGGGATCTCCGCAGTATTAATCACCTCGGCAGAGATTCCTCGCTTTGCTCGGAATAACAAATGGCTTTATGTAAATATTACTTTGATGGCATCTTGGTATCATTTATGCTTGGCGCGCTGTTTTGCCTGTTCGTCAAGCATCTCAAAAGCCGGAAATATTTCCGAAGATTTGCGGTTTTGCGGGTTAGCCGCGTATTGTTTCCAGAGATTTAACGCTCTTTCCCGTAATTCGGCTGCATTCTGTTGGCGCTGGTCAGGAGGGTTGGAATAACCCTGATAAAGAAGACCTTCAATCCAGGCGACGGCATCGGCCATGGGCAGTTCGGTAATATTAAAGTGATCGCATTTGAGCAGGTATTTTTCAAAATTCATCTGCGCTTTAAATTTCGGCTCTTCGGAGAGCATTTTATCAAATAATTTCCGCGCGTTTTGGTCGTCGCCGTAGACATGGAAAACAAAGACGGCTTCCGACAGGAAATTAACATAAGCCATTTTAAAAATATCCATTTGCTGGCGTTTCATGGCGTCCTCATAAGCCTTGATCGTTCCGGGGAGGAGATCAAGTTGCGGGGCGGATACGTAAATCCCGGCGTCCGGATTGATTAAAAGCCTGCCTTGCAGGAATTCAGCCGCCATTGATTGGCAAATCATGTGGTCGCAAAGAGAAGTGTCTTTGCCGGCGTCGGCGGAATGCAGGCCGCGATAGGCCCAGTAAAGGGCGTGTGTTTCCGGCAGACGCCAATCCAGTTGTCCGTAATATTCTTCAATTGATCGCATAATTTCCGGAAACAGTTTGTATTCCGCGCGCATTATTTGTATTTTAGAATTTGGTTTTGCGTAATCCGGACGTGGCCCGCGGAAGAGACCATCCATTTCCTTTGCCAGTTTATGTTTATAATAAACATGCATGTCGTCCCATGATTGGCCGATTTTATGCTGGTAAATCCAGCCCAATTCCCTGTATAAAATCGGTTCGCCGGGATTGTATTTCAGGCCGTTATCGCGGAGAAGCTGGATGCCGTTTTTGACCCATAGCCACCGAAGTTCAGGATTGGAATAGAGGATGCTGATGTTGTAGGCCATGTTCCAGGCGTGAAAAGCCCAGATGGTCGCGAACTGCGGCTCCAATTTGGTAATCCAGTCGGCTAATTGCGCGATTTCAAAGACCTTTCCCTCCTTCTGAAGGCTGATTAAACGCATCCATAAAATATCAACCACCAGTCCGCGGAAACCGCCAAGAGCAACCGTTGTCAGAACAATAAACGGCGGATTGTTGGCGGACTGGTCTGACAAAACAATATTTTGCCGTTCCCTGGTTTTGGTCAGGCCAATGCGTGTTTGCCCGGCCGCCCAAAAAAATAGCGCCGCCACAAGCAATAAAAAAACATATTTTTTTTTCATTTTTTCATACAGATGATATTCCAACCTCGCGCCGGCGCAAACATCCGGCGCCGATCAATAGTAAAATCAGGGGATACAAGCAGCAAAGAACGGCGAAAGATTGCCCGGTAAGACTCCATGGAATAAACAGGCTGTCCGGCAGGAAAGCGAGGGGATCAAAACGTTCAAGCGGTGACAGAACAAACGCGAAGAACCGGAATGAAACGCGTACCATATCATTCAGCATAAAAGCGATGATTGAAAACTGTTCGCATGATGTATCGGTCGACAGTCCTCTTTCGGCAAGCTGGCGCACAAATCCGCCCGAAAAAGCCATGGCCAGCAATCCCAGGGAGGCAAAAACCGCCACGGGGAATGTGAATAAAGTGCCGGCAATCATTCCAAGCGATGTGAAAAAGGCAAGCCGGGCAAACCCGATAATCAGGCCGCGCAGAAGATTTGCCTCAAAACTGCTTTCCGGGATTAATAAGGATAGATCATTGCCTGACGGAAAGAAAACAGTTACCGCGGGGTTGGTCTGTATATTCTGATACTCAAGCTTCAGAATGCCGGCCGGATCTATTTTGGGAATATTCAGGTAGACCGTCATATTCGGACTGTTGGAGAGTGTTTTATTGAGAAGGTCGGCCTGTTTTTCCGTGGCGGCGCGCCAAACGCCGGCCACCGGCGTCTGATGGGAAAAGGGGGAGGGAATAAATCTGAATTTAAGCAAGGCGAATTGAGCGCCGGTTGTGCGCTTTGTGAGTTCAAAACGCCAGGAAAAACTTTGTCCCGGACTAATAGCCGCCTGAGAACTTTGAAGGCCGGAGGCTTTCAGCGGCGGAACGGCGCGATAGACGGTCATAATTTTGCGGCGTAAATCATTTTGCCCGGTCTTGTTCGTCTCCGCAGTTCCGAGCGTCCAGTGAATCATTGCGCTGATTAATGCTCCCCCAAGCGCAAGCAGGACAAGATTGACCGTCATCAGCCCGAGCAATTTGCCGGCCCAGATTTGGACGGATCGCAGGGGCTTGGTAATCAAAAGCTGTATCTGGCGCTCGCCGATCTCCAGCGAAATTGCCCCCGCCCCGCACCAGGTTGCCGTGAGCGACAAAACGAACATTAACAACCCGAAGGAGTAATTAATGAATATGATTGACTGGCTTTCCGGCGTGCCGTCGCCCTTTATCACAAAAGGCAGGCCGATTATGACCGCGATGATCGCCGCGGCAGCCACGGCAATTACACGGGAACGGATCGCGGAGCGGATGGTTAGGGCGGCAATGGCTGCTATTTTTCGCATTGCGTTTTTTCGTTCTTTTAATTTTCTCCGGCCAGGAAGGGGGCGACTTTCTCCGCATAAGCAACCCCGCTTGGACTTGTTGTCCCCGGCTGTGCCTGGGCAACCGTTTCAAGAAAAAATTGCTCAAGCGTTTTACGGGGGTGGTCCGTCTGGGGCGCCGCTCCGGTCTGCATGCGCAGGAAAGATTGAATAACCTGAATCTGTTCCGCCGAGGCGGATGGAACGCAGAACCGGTAAATAGCCTCGTTTTCGAGCAATTCATTCAGGCGGCCTTGAACAATAATATTTCCATTGTTCATGATTATCACCCTTTGACATACGCTTTCCACGTCCGCCAGCAGATGGGATGAGATTAGAACTGTTTTGCCGCGTCCCGCAAGGATTAGGATCAGATCCTTGACTTGGCGGCAGCCGACGGGATCCAGGCCGGAAGTTGGTTCATCCAGGATAATAAGGTCCGGATCGTTTATAAGCGCCTGGGCAAGGCCGATGCGGCGCAACATGCCTTTTGAAAATTCGCCGATGCGGCGCGCGGCGGCATGTTGCAGCCCGGTCATTTCAAGAAGCTGTTTAACGCGCTCCTTCAGGATGGATGAATCAAGATTGAAAAGACTGCCGTAGAACATCAGCGTTTCCCGGGCCGTAAGAAACGGGTATAAACACGAGTCTTCCGGCAGATATCCGATTTTTGCCTTGGAGTTGACATCCTGCGGTTCTTTGCCGAATACCCGCAATATTCCGGCGGTGGGTTTCAGGAGTCCAAGGATCATGCGCAAAGTTGTGCTTTTGCCGGAGCCGTTCGGGCCAAGCAGGCCGAATATCTCGCCGGCACGGACTTCAAAGTGTACGGCTTTGACGGCGCTCACAACCGGCCGGCGCCAAAAATCGCGGAAGACCTTGGTAAGCCCATCCGCTTTTATGACCGGCCCAATCGGAGACAATTCCTGGTTTACCTGTAATTTGAACACTGGATTTCTGTCTTTCTGTCTTTCGTGTAATATACAATCAATTTGGCAGCGGTCAAACCGCTTTTTCATTATTGTCGGGAAAATAATTGACTGTTCGTGCGTTAATGCGTATATTTGCCCTTTTGGAATATAACAATTCGCCGGGAAAAATCATGCCACAGGCAGCCTGCCCGAGTTCGGCCAGGGATCCGCCTGTGGCGGAGGTGTTTTATGGGCAGCAACGATCTTTTGACGGTAATAGAGAATATGGAAAAAGAGCGCGGCATAAGCCGCGATGCTCTCATTCAGATGGTGGAGGCGGCCCTGCTTTCAGCTTCCCGCAAAAGCGTGGGACCAGCCAGGGATTTCCGGATTGAAATTGACCGTGACACACTGGCCATTAAGGCCTTTGCCAAGATGGAAGTTGTTGAAAAAGTTGAATCACGTAATACCCAGATTTCGATGTCGGTGGCGCAGAGAATCAAGCGCGGCGCCAAGACGGGTGATATTATTGAAATTGAAGTTCCGGCCCGGGAGTTCGGACGCATTGCCGCCCAGACTGCCAAGCAGGCCATCATTCAAAAAATCCGTTACGCCGAGAAGGAAATCGTCGTCAAAGAATACAAGGACCGCGAAGGGGATATTGTGGGTGGGACAATTCTGCGCGTGGACCGCGGCGACGTCATTATTGACCTGGGCCGGGTGGAAGCGATTATGCCGGGACGGGAACGCATCCAGACGGAGGAATATCAGGTCGGCGACCGGATCCGGGCTTATGTTTTGAGCGTTCAGGATCATACCACCGGCCATCATATTGTGCTTTCCCGCAGCCATCCGAATTTCGTCCGCCGCTTGTTTGAACTGGAAATATCGGAATTGGCCGACAAGACCATTGAAATCAAGGGAATTGCCCGCGAAGCCGGTTACCGGACCAAGATTGCGGTCTTTAGCAATGACGAAAAGGTTGATCCGGTCGGCGCCTGCGTCGGCATGCGCGGCATGCGCGTGAAAAATATTGTCCGCGAACTGCTCGGGGAAAAAATTGATATCGTCCGCTGGAGCCCGGACATAAAAACTTATGTGACCAACGCGCTTAATCCGGCCAAATTGAATAAGATAATCATTAACGAGGAAGAGCATAAGATAACAATCGTAGTGGACGCCGATCAACTGTCGCTGGCCATCGGCAAAAGAGGCCAGAATGCGCGTCTGACATCAAAACTGCTCGGATGGAAAATTGATATAGAAAAAGACAAGGAAGACGTGAGTTTCCAGGAAAAAGTTGTCATGGCGGTTAATGACCTGATCCGTGTTCTCGGGATTGAAAAAGACAGTGCGGAAAAACTGGTCCACGCCGGTTTTCTGACGGTGGACGGCATCGTTGCGGCTGACGCCGCCGAGCTGCAGGAACAGACCGGCCTTGACGCCGAGACCGCGAAAGCCATAAAAGATTCGGTCTCTGCGGCTGTTAAGGATAATGAACTGAACGAGAAAGTAAAGAAGTAACGGCGTGTCGGAGTATGGAAGTCTTGCCCATACACCGATACTCCGATACCTCCATACTCTACGACCTTGAACCGTGAACCTGACAACCTGAGTATTATCATATGCGTATTTACGATTTAGCGCGGGAACTGAATGTTGCCAACAAGGAATTGATGGAGGCCCTGCAGGCGATGGGGGTTGTCTTCAAAAGCCATTCCAGTTCAATTGACGAAGAAGCCGTTGCAAAAATCAGGAATACGTTTTCAAAAAAGAAGTCCAAGCCGCCGGTAACAGAACAGGCAATAAAGGAAAAACCTCCTTCCCGTCCCGCTTCGCCGACTCATCGAGGCGCGCCCGCGGAGCAGAAAGTCAAAACAGCAGTTTCGGAACCTCAAATTCCCCTCGTCCCGCGCTCCGCCATAGCGGACGGCGAGTCGGCGAAGCAGGCGCAGTCTGGGCTTCCGGCTCCTGAAAAAATAAGCGTTACGCCTTCGGCTAAGATCAAAGCGGATGTCAAGCCTCCTGTCCTGAAAACAACCCCGGCGGTCGTCAGGGAGAACGCCCCGGTTTCCCCAGAAAAGACGGCCATGAAACCGCCGGAGGCAAAAAAGACTGAAGGAAGCGTCCAGAAAAAAACGATTGTATTCTACGGTCCTATTGTTGTGCGCGAACTGGCGGAACGGCTGGGCATGAAACCCAATCAGTTGATCGCCGAGTTAATGATGATGAATGTTTTTGCCGCCATCAACGAGCGGCTGGAAATTAAAGCTGTCCAGCAGATTGCGGAAAAGCACGGCTTCATCATAGAACATGAAAAGAAAGCGGCGGAAATAAAAATTCTGCCCGATGCATCCGACCAGGAGAAAATAATAGACCGGCCCGAAGATTTGGAAAGCCGTCCGCCGGTGGTTACTTTTTTGGGGCATATTGATCATGGCAAAACGTCACTGCTTGACCGGATCCGTAATGCAACGGTTGCCAAGGGCGAAGCGGGCGGAATTACCCAGCATATCGGTGCTTACACGGCCGAGCATCAGGGTAAAAAAATCACCTTTCTTGATACCCCCGGCCATGCGGCCTTTACGGCCATGCGGGCGCGGGGCGCGAACATGACCGATATTGCCGTGATTGTGATTGCGGCCGATGATGGCGTCATGCCCCAGACCGAGGAAGCCATCAAGCACGTGCAGGCCGCCAAGACGGCCATTATGGTTGCAATCAATAAAATGGATTTGCCGGGAGCCAACCCGGATAAAGTCAAGAAACAATTGCAAGCCATCGGTTTGGCGCCGGAAGAGTGGGGCGGCAGCGTAATCTGTGTTGAGGTCAGTGCCCTGACCGGCAAAAATATTGACCGCTTGCTGGAGATGATTCTTTTGCAGGCTGAAATCCTGGAGCTGAAAGCCAATCCGCGCGCAAAAGCGCGGGGGTTTGTGATTGAAGCCCAAATGGAGCCGGGCAGTGGTCCTATCGCAAACCTTCTTGTTACCCGGGGCGTTTTGAGCGTCGGCGATATTATCCTTTGCGGTCCTTATTGGGGGCGCGTCAAAGCTCTGATAAACGACCACGGAATCAAGATCCGGAAAGCCGTTCCTTCAACGCCGGTCAGATGCATGGGGCTTTCCGGAGTTCCGAAGGCAGGCGAATCATTCAAATGTGTGCCGGATGACGGCCAGGCGCGCGAGCTTGCTGAACAGCGGAGCACGGAAATGCGCGACATTCAAATGGTGGTGCCGAAAAAAGTTTCCTTGGATACTATTTTTTCCCAAATGGCGGCCGATCAGGGGCTTGAATTGCGCATTATCCTCAAGTGCGACGCGCAGGGTTCGTTGGAAGCGATTCAAAAAATGCTGGGTGAAATAAAGAGCGAAAAAGTATCCATTGCCATCGTTCTCGCCGCGGTTGGTAATGTTACCGAGAATGATGTTATGCTGGCCAGCGCTTCGGACGCGATTGTTTTCGGCTTCAACGTGAGCAAGGAAGAAAACGTTACGCGCGCGGAAAAAAGCGAAGGGGTTGAAATAAGGCTTTACAGCATTATTTACGATATTTTCGACCAGATCAAAAAAGCAATGGGCGGCATGCTCAAGCCCATAACGAGGGAAAAATATATTGGTCGGGTGGAAGTGCGGCAGGTCTTCCAGATTGCCAAGCGCTCGCAGGCGGCCGGATGTCTCGTGGTTGACGGGAAGGTTACCTCGAAGAGCAAATCCCGGGTCAAACGCGCCGGCGCTGTTCTCTATGAAGGGGTGGTGTTCACCCTGAAGCGTTTTCAGGACCAGGTCAACGATGTGCGCGAGGGGCAGGAATGCGGCATCCAACTGGATAATTTCAACGATTTTCAGCCGGGCGATATCATTGAATTTTTTGAGTATGAAAAAATCCCGCAGACGCTGTGAAGAAATGCAGAATGTAGAATGCAGGATGAAGAATGGGGGAATCGGATTTTAAGGAAGAAAAGCAGAAGAAATATTATTTGTGCTTAGTTTTGGAATGCTTAATTTTCTGCATTCTGCATTTTTAATTCTTCATTTCCGCAAAAACCCATGAGTGTTGACCGGATTACACGACTTAATGAACTCTTAAAACGTGAATTGGCGGATGCGCTTTTTCGCGTCATGCAAAATGAGCCCTTTGACCTGGCGGCGGTGACGATTACCCGCGTTGTGCTCGGCCGTGATTTGCGCGAAGCCCGCGTGTTTGTCTCAATCCGCGAGCATCAGGATGAAAGGCCGAGAATGATGGCTTTGTTACGCCGGCGCCGCGCGGAGTTTCAAAGGCTGATCAATAAAGACCTGGCGATTAAATATACTCCCCGCCTGACTTTTGAATTGGATACTTCCCTGGAAGAAGGGGATCATGTGCTCGGGATCCTGGCGAAGCTTGAAAAAACGGAAGCAATTGAGACATAGGAAATTTATCGGAAAACATTGAACATTCAACGTCCAACTTTTCCGCCAAAAGGCGGATCCGCAAAGGCGGACAACATCGAACTCAAGTCCCTGTTTAATGTTGGATGTTGAACGTTTCCTTTGGATAAGCAAAAGTTGCCGCCGTTGGCGGCCTAAGGCAGAATGACGGACTCGCAAACATTCGGAACAAATCATAACCAGGCAGTCGGTGAGCCTTCCCTTGACGGAATTATTCTGGTTGACAAGCCGTCGGGGCCCACTTCCCACGATATTGTGGACGCCATCCGGCGCCATTTCCGCTTAAGCAAGGTGGGGCATGCGGGCACGCTTGACCCGCAGGCAACCGGCCTGCTGGTGATAATGATCGGCCGCGGCACCAAGTTGGCAAACAGCCTTATGTCCGGCGATAAAACCTACGAGGGCACGATCCGCCTCGGCATTGCAACCGATACGCAGGATGCCAAGGGCAAAGTGGTGAGCGAGGCTGACCCGGGCCATGTAACCGAAGAACTCCTTGCGGCCGAAATGAAAAAACTGACCGGCGATATAATGCAAATTCCACCCATGGTATCGGCCGTAAAAAAAGACGGCGTTCCGCTCTATAAACTGGCGCGTCAGGGCAAAGTGGTTGAACGCCGCCCGAAGCTGGTCAGAATCCATGAGTTCAGCCTGCGCTCTTTCAAACTGCCGCGGGGTGATTTTTTTCTGCGCTGTTCAAAGGGGGTTTATGCCCGGACCCTGTGCGCCGATATCGGCGCCGCGCTTGAATGCGGCGCCCACCTGGAAAGCCTTAATCGTCTGAACAGCGGCGAATTCAGCGTCAGCAACGCTTGCTCGCTGGAACAGCTTATGAAGATGGAACGCAGCCAGTTGGCGCAGATAATGGTGCCCTTGAACAGAATCATTTGCCAGCTCACCGGGCGGGATTAATGAAACTATACGATAGTCTTTCCGACTTGGGCCGTGAACAAGAACCTGTCCGGCTCGCCGCCGGTTATTTTGACGGCGTCCATCGCGGCCATCAAGCCGTCATCCGGCGCGTGATTGAAGAAGCCCGTCTGCGCGGCGAAGCAGCCTGGATAATGACCTTTGATATGCATCCGCTTAAATTGCTGATGCCCCATGCGGCGCCTCCGTTGCTTACCTCCACTCCTCATAAAATCAGTCTGCTGGAATCAGCGGGGATCCAGGGCTGTGTAGTATTGCGCTTTACGCGCGTTATGGCCGGGCTGGAGCCGGAAAAATTTATTGCCAAATTGGTTCAATCTGTCCGGAATCTGCGCGGATTGGTTGTCGGCCGTAATTGGACTTTCGGGAAAAAAGGAGCCGGAACTCCGAAACTCCTTAAAAAACTTGGCGCTTATCATGGGTTTGAAGTCAGTATTGTTCGCCCGGTGAGCTGGCAGGGAGGGCTTATTTCAAGCACGCGCATTCGCCGCGCAGTGACGGGCGGAAAACTGGATGAAGCCGCCGCCATGCTGGGGAGAGAATTCAGCATTGCCGGCGCCGTTGTTTCCGGGCGCGGGATCGCCGGCCGGCGGCTTGGAATCCCGACCGCAAACGTGAATCTTCACAACGAGGCGGTTCCGGCCGACGGCGTCTACGCAATCCGCGCCGTGGTTGGCCGCCGCCGTTATGACGGGGTGGCGAATATCGGTATTCGCCCGACTTTTTCCCATTTTTCCCACCGAAAAGAATCCGGCACAAAACTCGCCTCGGCAAAGCCTGGGAGACATAAAATCCTGGAAGTGCATTTGTTCGGCATGCGCGCCGATATTCGCGGGCGGGAGATTGAGGTGTTCTTCGTTAAAAAACTCCGCGCAGAACGGCGTTTTGCTTCAATCGTCGCGCTAAAGGAACAGATCGGCCAGGATATAAAACGGGCAAAAAAAATAATAAAAAACTTGCTTTACAAAACAGACCGGGCGTTTATAATGCCGGGTAACGAAAAACAAATAAAAAGAAAGAAATGGAAAATACAGCCAAGGCAGAAATAAAGAAGGCCTTTCAATGCCATGAAAAGGACAGCGGGTCGGCAAGCGTTCAAGTTGCGTTGCTTTCCCGCCGGATCGACAAGCTGACCGATCATTTGAAAGCCAACAAGCATGACCATAATTCCCGCTACGGTCTGATTAAGATGGTTAGCACCCGTCGGAAGCTTCTTGATTATCTGGCCAGATCTGATCAGGTACGCTACCTGGACGTTGTCCAGCGCCTGAAACTGCGCCGCTGATCCAAATAAAAGCAGCCCGTTCATGGCTTGTCGTGCCACAGACCGAGGCTTCGCCCAGGCAAGCAGACCCACCGTGATGGAAAACTGGAAATTAGAAATTGGAAACCGGAAGTTAGAAAAAAAGATGAGAGGATTGAAATTAGAAATTAGAAATTGGAACAGAACTCGCCTCGGCGAAGCTTACCTTTGGCGTAGCCTGGGTCAGGTTTATTCTTCCCAATTTCTCCGCCCTTGGCGGATCCGCATCAGGCGGAAAGTTTCCAATTTCAGCGTTCTGTGAACGCATACAATATTATGAAAAACACTATTTTTGTAGAAACTGAAATCGGCGGCCGACCGCTGCGGATTGAAACCGGACTATTGGCCAAGCAGGCCGGGGGAGCGGTAACCGTCCAGCTGGGCGACACTATCCTTTTTTCCGCGGTTACCGCCGCGGATGCCCCGAAGGAGGGCATTGATTATTTTCCGCTCCAGGTGGAATACCGCGAAAAATACTACGCTGCCGGAAAGTTCCCCGGCGGATTTTTCAAGCGCGAGGCGCGCCCCTCGGAAAAAGAAATTCTTACGGCGCGCTTCACCGACCGCCCAATCCGTCCCCTCTTTCAGCAGGGATTCAAAAACGAGGTGCAGATCAACAATATGCTCCTTTCGGCCGACGGACAGAATGATCCCGACGTTTTGAGCATCGTGGCGGCGAGCGCCGCGCTGGTTATTTCCGACCTGCCTTTTTACGGACCGATCGGGGCGGTGCGCGTCGGCCGCATTGACGGCAAACTGGTCTTTAACCCAACCAACGCCGAGCGGCTGACAAGCGATCTGGACCTGATTTATACGGGACTCTCCGAACTGCCGGTGATGATTGAGGGCGATGCGCGGGAAATTTCCGAACAGGAGTTTCTCCAGGCGATGAAAGCGGCGCATGCGGAAGCGAGAAAATTGATTGAAATCCAGCTTGAATTGCGGCGCAAATTGGGACTGCCGGATAAAAAGATAGCCGATCTTGTGGGCGACCGCTCATTGATTGACGCCGCGCGCGCCGCCGCCGGTACACACCTCGCGGAAGCCCTGTGCGTTGTTGAAAAGGCGGAACGCGCAACCCGCGTCAAAAAAGTCACGGAAGACCTGAAAACAAAACTTCTTTCATCATTCCCCGAAATGACCAATGAGCAGTTCCGGGCAATGCTGGACGAGTTGAACATTGAAACGGTCCGGTCGCTCGTGCTTGAGAAAAAGCGCCGCATTGACGGCCGCGCGTTTGATGAAGTCCGTCCGTTGGTCGGCCAGGTGGGCTTGCTTCCCCGGGCGCACGGTTCGGCGCTGTTCAACCGCGGTGAAACCCAGTCCCTGGCAACCGTCACCCTGGGAAGCCAGCAGGACAGCCAGGAGCTGGATGTGATCACCGGCGGCCTGCCCGAAAAGAAATTCATGGTGCATTACAATTTTCCGCCTTACAGCGTCGGCGAAGTGGGCCGGCTTGGCTTCACCGGACGGCGCGAGATCGGCCACGGCGCCCTGGCGGAACGTTCGCTGGAACAGGTTATGCCGCCCGACTACGGCTATACCGTCCGGCTCGTTTCAGACATCATGGGGTCAAACGGTTCCACCTCCATGGCCACGGTCTGCGCCGGTTCGCTGGCTTTGATGGACGCCGGTATCCCGGTTAAAAAGGCGGTGGCCGGCATATCAATCGGTTTGTTCACCGCCTTGGGCAAAGGCAAATCGGCGCTGGTAACCGATATTCTCGGCACCGAGGATCATTGCGGCGACATGGATTTCAAGGTTGCGGGCACGCGCGACGGCATTACCGGTTTCCAGGTTGACCTGAAAATTCGCGGACTGGAGTGGCGGCTGGTTGAGGAGGCGCTTGAAATGGCCCGCGCCGCCAGGATGAAAATTCTTGATTATATGGCTTCCGTCATTCCCGAGCCCCGCAAGGAATTGTCGCCTTATGCGCCGCGGGTGCATGTGCTTAAAATTAATCCCGAAAAGATCGGCGGCCTGATCGGTCCGGGCGGCAAAAATATCCGCCGGATAACCGATTTGACCGGGGCGCAGATTGACATTGACGACGACGGCACGGTTCATGTTTTCACCACCAATGGCGAGTCGCTGGAGATTGCGCTCAAGGAAATCGGCATGATAAGCGCCGAGCCGGAGGAAGGCGTCATTTATGACGGCACCGTGACGGGTATCAAGGAATTCGGCGCTTTTGTGGAAATTTTCCCCGGCACGGACGGCCTGGTGCATATCAGCGAACTGGCCGATTTCCGGGTGGGTAGAGTTGAGGATATCTGCAAAATGGGCGACCAGATGTGGGTCAAGTGCATCGGCATTGACGACCGCGGCAAGATAAGGCTCAGCCGCCGCGCCGCGATGAAGGAAAAAGGATTGACCGATCCCGCTGCCCAGAAATAAAGGTTTAAAGTTCACCGTTCAAAGTTCAGGGTTGAGAAAAGATACATTAAGAAATCAACTCGGAACCGTGAACCCTGATAACCTTAACAGCCATGCAAGATTGCGTATTTTGCAAAATTGTCCGCGGCGAACTGCCGGCCAATAAAATCTACGAGGACAACGATGCCCTCGTTTTCATGGATATCGGTCCCATCGTAAAAGGCCATCTCCTTGTGGTTTCCAAAATTCATTACGCGCATTTGCTGGAAACGCCGGCCGAAGTCCTGGCGAAACTGATTGTCATTGTCCAGAAAATAGCCAACGCGCAAAAAAAAGCCCTGCATGCCGACGGCGTTAATATTGTACAGTCCAACGGAAGAGCGGCCGGGCAGGTTGTGGATCATATTCATTTTCACGTTATCCCGCGTTTTGCTTCCGACGGCCATCACTGGAACTGGAAACCACAGCAATATGCGGACGGCGGGGAAATGCAGGTCTTTGGCGACAAAATTAAAAATGCTCTGATCTGATTTTTCTTCGATTGTCATTCCCGACCTGATCGGGAATCCAGAATCGGAACAAACTTGGACACACTGGATTCCCGCGTTCGCGGGAATGACAGAAGGGAAGCAGGAATAAAGGAGAGGATTGGATTAAGGGACCATAACCGCATTGGTTAAAACCATGAAAAAAATAAGTTTCAACGAAGCCTTGTTTCAAATCCTTAAAGAAGACCGGCGTTATCACGCGGAAGCCTATTTATTCATGCGCGATGCGCTTGATTTTTCCTCCAAAATGCTGAAAAAGCCGGCCAAGGGGCCGCAAAAACACGTCAGCGCCGCCGAATTACTGGAGGGTATCCGGCAATATGCCCTCCGGGAATATGGTCCCATGACGATGACTGTCCTGGATTTTTGGGGCATTCATAATTGCGCCGATTTTGGCCGGATTGTGTTCAATCTCGTCAATAAAAATATTCTCCGTAAAACGGAAAGCGACTCAATTCATGACTTTGACAACGGATACGATTTTGAAAAGGCATTTCGCGCGCCGTATCATTCTGCCGGTAAATGCAAGGCGTCCAAAGCGAATTAGGATTTCACCGCCCGCTTCGCTAGAGTCGCAGAGGATGCGGAGATAAGAAATGTTTTTAGGTGTGAATATTCAAATAAAAAAAATAGTTTTACCTCTGCGAACTCTGCGCTCGCCTCGGCGGAGCCTCTGGCGAAGCCTGGGCCTCTGCGGTGAAAAAATCTTCGGTCTTTTTGCTTTCGGAATAATTTTGCTTTCACCGTGCCTTTCAGCAAAAGCCGATAGCAACACGGTTAATCAGCAGATCCAACAACTTTCCGAAGGCATTCAGCGCCATCAGCTTGATAACGGCCTGATTTGCTTGATCAAGGAGGATTTTACCGCGCCCCTGGTGTCAATTCAAATCTGGGTTGCCAGCGGATCGGCGCAGGAAGGAGAATATCTCGGGGGAGGACTTTCCCACCTGATTGAACATATGATTTTCAAGGGAACGCCGAAGCGCAAACCGGCTGATATTTCAAAAGAGATTGATGACGCCGGCGGCTCAATCAATGCTTATACCACGCTGGACCGGACTGTATTCTGGGTTGATATGCCGGCCGAACGCTGGCAGACGGGCTTGGACGTGCTGGCTGACGCCGTTATGCGCGCCTCATTCCCGGAAGATGAATGGCGGCGCGAAAAAGACGTCATCCGACGCGAAATGGCCATGGGAAATGATAATCCTGACCGGGTGCTCTCAAAACTTTTATGGCAGACCGCGTATCTTGTCCATCCCTACCGTTTCCCGGTAATCGGAAGAGAGGAAATATTTAATACCCTGGCGCGCGCCGACCTGCTTGCTTTCTTCCGCCGTCATTACACCCCGGACAATATGATAGTTGCAATTGCGGGAAATGTTGATGCGCCCAGCGTCCGCGCGGCGGTTGAAAGCCGGTTCAGATCTGGTGGGGCGAACCCTCAGGGTGAGCCGCTCTTCATCAGATGGCTCGACCAGAGGCCTTGCCCCACCTTTTTGAAATTCCTATGCAATGAAGAATTCCGCTGCCGCGCACGGCCCCTGCCGGCGCAAACCGTTGAGCCTCCCCAGTTGAGTCCGCGGATAGAAAGAAAAACAGGCGCTTATAACATATCGCGGCTGGAGATGGCCTGGCATACGGTTGGTTTAAGCCATCCGGATGCTCCAGCGCTTGATATTCTTTCCATAATTGCCGGCGGCGGTAAAAGCTCGCGGTTGGGGCAGAAAATAAAAGAAAACCGGAAGCTGGCTTTCAGTATTGACGCATGGTCATATACGCCAAAGGATGCCGGGCTGTTCGGCATAAGCGCCGCCTTTGATCCCGCAAAAGAAGATGAATTGATCAAAGCCATTGAGACGGAAATAGCGGATTGGCGGAGAGGTTCAATGGATGGAAATTCAAAAATTGTAGCCGGGGGCGCCGACCCCGGACCCGCCTGCGCTGAAGCCGCTTCGGCGGGCAGGCCGGCCTCAACGAGGCCGGCTACAGTTGTCAGCGGGCGCGCGCAAGCGCGGCCCCTACATTCCTTCCCCCTCGCCGAAGTTGATAAAGCCCGAAATAAAATCACCGCTGACACCCTGCTGGCTTTCCAGACCATGCACGGCAAGGCCGATACATTCGCCTCGGGCGAGTTCTATGCCGGAACGCCGGCTTATTTCAATACTTATCTCAAACGCCTTGCGGAAGTTACTCCGGAATCACTGCGGACCGTGGCTGACAGGTATCTGAACGATAATAACCGGACACTTGTCATCCTTTCGCCTGGCGTGACGAACGAGTCTAACTCGATGCATGGGAATTTTCCGCCGCAGGCGGATTCGCCGGCGGCGGAAAAATTTGTAGCCGGGGTCGCCGACCCCGGACCCGCCTGCGCTGAAGCCGCTTCGGCGGGCAGGCCGGCCTCAACGAGGCCGGCTACAGAGATAAATATTGTCAAAAAAAATCTCCCCAATGGTTTGACGCTTCTTTGCCGGGAAGACCGCCGCCTGCCGTTTGTTGATTTTTGCATTGTCGCACAGGGCGGCCTTCTTATGGAAAACGAGAAGAACAGCGGCAGTACCTGCCTGATGGCGGAACTGCTGACGCGGGGAACGGAAACTTTTTCTCAGGAAGAAATAGCGGAAACTATTGAATCCTCCGGGGGATCATTTTCTTCATTTTCCGGCATGAACAGTTACGGCCTGCAGGCCCGTTGCTTTTCAAAGGATGCCGAATTATTCATGGACATTCTTGCGGATTGCCGGCTCGGGCCGGTTTTTTCGGAAGAGGAAATCGCCAAGTCCAAGGTGATTCAAATTGCCAGGATTGAACAACAACGCGAATCGCCTTTTTTCCTCGGTCAGGAAGCCATGCGCAAGGCGCTTTTTGCCGGGCACCCTTACAGCCTGAACGTGGAGGGGACGCGCGAAAGCGTCATGGCCATTACGCGCGAGGAACTGTGCCGACTTCATTCTGAAACAACGGGGGGCAGCAACTCCGTCCTGGCCGTCTTCGGCGATATATCCGCGGTCAAAGCCGTGGAAATAGCGGAAAAATTTATGGGCAAAATGGCCGCCGGACGAAGGCAGGACTTTCTAGGCGTGTCATTCCCGACATGTCCGCCGCGGACTGATCGGGAATCCAGGAAAAGACCGGATATACTGGATTCCCGTTTTCACGGGAATGACAGAGAAAGAAAGCGCCAAATTGAATTGACTGCCCCCCGCGAGCAGACCATTGTTCTTGCCGGATTTCCCGGCTTTGCCGTCACCGATGAGCGGATTGATGCGCTTGATATTGTGTTGAACGCGCTTAACGGGCTTTCATCCGACCTGATGATCAACGTGCGCGATAAGAAAGGTTTGGCCTATTACACCGGGGCGTATCACCGATCGGGCATTGTGGGCGGCCAGTTTGTTGTCTATTCCGGCACACGTGCCGAAGAAGCGGTTCATGTGCAAGAGATGATTATAAAGGAAGTCAGCCGTATCGCCGGCAAGGGGCTGCGCGCCGATGAATTTGAACGCGCCAAGCGGCAAATCATGGTTGAGCACCGGCAAAACCTCCAGGTCAATGCCGGGATTGCCATGGAATGCGCGCTTGATGAACTTTATGGCCGGGGCTATTCTCGCTCGCTTGAAACGGAAAAACGCCTCGGAAAATTATCACCGGATGATGTACGCAAGGCGGCGGCGGAAATTTTGTGTCAGGGAAAGATGATTACGGTGATTGTAAAGCCGGAGAAATAAAGCAGGTTCACGGTTCACAGTTCACGGTTGGAAAACATGAAGATAAAACAGTTTGAGGACATAGAGGCTTGGCAACTGGCACGAAAGCTCACGCAAAACGTCTACCGCATGACCAGGAAGGCCCGCTTCGCGCGTGACTATGAACTCAAGGGACAAATACAGAGCGCCGCGGGTTCGTCCATGCACAATATTGCCGAAGGTTTTGATTCGGAAACAAATAACGAATTTATCCGGTTCTTGCGCTATGCCAAGCGGTCTTGCACGGAAGTTCAGAGCGAACTCTATGTTGCATTGGATGAAGAGTATATATCCCCCGACGAATTCAAAGACGTTTATGAACAGGCCAGACAAACGCGTGCGGCTGTTCATGGTTTTATTAAATATCTTAAACAATACGAAGAGCGCAAAGCATCCAACTCTTAATCCTAAACCGTGAACCGTGAACCCAAAAACCCATGAAAGGAAAAATACCATGAGTGAAAATAGTTCAAGTACGGAGATGAATAAATATTTATTTGTCAACCTGGTGACCATGCTCAGCATGTCGGCCATGCAGCAACTGGGCAAACTGGTCCCTGGCCGGGCAGGCAATCCCGCCGAGGGCAAGGCCGAGATTAACCTGGACGCGGCCCAGGCCACGATTGACACGCTTGACATGCTTTCCGCCAAGACTAATGGGAACCTGGACAAGGACGAAGCGCGGCTTATGAAAGACACCCTTTCCATGCTGAAAATGAATTTTGTGGAGACGAGGAACGAGGAAGAGATCAGAGGTCAGAGATCAGAGGTCAGGGGGCAGAGGCCCGGAGCCACAGAGACCCAGAAGACAGAGCCGCAGAGATCAGAGGCCAGCGATCAGAAGTCAGCGAAGGCGGAAGATCAGCAAAAGAGTGCTGACAAACAGGAAGATTCAAAAGCGCGGGAAACGGCAGACGACAGAACCGAAACGAAAGACACGAAATTCCACAAGAGTTATGGGGAATAGTTTTCTGGATTCCCGCGGGAATGGCAGGCCAGACTGGTTATAGACTGAAAATATTACGACTTCTGATTTTTGGCTTATTGACCCTTGACCTCTGACTTCTGATCTCTGACCTCTATCTTACTGCGCCGTTCCGTTGACGTCAGCATCATAGCCGCCTTCTTCAATGAATGTTGCTTTCATGTTGCGTCCGGAGAGCGTGGTGCCCGCGGTCAGGGTGCCCTGCAAAACGCCGACAATCTGCACGTTGTATCCCTGCGAATAACCGGTGGCGGAAAACTGGGCTACAATCGGACCGGTGGTGGGAACCGGATTTGGATTTGATGGATCAAGGTCAATCGGGATGCCGCCGGTGGTGCGCACCGAGCCGATTGTTCCCTCGTATGTGCTGCTGCAACTGTCAGTAATTTTAATTTTGTTGCCCTGCTGCGAGAGGATAAACGAATAAATCGGATTGCCGTGGTTGCCCTGGTTGGAATTAATAACAGATGTGCTGGAAAGGTATTGATACGCGGCGAGAATCTGCGTGCCGCTCGCAAGCGGGGAGGATGGAAACGAAAGCGTCCAGACGCCGGTATCTAAATTTAACGTGCCGGAGGCGCCGCTGGCGGGCGTAACCGTGAGGGCAACCGTTCCAGCCGATACGGTTCCAGGATCGGTAAAACGATAACCGCCGGCCACGATTGTCAAGGTGCCGCGGAGGGGCGGAGGGTGAGCCAAGCGTGCGGAAAATGCGGTTGTTGTGCCGTCGCCGGTGCCCAGCAATTCGCCAGAAACGGTATTGGTGGTGGTCGTGGTATTGGTGGTTGATCCGGAACCGGAACCGAACTGGCGCACCAGGACGCCGCCGTCGGAATTCTTGTAATTTCCGCTGAAATCAACGAAATTTTCACGGTCATTCCATGTCTGGGCTCCGCCGCCGGTGCTCCACTCACAACCGGAGAGGAAGAGAATGAAGAATGCAGAATGAAGAATGAAGAAACATTTCAGTGTTAAGAATTTCATGTTTATATCTCGCCTTTCTAATTGGAACTTTTTGCCTTGTTGATAATAGATACAAAAATCGCGGTTAGTTGATTATTCTCATCCATTAAAGATGATAAAGATTTGCACGAAACCGTATTTGATTCCATAAGCAATTCCAGCCAATATGCGGTTTCATCAAGTTCCTTCAAGCAGTCTCCCATTTTGGATATGAATTCCAATTTTGACCTGGCACGGTTTGCTTCCCGATAATTGGCGCCGACCGACGTGCCTGAACGCAGAACCTGCTTTCCAAGAACTTGAGCCAGTGTTGTCTTTGGTAATGAAACATAAAGCTTGATAATTCGCAATGCAAAAGCTTTCGTCCTTATTTTCAGATCTGGCTTTTCATTCTGCATTCTTCATTCTACATTCTGCATTTCTTAACGTCCTTTCAGCGCCGGCGTTGCCGACGAAAATCCAAACTGAACCTCATACGCCTGGCCCGACCAGCAGTAAATATACCATGTGCCCGTCGGCGGGTAATAGACGCAAACATCGGTCCGGCCGTCGCCGTCGTAATCTCCGGGCGCCGGGATGCAACCATAGCCTCCAAATTGTCCGCTGAGGAATTGTCCCCTCCAGGTCAGGATATACCAGTTGCCGGTGGTGGGTTCAAACAATGCGGCATCATTGCGTCCGTCGCCATCGTAATCGCCCCCGACCGGAATCATGGTCGGTCCGCCGAAGTTACCGGAGAAATACTTTCCTTCATGACGATAATGATCAAAGGTGAAAATGTTCCAGTTACCAGTGTTCGGCTCATAAGTTGCCAAATCACCCGCCCCGTCGTTGTTATAATCCCCCGGTACGGGTACACAAGTGGGTCCGCCGAACTTGAGGCTGTAAAACTGTCCCGACCAGACGCTGTAAATATACCACATGCCATCCGCCGGGTAATAGACGGCAAGGTCTGTTTTGTTGTCGCCGTCGTAATCGGCCGGCACGGGCATCATTTCCGAATCGCCGAAGTTCAGCCGGAAAGACTGGCCGGTCCAGGCATTGTAAAGATGCCAGGCGCCGGTGGCCGGCTCAAAAACCGCAAAGTCTTCATTACCATCGCCGTCATAATCGCCGAGCATGGGCTGGGTAGCCGAACTGCCGAAAGGCAAGTTGCCGAACTGGCCGGCGGCGGTCATCACATACCAGTTGCCGTTGGCGATATCATAGACGCTTAAATCACTGCGTCCATCGCCGTCATAATCGCCCGGACTGCGGAAGGCGTCAAAGCACATTGGCTGATAGCGCGGATAGCTGGTCGGATCCAAGGGATCAGTATGATAACGCTTCATTTCAGCGCCGTCGGAGTATCCGTCGCCATCAGTATCCCATAGCATTGGATTAAGCTGTTGGCCGGATTTGGCCGAGTATCCAAAGGACGGCGCAGTGTAATTAAGCTCAAACGCGTCGGATAAGCCGTCGCCGTCGGTGTCCCATGCCGCCGGATTCATGTCAACGCCGTCGCGCATATATTCTTCCAGGTTGGTTTCGCCGTCGCCGTCGTAATCCATGTCGCCGGTCTGGTTAAGGTCGCCGAAGTAATACATCTCCCAGGCGTCCGGCAATAAATCGTTGTCGGTATCCTGGTCGCGGATGACAAGCTTGGTTCCATCCACAAACATCGTGTCAAGGAGCCCGACTGGCCGCGGCTGATAGTCATTATTCGGATCCCTGATGAAACCCCACGACTCCCATGGGCTGTTTCTCTTGCCGTCGCGCGTTCCGCCGGCGGGGGTAACATCAAGGTAAGCGCGCACATAATAAGTCCCCGCCTCAAGACCGCGCAGGGTGAACGAGCCTTTAAAGCTGTTGGAGCGAACAGCGCCGGTGACGAGCACGCGCGCATCCGGCTTGCCGCTGAACCCGCGGTTGTCAAAGGCCTCCACGATAATGTTCGCGCAATCGGCCTTGCCGAAATAATAAATATCACCCGCGATGGAATGCGAATTGGTCGCGCTCAGGTTAATGTTGAACGTTTGCGGTTCAGCCCACGCGCTTTCGCCGGCCGGGCTCCAGCTTGCCACGCGCCAATAATAGACGCCGTCGCCAAGTTCACCGGCATATAACGGCAGATTGGCCTGGGACACGCCGTTCTGGTCGCAGTAGGGCGTCGGATAATAATTATCAAGGACAAAAGCCAGTCCGCCGTCGGAGGCCTTTCTGGCGACCTGCAGATGATACATGGTGGAATTTACATCCATGGTCCATTTAAACTGGTTGACGGCATAATTAAATTGCTCGCCGCGCGGATAAACAAGCGAAGGCGTGCTCAGTGATGAAGGCCATGCCATATGGAATGTTCCCTGCTGTGAATTCATCCACCATTGATAATTGCCGTTGGGCAGACCATATAGACCCGCAATCTGATAATCCCATTCATGGAGATAATTGCGCGACCAGCGCACGGAGCGGGTCAGCACGGTAGGAGCGCCGTTTTCGCTGATTTTATTGATAACCACCGGGTAGTCGGTCGTGCTGGTAGTTGACGCCGTCCATGCAAAACGACCGTAGCCCGGGGCGTTGTCCTTAATCTGGACTCTTACGCCGGATAAAGATGTATATCCGAGAGTGAGCGGTTGGCCTTCCATGATGCCCATCGGCTCGCCGGCGTCAAAGGTGTTGTTGCCGTTGTCAAGGAGCGCCAGGAGATAAAAATCTCCTTCCCTGAAACCGGTCAGGGAAAATGCCGCGGAGTTGCGATTGGCATAGGTGTAATCAACGCTGACATTCGCGCCGGCCACGGGCACTTCCGTTGAGGCCCAGCGGATAATAATTCTTCCGGTGGTGTAATTGAGCCCGGCGGAATAATCCGATCCGACGCCGGAATAAGTATAAGCGGTAGGACTGGTGAAAGTAAACGTTACGGTGGCGGAGTTGGTGCCGGCCGGAGCGGATATCCTGACCACCGTGGTCTGGTCAATCGGATAAAGCGGCAGACGCCCGCTGAAGTAAAGCGTGCCGTCGGCTGTACCGATTGTTTCCGCGACCTGCTGGCCGGCGCCGACCTGGGTAATCAGCGGCTCGCCATCCATGGTGTTGGTGGCGTAGACATAGAACCGGAACGTTCCCGATTTGTCGCCAAAATAATCGGCCGAGCCGAATACGGCCGGCTGCGGATAGCTGTTGGGATTACTCGGATCTGTTCCCGCCAGATACTCGGCCAAGTTGCTCCAGCCATCGTTGTCAAGGTCAAGATTTGCGTCGTAATGATAGGGGTCAAGCCCATACAGCATTTCCCAGGTGTCAGGCATGCCGTCGCCGTCCATATACATCTCGCCCCATGTTCGGGTGTAGGGGCCGGAACGGCTGTCGTAGTCGCCGATGCCGTCGCCGTTGGTATCTCCCATGCGCGGATTGGTTCCGGCCAGGTATTCGGCGCGGTTATTGAGCCCGTCATTATCGGGGTCGCCCCATGCGCCGTTGTTCCCGGTGGCATCATATATATCAAGTCCGTACAATTGTTCCCACCAGTCGGGCAGACCGTCACCATCGGAATCGGATGAATCCGGATTGTTCGGGTCCAGCGTGGGCAGCCAGGTGTTAGTGCCCTTCAGCCCTTGCGCGTTACCCAACAGCCACATACCGCATTGTATTTCAGTGTTATTGCCGTCCGTGAAATTAAGAGGATTTGCGCTGTTCCGAAAATCGGCGGGCAATTGGATGTCCAGATAGTTAGTGGTGCAAATGCCATAACTATCAGGTGGATCGTTTGTGGCGATAGGCGTGCCATCTATCACGCGCGTGTCCAGGGGCGGCAGGCGCGGAATTCTTTTCACGCGATCAGAGGCTATCACGAGATAATTGGTATATACGGACGAATAATTTACGGACGGGGACAAGGCCGGCCGATTGGCGGGGAATCCTTTCGGCAAAATTCCTTCAATCTTTGGATCCGGAAGATCGGTGAACCGGTAATAGGCGAACAGGTTGTTTGCGCCCTCCACAAAAGGATTATTGCCGCCTATTACAGTCCCGACTTCCGCCGGAGTCAGCCGGCGGTCTTTCCTTGCCTTAATCTCGCCCGCGCTAACCACGCGATCCCACACGCGCACCTCGTCAATACAGCCGGCAAAGAAATTAGTAGTAAACCATGTTCCTGGGAAATTATCAGATCGGCCTATACTTGGAACTGGATCGTGCGCTCCAACATTTATACTACAACAAGGCCACCAGTAGGCGAAAGCCTGCTCAAAGCCATTCGCGGGCACATCGGTGGTGGGATGCGTGGTACTGACTTCCCCGTTGACATACATCATCAAATTTGACCCGTCAAACACGCCCGCCAGGTGCACCCACTTGTCAACCTCCATTTGACCGGGCACATACGCCGCCGTCGCCAGATTCGTGGTAATAAATCCGCTCAGGCCATTGAATAACACATACGGCACGCCGGCGGAGTTGATGCCGAGCTGGAAGTTTGCCAGGACGGTTTGCATAGTATTAGTGCCGTTCGGAAGTCCAACTATATAGCTGGCCGTTTTTTCAACAACTACCTGGTTCGCCCCTGAACGCAGTCGCGACGGCTTTACCCATGCTTCAACGGAAAACTTTTTAAAATCGCCGAAGAAATGCCATTTGTAAGAACTTGCCCAGGAATTAGTGCCGTCCAGCCACAGCACGCGGTTGCGGAGCGGGCTCTCATCATTTAAGGGGTCAGTGCTGGCCGTTATTCCGTTCGTCCGATACCCGGTAAGTTCGTCGTAGTCGCTGATCAGGTCGTTATCCGTGTCAAAACCTTCAGACTTGGCTGCCCACCTGAACGGAGGCGGACCGTTATCGCCATCCATTCCAAAACCTCCACTAAAACCAAGGTTCTCCCATCCACCTGCCCTGAACGTGTTGTCCCTGGTATAATTCTGAAAGACAAATTGATAGGGAGCCCATGCAAATCGATCTGTCCTCCAGATCGGCGATGGCGCAGTGTGAACTTCTAATTCCTTTGAATTTACCAGGCCATCGCCGTCCGGGTCCATGCCTTCCAGCCCGAAATTATGCGGGCCGACAATATCTATCACCGCCTCTTCCTGATCCGCCGCCCCACCCACTGTTGAGGCATCAATCGCCCGAAGGGTTTTCCAATAATTAACCAGGGCCATGGCGTTTGCAAAAGGATGTCCCTGCGTCCCCACCTGGTTGCCGGCTTGAGTCGGATCCGCGTCAGTCGAACCAACCAACATATTCCCGCCTTGTCTATCTATATCCCAAATGCCGTAATTCAGGTCTGTCAGTCCGCGGATTGGATTAAGGCAGTAAAACACCTCCCAGAAATCATCCATCCCATCTCGATCCGAATCGGTCTCGTTGGCAAAGGTCGTATGGTATTTGCCACAACCCAAGCTGCTGGCTGCCGGGAATCCGTTCGTGGATCGTAGCCAGTCCAGGTTGTTGGTTATCCCATTATAATACAGAAACGAGGGGTCTGTCAGGAAATCCGGTGGAATAAACCAACGCGTGTCAACCTCATCTGAACCAGAGAAAGGCACAGGCACTTTTGTGCTTGCAACAAGTCTCTCGGTACTGTCCCAACTCATTAAACGCCGGGCTAAAAAGTAGAGGCCCCAATCCGGATCGCAGAGCATCCATTCATCCACCGTGCCGGTCCAGTACTCCTGCCAGTTTCTGAGACCGTCGTGATCGAAATCCAGGTTTGCATCACTTACCAGCGGGTCGGTGCCGGCATACATTTCCCACCCATCCGGGAGCCCATCTTCATCCGTATCCACCTGCGTTGGATTACTGAGAGAAAGAAGTTCGCCGATGTTGTTGGTACCCTCAACAACATAGCCGTCCAGCAGTCCATCCCAGTCGGTATCTTTCGGATGCGGATCGTTGGGCGAGGGGGCAACGATGATGCCCGGATCGGTGGGCCAGGGCTTGTTGGGCCAGGTGGCGATGCAAGTGCCGAGTGAGTGGGTGGCATTTGCCCATTCGCTGAAATTGTTGAGTGCGTCGCTATCCGAATCCAAGCTGGCATCGTCAGAGCTATTGGGATTCAAGCCGACATAAAGCTCCCATCCGTCGGGTATCAGATCGGTGTCGGTATCCTGGTTGTTCGGGAGGGTATAGCTGTTGCGGTTCAAAGCCAACGCCTCGTCATTTATGAATTTTCTCTGCCCGCCCGCATCCCATGTCAGCCGCCCGATATAATCTCCGCCAAGATATTCCTGGTAGGTGGTGTAAGGAATTGTGTTGGTGGCAGCAGTAACTGTCCAGGCGATACGCGGATCAAAACTGCAGACACCGGGACCAGGTATTGCCGGCGCCATGCGGTAGACTCCGTCATGCTTGATAGTTGGATTGACCAGGGCATAATCGCCGGCCGAATAAGTCCCGCTGTTATCCACGTCCACCCAGACCGGATAACCGTTTTTATAACCGCTCAACCCAGCGTTTGTGCCATAATAATTAGTGTAGGCGTAGCGTGCGCCAGGCGCGTGATTGATCAGGCCGGAACTTGCTTTCAGGATGGTGTCTTGATAAAGATCAAAAACATTGGTGCCGTTATTGGTGTAAGTATCATTCCAGGCGGCGCTGGGATTGTTGGAAGCGCCGGTATAACAGACGTTGGTGCCGAGCACGGTCCCGCCCATGCCGTTGGACAGCATGCCCTGGTTCACCCAGGCCATATAATCGCTGTCCGGATTGCTCCAGTTGTTCACGTAATCCAGCGCGTTGCTGTTTGCGCTGGGGGTAAAAACAGATATCTCCCAATAGTCATCCATGCCGTCGCCGTCCGTGTCGCAGTGGGTTGGATCGGTCCATGTGTCAGTGTATTCCTCTCCATCGGCAAAACCATCGCCGTCGGTGTCGCTGGTTGGCTCAATATAAAACACGCCACCCGCGCTTGTTCGTTTCCATGTTACCCAGCTCAAATTAGCGCTATTGGTTATCCCGTTGTCATAAGCGTCCTTCGAGCGCCAATACCAGAAATAATATTTCCAACCATCGGATATTCCTTCGTCGTGATTTTCGGTGCTGGACGTGTCAAACCATACCGGAGAAGTCAGGGGGTCGTCGTTGGGAACCCATGTGCCGTTGGGACCGTTTGTCAGATAGTATCCGTCCAGACCGCGGCATTCGAGCAGATTGTTGAAAGGCACGCCTTTTGAATAACCGAGTTCGGAGCCTCCGTCCGGTAATTCACCTCCCGGCATTTTAAGGTGCCTTAAAAGCTGGATGTGCTGGAGTGGGTAGCTTGGATCGCCGTTGCCCGAGAAGGTTACATAAACGATATTACTGGAGTCAATCGAAATCAATATTGGGGTGTTTGTAGAGGCGGATGGTATCCAGTCATTATCCACGTTGCCGCTCGCGCCGTTGGTTCCGATCGGGCTATAAGGATCCAACCCATACTTGATCTCCCAACCGTCCGGCAAGCCGTCCCCGTCGGAGTCATTTGTGCTGCTTAGCGAAATATACACATATGTGCCGGTAACAGTCGGATTCAGAGCGCCGGTGATATTGGTTGTGATGTTGGCCGGCTTGATGTAGCTGGTCACATTACTGAAAGCAATTGTATAAATTCCCGTGGGAATGAGGGAAAGAACCTGGGAGTCTGTGTAGGTTGTTCTATAAGCGATGCTGTTTGTGAATTCCGATGGAGAAGTAATTGACCATGTGGCGCTGGTGCCGGCGAGCATGCCGTTAATGACGACGGAAAGAGAGTTTGAGTATGGAATATAGTTTTTTGTCAGGGTCAGGTTGGTCGTGGATGAAAACGAATCCCTGGTCGGTTGGTAATAACCCCTGGCGATCAGATAATCCACGTAATGCGAAATATGAGTGCTCACATCATGAGAGTCAGTGCGTAAACGCCATGTGCCGTCGCTATCCACCTGCCACCGGGCACCGGCGCTCGCCGCGGCATCAGGCTGTAAATCCACCATCAGCGTGAAGTTTTCATTGGCCGTATAAGTCCCCGTGAACGTCAAATTTGTACTGGAAACCGTATTGGTCTGCGTCGTGTTGGCCGGCGCAGAATAGCCTGCCAGTGTTCCCCATGTGATCGTGTACGCACCCACCGGGACATTGGTCATCACTGCGTTGTTTGTGCCGCTCAGCACACTCTTCGTGTAATTGGTGTAATCCGAAGGGGGCGTGAACGTCCACCAGCCATTCGTCGGGGAAACATTGGTGACCGTAATCGTTCCGCAAACACGCGCATACGTCCCGGTAATGAAATTGGTCAGTGGACTGCCCCATGTGATATTGGTAAAAGTGGTCGGACCGGAAGGCGTGGTCCAGCCGGACACGGTCGGAAACGCCACCGTATACTGGCCGGTTGGAACCGGCGTGAGCTCGCAATAGTTGGTATAATAACCTTTATAAGCAGTTGAGTTGCCCAACTCGCCGGGAGACGACGAAAAATACCAGACGACGTTTGAGGTCATGCCGTTGGTCCCCGCAACCGTCACCGACAATTTGTTGGAGAAGGGGATGTAATAATATGTTAGATTTGTGTCGCAAGTCCAGGCGAATTCCGGCTGGATGGGAACATAATAATTAGTCTGGGTGGTCAGAGAAATGATGTAGGTGTTGCCTGGGACGATGCCTGAAACATATACGCCAGATCCAGATACATTTGTTGTGGCGATTATACCATTAATACCCCAACGTGCGCCGCCAGGAAATATAGATTTAATTTCTGCTCTGGCCACATCATAATCGATGCCCGGATAATTGGTCACAATATCTAGATTATTTGTCAGCCAATAGTTGGCCGTAAAGGCGGCGCTTGGGATGAATGCCAGGAGCAGAAAGGCCCCCAGAAGCCCGCGAGATTTATTAGTCTTGACCAATTTACAGTTCATGTCTTAAATCGGATAAATCGGGGTCAAACCCCTGGCCGACGCTCGGGCAAGCTAACTTTAATACTTAATTATTTAACCGCCGTTCTTCCGCAACCACGGGCTTTTTAAAATTCCTATACCCTGACCCCAATCCACTTCCATTTATCCGTAAATAATACTCTCAAACAATATTTTGTGCAACTTTTTTTTGGTTTATTTAATACCGGGGTCAAACCCGTTAGGTTTGACCCTGAATAGGGGACATTCGGGAATTGCCTTCAAAAAATATTTCCCGTACCAGCGGCTGATTATGCGCGAATCCAAAATAACGATGATACCCTCGTCGCTCGCGGTCCGGATCAGCCGGCCGACGCCCTGCCGGAATTTCAAAATCGCCTGCGGCAACGAATATTCGCGGAACGCATCCTTGCCCTCCGCCGTAAGCAAATCAATCCGCGCCTTGACCAATGGCTCATCCGGCACGGCAAATGGCAGGCGGACAATTATCACATTGGAAAGCGCCTCGCCCTGCACGTCAACTCCCATCCAGAAACTATCAAGGCCGAAAAGAACGGCATTGCCGATTCTGGAATTATTTTCCTGATTATGAGCCGCCTTGAATTTTTTCAGCATCGCGTGCCGCGGCAGGCCCTCGCCCTGGACGAGCGCGGTCAATCCCTCTTCAGCAAAAAAGCCTTCCAGGCTTCCCGTCACCTTTCGCATGAGTTCAGCATTGGTGAAAAGCACGAAAGCCCTGCCGCGGCTTTGCCTTACGAAATGCGCCACGGCGTTGGAAACCGCATCGGGGAATTTTGCGTCGTTCGGGTCGGGCATATTTTCCGCGATAAACACCTTCATCTGGCGGCCGTAATTAAAAGGCGAATCAACAACCAGCTCGCGGCAGTTTTCGGCGCCGATCCTGCCGCGGAAATAGGCGAGCGTGCCGTTGACTGAAAGAGTGGCCGAGGTCATGACAATGGGGGAGTAAGCGTTAAACAGCATGTCTTTTAAAAGGGGGGCGACGTCAATCGGCGCGGAAACAAGCGCGAGCTTGCCACGCCATGCCGTTGGCTTGGCCGGCGCGCCGGCTTCGTTTTCTATCCAGTAAACGAAATTTGGATCTGGTTCTTTCCGGAAAAATTCAATTGCCTGACGGATTTCATCGCCGCGGGTAATAATCGCCTTGAGTTCTGTTTTAACCTCTTCATCCTCAATTGTTTCGTGCAATTTTTTTATATGTCCGACCAAGACGGCAATTTGTTCCGCGAGCATGGATTTCAATTCAAGCCGGCCTTTAATTGTGAGTTTATCGCGTTTGCCCTTGCTTTTTGGCGGGAGCGCCTTGTCGTCGAAAACTCTGTCAGCTGCATAAAGCCCGGAGAGTTCGACAAAAAAATGGTCAACTGCATCCCATGTTCTTGCGGTTTCATCGGCAATTTGAAATTCCTTTAGCGCCATCAGCAATCCCTTGCCGCCGGCAGGAGTGTAGAGACGCCGGAGCCAGTGCTGGATGCCGCCCTGCGAGAGTCTGAGTCCCAGATGTTCGCCGGCGACATCCTCAATATTGTGGGCTTCGTCAATGACCAGCGCGCCGCAGTCGGGCAGGATGCCGTTTCCGGTCTGGCGCATGGCGAGGTCGGAAAAGAGCAGGTGATGGTTTAAGACGAGAAGGTTGGCATTGAAGGCCTCCGACCGGGCTTTCATTAAAAAACAACGCGCGTAATAACGGCATTTTTTCCCGAGGCAGTTATCGTGTTCCGAGCAGACCTGCCGCCAGACAACCATTGTGGGCTGGGTGTCATCCTCGGAGAAATCGGAAAGCGAGCCGTCATCGGTTTTTTCAGCCCAGCGTTTGATATGGGCGAGTTCTTTTTCGGCGCCCTTGTTAAACAAATCGCCGCTCATCAGGTTTGCGCTCTCCAGCCGGCGCAGGCAGATATAATTGCCCCGGCCCTTGCATAAGGCGGCTTTGAAATCCACGCCCATGTTTTCCAGCAGGAAGGGAATATCCTTGAACATCAACTGTTCCTGCAGATTGATGGTGTGGGTGGAAACCGCCACGCGCGCCGCGCGGTCATTTTGAACGGCGGAAAGAATGAGCGGGACAAGATAGGCGAATGTTTTGCCGACGCCCGTTCCGGCTTCAACCGCCAGATGCTCCGAATCGGCCAGCGCCTCTGCCACGGCCGAGGCCATTTTTTGCTGTTGGGGACGGATCTCAAATGGGAACGGAGTGGAAGCGCAGGCTTTTGCGAATGCGCCGCCGTTCTCAAAAAATCCGTCCCCGCGTTCATTGAGCGAATCAGAAGCTTTTTTTTCAGACATGGTTTTCAATGCGAAAAATATTATTGCATAGAGAAGGGAAGCATGATATCAATAAGTCATAAGTCACTTTTTACTTGTGCTTCGCATGCGAGCGTAGCTCAGTGGTAGAGCTCCACCTTGCCAAGGTGGGTGTCGAGGGTTCAAATCCCTTCGCTCGCTCCAATCCCTTTGCTTGTCTCAACACAGCAAATGGGTGTCGAGGGTTCCCACGTCGGCCCCGCGCCAAGCCGAGGGGCCAAGTGGTCGCTTATCCCGATGCGCTTACGCACTCGGGATGACGCGAAAATCCCTTCGCTCGCTCCAGCCTTCGCCCTTTGGGCTACGGCTGGGCAAGCCAGTCTACACAAGGGCGAAGGCTGTCCCGCCGGAGCTTAACGCGGAGGCGGACATTCATATCGTGAAAATCGTCTGTATTCTACAAAGCATTAACTATCCGGAACGCCATTACAACGGTATTACGAGCAACCTTAATCAACGTCTGAATGAACATAATAACGGTGATTGTTCTCATACTTCAAAATACGCGCCTTGGCAAGTATTGGTATCAATTTCGTTTGCCGAAGATGCCAGAGCATTAGCCTTTGAACGATATCTTAAGTCTGGTTCGGGTCGAGCATTTGCACAAAAACATTTCTAAATATTTATCCTTCCGTTAACCCTTGAAAAAAGTTTCGAGGGTTCTCAGCCACAGGCTGATCCGCCGAAGCTTTACGCGAAGGCGGAAAACTTGTCCCGCGCTGCGCGGGATCCCTTCGCTCGCTCCCTACTTTTTCCGGTGGCGCCGGAAAAAGCGGATAAGCGCATTGGTTGAGGAATCATGTTTCAATTTACCTTTGCCGCCTGCGCGCAATTCCGGCAATATTTTCCCGGCCAGTTCCTTTCCGAGCTGGACGCCCCACTGGTCAAATGAATAAATATCCCAGATGACTCCCTGCGTGAATATTTTATGCTCGTAAAGCGCAATTAATTTTCCAAGCGTCGCCGGTTCAAGTTTTTCGGCCAATATGGTGTTGGTCGGCCGGTTGCCTTCAAAGGTCTTGTGCGGGACGAGCTCGGCTGGAACTCCTTCCGCGGCAACCTGTTCAGCTGTTTTACCGAAAGCGAGCGCTTCGGTCTGGGCAAAGAAATTGGCCATGAGCATGGCGTGATGTTCACCACGCGAAGCGCGTGGCAAGCCCATTTCTTGTGCGGGTTTGCAGAAGCCGATAAAATCGGCCGGAATCAGTTTTGTGCCCTGATGGAGAAGCTGGTAGAAGGCATGCTGACCGTTCGTGCCCGGCGCGCCCCAGATTATCGGGCCAGTCTGCCAGCCGACTTTTTTTCCACCTTGGTCAACGCTCTTGCCGTTGCTTTCCATATCCGCCTGCTGAAGATAGGCCGGAAATTTTTCTAAATATTGGGAGTAGGGCAGGATGGCATGAGTTTGTGCGCCGAAAAAATTATTGTGCCAGACGCCCAGGAGGGCGAGAATGACCGGCAAATTTTTTTCCATGGGTGTATTTAAAAAATGCTGGTCCATGGCATGGAAACCGGCTAACATCCGGTCAAAATTTTCCGGCCCGATTGCCAGCATCAGGGAAAGCCCCACTGCCGAGCACAGCGAATATCTTCCCCCCACCCAGTCCCAGAATTCAAACATATTTGCCGGGTCAATGCCGAATTCTTTCACTTTTACCGTGTTGGTTGAAACGGCGACGAAATGTTTTTCTATTGCCTTTTCGGATTTCAATTGGGACAGGCACCATTCGCGCGCCGAGCGCGCGTTAACAAGCGTTTCCTGCGTGGTGAATGTTTTGGATGTGACCACGAAAAGCGTTTCATCCGCCTTGAGACCGCGCGTGGCCTCAATAATATGGGCAGAGTCAATATTGGAGACAAACCGCACGGTCAAATCCATTTTTGCATGGGGTTTTAAGGCCGCATAAGCCATGGCCGGGCCGAGATCCGAGCCGCCAATGCCGATGTTTATGATGTTGCGGATCGGCCGGCCGGTATAGCCGCGCCAGGAACCGTTTCGCACGGCATCGGCAAAAACGCGCATTTTTCTGAGCACGCGGTTCACTTCCGGTATGACATCAATGCCATTGACACAGATTGGTTTGTTGGAAAGATTGCGCAGGGCGACATGGAGCACGGGGCGGTTTTCGGTGCGGTTAATAATCTCCCCGGAAAACATTGCCGCGCGCGCTTGCGCCAAAGCGCGCTTGCGCACAAGGGCAAAAAGCGCGCGCATGATTTCTTCGTTGATCCGGTTCTTTGAATAGTCCAGGACAATACCTTCGCCTGCGACCGTGAATTTTTGCGCCCGGTGTTTATCCTGCGCGAATAAATCGCGCAAATGCGCCGATTTTATTGATTGATAATGCTGGGCAAGACGCTTCCATTCCGGAAGCCGGTTTAAATTGAATCCGCGCTTTTTCATTAATTTCCTTTTTTCCTTAATCCCTTCCATGTGCCTCTCTTTTATCTTTATTATTCAATGTTTCTGGTGCATTATCCTACCCCTATGTCACCTTTTTGGCAAAATCTATTTGTTTTTTTCCGTTCCGCGCCTGCGGCGCTGAAATACAGTGTTTCCGGCCGATGGCGGACTGATCAGGCCGGCAATCCGGCCGGCGAACATCAGGTTATCCCCGATTTTTTAGGCGTTTGTGTTGCGAGCAATGATGATCCCGCCTGCGATGATTATATCATTGAGCGCCTTCGAGAACTCGGTTTGACGAGGGTTCGGATTGATTTCACTTATAACAGCCGTGGTCAATACGGGGAACGATTCCTGCGCCGCCTGCTGGATGATAAATTCAAGGTCTGTCTGCATTTGGTTCAACCCATTGCCGAATCCGAGCGGATTAATAAAAGCGATCAGTCAAGGGAGAACTGGCGTTTGTTTATGGCCGAGACGCTTGCCGCCCATGGCCAGGATGTTGAACTCATTGAAATCGGCTCAACCTGCAACCGGCGCAAATGGTCCGGCTATTCCCTGCCGGGTTTTCTTACGGCATGGAAAATTGCCCATGAAGTGGCCTCAGCTAATAATTGTCCCCTGGCCGGTCCCAATGTGACCGATTTTGAGCCGGTTTATAACATTGCCATTTTAAGCGAAATGAAGCGAAAAGGTATTTTACCCGCCGTGCATACCGATAATCTTTTTGTGGAACGCGCCGGCGAGCCGGAGGCTTACGATCCTAAAATTGCCGGTAAAAGGCTGGCAAAATCGTTTCGCTTCAATCTTATCCGCAAAGCCTGGATGCTGAATGATATCGCCCTTGCCTTCGGTGTCCCGCAAACAATATGTTCGCATGTGTCCTGGAGTTTGAGAAGAATTTACCGGCTTCTTGAGGATGTTGAGGAAAAACAAGCCGATTATCTGGCGCGCTACTGCTGTCTGGCCGCCGCCGGCGGCGTCCTCAACCGGGTTTACTGGGGACCGTTGATTGGCCAGCGCGAGGGATTGATTGACGACGGCACGACGGAATTTCCGGAAATCCCCCACGTTACGTTTTACAAACGGGCGCACGGCAATATCCAGGATTACCGGATAAGGCCGGCTTATTTTGCCTTGCAAACCGTCAACCGGTTTATCGCCGGGGCGAAATATATCCGCAAAATTCCATCGGAACGCGGCCTGGAAATTCATGAATTTCAAACATCCGACGGCCTGCTCCATGTCGCCTGGACGTTTAACGGCCGGCGCGCTCTGACCAGGAATTGTTACCGCGGAGACATGCTTGTAAACGCAAAATTTTATTCACGCGATAATATTTTTCTTGACCGGGTTCCGGCGATGATTTCCGAAAGCCCTCTCTACATCATGTGGTTCGGAGAGAAGCGCCTGTCCAAAGATATTAAAAACATGTTTGCCGGCCCGGACAAACTGCAGGCCATGGAAAATATCCGTTTTGCAAGTATTGCCGGCATACAATATGATTTTGTTGCGCGCGATGATCTTTCCGGCGTCTGCCGGCCTGATATGCCGGAAAAAATTCTGGATATGTTTTCAGAGCTGAAGTCCGGCGGAACGGCAGGTTTTGATGTTCTGCGCGATGCCCGCAACCGGGTCTGGCGCTGTATCCGGCCGGGGAAAGAATGTTCAAAAATCGTAATAAAACTTTTCAACCCGCCGGGTCCTCTTCGACGCTTCTTTCAGCGGAAAAAAGGTGACAAGGCCCTGCGCAGTTGGAACGGCGCTCAGGAGCTTTTGCGGCGCGGCGTTGCCACCCCCCTGCCAGTAGCTTTTTTCCATAATGTTGAAAAGCCGATGTCATCGGCAAGCTGGTATGTTTGTGAAGAATTTACCGGTGGTTTTTCGGTCAGGAATGCCTTCACTGCGTTCAGCCATGGCGCGGGTAGCTTTGAAGGGATTAAAGCCGGAGAGCTTTACAACCAGATCGCTATTTTCCTCAGAAAAACACACGACCGCGGAGCGTATTTCAGAGACCTTTCGGCGGGAAATCTGCTATTCAGGTTCAGGGACGATAAAACGGTGGAATTTGCCCTGATTGACACCGCCCGGGCCTTGTTTTACGATAAGAGCATCGGCTTGAGGCAAAGGCTTTGCGACCTGATGCGGATTTGCCATCCGCTCCGCTGGAAAGGAAGGAAAATTTTTCTTGCCAAATACATGGCGCTTTCCGGCCGGCGCTACCGGCTTTGGATGAACAGTGTTTTCCACTATTACGATTTCAAGCATTGGCTTAAAAAAAAGCTTCGGCCTTGACGCGGAAGCTTGATTAGCCCACATACCTACTCGGAATAAGCAGATTGCCGTTTAATACTATGACCTGGCATCTTCTCGTTTTCTTGAGAAGCCTGCCCTGCCGCAGGCCAAGGATTTTTCCATTCTGTCATTCCCGCGACGCGCATTTGGTTGCGGTACTCCAGGGCAGCGTTAGTCCATATATTTCACGAGCGGAAAACCGCTTGTGAAATATACGCTTGGGCCACAATGCATTGTGGCCCAAGTTTCGGCGCGGCGTATAATACGCCTTGCTCAAGATTAACCCTTCGACGCGCCGAAAGGACAATCCTGAGCAAGCCCCATTCTGCGGGGCGCGTCGAAGCCCGGAGGGCGGATATTTCATGAAGCCTGATGAAATATCCGGGTTAGTAATATCCGTATTAAAGTTCAGCCAGGAAGTTGAATGCGCTGTCATGGCTTTCCGGTGCGCTTTCATGGCCGAAGTCGGGATGGATGATCATTTTTTTGCGCGCCTTGATTTTATTATAGGCGGCAAACTGGGTTGAGGGCGGACAGATCGTATCCATCAGGTTTGTCAGCATAAGCGTTTCCGCCCGGATCCGTCCGGCCAGATGCTGGACGTCCACGTAGCCCAGTCGGTTAAAAATTTCATCTTCCCGCTCGTGGCGCGGATCAAACTGACGGAAGAAAGCCCTCAGTTCCTCGTAAGCGCCCTGGGCCAAATCCATTTCCCATACCCGCTGATAATCGCATAGGAAAGGAAAATGGGATACGGCCTTTTTGATGCGCGGCTCCAAGGCGGCGCAGGCCAGGGTTAATCCACCGCCCTGGGAGCCGCCCAGCGCGCCGACCCGTTTTGGGTCAACTTCCGGCATGGACATTACGATGCCGGCCAGCTGGGCGGTATCCAAAAATATCTGGCGGAAAAGGAGGGCGTCCGGGGAATCGTTCAAGCCGCGGATTATATGTCCCCTATACGTCGTTCCTTTGATTTCCCCTTTATCTTCTGAGAGTCCGCCTTGGCCGCGGCAATCCAAAGCCGCCACTGAAAAACCGAGCGCCACATAATTCAGCTTATCATTCCAATCTCCCGCACTGCCCGTGTAACCATGGAACATGACCACCGCCGGATGAGGTTTAAGACTCATTTTCGGGCGCAGATATTTGGCATGGATTCGCGCGCCGCGCGCGCCGGTGAAATACAAGTCAAAACATTCGGCGCAATCAACCTGAAAATTACTGCGGATCAATTCAAGTTTAGGGTCAGTTGAACGCATTTCGCGCAAAGCCCGGTCCCAATAACGTTCAAAATCTGCCGGCTTGGGGTTGCGGCCCTGATATTTTTTTAATTTAGCCAACGGCATGTCTGTTAATGGCATTTTATTTCTCCTATGTTTTTTTGTTTTCAGTTATTGAAATATATTTGTCCATAAAGCGCGTCAAAATCAAGCTGCGAAAGAAGATATTGAAAATGGCAGGTGCGCAAGATCGGGTGCGGTCCAGTCGGCACCGGCGGATTTCAGGGTGGCCTTGTCGAAGCTGGTGGTTAGTCCCACTGCCAGCATGCCCGCCGCCCCGGCCGCTTTGAGGCCGCTGGGGGCGTCTTCAATCACAAGGCAATTTCCGGGCGGCAAACCCAGTTTGCAGGCCGCAAGCAGAAAAATATCCGGATCGGGTTTTTTTCTTCCAACCTCATTTCCGCAGACGAGTGCGTCGAATAAACCGGCCGGCAGACCGATTTCGGCGAGGTTGCCGTTCATTTTCACTTTGTCGGCGCTGGTGGCAATCGCCAGTTTTAGCTTCTTGACGTGGCATTTATTGATAAAATCACGAACGCCGGCCAGCGGTTTCAGCTTCCCCCTGATTATCTCAAGATAAATTGCATAGGTCCGGTCCTTGTCGGCGGGCAGGTTGATGTGGCAGCCGTATTTTTCGGCCGGACCGCCGAGGAAACGGTCCTCGCCGGTGCCGACAAAAGGAGCGAAATCCTTGGCCCGCATGGTGAGGTTATGATGTTCCCGGAACATTTGCAGGGCGGCCTTGCAGATAAACGGCTCGGAATCGCACAGGACGCCGTCCATGTCAAAAATGATGGCATGGATGGCTTTCTCTGAAATTGGGCACATGGCGCAGAAATTTTACCCCGAGTTGTCGTCTTATTCCTTGTTGACAAAGGCTGTAAATTATATTATATACTACAAAAAAGCAATAATTCTTGATTGCTAAATGTTTGAATTAAGCAGGTAAAAAAATGAAAGAAAAGAATAAATCAACCAGTATGCCCAAGGATCCCTTCGCCTATATCGCCTTTTGGCAGTTAATGACGTTTATTATTCTTATTCTGTTGGTATGGATAAATGAATTGAGGGATGGCGCCGCATTGTTCTTCAATTCGTCTGGGGGCGAGTTCAGTTTTTACCGGGCCAGTATCCTTACGGCGGCCGTGTTAATCGCGGCAATTATTACCATCGGCAACACTTATCTCCAGGAACAGCGGGTGATGAAGTCCATGATTTCCGTCTGCTCAAACTGCCATCGGGTGCGGTTAAACGACGATGTGTGGCAAAAAATGGAAGAATATATCGGCGAGCGTTCTCTGCTCAGTTTTACGCACGGCCTCTGTCCCGAGTGCACCAAGGAGTTGATGAAAACGATTGAAAGAAAGTAGTCAGAAGCCAGTAGTCAGAGATTAGAGATCAGAGGTCAGATGGTCAGGGGTCTTGAAGCCAGAATTATTCTTTCTGACTTCTGAACACTGACATCTGACTTCTGCTTTCAGAGGGGGCGACAGGTTTCGACGCAGGGGTGGAAACATCAGTCGCGCGCCGAGGACCCCCGGTCGGCCTCGTTAAAAAACCGGGAAATCAAGATAAACGCTAATAACGAATTAGCTCTCGCGGCTTAAAGTCGCGACGTCTTGCCGTTGACCATCCGCTAAACGGACAAGGCGACGACAGCGGGTTAGTTCCGGCGCTGAGCGACCGGGTGACGGAATGAAACAAACGTTGGACGCTAGTTGAAGCGATGCCTGTCTGTTGGCAAGCGCTTTAAGCGAATTATAAAAGACAGAACACGCGCGTAGAAGCTGGTGTGATGCTCATGCGGACGGGGGTTCAATTCCCCCCGCCTCCATTCGACGCGTTCGCGTTGCTCTCTTGCTCACCCGTACCCGTGCTGAGCTTGTCGAAGCATGGCAGGCCAAGAAAGGTCTAAAGCGAACGCGTTGAATGCCCTGAGCGAAGTAGAAGGACATTTGAAATCAAGATTTATCGCCGCGTCCCGATTGATCGGGACTCGCTCATGGCAGGCCATCCAGCGTGAGTTGCAGATCAAAAAGTGGAGTCGAGCCAAGAAATTTGCTCTTATCACCGGAAATACCGGATTGCTGAGAAAACTGAGTCAAAGCCGAGACTGATTGTAATTCTGCATTTGACTTTACGCTCTCATCATTGTTCTTGGCTTTCGCCACATGTCACAAATTACCTTCGGTTTGTCCGCTGCTGGCAAACTGTAAGGTGAATTTGCTTGGCAATCTATTTAATATCTACTTCAAAGGACTCAATGCCATAATTACCTTCAATACGTACCTTTGTCGGACTTGTGACCGTCAGTTCAACTCTCACGCTCGTTCCAAGAGGTTTATATACCAAGCGCACACCTCGTCCATCGTCGACTAACCATTTAATTGACAGGCAAATTTGCCATGATTCGCCGCGGCGAATTGGCATGGTTTTCAGACAGTTTGACCCGATGCCAATATTAAAACATTATGCTTTTATAATGGGTAAAGTAAAGGCCTTGCCTGTGCAGAGTCAAGACCAAAACCTAATTCTCCCGTAAAATGGCTTGGCGCAATTCGCGTTCGGTCGGCAGTTTGCCCTTTAATTCCCTGGGCAGTTTGCCGGTCAGTTGATATTTAGCCACCCCGATGGGGTTCATCTTGGTCTTCAGCGCAAACTCCACTTCCAGATTGTCTTTCTCCGCGCAGAGAATAATACCGATGGAAGGCGCGTCATCCGGCGCGCGTTCTTTCTCGTTCAGCAAGTTCAGATAGAAATCCATCTTGCCCGCAAATTCCGGTTCAAATGCTCCAATCTTTAATTCCAGCGCCACCAGCGCCTTGAGAAAACGATGGTAAAACAACAGATCAATGAAATATTCCTTGTTGCCCAACACCAGCCGGTGCTGGCGGCCCACAAAACAAAAGCCGTAGCCCAGCTCCAGAATGAAATCCTTCAGCCGTTCAATCAGCAGTCCTTCCAGCTCTTGTTCCCGCGCAATCCTGCTGATACCCAAAAATTCAAGATTGTAACGGCTCTTGAGCGCTTCTTCTGCCTGTTCGGCCAGGTGTTCCGGCAGAGCCAGTTCAAAATTGTGCGTCTTCTTCTCGGCTTTTGCCCGTTCATAAGTCTGCGCCTTGATCTGATTCAATAACATGTTCCGGCTCCAACCGAAACGTGCCGACGCCATAAGATAATAGAACCGCGCCGCCGGATTATTTATGTGCGTCAAAAGATTGGCATGATGTCCCCAAGGAACAGCCGCCAGTAATTCTCTCACAGCCTGTGAGAGAATTACGCTTTGGTCGGTTTTTGAAGTGGAATCTCCCAATTCTTTCACGGCTTGTGAGAGAAATGACGGTAAATTTATTGTCCTAAAAGTTTTTATTTCCCGCGCAACATATGCCGGAAATTCTGTTGAGGTATGGACGATGTAGAATTGACGCATTCGCCAAAGATTTTGCGCTGAAAACCCGGACGTTCCCGGAAATGCCTTTTGCAAGTCCTTGGCCAGTGTTTCAATGATGCTGTTGCCCCAACCTAATGTCTTTTGCCGTTCCACAATTCCGCGCCCAATGTCCCAATAGAGCAGGATTAAATCCCGATTCACCGCGCGGGCGGCGGAAACTCTTGCCAACAGAATTCGGCTCTTCAGTTCCGTAACAAACGCCGCATATTCCGGGCTGCCAATAGCTTTTTCATTCATGATTGCTTATTCCGATTTGTCCGCCTCAAAACAACTTCAACTGAATTATTTTTCATATTGGTATCACATTTCTCCAGAGTCAAGCTTGAATTCTAATCCCGCACGATGCGCAAGATTGCCCGGCGTATTCCTTCCCAGCTTGAAATCACAATTTGTGACTTCAAGTTATCCGGGTGGCCTGCCGATTGACCGAACACGTGTCACATCTTTCCGCATATACGGCCAAGCGGTAATGATTTCTTGCAGATTAGAAGAGCTTTTGCTACCTTGTGAACGCGGGTGTGAGACGGGGTTCCCATGTTGAGAGGAGAAGTTGTTGTGGATAAATCTGCTTTGCATCGTCTGGATGAATTTAAATGGACATTGCCCCAAGCGGGGAAAATGCGCGTGCCCGCAGTCATTTTTGCGTCGGAACAATTAGTGGCCGAGCTTGACAACAAGGTCATTGAACAGCTTTCAAACATTGCATCTCTGCCCGGCATCGTGACTGCGGCCTACGGCATGCCGGACGCCCACTGGGGATATGGATTTCCAATCGGCGGGGTGGCGGCTTTTGATGCCGACCGGGGCGGAGTGGTTTCCGCCGGCGGCGTTGGTTTTGATATCTCCTGCGGCGTGCGCACATTGCTGACCGGAATATCGGTTGATGAGCTTAACGCGCAGAAGGAGGAACTTGCCAATGTTCTGTTCGGAATTATTCCCGCCGGTATCGGCAGTACCGGTCAAATCAGGCTGACGGATTCGGAAACCGACAATATGCTCACGCAGGGCGCCCAGTGGGCAGTGCGGCGCGGTTATGGAACAACCGACGATCTCAGACGGATTGAAAATGACGGCGTTATGCCCGGGGCCGAATGCGGACAAATATCAAAAGAAGCCCGCCGCCGCCAGCGGGACGAAATGGGAACACTCGGTTCGGGAAACCATTATCTTGAAGT
>Ga0247840_10001230_pt1 | contig 51144 bp, 27 predicted proteins | sample LaCruzMarch2015__FD_192404 | JGI IMG/M metagenome (GOLD analysis project Ga0247840, IMG submission 192404) | Freshwater microbial communities from meromictic Lake La Cruz, Castile-La Mancha, Spain - LaCruzMarch2015_17m | ecosystem: Environmental > Aquatic > Freshwater > Lake | place: Spain... | reverse complement strand
CGCCGTGGCAGTTGGGGCCGAGCAGGCGGATGCGGTTGCGCCGCGCCGCCTCCACCAGCCGGTCCTGCATGGCCGCCCCCAGGTCGCCGCGCTCCCCGAACCCGGCCGAGTAGACCACCGCCACCTGGACCCCGTAGCCGCCGCACTGGTCCAGGATCCCCACGACCTGGTTTGCCGGGGCGGCGATCAGGGCCAGGTCGATGTGTTTATCGAGCGTACTCAGGTCCTTGTAGCACGGCTGGCCCGCCACTTCGACATACTTCGGGTTGACCGCATAGGTGTGCCCCTTGAAGGTCCCGGCCAGCAGGTTGCGAAAGACCTGGCCGCCGACTGAATCCGCGTTGTCGCTGGCGCCGAAGACGGCCACGGCACCCGGGGTGAACAACTGATCTACATCAGACAAATGCATGGGGAGACTGCCCTCCCGGGCACGATTCGGTTTAAGCTTTAGGGGTGCCGGCCGGGCGTGCGCCTGACGGCAAACAGGACAATCATCAACAATAATCGCGCGGGTTTCCGCGGCCGACGGCCGCGGCCCCCACGGCAGCCGAGTACCAAGGACCCATCATGAACCTCGCTTTCATCTCCCACGAGTGCTGCCTGGAGCACCAAATGGGCGCCTTCCACCCGGAATGCCCGGAGCGGCTCCATGCGATCTCCGACCGCATGATCGCCTCCGGTATGGAAATGCTGGTCACCCATTATGACGCCCCGGAGGCCACCCTGGACCAATTGGCGCGGGTCCACGACCGGGCCTACATCGCGCGCATCTTTGCGGCCGCGCCCAAGGACACCGACGCGCTGGCCTGGCTGGACGGCGACACGGCCATGAACCGCGGTACCCTCCCTGCCGCCCTGCGCTCCGCCGGGGCGGCCATCATGGCGGTCGACCTGGTCATGGGCGACAAGCACCACGCCGCCTTCTGCTGCGTACGCCCGCCGGGGCATCACGCCGGACGCGACAGCGCGGCGGGGTTCTGCTTCTTCAACAACGTGGCAATCGCCGCCGCCCACGCCCTGGAGCACCACGGGCTCAAGCGGGTCACCATCGTGGACTTCGACGTCCACCACGGCAACGGCACCGAGGACATCTTCACGGGCGAGCCCCGGGTGCTGTTCTGCTCGAGCTTCCAGCACCCCTTCTACCCGGGCACCGGGGCCGACACCGTGGAGCCCAATATCATCAACCTGCCCATGCCGCGCCTGACCAGCGGGGCCGATTTCCGCACCGCGGTCACCCGCGCCTGGCTGCCGCGCCTGGACGCCTTCGCCCCGGAAATGATCCTCGTCTCCGCCGGATTCGATGGTCACGCCGAGGACGACATGGCGCATTTCAACCTGCGCGAGGCGGACTATGCCTGGATCACGCGGGAACTGCACAACCTGGCGGTCAAGCACGCACATGGGCGGATCGTTTCGTTCCTCGAGGGGGGCTACAACCTGTCGGCCCTGGGGCGGTGCGTCAGCACCCATGTGGACGAACTGATCGGGCACGGGTAGTCGGCGAGGGGCGGGGTCTGCATTGTTGCACTGCAACATCAGAATAGGCGGGAATGGTCGCGGATGCAATGCTGATGCGACCGCCCCGCCATGCGGTCCGCACAGCGGACCCTCTGGGTTGGCGCCCGTGGGTTGGCGCCCGTAGGGTCCGCTGTGCGGACCGGCGACCGCGCGGTCGGCAGGGTGGCCGGGACTATGATCACGGCGCGGTAACCCGCGACGCTGCGGCAACTTGCGCGGGGCCGTCGCGGCTGCAAGCCGCTCCCACAAGTTCGCCGCGCGACTTTCACGGTAGCCTTGGGGGGACGGGCGCCTCACCCGTCCGGCGGGCGGGCCGCCCGCCCCCCGCCAAGGCCCCCGTAAACGCCTCCAGGTCATACTCATAGGCCCATTTTGCCAGCGCCGCGCAGAGTACCGGATCGGTCTCCCGAAGCGCCTCCAACAGTGCGGTGATACGGCCGAAATCGCCCAATTGCGCCGCGCGGCCGTCACTTGCCTCCAGCAATTCCAGCACCGGCGGGTGCGGATTGAGCGTACCGAGCAGCGCCCGCAGCGGTTGCCGGTTGTCCGCCAGATCATCGACGATGAGGACCCGCCGGACCGGCTGGCCCGGTTCCAGTCCGATGATCGGGCCTTCCGGCTGGAACGCGAGCGGTTCTTGCGGCGGGGCGAACGGCAGCGACAGGGCAAAGGAAAGGCGACTGCCCCGACCCGGTTGGTTCTCCAGGCTCCCATGAGTTCGACCAACTGGCGGCACAGGGCCAGACCGAGCCCGGTTCCGCCCGGGACCCGCCGGCCGGTGTCGGACTGGGTGAAGGGCTCGAAGACGCGCGCCTGCTCGGCGGGTGGGATTCCCACCCCGGTGTCGCTGACGCAAAAGCGTATCCTGTCGCCCGCGTCCGCCTCCACCGCCAGCGTCACAGCCCCGGCCGGCGTGAACTTGATGGCATTGCCGATCAGTTCCAGACCGAACACGAGATTGCTCAGCGCCAGCATGAAAAGAATGGTCTTGATATCCATCCCCTAGGTCCTCCCCGGCCGTGAACACGGTCGTGCCCCCCAATGAATCGCGGTGACCGCAATGATGATCAAGGCCCACTGCCGCGCCGCGCAAATGTCCGACATCATAAACCTCAAATCCCGCTCATCAGAGAAGTGAACGCCTCAAGATCATAATTGTAGGCCCAAGTCTTCAAGGCCAGCGCAAGCCCGGCGTCGTGCTCGCCGAGTTGCTCCACAAGGTCGGTAATCTGGTTGAAATCAGCGAGTAGTACTGCCGCTTCGAGTGCGCCGCACCAGTTCGCGGGGCAGGCGGCCAGGCGGGATGCCAAGTCTAGCGGGGATAACGGGGCCAGGGGGGGCGGGGTTTCCCCAGTACGGACGAACCGCAGGCCGACACGGTTTTCCAGAATGGCATAGAGGTCCGCGGCCCGGAACGGCTTACAGGCGAATTCATCGCAGCCGCAGGCCAGGAACCGGTCACGGTCTTCATTGAAAGCGCTGGCGGTGAGCGCCACGATGACGGTGCGCACCGCCGCGGGATGAGTCGCCATGAGTGCCTTGATCTGCCGGGTGGCCTCTTCTCCCGACAGGAGGGGCATCCGCATGTCCATGAAAATCACATGGGGTTGCCATTGGTTCCACATCGCCACGGCCTCCCGGCCATCGGCCGCTTCCCTGACGTCCAGTACCGGCCGTTGCGGATTCAGCGCGGTCAGCAGCGCCCGCAGCGGCGCTCGATTATCCGGCAGGTCATCGACGATGAGGACGCGGCACAACGGCTGGCCGGGTTCCAGACCGACAACGGGCCGCTCGGTGCGCACGGTCGTCGGTGCGCCCGGGTCGCCCGGCGGCAATGACAGGGTAAAGGAGAAGCAACTGCCCTGGCCCGGGGTACTGTCCGCGCTCAACTCGGCCCCCATCAGCCGCAGGATCTGACGGCTCAGGGCCAGGCCGAGCCCGGTCCCCTTCTGCGTTTTCCCACCACTGGCGATCTGACTGAAGGGCTCGAACAACCGCGGCATCTCCTCCGGGGCTATCCCCTCGCCTGAGTCGATGACACAGAAGCGTACCGCGTCACCGGCAAGCGGCGCGACCCGCAGTGTCACCGCGCCACTGGCCGTGAATTTGACTGCATTACCGACCAGGTTGATCAGCACCTGGCGCAACTTCAACTCGTCCCCCAGCACCGTCCGGGGGAGCGCCGAGGCGGCAATGCTCAGGGTCAACCCCTGGTCACGGGCGCGTTGCGCGAACAGCGCCTCCAGGTCCGTCACCAGCCGCGGAAGGTCAAAGGGGGCCACCTGAAGCGTCATACGCCCGGCCTCGATCTTGGCCATATCGAGGATGTCGTTGATGAGTGTCAGCAGGTGTTCGCCGCTGCGCTGGATGGTGGTCAGGGCGGCACGCTGGGAGCTATTGAGGTCGGGGTCACGGGCCAGTACCTGGGTGAAACCGAGAATGGCGTTCAGGGGGGTGCGAATCTCGTGGCTCATGTTGGCGAGAAAGGTCGATTTGGCCCGATTGGCCTCCTCTGCCTCCTCTTTCGCAATGCGATAGTTTTGCTCACTCTCGCGCAGTGACTGTTCGCGTTGCGTGATCGCCTGCGCCATGGCCCGGAAGCGGGTGTGGATGTCGGCCAGTTCCTCGAATCGGTAGTCCGCGTCATCGCCGTGCACCGCCAGCCGGCCCAGTTCCAGGTCCCGCATCCGCTCGGCGAAGGCCGCGATGGGCTGAATAACCAGCCGGTTGAATCGGCGGTTCTTGATCACGACCAGCAGGATCAAGCCGCCCAAGAAGGCGCCCAGGAAGACCAGCAGGGTGTTGCGCTGGGTATCGAGCAACCGCGTGGGAATGAGGATCAGGATCCTGGCCCCGATGGCGCTGCCCGGCGCGATCATCGGTATCCAGCGACGGTTGCCGATAACCAAGGTCCGGCGCGCCGTGGGCGGTCCCGCCCACTTCCTTAAATCAAACATCGCGAGCTTCAGTCCCGGGTCGCCGGAGAGCATCACAAAGCCATCGCTTGCGACGAGCATCAGCGGGGTCCCGGAGAATTGGGAAAACTTTGTCAGGAAGTCCTGCACATAGGCCAGATTCAGGCGTCCCAGGTAGAGGCGTTCGCCGGGCCTGATGGCGAAATAGACGCTCGGCGCATCGTCTTCATGACCCCGCATGATTTCGGACGCGTCGGTGCCCGCTCCGACCGACCTCAGATAACCGCCCAGTTTACCCCCCGAAAAGGAAAAGCCCGCAAACACCTTGGTGTCCGGGACGGACTTATAGATCCGCTCGACACGCAACTGTTGATCCAGTGAGTAGATGTCCGAAAAATCGGCAAAGAGTTCCAGCACGCTCGGCGAACGCTCGGCCTCAGGCAGGTCCGCCAACCTCGCCAGGCTCGCTCGCGCGTCATCGAGTTGACCCTCCAGAAACACCTGGACCCGGGCCGCGTCGGCCAGACGCAGGTCCAGATAGTTCCGATTCATCTCGGCCAGCGTGAGCCAGACGGCCGCGACCAGGATGGCGGACGTCAGGCCCAGCGCCGCCACCTCAAGCAGGAGGTTGTAGCGCCGGAAGGTGGTACGGCGCCGCTGACTCATGGGAGTTCTTGCTTGGGATCAGTCAGGAAGTAGAAGGTGCCGGTGACATCCCCCGTCCGGTCGAAGGCGACCGGGCCCAGGCTGGTCTGATGCACCGGCACCGAGAGCAGGTAGCGCTTGACCTGCGCGGGATCGCTATAGCCTTGGGCGAAGGCCTCATCGAGCAGTTCCAGGGCCTGCCGCACCCCGATCGTCATGGCGTGGGCCTCATAGCCGAAACGGGCGCGGTAGCGCCGCAGATAGTCGTCGAGTGCGCTATCCTGGTGACGCGAAGGATAGGGGCTGGGGAGGATGATCCGGTCGATGGCGTCACCCGCGGTCTCCAGGATGGCCGGCGAGCGTGCCCAGGGGGTGAGCAGGATAGGGGCCTGCGGATGGAGATAGTGAAAGAGTTGCGCGATATTGCCGATGGCGGTCTGGAAGGAGCCGGCCAGGATGTAGAGCGCGTCGTAGGGCTCGGCCATGAGTGGCCGGTAGTCATCGGGCTTGAATTGAGCGATCATCACGGTGCGGTGGATGATGCGCCAGTGGCCCAGGGCGGCAAGTTCGGTGGAAAAGGCCGCAAACGCCGGGTCGGTGTAGGCGAGATTACCGGCGTCCTGCAACACCAGGAGGCGGTTGCCCGGCCACCGGCTGACCTCGCGGGCGATGGCGCGCTGTTCCCGCTCGGCGTCGGGAATGAGCCGCAGGATGGCATCGTCCTTGCCGGTCAGGTCCGGGCTGGTCGACGCCGTGTTGATCATGAGGGCAGGGGAATCCGCGAACAGGTGCATACTGGCGACGGCACAGTTGGAGGGGTGGGTGGAGACGAAAAAGCGCACCCCGTGACCGATGGCCTCCCGGATGACAGGGACCGACTTTTCCGGCTGCCACTCGTCGTCCACCGGCCGCACCCGGATGCGGCTTTCCGGATGCTCCTCCAGGAACAGATCGGCCGCGTTCATCTCGCTGGAACCAACCACGGCCGCGGAAGCCAGCCAGGCGACCACGCCTACTGATACGGGCAGCGCCGGGCGGAACTGCCACCACAGGATCAGGGCCGCGGCGACCATGACCAGCAGCGCGGGCCACAGCAAAATTTTCTTGATCACTTTATCTCCAGCATCCCACAACGTCGCCGCGCGGCTTTCATGATAAGCCAGGGGGGGCGGGCGTCTCGCCGGTCCGGCGGGTGGGACGCCCGCCCGCCGCGAAGGCCCCCGTAAACGCCTCGAGGTCATACTCGTAGGCCCATTTCGCCAGCACCGCGCAGAGTAGCGGATCGGTTTCCCGAAGCGTCTCCAGTAGTGCGGTGATACGGCCGAAATCGCCCAGTTCCGCCGCGTTCTTCAGATCGGCCCGCCACCCTGCGGGGCAGGCGTCCAGGTGAGCCGCCAGTTCTGCGCCGGACAGTGACAGCGCGGATGGCGGCGGGTCACCCGCCCGGACAAACCGCAACCCGGCCCGGCGCTCCAGGATCTCGAACAGTTCCTCGGCTCGGAACGGCTTACCGGCAAATTCATCGCAGCCGCAGGCGAGGAACTGGTCCCGATGTTCAGTGAAGGCGCTGGCGGACAGCGCCACCACGACCGAGCGTACCGAGTCGGGCCGGGCGGCCATGCGCGCCTTGATTTGACGGGTCGCCTCTTCACCCGACATGACCGGCATCCGCATGTCCATGAAGACGACGTGCGGTTGCCATTCTTCCCAGAGCGCCACCGCCTCCTGTCCGTCGGCCGCCTCGCGACACTCCAGGATCGCCGACAGCGGATTGAGCGTCTCCAGCAAGGCCCGCAGCGGTGCCCGATTGTCCGGCAGGTCATCCACGATGAGAATCCGGCAGGCCGACTGACCAGGCGCCAGGTCAACCACGGGGTGGCCGGACTGCTCGGCCTTTTTCACAACCACATCGACCGCCGGAAGCCTCAGGGTGAAGGAGAAGCAACTCCCTTGGTCGGGGCGACTCTCCGCGGTCAGTTCCCCGCCCATGAGCCGGACAAACCGCCGGCTCAGTGCCAAGCCGAGGCCAGTGCCTCCCTGCATCTGCCGGCCGCTGGCGGTCTGCCCGAAGGGCTCGAAGAGCCGCGCCATCTCCTGCGGCGCGATCCCGATTCCGGTGTCGCTGACGCTGAACCGGATGGCGTCACCCGCCGTCGGCACGACCCGCAGCGTCACCGTGCCGGCGGCGGTGAATTTGACTGCATTGCCGAGCAGGTTGATGAGGACCTGGCGCAGCTTCATCGCGTCTCCGACGACCATTCGGGGCAGGGCCGCGGCCGTCACGGTCAGGGCCAACCCCTGCTCAAGGGCGCGCTGCCGAAAGAACGCCTCGGCCTCAGTGACGAGCGCGGCAAGGTCGAAGGGGGCCGCCTGAAGGGTCATCCGGCCGGCCTCGATCTTGGCCAGGTTGGCCGCATCGGCGGCATCACGGGCCTGCTGGAGCATCGTCTCGTAGCGCTTGCGCTCGTCGATGTCGCGGGTCAGACCGAGGATTTCGACAAAGGCCCCGTCGGCCCCCCGCAGCGGGTAGGCCATGACCTCGGTCCAGAAGGTGGAGCCGTCTTTACACAAGTATTCCAGCTCGCCCCGGAAATTTTCCGGCGCCCGGCCAGCCCGGATGGCGGCGTGCAACCTATTGAAATAGTCGATGACAATGGCTTGAGAATCGGGTGTATGGATGGCGTCGAGCGGTTGGCGCATCGCCTCGACCGGGGTGAAGCCACGCACCTTCTCCACGGCTGGACTGACATAGGTAATGGTGCCATCGAGCCCCATGCTCCAGATGACATCCCTGGCATTGTCGGCCAACAGCCGGTGTCTCTCCTCGCTGCGCCGCAGGGTCTCGTTGGTGGATTCCAGTTCCTTGGTGCGGTGACAAACCTGGTCTTCCAGGGTCGCGTTCAGGTGCTCGAGCGCTTGTTGCGCCTGCTGCAAGCGGCGCTTTTCCTCTGTCAGGCGTGTCTCGGACTTCCTCAGATCGGCCGCGATGTGGCGCCTGACGGCGACGTCCCGGGCCAGCCGGCGGTTCCAGTAGAAGAAGGCGAGCGACACCAGGGTCGCGCCGAGGATCACCTGCCACACCAGCCTATAGTCGATTTGCGGCCGGACCTCCACCGCACCCCATTTCTGGTTGATGGCGTTGATCTGGGCGGGGGTCATTGCCGCCAGCCCCTTGTCGATCAGCGAGGCCAGTGCCGGCCAGTCGCTGCGTACCGCCATCCCCTGCGTGTGCTGACCATAGGGCGTGCCGGCGGCGACCACCAGGTTGGTGAAGCGATTCTGTTTGATGAGGAAATTGGCAATGGCAAGGTTCCCCATGTAGGCCTCGGCGCGCCCCGTGGCCACGGCTTCGAGGGCCTGCTGCGAGCGCCCCACTTCGAGGATGCGGATCCTGGGATAGTCGGTTCGGATCTTGTCTGTGATCGTAAAGCCCTTTTCCACCGCCAGGGTCTTGCCGCTCAGACCTTCGAGGCCGGCGATGTAGTGAGTGTCGTTGCGGGTATACACCACCCAGGGGGCGGTCAGGTAGTCGTTCGTCAGGGCGAACTGCTGTTCACGCTCCGGGGTACGGTTGATGGTCGGCAGCAGATCGAAATGCGCGCGGGTGCCCCTGACGTCGGCCATCGCATCGGACCATTGAATGGCAGTGGTCACATACTCGACCCGAAAGTTGAAGCGCCTGGCGATCGCATCGAGATAGTCGACCGCCACGCCCGAGGGCCTCGGCTTGGTCATCATGTAGGGGGGCCAGTCGACGATGCGAACGTGGACGGTATGATTGGCGTCCAGCCAGGCGCGCTCTTGCTGGGTCAACTGGATGGGGGCCGCAGGCGCGACGGTTTCGGCTTGCCCGGGCATCGCCGCAGAAGCGAAAAAAGGCCAGACCAGCATGATCGCGAGCAACCAGGATTTCATGCGCGGCGGCGAAATCCAAATCGCTTTGATATCATACGCCATGGCGTCTTGCTACCCGCGCGCCCGGAGCGCCTGTGAAAAAGACTCAAGGTCATAATCGTAGGCCCAGTGCTCCAGTATCCCGCGCAGGACGGCGTCACGGTCGTCGAGTTGCCCCACCAGTTCGGTGATCCGGTCGAAGTCGGCCAGTTCCACCGCGCCCCTCAGGTTGGTACGCCATTGCTCAGGGGGGCCGGCCAGGCGGACCGCCAGTTCCTCGGCAGTGAGCGGGACCGCGCCGGTCGGCGCCGCCGCAGCCCGGACGAACCGCAGCCCGGCTCGGCGCTCCAGGATCTCGAACAGTTCCTCGGCCCGGAACGGCTTGCCGGCAAAGTCATCGCAACCGCAGGCCAGGAAATGGTCACGATTTTCATTGAAGGCACTGGCGGTGAGCGCCACCACCACCGAGCGTACCGCGTCGGGCCGGGCGGCCATGCGCGCCTTGATCTGTCGCGCCGCTTCTTCCCCCGACATAACCGGCATCCGCATGTCCATGAAGACGACCTGGGGCTGCCATTGCTCCCAGAGCGCCACCGCCTCGCGGCCGTCGGCCGCCTCGCGCACCGCCAACACCGGCGGCTGCGGATTGAGCCCATCGAGCAGCGCCCGCAACGGCGCGCGATTATCCGGCAGGTCATCGACGATGAGAACCCGACAGAACGGCTGGCCCGGTTCCAGGCCGACGATGGGGCATTGCGCCGGCGTTTGAATCGGCTCGCCGACATCGATCGGCGGCAAGACCAGGGCAAAAGAGAAGCAACTGCCTTGACCCGGCGTGCTGTCGGCGGTCAGGGCCCCGCCCATGAGCCGGACAAACCGGTTGCTGAGGGCCAGACCGAGTCCGGTACCGCCCTGCACCTGACGACCGCTCGCGGTCTGGCTGAAGGGCTCGAAGAGCCGTGCCATCTCCCCGGGGGCGATCCCGGTCCCGGTGTCGATGACGCTGAAGCGAATGGTCGCGCCCGTCACCGGCTCGACCCGGAGCGCGACCGCGCCCTGGGCGGTGAACTTGACTGCATTGCCGACCAGATTGATGAGGACTTGACGCAGTTTCATCGCGTCCCCGACGACCATCCGGGGGAGCGCCGCGGCCGCGACGGTGAGTGCAAGCCCCCGGTCACAGGCACGCTGCCGGAAAAAGGCCCCCACCTCGGTGACGAGCGCGGGGAGGTCGAAGGGGGCCGCCTGGAGGGTCATGCGACCGGCCTCGATCTTGGCCATATCGAGGATGTCGTTGATGAGGGTCAGCAGGTGCTCGCCGCTGCGCTGGATGATGGCCAAGCAGTCGTGCTGGGCAGCGTTCAGGTCGGGGTCGCGCGCCAGTACCTGGGCGAAGCCGAGGATGGCATTCAGCGGGGTGCGGATTTCATGGCTCATGTTGGCCAGAAATTCGCTCTTGGCCTTGCTGGCCGCGGCGAGTTGGGCGGTGCGCTCCGCCACCTTCTGCTCCAGGCTGGCGTTGATCTCGCGGACCGCCTGCTCGGCGCGCTTGCGCAGGGTGATGTCGCGCGCCGCCGCGAACACGCCGGCAATCTCGCCCGCATCATTGCGATACACACTGGCGTTGTAGAGCACGTCGATGACGTGACCATCGAGGTGGCGAATCGCCAGCGGATAATCGGTGACGGAGCCTTCTGAGAAGACCTGCCGATAGCCCGCGGCGGCTTGCTCCGGCGCGGTGAAATACTCGCAGAAATCGCTGCCGATCAGGCGCTCACGGGGGCGGCCGGTGACCGCTTCGGTGGCGGCGTTGACATCCATGATCCGCCCGTCGATGCTGATGGTAACCAGCGGATCGAGGCTGGCCTCGAGCAGCCGCCGGGAATAATTCGACAGGGCGCGCAGTTCATTCTCGGTACTCTTGCGCTGGTTGATGTCCTGCACCGTCCCCGACATCCGCACGGGCTTGCCATCGGCGCTCCATTCGACCACACGGCCCCGCGCCAACACCCATATCCAGTCACCGCTGCGGTGACGCAGGCGGACCTCGCACTCATAGCAGTCCGCCGCACGACTGAAACAGCGCTTGAGTTGCTCGCGGGATCGCCGCAGGTCCTCGGGATGGACCAGCCGGACCCAGGTGGCGATACTGACCGGGGCGAGCGCCGCCAGGGTGTAGCCGACGATCGCGGCCCAGCGTTCATTGAAGAGCGTCGCACCGGTGCGCAGGTTCCATTCCCAGGTACCGGCGTCCGTGCCCCAGATGACCTCGGCGAGTCGCCGTTGTTGCTGCCGGGCCTGCCGTTCACTGTCCTGCAGCGCCAGTTCCGCCTGCTTGCGCTCGGTGATGTCGACATGGGTGCCGATCGCCCGCACCGGGGCGCCCGCGGCATCGCGTTCCGCCACCCGGCCCCGGCTCAATACCCAGCGGTAGCGGCCGTCCCGGGTGCGCATGCGAAACTCCAGCGCGTAGTAGCCGAGTGACTTCAGGGCCGCGACCGCGGCGGCCACCGCGCCCTCCCGGTCAGCGGGATGGATCAGCTCGACCCACAATTGCTGCACATCGCCGGAGAAATCGGCCGCCGCGTAGCCCAGCATACTGAAATAGGCGTCATTGGCGAATGACTCACCCGTTGCGATATTCCAATCCCAGAGACCGTCACGGGTAGCCGCCATGCCCAGCCGCAGGCGTTCTTCGGCGCGTGCCGACTGTGCCGGCGTGGTGCTCACGTCAACCTCTCCAGACGCCGCCAGGCCGTTACCGCCGTTCACCGTCGCCCCCTGCATTGGCGTCCAGCAGCGCGGCGAAAGACGCCAGATCAAAGTCGTAGGCCCACCTTGCCAGCGCCGCGCGCAGCGCCCCATCGGCCTCGCCGAGTTGATCCAGCAGCGCGGTGATCCGGCCGAAATCGCCCAGGACCACCGCTTCTGCCAGGTCGGCACGCCAGCGGCCGGGACTGGCGGCCAGGTGGGCCCTCAGTTCGGCGGGCGACAACCGCACGCCCGGCGCTGAAGCCCCCCCGGCCCGCACGAACCGCAGGCCCGCGTGACGCTCCAGGATCGCAAACAGTTCCTCGGCCCGAAACGGCTTGCAGGCGAAGTCGTCGCAGCCGCAGGCCAGGAAGCGGTCACGCTCCTCGTTGAAGGCGCTGGCGCTGAGCGCGACGATGACCGTTTGCACCGCCGCGGGCCGGACCGCCATGAGCGACTTGATCTGCCGGGTCGCCTCCTCCCCCGAGAGCACCGGCATGCGCATGTCCATGAGGACCACCTGGGGCTGCCAGGACTCCCAGAGCGCCACGGCCTCCCGGCCGTCGGCCGCCTCCCGGACCTCCAGCACCGGCCGCAGCACCGGCCGCGGCCCATTGAGCGTGGTGAGCAGCGCCCGGAGCGGCTCCCGGTTGTCCTGCTGGTCGTCCACGATAAGGACCCGGCACACCGGCTGGTCCGGTTCCAGGCCGATCACGGGGAGCTCGCCCGGGGTCGCGGCCGGGTCATCGGTCACGGCCGCCGGGAGTTCGATGGTGAAGGCGAAGCAACTCCCCCGACCCGGCATGCTCTCCACCCCCAGTTCCCCACCCATGAGCCGGACGTACTGGGCGCTCAGCGCCAGGCCGAGTCCGGTCCCGCCCTGCACCGTCCGGCCGGTGCTGGTCTGGATGAAGGGCTCGAAGAGCCGCGGCAGCTCGTCCGGGGCTATCCCCATCCCCGTGTCCAGGACACTGAAGCGAATCGCCGCACCGGCGGCCACCTCGACCCGCAGGGTCACGGTCCCGGCGGCGGTGAACTTGACGGCGTTGCCGACCAGGTTCATGAGGACCTGGCGCAGATGCAGCTTGTCCCCTGCCACCAGCCGGGGAACCGCCGCGCGCTCAAGCGTCAGGGCCAATCCCCGGTCGCGGGCGCGCGGCCGGAAGAAGGCCTCGGTCTCGGTGAGCAAGAGGTGCAGATCGAAGGGGGCCACCTGGCAGTTCATGCGTCCGGCCTCGATCTTGGCCATGTCGAGGATGTCGTTGATGACCGTCAGGAGGTGTTCGCCGCTGCGCTGGATAGTGGCCAGACTGTCGCGCTGGGCGGCGTTCAGATCCGGGTCGCGTGCCAGCACCTGGGCGAAGCCGAGGATGGCGTTCAGCGGGGTGCGGATCTCATGGCTCATGCTGGCCAGGAAGGACGACTTGGCCTGGTTGGCCGCCTCCGCCTGCTCCTTGGCGGCAATCAGGGCCTCTTGCCCCTGCTGTTGTTGGGTCAAGGCACGCGCCAAGGCGATATTGCCGTGGCTCAGGCGCGAGATCATCTGCGCGAACTGCATGAAGAAGTGCATCACCAGGGTCACCTTGTCGCGGCTCCAGCGCGGCACCTCGTCATAGGCGGCCAGATAGGCCGCCTCGTCGAACCCATAACGGCGTGCCTGGGCGCGGAACCCTTCACGATCCGGCGGTTCGTCATCGTAGAAGAACTGACCGAGGAACAGATTGCCGAGGTGCTTGCCCTGGATCACGATCGGGGTCACCACATCGCGCATGCCGTTGGCGCAGCGGTAGGTGCGAAAGGTGCCCGGGGCCACACCCTGCGAGAGCAACGTGTCGCTTTCCAGACAGTTGCGGGCGGTTTCCGGATTTCTCCGGTGGAATTGCGTACAGATCGTCTGCCAGCCGGTGGCCACCAGCACCTTGCCCTTCAGATCGAGCAGGGCCACCGCGACATTGGTGAGCCGGAAAAAATTCTCCATCAGGCTCTGCAGTTCACGACAATCGATGATGTCGGCCAGATCCAAGGTGTCCAGATCCCCATCCGGGGACAGCAGGGCACTGAGCTTCGCGCGCACGCGCCCTTCGCTCTCGCCCAGGTCGTGGGTGCGTTCGGCCAGGGCCAGGTTCGCCCGACCGGCCTCTTCAAGGGCGGCAGTGACCCGCAGGTGGTTGCGCGACAGGGTGAACGCGACGAAGGCCAGGGCCAGGGTCAGGAGCGCGCCGCCGGCCATGACCGCGCGGCTCGTTCGCATGGCGCGCTCAGCGCTCCGGTAGGCCGGCAGCGGCGCGATCCGGATGGTCCAGGCGCTGCCCGCGACGCTGAGCCGACGCTCGCTCTCCAGGGGCGCGGGCGCGGCACCCGCCTCGCGGTTGCGCGCATAGAGCAAGCCATCGGGGGACTGGGATTGCGTTGCCTCGATCCTGATCGCGAGCCGCTTGGACAACTCGGGATATTCGCTGCCCAGATACGCATCCACCAGGTCCTTGATCCGCAAGGCCGCGTAGACCCAGCCGCGCAGGGCCGCCCGCCGCTGCCCGACGCTCTCCAGGGGGAGGCCGCTACGATAGACCGGCACGAGCATGAGGACCCCGGCCTGGATGTCCCGCTCGGTCTCCTGTTTCAGCGTCACATGCTCGGACAGGGCCGCCTGGTTTTCGTCGCGCGCCCGCGCCGCGGCCGCGGCGCGCACCGGCTCCGTCAACAGGTCGAAGCCGATGGCACGCCGGTTGCGCCAATCCAAGGGCTCTACATAGACCACCGCGGAGTAGGGATCGCGGTCGCCGGGCGGCCGGATCTCGTAGTCGGGAAAACCCTGGGCGCGCATGGCCGCCACGTGGCGCGCCTTCTCGCCCGCGGACACCAGGGCGGCGTAGCCGATCCCCTGGATGCCGGGATAGAACTCGGCGAGCCGCAGCCCCTCGACATAGCGGCGGAACTGATCGCGGCTGACCTCGCCGGTGCTCGCAAAGAGCCCGGCGACCCCGCGCAGGATCTGGGCGTTGGCGAGCACCCGTTGCGCGAGACTGCTGACCACCTCGTTGACGCGCAGATCAAATTCCGCTCGCTCCATCGCGCCTTCGCGCTGGCGCAAGGCCGACCCCAACCCCCAGGTCAGCAGCAGACCGCCGACCAGGATCAACCAGGGTATGACCAGAAAAATGCGTCGCGCGGGCTGCGGATTGTTATCGTGGATCGGCATTGACCACCTTCGTGCTGGGGCCGGGACGGGTCGGGGACCTGCCCTAAGGCCAGGCCGGGAGGCTGCCGGAGCGCGGGGCTTGAACCCCCGATGATGCTACCCTCATATAATAGCGTTAAGGTGACGCAACAGTTCAGGCATCGTTTTTGCCTTGGTGGGATTTTTGATGAGACGACCAGACCAGACACCATGAACCAGGCTGGAACACGCACCCGGTGCCGGTCATGCGCATCCTGATCGTCGACGATGTCCCGGACAATATCCGGGTACTGAGCCGGATGCTGGTCGATGACGGACACCAGGTTTCCGCCGCCACCAACGGCCGCGCGGCCCTGAAGCTCGCCGCGTCCTGCGCCCCGGACCTGATCCTGCTCGACGTCATGATGCCGGAGATGGACGGCTACCAGGTGTGCGCGGCGCTCAAGGCCGACGCGCTGCTGAAAGCGATCCCGGTCATCTTCATCACCGCCCTGAGCGATGCCGAGGACGAGACCCGCGGCCTGGCGCTGGGGGCCGTGGACTACATCGCCAAGCCGTTCAAGGAGGCGATCGTGCGGCTGCGCGTGCGCACCCACCTGGAACTCAAGCGCCAGCGTGACATTCTCAGCCAGCTATCGCACCTCGACGGCCTGACCGGAATACCCAACCGCCGGGCGTTCGACGAACGGTTGGATCGGGAGTGGCGACGGGCGGTCCGCGCGGGCGAACACCTGGCCGCGGCGATGGTCGATATCGACCACTTCAAGGAGTACAACGACGCCCATGGCCATCTGGCCGGGGACGACTGCCTGCGCCGCGTGGCCGAGGCCTTGGCGGCCGGACTCGAGCGGGCGGGGGATTTCATCGCCCGCTACGGCGGGGAAGAATTTATCTGCCTGCTCACCGGGGTCGACGACCAGGGGACCGCGGTGGTGGCCGAACGGCTGCGTGCCGACATCGAGTCGCTGCGGCTCCCCCACGGCGCCTCACCGGTGTCGCCCTGGATCACCGTGAGTGTCGGCGCCGCGTGTCGTCGGCCGACGCAAGCGACCGCCCCGTCCGAAGTCGTCGCGGCGGCCGATCTGCAACTCTTCACGGCCAAGCGGCTCGGGCGCAACCGCGTCAGTCTGGGTCTATAAATCGTTCAAAAAAAGAGGATTTGTCCGCAAATGAACGCAAATGAACGCAAATAAGAGAACTGACTGATCGTTCTCTCCGACTCTCCGACTCTCCGACTCTCCGACTCTGCGGCTCAAGCGCTCTTTCTTGGTTCAAGCGTTCGAGCTACCTCCCGCGCGAAGGCATGCTCTTGTCTTATTTGCGTTTATTGGCGTTCATTTGCGGACAAATCTCTTTCTGGATTCAACCACGACCTCAGAAGCTGCGCACCGCGCACCCCTCACCCCGCATTGATGGTCCATGCAATCGCGCCGAGTGCTATTAGTCCTCCGGGCCCAGGCTTCGCGGGTCCTGGTGAATGGTGATGTCCGCACCGGGGAACTCGACCCGCAGGGCGGCCTCCACCTGGTCGCAGATGCGGTGTGCGGCCAGCAGCGCCAGGTCGTCGTCCAACTCCAGGTGCAGTTGCATCACCGGGACGGAGCCGGAGCGACGGGTGCGCAGTCCGTGCACGCCCAGGACCCCCGGCACGGCCGCCGCCACCGACGCGATCCGGGCCCGGTCCGCCACGCTCAGTTCCCGATCCATCAGCAGGTCCACCGCCTCCCGGGCGATCTGAACGGCGCTGTAGAGGATGAAGAGGGCGATCCCCAGCGCGAAGATGGGGTCCAGGCCCGGCCAGCCGAACATGGCGCAGACGAGCGCAATGAGGGTGGCCGAATTGGTGGCCAGATCCGTGGCGTAGTGCAGCGCGTCGGCGCGGATCGCGGTCGATCCGGTCGCGCGGATGACGTGCCGCTGAAAGCTCAGCAGGAGCAGGGTCGCGGCCATGGCGAAGACCATGACCGCCACCCCGACGCCCAGATCTGCCAGAGGCTGGGGATGGATCAGCCGGTCCACTGCCTGCAGGGCCAGGAAGGCGGCGGAACCGGCAATGAAGGCGGCCTGGCCCAGGCCGGCGAGTGATTCGGCCTTGCCGTGCCCGAACCGGTGCTCGGCGTCCGCGGGCAGCAGCGACCAGCGCACCGCGAGCAGGTTGACCACCGAGGCCCCCACGTCCATCAGCGAGTCCACCAGGCTCGCCAGGACACTGACCGAACCCGTGATCAGCCAGGCGGCCAGTTTGACCAGAATCAACGTCGTTGCGGTCGCCACCGATGCATAGGTGGCGAGGCGCAACAGGCGCGCCTTGTCATGGGTCATGGTCATACCGAATAGGTCTCAAGAGCGGCGCGGATCCGCTCGGGGGCGAGCCCCAGGGCCCAGGCCGCGGCGACGGCGGCGAGCACGTTGCCGACCGGGACCGCGGTGTGGCCGGCCGCATCACAGGGCAGCCGCGCCAGGGGCAACAGAGCCTCTTCGCAGTCGCCCGTGACCAGCCGGATGCCGCCGTCACGCTCCACCACCGCCCGGCCGCCCTGCGCCAGCGCGGCAGTAACCACCGGGTGCGCCGGGTCGCGGGAGAACCACAGCACGGCGCCGCGGCTGCGCTCGGCCATCCCCGCCACCAGGGGGTCTTCGGCGTTGAGCACGGCGCAGCCGTGGGCCGGCACCGCCTCCACCACACAGCGCTTGACCCGTACCAGGTCCTCCAGGGCCGCACTGTCGGGTAGTGCCTGCGTGTCTGCGTGAGCGAGCGCGGTCACCACGCCGACCAGGCACCGGTCGAAGCCCAGCCCCTCGCCGCGGATACCCTCAGCCCCGACCGCCAGCACCGCCGCCGTGAGGCGCGGGTAGAGCAGCAGGTCATGGGCCGCCGCGGGACCGGTGGCGTCGCGCGCCGCCCACCGGCGCTCGCCGAGTTCCAGGCCCGCACTGGTCGCCAGCCCCACCAGGGCGTCCGGGGCCCGCAGGAGCCAGGCAATGAGCCGGGCGGTGCCGTTCTTGCCGCTGACCCCGGTGACCGCCACCAGGGGGATGCGGCCGTCCTCCCCGGGCGGAAACAGCAGGTCGATGATCGCCTCGCCCACGGGGCGCGGCAGACCGGCGGAGGGCTCCAGGTGCATCCGCAGCCCCGGCCCCGCATTGACCTCCACGATCGCGCCGCCCTGTTCCTCCAGGGGACGGCCGATGTCCTGCGCCAGCACATCGACCCCGGCCAGATCCAGGCCGACCACGCGGGCGGCGTCCACCACGCGGGCAGCGACCTGCGGGTGCACCAGGTCGGTTACATCGGTGGCGGTCCCGCCGGTGCTCAGATTGGCGTTGTGACGCAGGATGACCCGCACCCCGGCCGCGGGCACCGACTCGGGCGTCAGCCCCTGTTCGGCGAGGATCGCGAGCGCAATCGGGTCCAGGTCGATCAGGCTCAGCATCGTGGCGTGGCCGGTGCTGCGGCGCGGGTCCCGGTTGACCTCAGCCACCAGTTGGCGGACGCTCGCCTGCCCGTCGCCGCTCACCTGGGCCGGCTCGCGGCACGCCGCCGCGACCACGCGCTCACCGACCACCAGCAGACGAAAGTCGGCACCGGCGATATAGCGCTCGCACAGGACCTCCGAACCCTCCCGGCGGGCGGCGGCGAAGGCCTGCTCCACCTGCCCCGGCGTACTCAGGTTGGCCGTCACACCGCGACCATGGTTGCCGTAACGCGGCTTCACCACCACCGGCGCACCCGACTCCTGGGCAAAGCGCCAGGCCTCCTCCGCGCTCGCCACCGGCCGCCCCTCCGGTACCGGCACCCCCGCGGCGGCCAGCAGCATGCGTGTCAGGTCCTTATCCTGGGCGATCGACTCGGCGATGGCGCTGGTCCGATCGGTCTCCGCGGTCCAGACCCGGCGTTGGCGCTGACCCCAGCCCAGTTGCAGCAGGTTCTCGCTGCCCAGGCGCCGCACCGGGATGCGCCGGGCGCGGGCGGCGGCGGCGATGGCATGGGTACTGGGACCCAGGCGCACCTCGTGACAGAGCGCGCGCAGCGGTTCCAATTCGTCCGCCGGGTCGAAGGGGCGGTCATGGATGGCGGCGAGCAACAGGGTCCGGGCGGACTCCACCGCCGCGCGGCCCAGGGCCTCCTCCGCGTATTCGATGGCGACCAGGTAGACCCCATCCTCGTCGGTCTCCCGGGCCCGGCCGAAGCCGACCGGGGTGCCGGCCAGGGTCTGCAACTCCAGGGTGACGTGCTCCAGGCAGTGGGCCATGTAGGTTCCCCGCTCCAGGCGCTGGAAGAAGCCCCCGCGCTCACCCGGGCTACAGTGATGCTCGATCAGCGTCGGCAGCCAGGACTTGAGACGGTCATTGAAACCCGGGATCTCCTCCGAGGAGCGATCCTTGATCTCCCCCAGGTCCAGCAACAGTTCGAGCACCGGGCGGTGCGCCCAGATATTGGGACCGCGCAGGACCCGCAGGCGTCGGATATCGAGCAATTAGACCCCCTTGCGCCGGCGCATGGCACGGCTGGTCATGAGCGATGGGCGCCCGGTCCCACCGGGACTAAGGCGCCGCCTGTGATTCCTGCAATGGCGCAAACGCCCCAGGAATTCGATTGTTCTGAAAAAATTACCGTCCGCCGGGGATCTTGCTTCGTAAACCTCACGCCTGCATCACCGGGGCCGGCTGCTCCGGGGCCGCCGCGGCGCCCAGCGGCAGGTCATGCAACGGCAGTTCGCGGAACGCCTGATCCGCGGCCAGGCGGGCGCGGACATAGTCGACAGTCTCGTCGATCAGGTCCGCCTGGACCAGGATCAGGTCCCCCGGCTGGGCCAGCCACAGGGCCGCCTCCACCGCGGACCGCCAGCCGTGGATGGTCTGGACCTCCTGGACCCGATCGCCGGCCGCCAACCCCCGGGCGAACAGCGACATGATCTCCCCCGGCAGGCGCCCACGGGTGCAGTGGTCCTCATAGAGGATGACCCGGTCGAAGGCCTGGCCCAGGATCTCCCCCTGCCGGATCAGGTCGGCATCGCGCCGGTCCCCCGCGGCCGAATAGACCGCGAGGCGCCGCCGGTGGGGAAAGGCGTCCAGGGCCGCGATCATCGCCAGCAGGGCCGAGGGGTTGTGACCATAGTCGAAGACCACAGTGGCACCGTTGATGCTGAGCACGTTGAAGCGCCCGGGGCTGCGGTCCAGATCGGCACCGAAGGTCTCAAGCGCGGCCCCGATGGTCTCCAGCGGCAGGCCCAGGGCCCATAGGGTCGCCGCGGCGGCCAGGCAATTCTCCACCTGGAAGCCGATCCGCCCGCCATTGGTCAGCGGAATCCGGCGCAGCGACAACAGGACCCACTGCGCCTCGCCCGCCGCCAGGATCAGGTCCTGCCCCCGCACGAAGGCCACCCGGGCGCCCTCGCGGCGCTGCCGCAGGATCACCGGGTGCTCGCCGTCGCGCGCAAAGAACAGCACCGAGCCCTTGCAGTGAGCGGCCATCCGCGCGACCAGGGGGTCCGCGGCATTGAGCACGGCGGTCCCCCCGGGGGCGACCCCGCGCACCACCGCCTGCTTGACCTCGGCCAACTCCGCCACGGTGTCGACCCACCCCAGCCCCAGATGATCCCCCTCGCCGATATTGGTGACCACCGCCACGTCACAGGCGTCGAAGCCCAGTCCCTCGCGCAGGATACCGCCGCGCGCCGTCTCCAGCACCGCGGCCTCGACCTGGGGATTGAGCAGCACCAGGCGCGCGCTCTGGGGGCCGGCGCAATCGTCGGTGTCGATGCGCCGGTCCGCGAGATAGATGCCGTCGGTGCAGGTCATGCCGACGAAGCGTCCGGAAACGCTGAGCCCATGGGCGATCAGCCGGGTGACCGTGGTCTTGCCGTTGGTACCGGAGACGGCGACGATCGGGATGCGCCCGGTCTCGCCCGGTCGATACAGGGTCTCCAGAAAGGCCGCGGCGATCGGCCGCGAGCGCACGCACTCCACATAGAGATCCAGCGGCGGGGCCGCGATGACCTCGCTGATCAGCCCGCCCTGGGACTCCAGGGGCCGGGCGATGTCCGCCGCCGCCAGGCGGACCTCCGCCGTCTCCAACCCCAGGACCCGGGCGGCGTCCAGGACCCGGGCGCGCACCTCCCCGTGGATCAGTCCGCTCACGTCGGTGACTGTCGGGCCGGCGCCATTGCCGCCCCGCCCCGGCTGCCAGTGCAGGGCGGCCAGGACGCGCCGCCCGGCGACCAGGACCCGGTAGTGGGCGCCCGTGACCGGCGCCTCGGCGCAGGCCAGACCGGCACACTCCAGAAGCGCACTGAGCAGGCCGCGCTGCGCCGCCGCGTGCTCGGCCAGGGGTGTGCCGACGGCCAGCGCGGTGCACGGCAGGCGCCGCTGCCGGGCCCCGTGGCCGAGCTGCAAGACGCTCCCGGGGAGCCGCCGGGTGGGGATACCGCGCGCCTGGGCCGCCCGCAGCAGCGCGGCACAGGTCGGCGTCGGTCCCGCCTCCAGGGCCAGGGCACGCAGCCCCGGCACAGGATTGGGAAGTTCGCCGTCGGACGCGGCCAGCCCGGCGCGGACCAGGTCCAAGGCGGCCGCCGCGCAGGCCTGCGGGGGGGCGCCCTCGACGAAGGTAAAGGCGAGCCGGTACAGACCCGGCTGCGAGGTCCGGCGCACCCGGGAGAACCCCGGCCGCACCCCGCTCTGGGCGCACAGTTCCAGAATGGTCGCCAGGAACACTTGGGCGAGCCAGCGCTGATGTCGCCGCTCATGCAGTGGATGGTCCGGGTCCGCGGGCGGGCGCCGCGGCAGGGTCAGGCCCGGCAGCCGGGCGGTCAACTGGGCGCGCAGACGCCCGGCCGATACCAGCCACTCCCCGGGTGGGTGATCGGACAGATCGAACCAGACCTCGACCACCGGAAAATCGGCCCAAAGGTTGGGGCCGAGCAACGCACGGACTCTGCGGATATCCACGGATCTGATCCGAACTCAATGCGAACAGGCTATCGGGTCCGGGCTGCCGGCCGGCCGGCGACTGGAGGTCGACCGCCGTCTCAAGGCCCGGGAGGCACCTCAAGGGTAGCGTCGGGGGCCGGACGCCCGCCGCGCGACCCAGGGTCGACCCTCCATGGTCCACAACGGCGACAGGCGTAAGGTCGAGGGGTGGGGAGGTCGGCCGGGGATATTATGCCGAGCGCCGCGTAAAGTCGAGATCTGTAAAGGTGACGCGCGGCGCCGGGCAGGCCCGCGACCGGTTCGCGGGCGCGCCCGGGGCGCCGCGGCGCAAGCGCCGCGCCCGACGCCTTGCCCGGGGCCTCGGACTCCCGGCGACGCGCGGCTTGTGCCTTGATTTTGCTGAATGTACCATGTGTCTTATCGGGTCCCTTAGGAACGGTTCGCAAATCAGTGAAACAAGTCCATGAGGGAATGTTTGTAGCATCGTTGTCGTTGTCGTTTAGCTTGTTCCTGACTCGTTACTTATCTCGTCAAACCCAGTCCCGGCACCGCACTGCCGGACCTCACGCGGACGGTCATCGCAACACCATGAGCAAGCTCTCGGCCGGAATCAAAGAGGAGTTCCTGGCGATCCTGCCGCCGACGCTCTTCTTCTTCATCGCCCTGCACATTGTCGCGCTCATCCGCACCCTGATGCTCGAGGGCACCGGCATCGCGCTCGGCACCACGCTGTCGGTCGCGGTCGCGGCCCTGATCCTCGGCAAGGCCGTCCTGTTGGCGGACCTGCTGCCCGTCATCAATCGCTATCCGGACCGGCCCCTGATCTACAACATCACCTGGAAGACCCTGATTTACCTCGTGGTCGCCGGGCTCATCCATTACCTGGAGCGTCTCATCGACTTCGCCCGGCAGGCGGGCGGCATCATCGCCGGCAACGAGCGGTTGCTTGCCGAACAGGTCTGGCCGCATTTTCTCGCGGTCCAGCTCCTGCTGCTGGTGCTGATCCTCATGTACTGCACCATGCGTGAACTGACGCGCGTGATCGGCCCGGAGCGGATGCACCGGATCTTTTTCGGACCGCGCAGCCAGTGACGGGTATTGACGATGAGCAACGCAAGCGATCAGCCGGTCTGCGACATTGTCGTTGTCGTTGTCGTAATCGGAGAAGCGATGCCATTTGGGCTGCAAGAGAATCCAGGGTGCCACGATAACCTCGATTATGACAACGAGGCCTTGATCATAAATCTGGCCACCCCGCTGTAGGGGAGGTCGCTGGTCCGCACAGCGGACCCTACGGCCCCGCGCCCGTAGGGTCCGCTGTGCGGACCAGCGACCTCGCTGTTGGCTGATAGGCCGGGATTATGATCAAGGCCGACAACGACAACGATTGCGTTTGTGTTCGACTCGTTACCAAGGGCAGCCAATCACCGCTTGTCTCATTCGCGATGCCGGGTATTGATGGTCGACCCGCGCAGACTGCCGCCCACCACGACGCTGCCGGGTCCGGCGGCGACCGCACCCGCGCCTTGGGCGACGACATTGGCGTTTCCGCGTATCCCGACTTGAGTGACTACGGCTGGCTTCACCCGATTGAGCAGGTCGGCGAGTTCATCCGTCAGGATGGGATCAGACAGCAGGAGTCGTTTGACCGCCACGCGCAGGGCCGCCTGAGCGTCCGCGTCGTCGGGGGGCAGGGCGAGTTCCTGCAAGGCGTCCGAGTCCGGGCCAAGCCGACCGTGCAGTTTGTCCCAGATGGCACCGACCCGCTCCCAGCCGGCCTGCCCGAGCTTCTCGCCGAGCGCCTCAGCGGCCTTCTCGCCGCCTTGTGTCAACAATGGGACCAACGGGGCGGGCAGACTCGCCAGGTCCGCGGCCAAAGGGGCTATGTCCATGTCGTTCTCCGGTTCATTGCCGACCGAGTCCCGCGGTAGATTGTTGGCGCGGCAAGGCCGATTCCTAGGTCGACCGCATCCGTGCGGTTGCGACTCCACAGGCTACGGGTCCACTCCGAAACATTCCCGCTCATCTCCAGACAACCGAAGCGACTCACCCCATTTGGAAATACGCCAACCGGAGTCGTCTCGCCCAGTCCCAGCCCCGCGCAATTGCAGCGGGTCACTTCAAGAAGTCCCAGCCGGTATGCGTACCCAATCCGGCTCAGCGCAAGGCGGGCACCAGACACCGTCCCCCTGTGGGAGCGGCCTCCGGCCGCGATGGCGCCTCGCAAGGTGCGCCGCGTCTCAGGTTGCCCCGGCGTCTCATCGCGGCCAATAGGCCGCCCCCACGGTCGGCGCCTGCGCGTCGGGTTACGGCGCGCCGCAACCGACGGAGCCTGACGGGCAGGGCGCAGGGCGCGCGCCTAACCCGATCGACGGGGCTCCCACGGCTGCCCGACTGTGGGGTCTAGCGAGGACCCAGAGCGTGCCGCCAGGCTGGCCGATCAAGCGAGCCGCAGGACATCAAAGTCGCCGATAGGTTCTGCGGCCATGCTGAGAACTCGTCGCGGGCCCGGTAGCTCCAGAACAGTAGTCCAGCATAACCCCCGCTCATAGCCGCACGCAGATACTCCTGAGGACTGTACCCGGTGCTCTTGGTCGCCACCTCGCCAATGATGCATGGTTTATCGAGTTGCAATTCTCCGCAAGGCGGCCACGGGAAGTTCTCGCCATCCTTCGCAAATTTGTCATACCAGTGAAACTGATAGACATCGAGCCCCAGGTTCCGCCAATAGGGCAACCACCGCGCACGGGCACTGCCCACTGTGACCTTGTGCGTGCTGGATTGATGGATTTCCTGTACGCACAGGCGGACGAACTCCTGCATCTCCGCTACGCTGACCGGATCGCCGATCTGCCAGTCTTTGGGAACCTCACGCATCGCCCATTCCGGTTCGTTGATGACATCAATTGCGTAAATCGCTGGATGAGTCGCGTAGCGCGCAAGGAATGGTTTCAGTACCCGATCGACAAATGCCTGCCGCTTGGTCGGATCGCGGATGATATCCGCATGACCGCCTTGCTGCACACCAGACACAACGCTGGCAATGTCGCACCAATGGAAATCGAGCAAGACGGGCATCAGCAGGATGGCATTCTGGCGGGCGGTCTCTACCAAGAGGTCGAAATCGCGAAAAAAGTCGGTATCGAGGCCGATCACAGTGCCATCGGACTCAAAATCGGGGGATGCTCGCCCGTCGGCTAAGACGAATACCCGAACGACGGGATTGCGGTACTCACAGAGGGCCTGTCTGATGAGAGAAAAATCGACTTCAACCTCGGCTTTCTCAAAATCGTACGACGCTGCAGAATCAGTCCGAAAAACCACGTCGTCAAGATATATTGGTCCCTGCAGCGCAGCGCTTGAATAACTATTGACTCCAACCTTCACCCCTGCGGCGATCACATGACGCGGATCGAACTGAGCGTCGGAGTACCCAGGCGGATCGGATAGGCTTATTGATATCTGTATCCAACGACCTTCCCAAGACGATAGGATGTTCTGCCAGTAACTATACCAGGAATACCAGTTGTCTCCGATTTTGCTCTTCAGAAACATCTGTATCCCATTCGGGGCATGCGGATCGCCGGAAGCCCCCGGCGGAAAAAAGAGCCAGCATTCAAAACCCCCGCCTTCCAGGTTCAACGGCGATGCGCTGCCCCGCGGGGGATGCGCTTCAATGCTGACATATACCTCTCCTTTCGACCGATTGGGATGTCCCCCAAGCAGATTGGCATCAACACGCAAGGAATATCGGCCGGAATGGGATTTTTCGGTGGTTCGACGCACATCGACGAACCCTTGACTGTCCGGATAGGTTTGATAGGTCCAGCCGCCCGTGCTGAGACCATCATAACCCCAGCCGTTTCTGCCAAAATCGTGCCCGTAAGCGACCCAAGGATAATTGACCCCCGAGATAAAGGTTTCGGCTGCCGATGCGCCGGGTATCCGGGCAATCGGCAGCACTGAAGCCAGGCCAAGAAACAAACTATCCGCAATAAAGTCACGCCGCGTGATTCTTTCAGTCATGATTTGATGCTCGCATAAAGCCTGATGAGACAAAATGGGATGTCGACTCCCAATCTGGTTCCGCGACATCGATCTAAGCGAAGATCTAGCTCACGCTCGGCGTAATGTCAAGGCCGTGGCGAAAATCGATTCATGGCGCGGACGGCGTAGAGCGCTACACATAGGTGCGTGAACATTAGATCGCTGTTTCGGTAAAGACTGAGTAAGTCGCTAGCATTTCTACCCGGCTGTACTGGCGCCCCATGCGCTGGGCGGCACGGCAGTCGCCGCCGACTGAAGCCTCGACCTCCGGTTTGGCGGCGCCTCGGCGACCGAAGTCGCAGAGGGCCTCGTACGCCTGCTCGGATGTCAGAACATGGAATCTGTGGCCGCGTACCGGCTCGGGGACGTAGCGGGCGTCGGCCGCGTCGAACAGCACGGGCACTAACCGCTTCGTAGCACTACGGGCGTCGTAAAGCTCCTGATGAAAACGCGCGGTGCCCTGCCCATGCCTTGCGATTCCTGTCCGGCGCTAAGACTGACGGATCAAGACACTACTCCGCCTCGAAATCCACCTTATCGTAGATCTCCCGCATGGCTACCGCGCACGCGATGGACTCGAAGCGGACCTCGCCATCCATCCCTTCCATCGCGTCGAGCAGCCAGCGGCCGTCGGGTTGGCGGGCATAGACCTCCACCAAGGGGCGGTCGCGGTTCACCAGCGCATACTCCTTGAGGCTCGGCAGCCGGCGGTAGATCGCGAACTTCCCGCCGCGGTCATAGGCCTCCGTGGAGCGGGAGAGGACTTCGACGAGCAGGGCCGGGTTGATCAGCACATCGCGCCGCTGGTCATGGAAGCGGGGTGCTTCGCACAGGGCCACCAGGTCGGGATAGGTGCCGGCGTTCGCCGCTTGGATGCGCACGCGCATGTCGCTCGGGAGGACGTGGCAGGGTCGGTCCTTGAGCTTCGCCCGCAGTTCGCTGCCCAGGTTGAGCACGATCAGATTGTGATTGAATGAGGCGCCCGTCATGGCGAACACCGCGCCGTCCACATATTCGTGCTTGACCTGCGTCTGCGCCCGCTCGGTGGCGAGATAGTCCTCGAATTGGTAGCTGGGTCTGGTCTTGAGTGACACGGTGATCCTCCGGTGGAGCCGCCGTGAGTATAGCCCGGAGTGGGGTCCGGGCGCCCGGTCGCGGGGACGACACCAGGCCCGCGCGCAGCGGGGCGGTCGCAACGCGGGGAGGCTGGCCGGGGCATTGGTGGGCAGGGCGCCCAGCCGGCTCAGACGAACGCGGCGTCCCGTGTCGCAGAGAGGTTTCGCCGCACTGGGGTGCGGCGCTCCCAGTACGCTGCTGCATCGCGCGGCGTTTTCGCTTAACCTTACCCCCGCCGACGAACGGTCGCCGCGCCCACCTCAGGCCCGGACCCGCGACCGCCTTTCCGACTCACCCCCACCGGACGCTACCCCATGCAGGTCGAGGTCTCGCTCGCATTGACGGCGGTCGCCGCCATCCTGGTCCTGCTCGCGGGGCGGGCCCTGATCGCGCGGGTGCCGGTGCTGCAACGCTACAGCATCCCGGAGCCGGTGGTGGGCGGGCTGGCGGCGGCGCTGCTGCTGACGCTGGCGCGGTTTGGGGACTTTCAGGTGCAGTTCGATACCCGCGCCCAGGCGCCGCTGCTCCTGGTGTTCTTCTCCACCATCGGGCTCAGCGCGGAGTTGCGCACCCTGGCCCGGGGCGGGCGCAAGCTGGTCATTCTGTTCGCCGTCGTGATCCTGGCCCTGTTGCTGCAAAATTCGCTGGGCATCGCCATCGCCTGGGGGCTGGACCTGCACCCATTGATGGGTATCCTGGGGGGCTCGGCGACCCTGACCGGCGGTCACGGCACCGGGGCGGCCTACGGCAAGCTGTTCGGGGAGGTCAACAACCTGCAGGGGGCGGTGGAGGTGGCGATGGCCTGTGCCACCTTCGGGCTGGTGCTGGGCGGCATCTTAGGCGGTCCCACGGCCCAGTGGCTGATCCGGCGGCATGGGCTCGAGCCGCGCGGGGAGGTGGCCGCGGACCAGGGGCCCGGCTCGTTGCGCACGGACGAGCGGCGGCCCCTGAGCCCGGAGTCGCTGATGGAGACGGTGCTGCTGCTGATGCTGTGCCTGGGGGTCGGCACCCTGCTGGCGGAGACCGTGCAGATCCCGGGTCTTAAGCTGCCGACCTTCGTGTGGTGCCTGCTGACCGGCATCGTGCTGCGCAACACCCTGGGGTTGCGGGGGTTCTACCGGGTGGACGGGCCCACGGTGGAGCTGCTCGGCACCGTCTGTCTGTCGCTCTTCCTGGCCATGGCCCTGATGTCGCTGCGCCTGTGGGAGCTGGTGAGTCTGGCCCTGCCGATCCTGGTGCTCCTGAGCCTGCAGGCCCTGCTGGTGGTGGTCCTGGCGGTCACCCTGACCTTTCGGGTGCTGGGCGCCGACTATGACGCGGCGGTCATCGCCGCCGGTCAGTGCGGTTTCCAACTCGGTGCCACCCCCACGGCGATCGCCAATATGCAGGCGATCACCAGCCGCTACGGCCCCTCGCCGCTCGCCTTCCTGCTGGTGCCGATCATCGGCGCCTTCCTGATCGACATTACCAACGCCCTGGTGATCCAGGGGTTCCTGGCACTGCCCTGGTTCGGGTTCTGATCATGCAGCGATCCCTGATGCAACTCACCCGCGGGCTCTGGCTGCTGCTGGCCGTCCTCCTGCTGACCGCCTGCCGGGAGGCCCCGGACCAGGCCGCGCTCGACGCGGTGATCCAGGCGCGCCTGACCCAGGCCTTCGGCCCCCAGACCTTCGCCATCGAGCGCCTGCGCCGCCTGGGCAGCGGCCCCCTGGCCGCGGACGCGCAGGGCCGACCCCGGCAAATCGTCTATTTCAACGCCGTGCTCGGCCTGGAGCGGGATCTGGACTTCTCCTCCTGGGACACGCTCAACATCGCCGCCTTTGCGAGCCTGCTGGGGGCGACACCGCTGGGGGTGAGCGGTCTCGACCAGGCGGGCAACCGGCGCGGTGATCGCGTCTATGTCCACGGCAGCGCGAGTTTCGTGCGCGACGACGCCGCGGCCGAGGGGTGGGTGCCGGTCGCGGTGACCCTGCCCGGTGTCGGGACCCCCTCGGCGCCGCTGAGCCCCGCGAGCAGCGCCGCCTCCCAGCAACTCTTTGCGCGCTTAAAGCAGCTCTATGCGCGCCAGAGCGCCGACCCCAAGCGCCAATACAAGATCATCAATGAGGAACTCGACCAGGCCTACGAGACGATCACCCAGCGCCTGGATCGCCTGGACCACGCGCTCATCCTGGCGGGCGGCCCGGCCGGCGGTGAGTACCAGGGGGTGGCGCAGTTGCTGGCGCAGACCCTGACCGCGCGGGGCCGCACCGCCGACGCGCTCACCACGGCCGGCAGCGCGGAGAACCTGGCCCTGCTGCGCGAGGGCCGGGCAGACCTGGCCCTGGTGCAGAATGATCTCGCCGCCGCGGCGCTGCTGGGGAGCGACGGCTTCGCGTCCGCCGGTCCGAATCCTGCGCTGCGCGTGCTCGCGAGCCTCTTCCCCGAGCCCCTGCACCTGATCGTGGCCGCCGACTCCGCCCTGCGGACACCGCACGACCTGGCCGGCCGGCGCCTGGAGCTCGGCCAGCCCAACTCCGGCAGCCGTGCCAACGCCCTCCTGCTCCTGGCCGCGGCCGGGGTCGACTTGAAGGGTCTGGCGGCGGTCCGGGAGGGCGGTCTGGAGCAGGGGCTCGCGGACCTGGCGGCGGGACGGGTCGACGCGGTCATTGCCACCATCAGCGCCCCGGCCGCCCGCATCCAGGCGGCGGCGGCGCTGGGCCTGATCCGCCTCCTGCCCATCGCGCCCGACCTCCAGCACGCGCTGGCTGGCCAGGCCACCGGGCTGGTGCCGATCCAACTGCCGCCCGATACCTACCCGGGTCAGATCGAGCCCGTGCCGACGGTCGCGGCGACCGCCCTGCTGGTGGCCGCGGAGCGCCTGCCGCGGGCCGATGTCGACCTGGTGCTCGGCGCCCTCTTCGGCGGGATCGACTTCGTGGCGGCCGGGTCCGCGGCGGGGTCACAGATCAACCGCCGCAGCGCCGCCGTCGGGCTGACCCTGCCGTTGCATCCGGCGGCCGAGGTCTTTTTTGCCGGCGCCGTGAGTCCGGTCCACTGAGGGGCCGCCGCCTGGTCAGCCCGGTCGCCGGTCATCGCGCCCGCCAGCGTACCAGTCCAGCCGACGGGTGACCACCATCACCAGGGCCGGCAGCCGAACAGCAGCAGTGAGCTCATCAGGAGCGCCCTGTCCTCGTCAGCACGCAGCGGAACCCGAAGCCCCAGACACGGTTCCCGGGTCCGAACCGCGACCGGTTCGTGGTGCGCAGGAGCGCGCCAACGAAGTCGAAGGCGCCGCCCCGCAGCACGCGCGGTGTTCCGGCCCCCGGTTGCCCCGTTGCGGACTCGCACCATTCCAGCACGTTGCCCGCCAGGTCCTCCAAGCCCAGTTGCGCCTGGCGGGCACGGGGGAAGAGCCCGACCGGTGAGGTGGCGCCCAGATGGGCCTCAGCGCTGTTGCAGATCCCGTCCTCCCAGGCGTCGCCCCAGGGGTATTGCCAGCCCGCGGGCCCGCGTGCCGCCGCCTCCCATTCCGGCTCGGTCGGCAAGCGACCGCCGGCCCAGAGGCAACAGGCCTGGGCCTCCCAGAAGGACACGCCCACCACCGGCTGGTTGGGGGCATTCCACCGGCGGTCCTGCCAATAGCGCGGCGCGGTAACACCCTCGCGCTGGAGCCAGTCCCAGCCGTCCGCCGACCACCAGTCCCGCTTGGCGTAGCCGCCGTCGTCCATGAAGGCACGATACTGGCTGTTCGTCACCGGGTAGCGGCCGAACAGGAAGGGCGCGACGATGGAGAACCTGTCGCCCTGCTCCCCGTAGGGATAGTCCCCGGCGGGCACCTCGACATAGGCGGCGGGGTCGCGCAGGCCGTCGATGCGCGGATCCCCGAGCCGCCCCAGGCAGAGTCCGAGGGTCTGGCGGTCGGGCAGCGCAATCTCGTCCTCGATGGCGTCGAGGCAGGTGTGGCGGAAACCGTCGGCCAGGTCCGTCGGGACCCGGTAGCCCTTGGCGAGACAGAGATCCAGGGCTTCGGCGACCAGGACGGCAGGCGCCGGGTTGACCCGGACCGCCGGGCGGTCGAGGTCGGCAGCGAGGCCCGTCAGCAGGTCCAGGCCCCATTGGGCATCCCGGAAGAACAAGACGGCACTGAAGAGGAAGACGAGGGTGGGGCGCCACTCGGGAACCAAGCCGCGCTCGCGGAAGACCCGCGCCAGGGCGGTGCGGTCCTCGCTGATACGGGCAATCCGCTCGGCCGCCAGATATTCCTGGACGCTGAGGTGATGGAAGGCGGCACGAGCGCCGGATTGGGGCAGGAGGAGGCCGGAGCGTGCCAGGAGTTCCTCGCGCCGGACGGCGGGTTCGACCACGCCGGATTCGTAGGCGGTGTTACTGGCGGCGAAGTGGCCTAGCAGGCGCTCGAGCTCCCGATCGCTCGCCGTGGCGTTGGGCGCGCGGCGATCCTCGCCGAGCCCCTCACCGGTATGCATGCCGTGGGCGATGGCCTCCAGTCGGGCCTTCACCGGCTCGCGCTCGCTGGCATCGCCTGGGTAGCGGTTGTAAAGGACGTTCTCGACGATGCGCTGGTAGAGGCGATAGCGGTCCTCGGGTAGCCGGCCGCCATTGCCGTAGATCACGCACAGCGCGGCGAGCAGCAGGGGGTTCTCGGCGAGCGCACGGAGGTCTTTGCGCTCGGCGATATTCGCCAGCAGGCAGGCAGTGAGGTCCGGTCTGTCCAGGGTGTGGAACCAGCGGGTGACGAACAGTTCCTGCAACGGGTGCGGCAGGGGCTCCAGGGGGGCAGTTGGCAGGTCCAGGCGGGCGAGTCCGGCGGCGTCGAGCCCATAGGGGCGGCTGGTGAGCAGGATGCGGTTGCCAACCCGCTGCCAGTGGGGCAGGGCGGCGGCCAGCCCGGAGAGGATGAGTGCCCGGGGATACAGCCTGAGGCCGTCACGCACCTGGGTAACGGGGACCTCGTCGAGCCCGTCGAAGAGGAGCAGGGCGCCGCCCGTCTCCAGATGCTCCCGGAGCAGTCTGCCGCTGAGCCCGTCGGGTGGGTCCTGGTCCACCCAGTCGCCCAGGGCCCGGACCAACGCAGCACGCCCCCATGAGCGGCGACCCTGGCCGCAGTCCATTGTCCGCCAGAATTCGCGTAGCGGCACCAGCAGGGGTAGTCGGGTGCGCAACCGCACGGGCAGGGGTTCGACATAGCCCAGGGGTGGCGGCACCGGGTGGTCGGCAGCCAGCCCGGCGATACACTGGAGCGCGGCCCAGCGGCAGAAGGTGGATTTGCCCGCCCCGGGCGGGGCGGGGCAGTAGAGCGAGGTGGCGTCGAGGCGCGCGAGTAGCAGAGTCGGGGGCGGATCTCTCAGTTCCGCGGCATCACCTGCTCCGCCGTCTCCTTGAAACTCATCTTCTGCAACGGGCACGGGCGCCTCCCCCGGCTCTCCGGCATCGCCGCTCGTCTTGCAGTCCGCCACCCCGGACGCGGGCGGCGGGGTCGTGACCGCTGGGCAATAGACCTGACTCAGGGTGGCCGCCCGACCCTGCTGTGCGCCTAGCCCGAACAGTTCAGTTCCGCCGAAGGTTCGTTGCAGCCAAGCGTGATACTCGGGCGGGACCGTCGGGGGCGAGCCCCCCGGCGGGACGGGTTCGGGGGCGATGGTGAACTCTGCGATGCCGTCCGGACAGCCGGGCTGGTTGAGGTCAGGCCCCCAGGCATGGGCGATCCAGGCACGGAAGTGGACGCGCACCCGTTTGGGATGGAGATAGAGTTCGATCCACTGGAAGCGCCCGGGATGGGTTCCGCCCTTACCGGCGCAGCCGGCCGCGAGTTCGACACAGGTGCGCCGCCGGTCGGGCCCGTCCAGGTGCCGCGACTCGGGGACTTGGCTGTGGCCGTGCAGGATCAGGTCGCGGTGTAGGTGCAGGACCTCGCGGGCCTCGGTGGCGTCGGCCAGATAGTCCCACGGATGGTGCAACAGGGCGAGCCGCCAGTTGGCGTCCTGGCACTCCGGGGTATCGATGACTTGGTTGAGTTGGTAACGTCCGAGTAGTAGCCGCCCCCGGTCGTCATCGCTGCCGGCCATCCAGGCGGAGTCGAGTCCGGCGAGGTGCAGACGCTGCCCGCCGATCTCGATATGGCGCTGCCACCAAGGCCGGGTCCGTGCCGCATCGGGAGCCAGACCCAACCAGTCGCCATAGAAATCGAGCCAGGCGAGGTGGCGCCTGATGAGCCGCGCCTGCTCCTGCTGATCCCCCAGGACCTCGGCCACCGCGTCCTGCAGGTCCGTGGCGCCCGCGCCCAAGAGCGATTGCTGTGTGTCGCGGATTGGTCGGCTGACCAGGGTTCGGTCGACATCATGGTTGCCCGGCACCAACAAGAGTCGGTCGCAGGACAAGGGGCGGGCGGGATCGGGTGTCAGTGCCGGCCAGAGCACACGGGCAAGCCACTCGCCCGCCAGATCGTAGTCCTCCCTGGTTCCGCTAAAGCCCAGATCGCCGGTGATGACAACCAGGTCCGGCTCCAGTCCGGCCGCCGAGTCCTTACGGACGTGCTCGGCCAAGCCCCGCAGCGCCGGCTCGGCCTCCCAGGCATGGCCCGCGCGGAAGTGCAGGTCCGACAGGTGCAGCAGGCGGACGGGGCCGTCGGTCGTGTCGATGGACATGGGAAGGTCCTCTGACCGGCAACGGGCTTAGGGGCGCGGCGGCAACGGGAACTGGGCGGTCCCGTTCGGGCAGCCCGGCTGGTTACGGTCGACCTCCCAGGTGCCGCGGTTCCAGAGTCGGAAGTGCACCAGGACCCGCCGGGGACTTGGGAACAGTTCGATCCAGTGGAAGGCGTTGTCATAGGGGCTGCCGTCATAGACGCTGCCGGCGGCCAGTTCAACGCAGGCGCGGCGCGGGTCTGGGGGCAGGTAGCGGCAGGCGTCCGGCTCATGGACGTGACCGCGCAGTACCAGGTCGCGGTGCAGGTGGATGGATTGGGGGACGGCGCGGGTCTCCCACTCGGCCAGGTAGTCCCAGGGGTGGTGCAGGAGGGCCAGGCGCCAGTCGGCCCCGTCGCCCGCGGGGTGGAGCACGGTCTCGTGGACCTGGTAGCGGCCGAGCAGGAGGCGGCCCCGGTCCTGGTCGCCGCAGGCCATCCAGGCGGAGTCGAGACCGGCGAGGTGCAGGTGCTGGCCGCGGATGTCGATGCTGCGCTGCCACCAGGGCAGCGGCTGCGGGCTGCCGAGCCAGGCACCATGGAACTCCAGATAGGCGGCGTGGCGCTTCAGGAGTGTGTCGCGCTGGCCGACGTTGGCCAGGACCTCTTGGACGCGGTCCTGGTCACGCGCGGCGAGCAATCCATCCTGGACCATGTGGGCTACAGCGTCGACCTGGGTGCGGTCGGCGTCGTGGTTGCCGGGGCACAGGAACAGGCGCTCGCGCGGGAGCGGTGCGGCAGCGTCCGGGGTCAGGACCGGCCAGAGGGCCTCCAGCCAGTCACGCGCCAGGGCATATTCGGCCGCCTGACCGCTGAAGGCGAGGTCGCCGGTGATGACGACCAGGTCCGGTGCCAGGCCGCGGCGGACCTCGGCGGCGATGAAGCGGACCAGGTCGCGCAGGAGCGGATCGGCGTCCCACTTGGTGCGGGTGCGGAAATGGAGGTCCGACAGGTGCAGGAGACGGGCTGGCTGGGGCATCGGGGGGCTCCTGATCCGGGGCGGCGGATTCGCTTGTTGTTGGTTAGGCTAGCGTGCGGCGGCGGGGAAGGCAATCAGGGGCGGGTGCGTAAATCAGTTATCGTCATCTGCCCATTTGGCCCACATGGGCAGCAGGTTGTTGGCAAAGAAGAACCGGTCGCGGTTCGCCGTGTCGCCCGTGAGGACCGTCGTATCGGTCAGGCTGTCGAGTGCATCATGAAGTCGCTCGACCTCAATGCGGCCCCCCAGTCGCCGGTGCAAATCATCGACCGTGAAGCTTGCCGGTTCCGGCCAATAATCCCGCGTCACCGGAGTCAACAGCGACGGCGCGTGATCGGACGCGAGCCCGAGCAGGGCCTCCCAGAGTCGGTCTTTACCGAGCTGGCGCTCGACCGGCACGCGATACCAGGTCTGGCCTTTGGTTACCTCCTGGTCGTTGGCGTCCGCCACCGTGCCGACGGTCTTGCGCAGACCCGCCTCGATCTCATGCAGGACCTCGTTGCGGGCGCGGCGCCAGGAGTCGCGGCTGACCACGCGCAGACCGGATGGCTGGTGTCGACACAGAGTCAGTCCGAGTTGCTGTACGATCCAAGGGACTCCGCGGGTCAGTCGCAGGACCTCGCCGCGCAACGACCGGGTGAGCTGGATGCCGAGATAGCTCAAGCGGCTGAACAAAAAATGCCAGGTCTCATCCGGCGTCCAGGGTCCGAGGTTCACCCGGGTGAACATGTTATAGATAGGGGTCTTGGAGTCATTGATCAGCGTATTGAGCGAGTCTTCGCTGCCCCGCCCGCGCGGATAGGCCGTGGCGACCAGGCAGAACAGGCCGGCCGTCGCCCAATTGCGGATCTTCGCAAACAGTTGCAGTTCCGGCAGATCGTGTCGCAGGAGGTGCTGGGTCTCGTCGAACACGAAGAGTGGGATCACCCCGGTGCTGTTCTTGGCGTCCATCACAGCATTCCAGAACTTCTCCAGTGCCTGTGTGTGTTGATCCAGTTTGCGCGGAAAAGTCCATTGGAAATCCAACGGTATACGCTGGGCATTCAGGGCCAGCCGGGCGTATTGATAAAAAGAGTGGGCGAGGTCGTCGGGGTGGAGCCGCTTGGGCAGGGCCTGCCAATCAAAAACAATACTGAGCCGCTGTTTGCCGGTGCGGGTAGCCTGCGAACGTACATACCAGTCCAGCCATTCCCTCAGCGAGGTCTTGCCCATGCGGCGTCCGCCGACAACGAGGATCGCGGCGCCCTTGGTCGGGTCCCGGTCGCATTCCGCGAGGATCTGCTCGAGCGTCTCGCGTTCCGTGGTACGTCCGTAGAAATGCCGGCTGATCCGCCGATCGTCGCCGAAGCCGTTCTCGGTCCTGAATACCAGACTGGGGTTGGGTTTCAGCAGGGAGGCGCGCAGCCGGTTGATTTCCGCGATTGCCCGGTCGCGGTTGGGGGCATGAACGATCTGCATCGCATCGTTGAATGACAGGTCGATGGTCGCGCCGGGCAGGCCCGCCAGGCGTGCGCCGATTGAGATCCAGAGCGCCGGCGCCCCGCCGCAGAGTGCCGCCAGCGCTTCGCTGTCGGCTTGACCGACGACCAGATAGCAGCACGGATAGTCCTGCTCCAGGACGACCACTTCCTGATTCAGGCGCCATACCGATCCGATCGGCTGGCGCTCGACCGGACCGCCACTGAGAGATCCAAGCAGTATCCGGGCTGCCTGACCGATTGGCGTCGCAGTTGGTCCGTCGGCGTCGCCGAAGAGGGCGAAGACCTCCGTGTAATGAAGCGAAGCCACTGGAATGTCGAGCCAGGCACCGATGCGCGCAGGTGCCACTGCGCGAAGCCGCTCCCAGAGTTCCCGGTCCAGCAAGCCTGCAGGATTGGGATAGAGGTCCGGCAACTCGTCCGTCTGGACCTCGCCGGTCGCGAGCAGATGGGCATAGACGGGTTCGCCCCCGCACCAGGCACCCATCGCCGTCGGGGGCAGCGCACGGACGCCCTCGTCGAGCGCCTTGCTGAGCGTCTGGTCGGGGAACAGGCGGCGCAGCAGGCTCTCGACCCGGTCCCCACTGGGCAGCAGATCGCCGGTTGCCGCGAGGATCTCCGTCGGGAGGGGATGGGTACGCTGCCAGATCCCCAGGGCCAGGGCGCTGAAGGCCCTGCGGTCGGGGGCGTGCAGGAGTCCATGCAGGCTGTCCGCCATTCGCGCGGGGTGCCATGGGTCCAGCAGCAAATCGGGCGAGAAAACCTGGGCCTCATCGTCCAGTGCCTCGTGCAATCCCGACAGCATGGGAATATCGATGCCGCCGACCCGCCCGTATTGGGACTTGACCCGCTGTTTGAGCAATGCCCGCTCCTCGGGACCCCAATAAGCGCCGTCCAGCCACCGGAAGGCCCGCCCCCCGGCCAGCAGGTCGGCAAGGCGCCTGCCGGTGGCGGCCCAGTCGCCACGGAACAATGGGTCGGACTCGCCCGGTGGTGGCCGATCATCGGCGACCACCGCGGGCGGCGGCGCGCCCGGCCGCCCCTCGATCCATTCCGCAATCCGCCGTGCCTCGCTGCCGAAGCGTCCGCCGAGCCGCCGTAAGACCTGGAGCCGGATGCAAGCGAAAGGGCGGTGGTGTGGCTCGAAGCCGTCCGCCCCCGGGTCGACCGGTTGCGTGGGGTCGGCATAGTGGGCGAGGAAATCGTGGGGGGCGCCGAGCTGCGCGATGACCGCCTGACTGACGCGCTCCAGCACCGCCAGCAGGTCGTCAGGGGCACACTCGTCGATCAGTAGTTGGCGGACCCCGGGGGCAAAGTCGTACAGGGTCTCCAGTGGGGCCGGATGCTCGGCGAGCTGGTCGGTGGCCCGCTCCAGGAGTCCGCTCAGGAACAACTCGGCGAGGTCGGCCGGGCCGCTGTGCGGCATGAGGGTCTGCTGGACCAGGCGCACCACCGGCAGGGTCAGCGGCATCCCGGCACAGTGGCGGGCGAGTTCCCGGGCCGGGTCCGAGGCCCCGGCGAGGAAGGTGCGCAGGCGCTCGCGGGCGTCCGGGGTAGCGGCCGGGCCGCGCGGGGTCTGCGTCGCCGTCGCGGCGTCGGGCGGTGCGTCGGGAATGTGCACGCCGGCCAGCCCGACGCCGGGGCGCCCGGTGAGGACCCTGGACCAGGCGGACAGGCTGGCGGCATCGATCGTAAGCACGGGGACTGGGAGTCGGTCCGGTTCCCGCCGGGTCGCGCCGGTGGTCGCGGGGCGCGTCAGGCCGGCGGCGCTGGGGCTGGGGGCGGCCCCGGCGGACAGTCGCACCAACTCGGCCGCGCCCAGCGCGGTGCGGCGCCACAGGCGCTGGGGCAGCAGTTGAAGCAGGGCGACGGGCTGGCGGCGCTGCCAATCGCGCAGGGCGTCCCAGTGGGTCATGTCCGGTCCCGTCTGGTCAGCGCGCAGGTCCCGCCAGGCCGGGTGGCTGAAGTCGCTGAAGACCAGGACCGCGCGGCGTCCGAGCGGATCGCGCAGGGCGCGGGGCGAGCGCGCGCCGCCGCCACGCAGCCCCGGCCAGACCCGGGTCGCGCCCTGGTCATCGAGGCCGATGCGCCAGATGCGCAGGTCGCGGAAGGCGCCGTGGCGCGCGAGCAGCCGCGCGAGTTCCTTCAGCAGGGGTTCCCAGAGCACGAAGGCGGGATGTGCGTCGACCACCAGGGCGAGTTCCAGCAGTCGCTCCGGCGCCCCCTGCAGGACCGGGACCGGCAAGGCCAACTCGGCGAAATGGTGGACCGTCGCCTGTTCGTCCAGTACCCGACGGGTGCGTGAGGGGACCCGCCGCAGCAACGGACGCAGGGCGCGGCCGATGGCGAGTGCGTCGCTCAGGAGCGGTGGCAGCGGCGAACGCAGGGTTGCCGGCGCAGGTGCGTCGGTCCCGGTCGTACCTGGTTCTGAGGCATGGATGGCCACCTTCGGATCTTCGGGCAACGGATCTTGGGGCAAGTCCTCCCGCCGCCGGACAGGTGAGGCGGGCTTATCCTGATCCGGAGACTGTGAAGGCAGCGATTGCCCATGAACTGACCCGGACCGTATCGCCTGGTCGGTCCGCGACTCGGGGGTGGGAGCCGGACGGCCCGGGGGTATCTGCCGCGCCAGCCACAGGGCGTCGGCCAGTTCCCAGGCGAGGGGCGGACGCGCATCCGAATAGACGCCGAACTCATGGAATGCGGCGATGAGTCGGTTCAGTTGGTCCATGGGGGGGCGCGGGCCTCGGCTTGAAGGTACCGGCGATCAGTCGCCGGAGAGGGGCTGAAACAGGGTGTCGAGGAGTCCGTCGCAACCCAGACCACCGTAGGCCTCGGTCAACGGTCCCAGGTCGACACCGCTCATCGTCAGACAGATCGCGTTGAGGAGTTGGTCCGTGGCCAGCAATTCCTGGCCCTGCTTGCCCCGGCGTGCGAGAAAGACGCGGATCAACTCGTCGATCTCGCCTTTGGCCGCCTGGAATTGCATTTCGATATCTTGACGCTCTCGCGCGTGCGCACCGCTTGGCACCGGGAACAGGTGCGCCCTGACGATCGCCTCCAGCTTTTCCCGCCCGGGCGGCTGCATGTGCAGCGGCAGGCAGCGGCGCAGGAAGGCCGGTGGGAACTCGCGTTCACCGTTGCTCGTCATGACCACCAGGGGGAATTCGCGGCAGGGCACCTCGCCATCTCTTAGGGTGATCAACTCCGCGTCCCTGCCCCAGCCGCGGACCTTGACCGGGTTCTGGCTTTCCTTCAGGCGCACCAATTCCGGGATCTCGAAGCGGCCTTCCTCGAAGACGTGCAGCAGGTCGTTGGGCAGGTCGATGTCGCTCTTGTCGATCTCATCGATCAGCAGCACGCGCGGGTAGTACCGGGAGCCGTCCGGATCGCTGCGCGCACAGAAGGTCGTGCCCAGGGGCCCCAGGGTGAGATAGGCGCCGATGTCGCGTCGCGGTTTCGGTGTCGGTGCGGACGCCGCGCCCGCGTCGTCGGGCGCGGTGTCATCCGATCGGTCCAGACGGGTTTCCTGGAGTCGGCCGATGGCGTCGTACTGGTACTGCCCTTCCTGCAGGGTGCTGCGGCTGGTGATGGACCAGCGCAGCACGGCGCCCAGGCCAAGCTCGCGCGCGACGGCGTATACCAGGCTGGTCTTGCCGGTACCCGGGCGGCCGGTGACGAGCAAGGGCCGACGCAGGTAGAGCGCGGCGTTCACCTTGGCGATGTGCTCCGGCTCCGGCCGGAAACTCTGGGCGCGTTCCCGGTCGAGGTTATCGAAGCGGCGCCACGGCGGCGGGGCCGGCAGTTTCCGCAGGCGGTCCAAGTTGAGTTCGGGACCCGAGCGGTCGCTGTCGGTTCCGTCGAAGATGTACCAGGCGGGGGTGGGGCTCGGTTCCATGGTCAGGCTCCGATAAAGGCGGTGTCGAGGTTCGGTAAAACGAGAATCCGGCGGTCGGCGTTGAACTCGTCCCACAGCAGGGAGACGCCCGGCGAAGGGTCGCGGGCCGCCGCCTGGGCCTTGCGCTTGGTCCAGATCGCCCGGGGCAGGTCGAGGATGGAGTCGGCGTCCGCACAGGCGCCGACTCCCAGTCTCACCGTCTCGCGTACCGCGGCCGACGCCGCCGGGTGGCGCGGCCACAGCAAAACGGGTGTGCCGACTTCCAGGAGTCCGTCCAGGTCATCTTCGGTCAGCGGTTGCTCCATACCGAGTGCCAGTGATCCTGGGTGTCTTTCAGCGGTCGACATCAGGCAGCGCAGGGCCGCCATCACGAGGTCGGGTTCCTGCCGTGGATTCAGCCAGCTCAGGCAGTGCGAGCCTGCCGAGCGGGTCAGGCAGGCGCGGTTGACACGCCAGAATTCCAGGGCCTCGGCGCGTCCGCGCGTCTTGTAGTGGAGTGTCTCGCGCCAGCGCTCCCAGCAGCGCAGCACCAAGGGATAACGAAAGGCCAGGTGTCCGACTCCCAGGCCAGGACGGTGGGCAGCCGCGCGGCGGTCCACGGGTGCACGTTCCAGCGCGTCGATGAAGGCTTGGTTAGACAGAAGATCGAAAGGCAGGAGGACTTCCACCTGTGGCACCCGTCCCGCGGCGGTGGGCAAGGCGCGAACCGCGTCGCCGACACGTGCTGCAATCTCGGCAAAGTCACGCAGGTTTTCGGTCGGGTCCGCGCGCCGCACGGGGTCGCCATGCTCGTCGAGGTAGACCCATTCGAGCCGGTGGCCGTCAGCGGCCTGCAGGTCTTGGGCGATCTCGATCATCAGATAGGGCTGGGCGTCGCCTTGGGCAAAGGCAATTACTTGAATGGCCTCATCGACGTGTTCGGTGGGCAGTGCGGCATCGCGCACCAGCCACTCCCTGGCCTGATCCAGCCAGGAACCCAGCACCGTCGGATCGCCCAAGGTCTTGCGCAGGTGCGCCACGAAACTCAGCAGCGGCAGGCGCAGACGGCTTCCCGCGCTGTAATAACATTTCGGATCAACCAACAGTTCGATGACCTTTTGCGCGTCCGCGTCTTCGGGCAGACTCGGCAGCAAGGCGCTGTCGGCTCGCCCGCGGCAATAGGCATAGCTGTCTCGGATGGCCTTGGCGCCGACGCACAGCTCATCGCAAACAGTGTAGAGGTCTTCAATGAGGGTCGGGGGATAGCCGGTGGGGTGTGGGATACCCTCGGCGAGCAATATGCGGTGGCTTGTCTTGCCATAGACGCCTGGTATTGCCACCTGACGATCGTCCGCCGCGCGGTGGCGCCGGGCCAGTCGCTGTGTGTATTGGTCCACATCGTCGAGCCAAAGCTTGCCGCCGCGGCCCAGTCGGCCCTCGGCCGCGCGGCTGAGTGCCCGACATAAGAAGTCCGTGAACAATCCGCCGGGGGATGGACCATCGATCTCAATGGTATTCTCTTTGCTGCCCGCGGCCGTGAAGACCTGGAAGCGCTCGCCGGCGTCGACGGCGCGCCAGTCATAGTCCTTGAGCGGTTTCTGGGACGCCCCGGCCTGGCAGCAGTCCAGTATCAGCAGCTTGTCTCGCGCCGAACAGCTTTCCAGGGCCTCTAGAAGCCGGGCATTGCTGAAGTTGTTGTCGTAGTCGTTCAGATCATCCGCCAGGCTGAGGTTGAAGCGGTTGCGCTTGTCCACCCAGCCATGACCGGCGAAGTAAAAGATTGCCAAGTCCTGATCGCCGCATTCCCTGCAGAACTCACGCAGCAGTCGTTCCAAGTTATAGCAGGGCGCGACCTGATCGGCCGACGGTATCTTGATCCTGGCACGGTCATAGCCAATCTTCTCCAGCGCTGCGGCAAGCTTGACTGCATCGGTCGCACAGTAATTGAGGCCGCCGCTGTCGCAGCCCAACAGGAAGGCCCGCCGCGTGGTCGTCATGGATAAGGTCCCAATCCGTTTCAGCTATGGTGGAAAGAGTGCTGCGTCCTATTTCCCCGGCTTGCCGCGTTCCTCACTGAAGTCCAAGCCCTTTCCCAAACCAATGCTGACGGCGAGACTGCCTTGGGGTGAATGCTCGAATTCGTCGAAAGCACCGGCCGGGACGCGGATGAGCACTGGTTCACCGCGTTTGTCCCGGACCGGGCGCCCCTTTTCGTCCACCACCGGCTTGACCTCCCACCAGACACGGTGGCTCAGCACCATGGCGCGACGACTCATGTAGTCGGAGATGGCGGACAGGACCAGCTTGACGGTGACCCCGAATGCGACCGCTCCTACCGAGGCGGCCAATACCACCGGCACCAGGTCGCGTGTGCGCTCGTCCGGGTGTTGCGGGGGGGCAGTGGGGCGCGCTGCACCCGTGCCTCGACGCCCTGCTCACGCAGGATGTCCGCGATGTCGATCTCATGGTCGGCGAGCCAGGCGCGCAGCTCCGGGTCGAGATCGAGATAAATGCGCTCACTGTCACTCATTTCTGTACCTCCGTCGTAGGAGTAGCGCCGCCCGTTCAGGTGTGTGGCCTGGTCCGACGGTCAAGACTTCATCGTTGGTGAAATTGGCCGAGCGACCGACGGTGCAAAGGATACCACGTTCCAGACCTGGGAACGGCGATCGAGCCTTGGGACAGGTCCGCGGGGGCCGGCGCTCGTTGGATGTCCACGGCTGCCCGCGTGAATCACTCATCGCCATCCGCCCATTTGGCCCACACGGGCAGCAGATTGTTGGCGAAGAAGAACCGGTCGCGGCTCGCCGTGTCGCCCGTGAGGACCGTGGTATCGGTCAGACTGTCGAGTGCATCGTGAAGTCGCTCCAAATCGATGTGGCCGCCCAGCCGCTGGTGTAGATCATCGACCGTGAAGCTTGCCGGTTCCGGCCAATAATCGCGCATCACCGGGGTCAACAGCGGCGGCGCGTGATCGGACGCGAGTCCGACGAGGGCCTCCCAGAGTCGGTCTTTTCCGAGCCGACGCTCGGCCGGCAGGCGATACCAGGTCTGGCCTTTGGTGATCTCCTGGTCGTTGGCGTCCGCCACTGTGCCGACGGTCTTGCGCAGACCCGCCTCGATCTCATGCAGGACCTCGTTGCGGGCGCGGCGCCAGGAGTCGCGGCTGACCACGCGGACGCCGGACGGCTGGTTCCGGCACAGATTCAGCCCGAGTTGGTGGACGATCCAGGGGACTCCGCGGGTCAGTCGCAGGACCTCGCCGCGCAACGACCGGGTGAGCTTGATGCCGAGATAGCTCAAGCGGCTGAACAAAAAATTCCAGGTCTCATCAGGCGTCCAGGGTCCGAGGTTCACCCGGGTGAACATGTTATAGATAGGGGTCTTGGAGTCATTGATCAGCGTATTGAGCGAGTCCGCGCTGCCGCGGCCGCGCGGATAGGCCGTGGCGACCAGGCAGAACAGGCCGGCCGTCGCCCAGTTGCGGATCTTCGCAAACAGTTGCAGTTCCGGCAGATCGTGTCGCAGGAGGTGCTGGGTCTCGTCGAACAGGAAGAGCGGCATCACCCTGGCGCTGTTCTTGGCGCCCATCACGGCGTTCCAGAACTCCTCCAGCGCCTGTGTGTGTTGATCCAGTTTTCGCGGAAAAGTCCATTGGAAACTCAACGGGATACGTTGGGCGTTCAGGGCCAGCCGGGCGTATTGATAAAAAGAGTGGGCGAGGTCGTCGGGGTGGAGTGCCTTGGGCAGGGCCTGCCAATCAAGAACAATGCTGAGCCGCTGTTTGCCCGTGCGGGCAGCCTGCGAACGTACATACCAGTCCAGCCATTCCTTGAGCGACGTCTTGCCCATGCGGCGCCCGCCGATAACCAGGATCGCGGCGCCTTTGGTCGGGTCCCGGTCGCATTCCGTGAGGAGCTGCTCCAGCGTCTCGCGTTCCGTGGTACGTCCGTAGAAATGCCGACTGATCCGCCGATCGTCGCCGAAGCCGTTCTCGGTCCTGAATACCAGACTGGGGTTGGGTTTCAGCACGGAGGCACGCAGCCGGTTGATTTCCGCGAGCGCCCGGTCGCGGTTGGGGGCATGAACGATCTGCATCGCATCGTTGAATGACAGGTCGATGGTCGCGCCGGGCAGACCCGCCAGGCGTCCGCCGATTGAGATCCAGAGCGCCGGTGTCCCGCCGCAGAGTGCCGCCAGCGCTTCGCTGTCGGCTTGACCGACGACCAGGTAGCAGCACGGATAGTCCTGCTCCAGGACGACCACTTCCTGATTCAGGCGCCATACCGATCCGATCGGCTGGCGCTCGACCGAACCGCCACTGAGAGATCCAAGCAGTATCCGGGCTGCCTGATCGATTGGCGTCGCAGTTGGTCCGTCGGCGTCGCCGAAGAGGGCGAAGACCTCCGGGTAATGAAGCGAAGCCACTGGAATGTCGAGCCAGGCACCGATGCGCGCAGGTGCCACTGCGCGAAGCCGCTCCCAGAGTTCCCGGTCCAGCAAACCTGCAGGATTGGGATAGAGGTCCGGCAACTCGTCCGTCTGGACCTCGCCGGTCGCGAGCAGATGGGCATAGACGGGTTCGCCTCCGCACCAGGCACCCATCGCCGTCGGGGGCAGCGCATGGACGCCCTCGTCCAGCGCCGCGACCACTGTCTGGTCGGGGCACAGACGGTGCAGCAAGTGCTCGACCTGTTCCCGACTGGGGAGCAGATCGCCGATTGCCGCGAGGATCTCCGTTGGGATGGGATGGGTACGCTGCCAGATCCCCAGGGCGAGGGCGCTGAAGGCCCGGCAGTCGGGTGCGTGCATAATGGCGTGCAGGCTGTCCGCCATGCGCGCGGGGTGCCGCGGGTCCAGCAGCAGATCGGGCGAATAGACCTTGGTCAGAGTTTCCAAGGCGTGGTCCAGCGACTGGAGCAGATGGATGCCGTCCCCCGGGTTCGTCTTGTATTGGGATGCGATCTGTTGCTGGAGCAGGGTGCGCTCTTCGGCACCCCAGAAATGGCCATCGAGCCAGCCGAAGGCCTGTCCCGCGCTCAGGAGTCCTTCCAGCCGACGGCCGGTCAGGGTCCAGTCGCCGCGGAAAAATCCGCTGAGGTCGCGGGTCTTCTCGCACCGCAGCGGGGGGGTGGTGAACTCGATATTGCCGCGGGTGCTGATACAGCGTAGCCGCAGGGTGCCGACCAGCCGGTTGGGTGTGGACGTCTCCAGCCGGCAGGAGAAGCGAACCCCCTGGTCGCGGCCCTTGGTGTCCGCCCGCACGATGAACGACGGTGGTTCCATCACGACCGGCTGGCCGTCCCAATCGATCCCCAGGACCTCGAAGTGGGAGTGATAACGGTTGCGTACACAGAGGACCAGGTTGAGCTGACGGTCGTTATCCCAGCACTGCTCGTCGCTGACCGCGAAGTCCAGATACTCGGCAGGGACGAGCTGGTCGAGTGCCGCAATGGCACCCTCGAGGAGCGGCGACCAGATCGGCTCGATCGTCGGGAGCCACAGGACCAGCAGCCCGTGGCCGGTTTCAAGGGAGAACTGGCGTGGGACGCTGTCCTTGAGGTGTTCGCCCAATGCCAATAACTCCGCCCGCTCCTCCCAGACGACGCGGGTGGTTCGGCTTTGCATCCTCCGCAGCGTTTGCAATGATTGATTGATCTGGCCGAGCCAGCGCTGCCAGGCGGCGTCGCCCGGGAAGGCCGCGGCGATCTGGTCGCAGACGGATGCGGACAGGGGATGGAGGGTCGGCGCGGGGCGCTCCAGTTCCAGCCAGGTGAAGGGGGCCGGTGTCGGCGTTGGGGTGGCGGCTGCCGCCTCGGTCAAAGACCGCAGCCAGCCATCCCAGGGCAGGGGTAACAGCGGTACCCCCAGGTCGAACAGGCCGCGCAGCCGTTGGCGGAAGACCGCGGTGTCCGGGCAGCCCCAGAGCCGCCAGAGCAGGCCCAGCCACAGGTTGATTGCGGCGGGCAGTTCCTTGTCTCGGGTTCCATCGATGGCGGTTGCCCGCCGCTGGTCATTGGCACGTTCCCTGGCCCAGTGCCACATGCGGGCGGATTGGCCGAGCTGCAGCCCGGCGACGCGGTACATGTTCCAGAGCCCGTCGGGGCAAACGGTGCGGTCTTGCCACAGACAGTCGAGGATGCGTTTGAAGAGGGGGGCCTTGATGTCCGGTACGGACTCCCAGGCGGTGACCCCGGGGCGCTCGGCGAGTGCGCCGCTGTCGGTTTGGTTCGGCTGGGGCCGGAGTGCCGAAGCCCGGGCCTCCAGAAAGTCCTCGCCGAAGACATGCAGGAGGATCCGTGTCTGGTGACACAGGTTGGCGTCGCGGTGGCGCTCTGCGGTGCCGTCCCAAAGCCGTTGCATCAGGGCGAGAAAGGCCTCGGCGGCCCCGGGGACTGGCGCCCGCAGCAGAAAGCGCCGCAGGTTGTCGGCCGAGATGAACGGGACCAGGATGATATTGGGCAGGCGCTGCAGCAGGTGGTAGAGGCGGTCGGCAACTGCCTGGCTCAGGCCCGCCGATTCGATGGCCAGCCACACCGCGTAGAGGAACGCCTGGGTGCACAAAGGATCATCCCGAATGGCGCGGAAGCCGTTCGCGGCGTCCAGGAGTTGCGGCAGGGTCGCGGGGTCGATCGGGGTCTGCGAACTCAATGGATAGAAGAGGTGCTCGCGTTGCCGGGGCAGCGACGGCAGTGTCACCCGCTGCCCGGGCGCGGCCGGGCGCTCGTCGAAGCGCAGGATCAGCAGCCGGCCGGCCTGGTTGCCGAGAATCAGGGTGCCGCGTCCGTCGAGCAGGCGTGCCGTGCTGACCGGACCCACCTTGAACACGGTGCCCTGCGGCTGCCCGGACTCGGAGACCAGCAGGGCATGCTCGTGGTCGGTGCACAGCAGCCATTGTTCGCGGTCGGGGATGAAGAGCGAGCGGGTGAGACGCTTGCCGCTGCAGATCACCCAGCGGACCGCGGCATCGCGCTTGTCGAAGGCGAAGGTGAGGGCATCCAGACCGCCGCACAGGACCAGATCGGAGCGGCCGCCGCGGTCGCGGGCGAAACTGTGCAGGTCCTTGCGGTCGCGCAGGATGACGCGTTGCTCGGTCAATTGGCTTGGACCCTTCGCCGGGGCGGGGCGGCCGACGCGTCGGTCACCCGAGCGGGGGGGCTGGCGGGTGACGCGCCAACGATAGAGGATGCCGCGATAGCGGTCGGCGGCCCACAGGAAGACCCCGTCCGGCTCGCCGAGCCGGTCATTGGGATCGCCGACCTCGATCTGCGCGAGCATGCGCAGCGAGCCCCCGCGTTCCGTATCCTCCCACAGCGGCTCAAAGGTCGCCCGGTAGCCGCCGCGCTCAGGCTCCAGGCGTAGCGACAGGATGCAGGCGTGTTCGGCGCGGTTGCTGCCGCCCAAGAGCAGGGCGGGGCGGTGGTCGGAGCCGAAGCTGATGCAGCGCACGTCCATATCGATGTTCTTGCTCCATACCAGACGGAGCCTGGGCGCAGCAGGTGTGACGCTGTAGAGCCGCAGTTCGCCGCGGTCGGTTACGAGGAACACCAGCGACTCTGGCGCCGCCGTGCCGGTGGCGGCGCGCAGCCGCTCCCCGGAGGCGAGCGAGCGCGGCAGCCCATGCCAGTCGCGCTCGTGCCCAATCGCATCGAGGCGCTCCCAGTCGCCGTCCGGGGTCCGCGGGTAGCGCAGCAGGCGCAGCCCGTACTCGTACTCGATGAAGGTGATGATCCGCTCCCCGGCATTGACCACCCGCAGGTGCCGTGCCCGGCTGCCCAGGCGCAGGGAGCCCAGCAGGCTGGCGCCATGCAGACCGGAGGGTCCGGACAGCAGGGGGCCGCGCAGCTCGGCGAGCCGACGCCGCCATTGGCGGTAGGCGTCCTTGAAGGTCCCCCGGGACGGCTCGGCGAGCCGTTCGATCCAGGTCTCCAGCAGGTCGGCACCGCCGAAGAGCCGGGTCCAGAGGAAGTCGGGGGCATCGGCGGGGGGGTTGATGAGCTGGAACAGGGGGCCGAGTCGCTCCCGCAGCACTGCCGGGGGCAGGTCGGACCCCGGGACCGCCTCCCGTGCGCGCAGCATGCCGATCCAGTGTCCCAGGCGCACCAGCAGCCAGCCGTGCAGCAGGGCGCGGGCCTCGGCCTCCTGATCCCCGGTCCCCGCATAGGGGGTCCCCAGCCAGTCGCAGAGTCGCCGAAAGGATTGCGGATCGAATGGGGGGGCGGCTCCGTGGTCGGCGGAGGCGCCGCCGAGATGCGTGAGATACCGGTCAAGGGCCAGGGTGGCGAGCCCTTCGCGCCGCGCCGGTTCCAAACGGGCGGAGTCGGTCCAGAGGTCGTGCGCGGGGGAGTCGAGCCCAAGGCGGACGAAGGCCGCCTCGGCAAAGCGGTCGAGCAGACGGTCCTCCTCGTCGGGTTGCCCCAGGCGCAAGGGCAGGAGGCGCTGGGAGCGGTCGAGGGCGACGATGGTGTCACCGACCGGTACGCCCTGCCGCAGGTGGGCGCCCTGGTGCTGGCGGTGGATGACCCGCAAGGGGCCGCCGTCGCCCGGGGCATCAAGCAGGTAGGCGATGCCGTCGTTGCAGAAGGCGAGCAGGCGCAGGCAGTTGCGGTCCTGCGGGTCGTCCGGGTGCTTCACCACCATGAGGTCGCGCACGGTCGCGCTCAGCATCGGTGAGTCCCGGCGGTAGCTTGGGTCGCGCAGGTCGATCCCGTGTACCCGCGCCCGGCTGTTGCCGAAAAAGACGCGGTTGGGGTCGTGCGGGTCGCAGTCGGCCGCGTAGACATGGCCCGGCATCAACCCCGGGGGGAGCTCGATGGGCTCATCATTGGCGCCGACCAGGCGGTCGTCGCGCCAGCCGTCCTCCTCGTAGGGGCGAGTCCGGCCGAGGACCAGCGGATTGCCCGCGCGATCGGTCCGCTCCCAGCGGGTGCGTTCGCCCTTCATCGGCTCCCAGCGCAGATCGACGATGGCCCGGTCAGGAGCCGCCGTCACCAACAGGCGACCGTGCCGCATGGTCAGGCAGACCAATACCCTATCGAAGGCCCGCTGGCTCTCGATGTCGCGCGCGCGCTGGAGGAAATCGGCCGGGGATTGGGGAATCTCAATGGGCGGCGCGGTCGCGGTCAGGCGCAGCCCGTCGTTGGGCGCCGTGTGACACCCGATGATATGGAGGGCCGCCGGCAGCCCCGCGTCCGGGCCATACTGGACCAGCAGCCAGCGTGGATTGTCGCCGGTGGCCTCGGCGGGCAGCAGGTAGACCGATACCGGGTCACGGGGGAGTTGCAGCAACTCGCCGTCGAGGCGTACCAGGGCCGAGGCATGGGTCGGCAGTCGGCGTAACGCGAGATAGGCCGCCAGGGCGCCCTTGAACAGTTCCGGGTTCGCGTCGGCGCGCTCGAGCGCGGACTGGATCCGCCCCGTCAACTTGCGGTGTTCGGTGACCGGGATCAGGCCGGGTAATTCGACCGCTTCATGAGGCTGCTTCATCGGCCGGCTCCGTGTTCGGCGTCTGTTCGGGGGCAAGGCCACCGGATAATATCCCTACGAGAATTCGTTCGTCAATGTCGGGGTAATGCGAGCCCTGTGCGCTGTTTTTGATTTTTCGCCGTCGGGTTGAGTGCAGGGGTGCCGGTTGAGGTGCTTGCCCTGGTCATTCGCACCGGTCTTGATTGCCGAAGGCGTCGGACTCTTTGCTCCAGCCGGTGCTGCCCTGCGTGTTCTTCAGCTTGACCCACCATACCGATTCCGGCGCGGTGACGATGGTAAGGAACTCCTCCTGATCCAAATCGGGCTCGATCACGGCGCCGCGGTAGCGCAGCTTGTAGACCCCCTCGCCGCCATAGGTGAGCAATTCCACGAGGTCTCCCTTGCGCGCCCACTGACCATCCAACGCGACCGGCTGTAAGACCCGTGCCTGCCCCGGCTTGGTGGTGATTACGACGCCCGTGAGTCCCTTCACCCATTCACCCTTTTCGATCCGAAAGACGACCGGCGAGGCCTCGTCCATTGCCTGATGGACGGCGATCTCGCGCTTGGCGATCCAATTGGTATACTCACAGCATTCGAATGGGCAGGCGCCGCGATCCACGAAGGTCGCGGAGTCGGGAGAGGGCTGGCGCTGCTGGTCGGTGCCGCCCGCGGCCATGACCGCGGAACCATGCAGCAGGGCAAAGATCAGGGGTAGCAGGCCCGGACGGGAGTTGCTGATCGGCATGACTTAAGTCCTCTCGTTGGTTATGGCGCCTGATGACGCAACTGGAGCGGTTGCGCGCGGCGCGGCCCTTACCGGCCGCCGACGGCTCAGGAACCGGCAAGCCGGCGTTGCCGCTCCCCGAGCACCCACTCCTTCATCGCCCGGCCATGCTCCGTGGCGCACACAATTCCGTTTACGTCCAGGACCTGCGAACCAAGCCACTGGAGGCGCAGCACGTCGCCGTCAGCGCGGGCGCAGGGAAACAACATGCCCCAAATGAAGCCGTGCTGATAGGCCACGTCGATGGCATGGCCGGCGCCGGCCTCGGCCAGCGGGATATCGAGATAGATGACCGCCATGCGGGCCTGGATCATCGCCGCCATCTCCGTCCGGACGCGCTTGACCCCACCGCTGCCCAGGTGATCCACGGCCACAAAGCCCCCGTCGATTTGGGGGAGCATCGCGACGTGCAGCGCCAAGGTGCCTGAGGGCGTCCGGTCACTGGTGTCGAGGTCGCGTTGCAAACCGAGTTGGCCGATCAGTTGCCGGTAGATCGGCTCCAGATGGGCAGGCAGATGGGCTTTGAAGGAGGGGCTGGGCGCCAGGACCTTGGCGATCGGCACCAGGCTTTGGCGCGCCTGCAGGGGCGCGGCGAAGCGCGACATCCGCATCGCGGGAAAGGCGTCCAGCAGCAACCCCACCTCGGTACCACCCGCCGCGAGAAGGACGCGCTGGGAGGCCGGGTGATTGGCCACGCATTCGGCCCAGAGCGCCGGTATGCCGGCCCGGCCCGCCAGCGCGAGCATCTGATCGGTGAGCCGCGAGGCCAGGTTATGCCCCCGATAGCCGGGGTCCACCGCCAGGCGGCCCAGCTCGCAGGTGAGGTAAGGGGTATCGGGGACGATGGCCACATGGCCCACGACCTGGCCGGTGTCGTCG
>Ga0247840_10001228_pt1 | contig 51165 bp, 44 predicted proteins | sample LaCruzMarch2015__FD_192404 | JGI IMG/M metagenome (GOLD analysis project Ga0247840, IMG submission 192404) | Freshwater microbial communities from meromictic Lake La Cruz, Castile-La Mancha, Spain - LaCruzMarch2015_17m | ecosystem: Environmental > Aquatic > Freshwater > Lake | place: Spain... | reverse complement strand
TCAAGAGCGCAATATCAAACTGCTTGAGCGATGCGAACGCTCAATGCAAAAGCGAAATGAAGACCCTGTTTTCTTTAAAGTTTCAGCGCATTAGAAAATCTCAAATAATTTCAATTTAGAGTATAGAACCGCGTCACGCCAGACCGCGGTCGACCAAGGCGGGTGCAAGCGATGCTCAACTTGCGGGGTCCTGCGCCTTGGCCGATGCCGGCAGCCGCAACAACCGTTCGCTGCGCCAAATCCGAACGATGCGGACACGCAACGGGTCCCGGCGATAGACAATCCGGAAGGGCGGATGGATCAGCTCGCGCAGAAAGGTTTGGTCAAACTCCGGAACGACCCGCCCGATGTCCGGGTGGTCGGCAAGAATCTCCACGCGTTGGAAGATCTCGGCGACGATCCGGTCGCCGACCTCCGGTACCCCTTCTTCAGCGTACCATTCCTGGATGCCTGCCAAGTCGCTGAGCGCGGACTCGGCGAAGCTGACCCGGGCAACACTCATGCCCCTAGGCCAAGCCGAATCTGGCCTTGGCTTCGGAGAGCGAGACCTCGCGGCCAGCGTCCAAGTCGGCCAATCCCACGACCACCGCGCGCATGAAGGCGCGTTCCTCCGCGGCGTGCTCATAGTCGGCCACGGACTGCATGACGGCGACCCCGCGCCCTCTACTGGTAAGCAGCACGGGCCGATGGGCCTCGGCAGCATGTTTGACCACTCGACCAGGATTGACCTTGAGGTCCGTTAACGGGACTACGTCTTCGGAGAATTTCACGCTCATGGACACCGGTCTCTGGGCTTGGTTAGTGCGGACAGTAGCACCTGTTAAGTGGTCTGCCAACATAGCTGACAACGGAAAGAGAGCCAAAGGAAGAAATTCTTATGGAGACCGCAGTGATAGCCGCTTTCTCGGGGGTCTCACGCCAGATCCGAAACCTTGGCCGTAGCGCGGGATGCCGGGACATACATGCGTGGAGTCCGGTATGGGGTGACTTGCGGTCTCTGACCGAGAAACCGCAGACGGCGGCTCCGGGTCGCAAGCAGCCCGGTCCAATCCATGGACCGGCCGCGCGCCGGGCGGCTCGGCCCGTGCGGCGATGTCGGCCGGTTCGACGTGGCGGACCTTCTCTCGACACGACCTTTGGCCTGGGGGCTGTTGGCATACAGGATGTCGATATTGAGGTCGTGCAGGGCGCGCCCGAACTGGGTCAGGCCGGTCCCGCCGATCGCCCCCGGGCAAATTTGCCCCTACACCGAGATTGCCGATAATGTATATTATGTAAAGTCAAACCTGCCCGGTAGCCGAGGTCCCTTCTGTGTAGACGCTCAGTCTCGCCCCCCGCGCCCGACGGCGACGAAGAACGACACGGCCATGCCCAGCAAGCCCAGGAGCGCAGTCGTGACGCTTGCGCGGTAGACCAGTCGCCAGCCGGCGTTGGACTTACGCGTGATCGCGAATGACTCCAGGTAGACGGTTTCGCAGGCGCCGTTCCCCGAATCGGTGCGGCTGGTGCTGCTGCCGCGCTGGAAGCCGCCGGCGTGGGAGTATCGGGCGAGCTTGCCGCGGAACCGGACCTGGTCGCCGACGTCGGCGGACTTCAGTGCCCGCCGGATCCCTGGGTCCTGCGTCAACAAGTGGTTGTTCGACAACTGGTCCCAGGCGAAGAGTTCAGGGATACCGGTACCCCGGCTCGCGATCCGGCAGGTCCAGGTCGTATTGCTGTAGGACATGTCGCGGAACGCCCCGGTGGTCACGTTATCGCCCCAGACGACGCACAGGTCTCTGATGTTGATGAAGTCTTTCCAGTCCTTGAAGTGGTAGATGTCCCAAAAGACGTCACTGTCGTGCAGGCTCACGACCACCCCGTCAAGTTCGTAGTCATACAGGGGTTCAATGGTGTACACGATGCCTTCGGCCGCGATCCGGAATGGTCGCGCCGACGTCGGGGTCTGACGCGGCTCACCCAGGCGTGCGCTGTCGTAGAAGCCTGCCGGTGGCAGTTGATCCTTTTTCCAGTGGCTCCAGAGGGCCAGTGCGATGCTCCAGAGAAAGATCAGGAGCATTAACTGGCCCACCAGCCTGTAGGGGAAGCGTCCGGTCTCTGCCCGCACCGGCGGCGCCGACGTACGTCGCGGTCTCGCCGGGCGACCGAACTTCGCGTATGCGATACCGCAATGCCCACAGATCTCACCCGGGGGCTGCTCAGCACCGCACTTGGGACAGCGCATACTGGGGGCTTCGAGGCGCAGCGTACTCGGGCGGCGGAAGGCCGCGGCCGCGGGTGCGGGTTGCAGCGGCCCGCCCCCCTCTTCGCGGATCAGGCACCCTACCCCGATCCCTTCCAGACCCGCCCTCGCCCGCTCTGCCCCCTCCTGCGACAGCACGCCCTTGAGGGGCCGCGGGCGGCCAGTCAGGAGCGACGCCGCCTGGGCATTCGACAGCTTGAGCGCCGTTGCCAGCGCCGCTACCGTCGCTGCCCGATCGGCGCCCGGCAGCAGGTCACCGGTGAGCGTCAGGTTGTAGTGCTTCATCTGGTCCGGAGCCTATCTGCCCTTCGATCCGCTCCAACAGATAGGGGAAGAAGGGGTTAGAGGACATGCGGATCAGCGCATCCAGGCTGACGATCAGGGTGCCCCGCTCGCCGCGGACCGCTATGGCGCCCAGGTGAACCCCGAAATCCTCGGAGCGGTCGGGCTCCATGCCGTAGAGTGAATCGGTGATGGGAAATGGCAAGGCCACATGGGAGAGTGAAAAAACATCGTCCGGATAGGTCAATCCCAGGGGCGTGACTTGCTCAGTCGTGGCCCCGGCCTCAGTCACCCGCGTCACCACGTCCACGGAGTCGACGTCGGCATTGGTGATGATCGTAGTGCGATAGTGGCGTGGGGTCGGCGGCAGCAGGCGGGCGAGCATGGTCTCGGCGCTGGGGCGCAGCAAGGGACCGAATTGGGTGTGACGATTGAGGTCGAACAACACCAGTTCGCTGCCATTCGCCGGGAGCTGGGCATAGAGTGCTCTGACGATCGCCGGGGTGCTGACTGTGAAATCGGTGAGCGACTGGAACGTGAGGATGGGCGGGAGCGTGCTGAGCCGCCCCTCACGGGCGAAGGCGGCGATCCGCGGCTGTAGGGCGCGGGTGAGGAGCGACGATTGGCGCGCCGCGTTGATGGGAAAGGAGTTGTACTTGAACGGATTGAATTCCGGCAGGACGGAGAGCCAGGCGGCCCGAGCGAAGGCAGGGAAGACGGCCGGTAGTCCGGCGAATCCGGCGAAGCGCGCCATCTCGGTGATGCCGATCATGGGCGAGATGAGCATGATCCGCTCGGCGCGCGGCAGCGTGGGGTCGTCGATGGCATCGAGCGCGTATTTCATCGCGAGCGCCCCGCCGTTGGAGTACCCGACGATGTGCAGCGGCAGGTCCGGCCCGACCCGCCGCCGCGCCTCGCGCACCGCGAGTCGGGTCGCTGCCGTCCAGTCTTCCCAAGCGACCTCCGCGAGCCCGGCGGGCACGGTGCCGTGGCCCGGCAGGCGCGGTGAAACGGCCACGAAGCCGCGTTCCTGATAGCGCCCGGCGATGTGGCGCAGGCTATAGGGTGAATCGGTCAGGCCATGCAGCAGCACGACCGCCCCGACCGGGGGGGCCACGGGCGCAAGCGTATAGGACCGATTCCAGTCATGCGCGAAGCGCCCGGGATAGACCGGGCTGCCCTCGAAATAGCGATTGGCGGGGATGCGTTCGTCCGCCTCCAGGCGTTGCGTAACGTGCTCGCGTATCTCCTCGAAGATGGCCTGTTCCACCTCCAGATATCTGGCCCAGTCGGCCTGTTCGAGTTCATCTGCAGAGAGTTCTTGGGGAACGAAGGTATGCCAGGGCTCCAGCGGCGCGCCGCGTTGTGCGTCATAGGCACGCACCCCCAGGAAGGTCAGGGCCGCCGCCAGGATCAACCAGGCCGCTCCTTTCACTAGTCTGATGAACTTGGAACCCATAGCGCCACCCTCCCCCATCCCCACTATCGACAGACGCCGACCGCATCGCGGCCGAGGCGATCATCATACCTTCCCTTGATCGTCGCGGGGTCGCCATCCCTGGCACCCCGACCGCCCTAAGCCGACTTGGGGAATTCGCCGGCGTTCTGCGTGGTGCGGAACATGAGCCACAGGCCCAGCACCAGCGCGATCACCTCGGCACCGAGCGTGAGCAGAAGCGCCAGCAGGCTCACCAGGTCCACCGCGGAGACCCAACTGGCGGCGGTGCCGCCCGTCGTCTGCAGGGTGGGAATGCCCGCCTGGGGCGCGGAGAGGAAATAGAACAGGAGTTGTCCCACTTCCAGCAGCATCACCAGCATGGAGAACAGGATGCCCAGGCTGCTGGCGACCAGACCGGTCCACACGGTCCCCAGGACCAACGATTCGCTCGGACGCTCCTGCGGGTTGGCAATGCGCTTGCCGAGACCGGTGTAGCGAAAGAACCAGACGATGGTGAACAGGAGCACCAGCATATTCGCCATGCTCAGAAACTCGACGAGCGGCAGGCCGACGCGGGGGCCCGAGATGCTGCCCGAGAAGACGAAGACATAGAGCATCAGCACGACCGGGATCGACCCCAATACCACTTGGAGCCAGAAACCGATCCAGCCCAGGCGGATAAAGGTCTTGGCCAGACCCTCGATCTTTGATCCGTGCAGACCTTCAACAATGTTTTTTAGCATACTCATGAACTTACCTCGGCCGCGCGGGGCGGTCCGTCGGGGGTTGAGCAAGATGAACCCGGGTTCCAGGTCCGGTGTGACAGGGCGGTATTGTCGGCTGCCGAGCGAACGGGCAACAACCACGACACTAAACTGGGTTTAGGATAGCCCAGACTGGCTGCGGCGGCAAGGTCGGGGACCGGCTCTTGGTACCAGAAAGAGCAGATATCACGCCAAGGCGCCAAGCTCGCCAAGCGTTTTCAGGGCGTTATCGGTATTGGGCGCATCATCTGCCCGGTGATCCGGCGACGGAACTGAGCTTCGTGTCCTCCTTGGCGGCTTGGCGTGAGCAATTCCCGGAGTTCGGATGACCGGCGGGCGAATGGCGCGCACCGGGCCGCCGCACGCATTCGGTGCAGCGCCCGGTGCAAGTCGGTGCAACTCTGCACGCATTCGGGTCGGCATTGATTCCGGCCGCCGCCGCGCCGCACTGATTCGGTTCCTAGTCCGTTGCAACGGCGATGCTGTGGATCAAATGACGCATCGGGGCTTGCGCTTCTCATTCGTCTGGCCTATGGTGCGCGGCCCTGTACGCGCCCATCCGATCCGCGTGATGGGTCGGGTTCGCCACTGGACCCGCCCGCCGACCGCCTGCCAACCAACCGCAAAGACCAATCAATCAGTGACCAATCCTCTGGACGACAGCGGCTCGGCCACCGCCATCGCCCGCACCCTGACCAGGCGGCTGGGGCCGGAGCGGGCGATCCTGGCGGTGGTCCTGGCCTGTGCCCTGCTGACCTACGGCGGGGTCAGCCTGTTCGTCGTGGCCTTCGTAGTGGTGCCGGTCGCCGATGCCCTGTTTCGCCGGGCCAACCTCCCCCATCGGCTGATCCCGGCCGCGGTCGCGCTGGGCGCCTTCACCTTCACCATGACGGCGCTGCCGGGCACCCCGTCCATCCCAAACGCGATCCCGATGCCCTATTTCGGCACCACGACCTTCGCCGCACCGGGGCTGGGGCTGATCGGGGCCGCGATCATGGTGGGCTTCGGTCTGTGGTGGCTCAACCGGGTGGCGGCGCAGGCGCATCGCAGCGGCGAAGGCTACGGGCCGGGCCGCACCGCCGCGAGCGGTGCCGGGGAGCGCCTGGTGCGCGAGCGGGTCTCGACGACGGACACCTTCGATCCCGCCGAGTCCGTCCGCGGTCACCAGAGTCAGTTCCTGCCGCCCTTCTGGCTGGCGGTCCTGCCGATGCTGGTGGTGGTGGGGGTCAACCTGACCGTTAGCCAGCGTGTGCTGCCGAGGCTTGCGACCGGATTCCTGGCCGAGCAGCGCTGGGGCGCGACCACGCTGGCGGCGGTCGGCGGGATCTGGGCCGTGGCAACCGCACTGTTGGCCGCGATCCTGGTGTTGGTGCTGATCAATCGGCGGCGGCTGCCGGCGCTGCGTGAGAGCGTCAACGCGGGGGCCAATGCGTCGGTCCTACCGGCGCTCAACACCGCGAGCATGGTGGGCTTCGGTGCCGTGATCCTCGCCCTGCCGGCCTTTGCCCGGGTGAGCGACGCCTTCCTGGCAGTGGACGGACCGCTCGTATCGCTCGCGGTCGCGATCAATGTCATCTCCGGGATCACCGGTTCGGCCTCCGGGGGGCTGATGATCACCATGCAGGCCCTGGGCGGCACCTTTATGCAACTGGCGACGGCGGCCGGCATCGAGCCCGAACTCATGCATCGGGTCGCCACTATCGCTGCCGGGGGACTCTCCAGCCTGCCGCACAACGGGGCCGTGGTGACCCTGCTGGCGGTCAGCGGCGCGACCCACCGCGGCAGCTATCGCGATGTCGCCATTGTCATGCTGATCGGCAGCCTGCTCGCGCTGCTCACGGTCATCGGCCTGGGGCTGGCCTTCGGCGCCTTCTGATCCAGGGCCGATCCAGGGGGCGTCATAGCCTTTGGACCTGATCTCCAAACCTGGCTTTGGCGTAGGGGCGGGTTTGAAACCCGCCCCTACATTTACCCAGGCGTCGCGGATGGTTTTAAACCCGCACCGACATTCTTGATGCAGTCAGATAGCATAGCGCAGGATGGCGGCGAGCGGCTTGCCCTCCGGGATGTCTCGCTGGCGCACCCCAAGGACCTGGGCGCCGGACAGCAGCACCCGGCGGGCGATCTCGTCCACCAGGTCGGCGCCGTGCGCGTCGGCGGACACCGGCCCGAGCGTGCCGAGGGTCTCGTCCAGCGTGCCGGGAACCACCTGATCCAGATCGACCAGCAGAGTCTGGACGGCACCGAAGGTCGCCGCGCGCCCCACCTGGGCAAGATCGGTCGTGGCCAACCCGTCCGGGGTGCGCTGCCGGAAGAGTGCGGTCCACTTGGTGATCTGGTCGCGGTAGAGCCGATCGAGCACGGTGCGGGCGGCCGCGGCCAGTTCCGCCTCGCTCAAGTGTTCCGGATCACCCGTGATCCCCTGGGCGGCCAGGTACGGATAGGTATTCACCGAGCGGTAGATGGCGCCCAGGCCCTGGACCGCGGCCAGTATCAGCGGGATATCACTCCCGGCCAGCAGCCCGCGCAGGGCGCCGTCCACTTTGCGGGCATATTGCCGCAGTTGGACCTTCTGGCCCTCTGTGCCGGCCGGGCGCCCACTGGGCGAGCGGTCCGCGCCGCCCGCCGTGTCCACCGTGGAGGCCAGGTCTTTCGGCATCCCGAGCACCGTCACCTCACCCGCCGGCAGGTCCGCGGCGACCTCGATCAGGTGTACGCCGGTATCGGCCAGCGCGAGCACATAGCAGGCGTTGCAGAAGCTGATCGAGCGCAGCAGCGGCTTGAGATGGAAGCGCTCGGAGACCGCGACCAGCGGCGCCAGGGCGTTAGGCACGCGGAAGGTGCGCAGGTTGTCGGGGGTCGCATAGATGGCCAGCCCCTGGGCCTGAAAGCGCCAGAACTCACTGTCGTCGATCAGGTCGTCCAGTTCCTCCGACAGGGCGCAGACCCGCCGTTGGTCCGCACCCGCGGCCTGCAGCCGCACGATAGCCTCCCTGGCCAGTTGCTTGAGCGCGATGCGATCGGCGTCGGTCGGCGGACCGACCGGGGTGGTCGGGAGAAAGATCGACACGCCGATGTCGTTGCGCGCTGTGGCGAGGTCGAGCAGTTCGGTGGCGGTGGGGAGGTCGAGACGGAGCATGGCTGGACTCGGAAAGTGAGTGTCCCAGGGCACGGCAACGGTCTGACCGCCTCGCGTACCCCGGACGATCCGTAGTGCGCGGCCTGGAAGATCGAGAGCGACAAAGCGCAATTCTACCGGACGCGGCGAACCGCTGCGGACAAATCCTCTTTTCAGGGTAACATGCCCCGATCATGCCCGCGCCGCCCCTCACCCGCCTCGCCCAGATTCGCCAACGCCTACATGACCAGGGCGCCAAGCCCTGTCACGAACAGCGCGTGCTCCAGGCCTGGGCGCGGGTGCTGTCGGTGGATACGCGCCGCCGCCGCGCCGAGGACTTCCTGCCCCGGCGGGTGCGCGACCTGCTGCCGACCCTGACCGCGGAGTTACACGGGTTGGTCCAACTCCACTCCGCGCATCCGGGCGCTGACGGCTCGGAGCGATTGCTGCTCGAACTGTCCGACGGCAAGCGCGTTGAGAGCGTGCTGTTGCCGCACGGTGGGCTCTGCGTCTCCACCCAGGTCGGCTGCGCCGTGGGCTGTGTCTTCTGTATGACCGGGCACACCGGCCTGCGGCGCCAGCTCGGCAGCGCCGAGATCGTCGCCCAGGTAGCGCTGGCCCGCACCCGTCGCGCCGTCGAGCGGGTCGTGTTCATGGGGATGGGCGAGCCGGCCCACAACCTGGAGAACGTGCTCGCGGCCGTCGACCTGCTCGGCACCATCGGCGCCATCGGGCACAAGGAACTGGTCTTCTCCACCGTCGGCGACCGCCGGGTGTTCGAGCGCCTGCCGCAAGGCCGCGTCAAGCCGGCGCTGGCGATCTCCCTGCACAGCACCGACGCGGGGCTGCGCGCCCGGCTGCTACCCAAAGCTCCGCGCATCGACCCGTGCGAACTGGTCGAACTGGCCGAGTGCTACGCCCGCGCCACCGGCTATCCGATCCAATACCAATGGACCCTGCTGGCGGGCATCAATGATACCGACGCGGAGTTGGACGGGATCGCCAGGCTGCTGGCGGGTAAATACGCGATGATGAATTTCATTCCGTATAACAATAATGATGGCATGACCTTCAGCCGTCCCACATGGGCGCGCGCTGCGGCCATGGCGGGCGAACTGCAGCGACGCGGCATCCTCACCCGGCTGCGCAATTCCGCCGGGCAGGACGTGGACGGCGGCTGCGGCCAGTTGCGGGCGCGGGAACCCGAGGCCCGGCAACGGCTTCTGCGCAGAGGAAGGCTTGACAAACCGCAAGGTCTTTGATCCACTAAGTCGTTGGAATTAAACCCAGGATTCACTGATGTTAACGATAAGAAAAGCACAAATGCAAGCGTTTGAGAACGCTCAAGTGGAACGGTTCCTCAAGGAACTCGCAAGCCATCTTCGTTCGACATTCAGCGATCACTTTAGCAATTACTCAAACGATGACCTGCTTGCGTTTGCGCGCAATTGCTGCGCTTGGGCCAGCGGCTTTGACATTGACACGGAGTATGACGTACGCCGCTTTGCTGAGTTCGTTGCAAGCTATGGTCCCAACCTGGCTGACGACCATGTCTGGATTGGTTCAACGCTAAGAAGGGATGATATTTCCGGGGAGGAGAAGATGAATATACTGGACAATATCGAAGTGCAGATTATTGGAGTTTACTCATGATGCGACGCGCAACGAAACCGCTTGATCGTAACGCGCTTGTCAAGGCCGACGATGATTTTTACAAGGCTCATCCTGAGATGGTCAAGGATGGAAAGCGGATTCCGATTTCCACCGACCCGAATGATCCCTGCGCGGAACGACTACGTGAGGAGTGGATGGACAAATACGTCGCAAACCATGGTAAGGCTGAAGATGTTACGTTACCGTCGATGAAGGTTGGCTGTACGACGATACCATGCCCCGAGACCAAGCATACATTAACTGAAAAAGAGGCAAGCCAATTATTTAAGGTATTGAAATCAAATAAGAACATCCCATTTGATGGCCTTGATCATCGCTCCGGCCGGCGGCCACCTTCTGGAGTCCAAGGCTTCAGCCTTGGTCTTGTACATCCAAGGCTGAAGCCTTGGGCTCCGACCCGGGGTGACCGGAACGATGATCAAGGCCCATTTGATTATCCTGTCGATTGTTGTTACTCAAGGGCACATTCAATGTGCCGGACGATAGAGAACAAAGGCATCGATTGTCAGAAACTCTGGTATTTTGACAGAAACTGGGGTACAGGCGGCGCCGCAAGCTCATTACATCCACACACGCCTGATGGTTCGGCGGTTAGCTTTCCCGATGCAACCGCGGGTAAGCCGGTAACCTGGGTTTACCACGTCGCACCCACGGTCAAGGTCAAGAAGGCCGACGGGACCATTCAGGACATGGTCATGGACCCGTCTCTTGCTGATCGCCCATTGACCAACGATGAATGGAAGGCGATCCAGGGTACGCCTGAAGGCGCCTACGACGAAGTCACCGATAGCAAGCCCTATTTCAGCAACAAGAAAATGAGATATTCCCAAGATGACCCTGATATGAAACAAACCTGCGCCCAGTTGGAAACTCACAAACGAGACCGCGATGCCGCCCGAAAGTTGGCGACAGAAACGTCTTCCAAGAAACCTTAAACATCTTGGTTAGATCTTTCCATCAGGCATTGGTAATGGGATTCACGCGGTTCAGTCGAGGTCGCCGACATTGATTCCCAACGATTCATCCCTCATCAACGCAGGATAACAGGAACTCCGATGACTATCACGATTGCTTACATTGTGCGCATCCTTGGCGATCAAATCGAAACGGATCGACACGGTGTTCTGACCTGTAGCGATGTCGATTGCTTGAATGACTTGAAATTTTACTCAAGGCGCAAGGAGCCCGTTACGCTCGGCTTCGATGAAAGCAGTCGCCGTATCCGATCGGTATCATCCGCCCCCAGTGACGCCCTGATCGCGCTTTCGCCGCGTGACGTGTCGGCAAGCCGAATCGTTGTTCAGTTAATGAAAAGGCCGTCTATGCTATACCTTGATAAGTCCCACCCCAGGTTTGATGTTATTTATGAACAATTACACCGGGCATTGATAGAAAAAACGTGGGTGATTCTTGGTGTCTTGCCTGGTGACGATCAGATCGAAGACGTGCGCAGCGGCGCTGCGGAAAAATGAAATCTGTGCGCAAGGCGACGCAACGACGCATCGACCGAGTTTGAGGAATAGATGGCGATCGTTCCGCGTCCCGTCGGCAGGCGGCAAGCACGAACCGGCTTGAGGTCACGGATGATCTCAAGGTGCGACTCGTCTTGCCTCACCTGCCCAATCTCTTGAGTGGTGCCACGCGGTGAGAAGCGCGCGGTGTGGGCTACCCCATCAGCGCGCGCATCTTCGCCAGCGTCGGCGCCAGCACCACCCCGCGCTCGGTGACGATGGCGTCCACCAGGGCGGCCGGGGTCACGTCGAACACCGGGTTGCGGGCGGCGCAGCCCTTTGGTGCCAGGCGCCGGCCGCCGCAGGACAGGAGTTCCTCGGGGTCGCGCTCCTCGATCGGGATCTCGGCGCCGGACGCCAGGTCCATGTCGACGGTGGAGGTCGGCGCCGCCACCATCACCTTGACCCCATGGTAGCGAGCCAGGACCGCGAGCCCGTAGGTCCCGATCTTGTTGGCCACGTCCCCGTTGGCGGCGATGCGGTCCGAGCCGACGATCACCCAGCCGACCCCGCCGCCCGCCATCAGGCTGGCCGCCGCCCCGTCCGCCTGCAGGGTCACCGGGATCCCGGAGTCCATCAACTCCCAGGCGGTGAGGCGCGCGCCCTGCATCCAGGGGCGGGTCTCATCGGCGTAGACGCGGCGGACCTTGCCGGCGGCGTAGGCACTGCGGATGACCCCGAGCGCGGTCCCGTAGCCGCCGGTGGCGATGGCGCCAGCGTTGCAGTGGGTGATGATATCGGTCGGCCCGGTGATCAGCTCGGCCCCCAGGTCGCCCATGCGGCGATTCGCCGCCCGGTCCTGCGCGTGGATCAGGAGCGCCTCTTCCAGAAGGGCCGGGACCGGGTCGGCACCGTCCAGACGCGCGACGAGTGCGGCCATGCGCCGCACCGCCCAGGCGAGATTGACGGCGGTGGGACGGGCCTGCGCAAGCAGTTCCAGGTCGGGGACGATGGCCTCCTGCCAGGCCGGGCCAGCTGCGCGGTAGGCGCTCCGGGCCGCCAGGACCACGCCATAGGCGGCGGCGACCCCGATGGCCGGGGCGCCGCGCACCACCATGGCGCGGATGGCCTCGGCCACCCCGGGGGCGTCATCGTAGGCCAGGAACTCGGCGCGCTCGGGCAGCAGCCGCTGATCGGCCAGGTAGAGTCGGTCGCCGTGCCAGAGGGCGGCGTCGTCGGGGGTGGGGGCAGCGGGACGATTGGTTTCCATGGGGGCTCCGGGTACGATGATGGCCGCCATTGTCGCCGATTAGCACCTGCAGCCATAGGGCCCGACCCATGCAAGCCGACCTCCTGATCCTCCCCCAGTGGCTGATCCCCGTGGACGCGCAGGACCGCGAGCTGCGTGACCACGCCGTCGCGGTGGGCGACGGTCGGATCCTGGCCGTGCTGCCCGCCGCGCAGGCGCGCGCCTCCATCACCGCGACGCGCGTGCTGGAACTGCCCGGTCACGTCCTGATCCCCGGCCTAGTGAACGCCCACACCCACGCCGCCATGACCCTGCTGCGCGGTCTGGCCGATGACCTGCCCCTCATGACCTGGCTGCACGAGTACATGTGGCCGATCGAGAAACGCTGGGTGGACCCGGGTTTCGTGGGCGACGGCAGCCGGCTGGCGGTGCTGGAGATGCTGCGTGGTGGCGTTACCTGCTTCAACGACATGTATCTGTACCCCGAGGTGACCGCCCAGGTGGCGGCGGACGCCGGCATCCGCGCGGTGATCGGCATGATCGTGGTGGACTTCCCCACCGGGTACGCCGACGGCGCGGACGCCTGTATCGCCAAGGGCCTGGCCCTGCACGCCCACTACCGGGGGCACCCCCTGATCCGCATCGGCTTCGCCCCCCACTCGCCCTATGCGGTCGCCAACGCCCCGCTGGAGCGGGTGCGCGCCCTGGCCGACGAATTGGAGGTACCGGTCCACATGCATCTGCACGAGACCCGCGACGAGGTGGTCGCCTCCCTGCGTGACCACGGGGAGCGACCGCTGGCCCGCCTGGACGCCATGGGACTGATCGGCCCCGGGCTGGTGGCGGTGCATATGACCCAACTGGAAGACGCAGAGATCGAGCGCCTGGCCGCCGCCGGTACCCACGTGGTGCACTGCCCGGAGTCCAACCTCAAGCTCGCCAGCGGCTTCTGCCCCGTGGCGCGGCTCTTGGCGGCCGGCGTGAACGTCGCCCTGGGTACCGATGGGGCGGCCAGCAACAACGACCTCGATCTGCTGGGCGAGATGCGCACCGCCGCCCTGCTCGCCAAGGGGGTGGCGGGCTCGGCGGCGGCGCTCCCGGCGGCCATGGCATTGCGCATGGCCACGCTCAATGGCGCGCGCGCCCTGGGCCTGGAGCGCGAAATCGGGTCCATCGAGCCCGGCAAGTCCGCCGACCTGGTGGCACTCGACCTGCGCGACCCCCACACCCAACCCCTATACCGGGCCCTCTCCCAACTGGTCTATGCGGCCGGACGGCACCAGGTCCGCCAGGTCTGGGTGCAGGGGCGCCAGGTGATCCGCGACGGCGCCCCTACGAGCCTTGACCAGGAGGCGGTGATCGGCGCGGCCCAGGCGTGGGCGCAGCGACTCGGCCCCGGCTGATGCGTGCGCATGCGCGCCAGGGCCTCGATCATCGTTCCGGCCGGTGGCTGATGCGGGCCTTGATCATAACTCCGGCCGCCCGGGCGGCGGTTGGCGCCCCGCTGTAGGTTGGCCTTCAGGCCGACCGGGGCGCCGCGGTCGGCCTGAAGGCCGACCTACCAACCCCTGGCCGGAATTATGATCAAGGCCCTGATGCGCACCCAGCGTCTCGCAGTGGGGGTTGGCAGCAAGCTCAAGCCTCGGCAGCGACGCAGGTTAGAAGAAATCTCTCACGGAGACGCCAAGACACTGAGATCCGGACGTGTCTTTCGCCGTGTCTCGGTGTCTCCGTGAGAGCAATTCCTGGACCAGGTCCTCCGGCCGGGAGCACGATCAAGGCGGCTGCTCAATACCGGGCGACGATGGTCTCCCCGCCCTTGATCGCCTCGTCACTGCGTTTGCGCCGCCGGTTCTGGAGCTGCGGTACTACCACCACCTCGACCGTCGACGGGAGTTCCAGCACCACGGTGCTGCCGAAGAGGATATGCCCCAGGCGCTGCCCGGTGGCCACCGTCTCACCCGGCTTGACGAAGGTCGCGATGCGCCGCGCCCAGATGCTCGATATCTGACGCACCACGACCTCCCCGAGCGGCGTGTCGATCCGCACCACCGCCTGCACCGGGAAGAGATAATCCTGCTCGTACTCCCAGGGGTCGACGAACCAGCGCCGCTCATCCTCGCTGCCCGCGAGCACCCGCCGGCCGCTCTCCTCCACGCTGCGCACGGTCCCGCCCAGCGGCACCCGCTGCACATGGACGTCGTAGAAATTCATGGAAATATCGATGATCTTGCGGCCGTTGCGCTCAAATACATTACGCACCACCCCGTCGGCCGGCGCCACGATGATCCGCGGCTCATGCGGCACCGAGCGCTCCGGGTCACGGGTGAAATAGTCGACGAAACTCTTGCGCGGCGTTTCGTGGCGCATGAGGCTGGCCATGATCTCCGCCGGCGGCCAACGCATATCCGGCGGCACCACCTTGGTGAAGTAGCGATAGAGGTCGGGGAAGGTATCGAGCAGCCACAGCAGCACCCGCTTCACCCGCAGCAGCACGGCCTTGTAACGGGCGACCAGATAGGGCCAGGGGTCATCGCCGGCCCGCAGGGTCTCGACCTTCCGGCCGGCGAGGGAGCGCCGGTAATCGCGCGCCTGCAATTCCCCGGCCATGATCGCCGCCGCGGCCGCGCGCGTATCATTGACGCGATCGACCCAGAGCACCGGTGTGGCCGTCGGCGCCATGGTCGCGACCGGCTGGCCCAACAGATCGAGATAGGCGGCATAGGGGATATTCACCCCATTCGCGGGCGCCACCCCGCTCTGATAATCCGTGCGGCCGATGGTCGGCTCGATGACATAGAAGTCACCGCTCGCCGGGTCGCGTTTGAACTCAAGTGAAGCCAGACCGCGCAGACCGACGGCGTGAAACAGCTTGAGCGTCGCCGCCGTGACCTCAGGCGCGACGGCGGGGACGCAGCTGGCGGTGTTGCCGATACCGCGCGGCCAGACCCGCAGCTTGCGCCCGGTGAACTGCGCCTTGGGATCGGCGTTACGATCGAAATAGGTCAGACAAAAATAGATATCGCTGTCGGTCCCGGCAATGAACTGCTGCACCAGCAGGGGCCCGTCCCAGGGAAAGTGGGCGAACCGCTCCACCAGCGTCTGCTCGCTCTCGCAGCGCAGCGCCCGCGCCTGGAAATGGGCGTCGAAGCGACCACCCTTTTCCAGCGGTTTGGCGATCAACGGAAACCCCACCCGCCGCGCCGCGTCGACCAGCCCGGCGGCCCCTTCCACCAGTGCGGTGCGAGGCACCCGCAGCCCCTGCCCGGCGGCGATCCGGGCGAAACACGCCTTGTCGTTCAACTGCGCGAGCAGCGGCGCGTCCGGGAGATTGCACAGGTAGTAAGGGGCGAGCCGCGCCCAGTGCCGGCTCACGATCGCGACGGTGCGCTCCATGGTCAGGAACAGGGGCAGCGGCCGCTCCTGCCCGCGGCCGATCGTAAGCAGCCGGTCCAGGATCGCCTCGCTGCGTTCGTCCGGCACCCGCAGTACCCGGCAATACCGCGAGCGCGCGGTCGGCATCCTGGGATCGGACGAAAGCCCCAGCACCGGTACCCCGGCACGCCCCAGGGCCCGCACGACCCCCAACCCGTTGGTCTCGAGGCCAACGACAACGGCTTTGGTTTTCACAGAACAGTCAATCTCCTGCCTGACATTGATCGGTGCCTGGCCGACGCCGGGCAGCGGCGTTGAGCACCCCCGGCGACCCTCGCCTGCCACTCGACGCATATTGTACGGGAAGTGCCGGACGCGCGGCCTGGGTTCCTCCCGAGCGGCCTTGAGCACAATTGCGACCGTCGGGTGGACAAGCGCCAGCGCAGTCCACCGAATCCCGCGTCGCCGTTGGCGGACTGCGCTGCGCTTGTCCACCCTACGATGCCGAGTGGCCGGAACTGTGACCAATGCCTCTCGAGCCGGCGCCGCGCAAGCCGGCGGCGGACCGGGCCCGGACCCGTAACCCTAAAAAGAGCAGTCAGCTATCAGCTTTCAGCATTTAGCTTTGCGTTTCAAACGTTTCTGACCACTCGGCGCATCACCTGTCGGGTGGGCGCCGGCGGCTCCAAGACGGCTCGTAAGCTGCTGATGCACTTATGGCTGACGGCTGATCGCTGGCGGCTGACTGCTCTTTCCAGGGTAACGGGCCGCAGGCGGCGCCTTCACCCGACGACAGGCTGGACGTTACCACGCGGGAGGGTCAATATATCGGCGCCCTGCCCCGCGGGCACCGGTCGCACGCCCTACCGTGGCAACCGCGCTCCACCGGACCCGATGCCGGGCCGCCGCGCCGACCGACCCAAGCGAATCACGAGACGCAACCCTGGATTATGCCGCGCAAGCTCCGCCACGACTCACAGCTCGACTTGCAGTGCCTTGGCGCGCGCGGTTCATTATCGGCCCGGCGGTTACTGAGCGCTGGTCGCTGCGCCCGCTGCAGGCGCGGTGACTCACAATGAAGTGTCTCATGTTCGCGAGTATCTTTCCGCCGATCAATGGCGGTTCCGCGGTGGTTTACGAGGGCCTGTGCCAGTTCTGTCCCAAGGGCAGCGTCCATGTGATGGCACCCTGGCGCCACTATGTCACCGGTGAGGAGATCGCAGGCTGGCGCGAGTATGACGCCGGCGCCGGGTTTCCCATCACCCGCGTCGAATTGCTGCGCGCACCGGTCGTCAGCTCCCGCTCGCTGCGGCACTCCCTGTGGCTGCACTTGGCCGTGGACCTGCCGCTGAAGTTGCGCGTCCTGTGGGCGGCAGTGAAGCTGGTGCGCAAGGAAAAGATCGATGTCGTCTGCATCTGCGAGCTCAACTCCGGCACCTGGCTGGGGCTCGCGCTGCGGCGCCTGCTCGGTATTCCATTCATCATCTACATCCACGGCGAGGAGATCACCACCGAATCCTCCTACCGCCTGTTCGGCAGGCGCCGACGCCATTATCTGCATTGGGCCGATGCCCTGGTGGCGGTCAGCCAGTTCACTCGTCGGCAACTGATGGACCTCTATGGCATCGCATCCGAGAAGATCACCCTGATCATCAACGGCGTCGATGTGGCGCACTTCCGCCCTGGCCCAAAGGACCCGGCGCTCGTCGCGCGCTACGGGCTGGAGGGCAAGCAGACCATCCTTACGGTCGGGCGTCTGGTCGAGCGCAAGGGTATCGACATGACCCTGCGCGCCCTGCCCGCCATCCTGGCGCGGGTCCCCAATGCCCACTATCTGATCGTGGGTACCGGCGAATTTGAACCCGAATTGCGCCGCCTGGTGGACGACCTGGGGCTGACGCCTCACGTCACCTTTACCGGGCGGGTTCCGGTGACCGAGTTGGTCGCCCACTACCGCCTCTGCGACCTGTTCGTGATGCCCAACCGGGAACTCGAGAACCACGACACCGAGGGCTTCGGCCTGGTCTTCCTCGAAGCCAACGCCTGCGCCAAGGCCGTCGTTGCCGGGGTGGCGGGTGGCGCCGTCGAGGCGGTACGTCACGGCGAGACCGGACTTGGCGTCGATGGCACCAGCGTTTCCGCGGTGGCGGACGCCGTCATCGACCTCCTCACGGACGGCGCCAAGCGCCAGGCCATGGAGCAGCGCGGACTGGAGGTCGCCCAACTGTGCAAGTCAGCCGACCGCGCTCCGATCTTCCATGAGCTGTGCGAACGGGTGGCAAAGACGCGGCGGAGGCGCTGGTGCTGACGGCGCCGCCACCCGGCCGCACGGTGCTGGTCATCGCCGGCGAGTTCCCCCCCATCAAGACCATTGGACGCCTGCGTGCAACCAAGTTCGTCGAGCATCTGCGCGACGACGGCTGGACCCCCATCGTACTTACCATCGATGCCCACCCCGGTATCCCTGGCTACGATGCGGCGCTGGAGGCCGAGGTCCCCGCCGGTATCGAGATCATGCGCGCCCCCTGCCCCAGCATCGAGGCGCGCGTCGTATCCGCCATCAAGCGGCTGATCGGCCACCCCAACGCGTCGGCGGGCCGTGATCATAACTCCGACCCGCGGCGATTGGTCCGCACAGCGGACCCTACGGTAAGCCCGCGCTCCGTAGGGTCCGCTGGGCGGACCAACGGCCTCGCGGTGAGCCCGGTGGCCGGAACTATGATCACGGCCGCGTCGGCGCCTCCCGCGGCAACTGGTTCCGCTACCGTGCAGCGCTCTCCCGCGGCGCTGTCGGCCAATACCCGTTCACCTTGGCATCCGCGCGAACTGACCCTGGGTGCGTTCAAATGGACGCTCCGCAACTGGATCGAGGTGCCCGACAATTACGGCAGTTGGGCCAACCGCGCACTGGCATTGGCACGGCAGTTGTGTCGGACCCGTACCGTCGATCTCGTTTTCACCACCCTGCCCCCATTCAGCGCGGCCAAAATCGGCTATCGCTTGAAGCGGGAATTCGGCATCCCCTGGGTCGTCGATTATCGGGACCTTTGGGTGGGCGACGTCCTGCGGGAATGGGTCGGGCCGGTGCGCCGGCGCATCGAGCGATCCTTGGAGCGCCGCTATATGCAGGCCGCAGACGCCATCGTGGCCGTTTCCGCGCAAAAGACTGAATTCCTGAAGACACACCTGCCGGACAGCCCGGCGTTACGGGAAACCCTAACCAACGGATACGACCCCGAGATCTTCGCGCCCTATCTGGCCGAACCCCGGCGACCCCATGACACCATCGACTTCGTCTTCACCGGCCGCCTGTTCAAGAACCGGCGCGGCTACGCCTTTGCCGAGGCCTTGGGCCAACTGGTCGAGCGCCAACCTGACCTGCGCACACGGGTGCGGGTCCACATCCTCGGGGGCGTCGCCCCGGAGATCCGAGCCCGGTACGACGAAATCCTAACCCGCTATCGCATCACCGAGGTCTATCGCTTTGCCGGCGACATTCCCTACCACCAGGCCATGCAGGCCCAATGCCACGCCGACTATCTACTCCTGATCGTCGACACCGGCGCCACGTCCAGCGGCGTTATCCCAGGTAAGCTCTTCGAATATGTGGCGGCCCGCCGACCGATCTTCGCATTGACCGACCCCGGCGCCACTCAGGACATCATCGAGCGCGGCAATCTCGGCGTGGCCGTACCCTGCGAATCGATCGACGCCTGTCGCACCGCACTCGCGCAATGCCTCGCCAAACCGGCACCGGAAACCGTCGATGCACGCAACGACTATCTCGCCCAGTTTGACCGCCGGACCATCAGCACCCGCCTGGCAACATTGTTTACCACGCTGATCGAGCGCCACTCCAGCGGGCCTTGGTCATAACTCCGGCCGCCCGGGCGGCGGTTGGCGCCCCGCTGTAGGTCGGCCTTCAGGCCGACCGCCGGCGCCGCGGTCGGACTGAAGACCGACCGACAAACCCTTGGCCGGAATGATGATCAAGGCCGCTCCGGAGCCCAGGCTACCCCGGAAACGGCAACTGACTGCCCTCATCAGCGACGGTAATCGCCTCCTCCATCATCAACGCATCGGCGTAGAACTTCGCCGCCCAGTTCGGATACTGCCACGGGTGGTATCCACCATCGATCGGATGCGAGCCCTTGATCCCCCCGCGCTCCTCGGGCGGCCCAGCGAACCTCTGAGTCCGCTTGGTAAACCCGTTGATGCGCAACACCGCATCCCGGTACTTCGGCTCGCCCGTAATCTGGTACAGTCGGCCCCAATTGATCGCCATCTGGGCGTTTCCCGTCAGGCAGGACCAGGCCACCGTGGGACGCCACTGCGCATCGAATCGCCCTGGTAAGAAGCCGTCCCGGGGCAGCGCCCCGATCAACGCATCGCCGATCCGAACGGCAACCTCCAGAAACTCACCCCGCCCCGCATACTCACCCACCTCAAGGAGACCGCGCATGGCATACGCGATCGTATGCACGAACGGCTGCCGCGGGTCCTGGAGACAGTTCGCAGCGAGCCAGCCATTCGCCGCAGCCTGTGTGAGCGCCCATTCGCAGTTTCTGATCGCCCGCTCCCGAAAGACCGGCTCCCCCGAGATTGCGTGAGCCCGCGCCAAGGCCCAAGCGGTCCGGGTGTTATAAGTATTGACACCGCCAGCCCCAGTCATGGGCGACCCAAAACGCCGCCAACAACCGTCATCGTCCTGAGCCAAACAGAGCCAGTGCGCGGCGCGCAGCGCGCACTCCCGATAGCGCACGTCGTTCTCAACCTCAAAGGCCCGCACCCACCCGAACAGCACCTGGCCTGTATTGAAGACCGTGGGCCGATCCGAGTCACCCAAAGCGCCAGCCACCACCCCACCATCCGACAGTTGAATCTCGCGCTCCCACTCCGCCATCCGCCGCGCCCGGTCGCCGGCGTCGGAATCACCAACCAATTCGGCATACCGGTAGAAGGTGGAAATAATGTAACCGGTCGTCTCCGGATACGAATTCGCCCACCGCCGGCGCTTGACGAACCAGGTCTGCGCCACCCCGGCATCCGGGGTCGCGTCCTGGGCGCGCCGCAGCCAGTCGACAACCCCAGTGAGGTGCTCCCGGACCGGCCTAGGCGCCATCAGATTACCACCGAACCGCTCGTGCCAGGATCGAACACGGGATCCAAGCCGATCAGCAATTTCCCAAGTCATGATCGCAACATCCCAAACGTCGAGTGGGTGAAAACGTCGGCAAGCCGAACCAATCCGCAACGAACAGAACCCTGATCAACGCCCGCCGCGTCGCCGGGCACTAATTGCCGACTCATACAATGCCTCATAGCTCGCTGTCATTGCGTGCGCAGAAAATCTCGCTTCCACTTGTTCGCGCAAGCACGCGCCCAGGCGCGACCGCAATGCCTGGTCCCGGGTCAGTCGGAGCGCAGCGGCAACCAACTCGTCCGGCTGATCCAGCGGGACCAAGAGTCCGTTGGAGCCGTCTTCAATAATCTCCTCAAATACCGGGATGCGGGTGCAAATAACCGGCACACCAACCGCACCCGCCTCGAGTATCACGTAACCTAGCCCCTCATTTCGCGAGGGAAAAACCATGAATTCAGCCCCCGCAATGAGCCTGACCACATCGTCGTGCGGAACCTCACCGATCAGATGAACAGAGCGCTCACAGCCCAATTCCAAAATAAGCGAGACATAAAAATTCCGCAAATCACCGTCCCCAACGAGGACAAGATGTAGCCCGGGATCCAGCCCCTTCAGTTTGCCCCAAGCCCGCAGAGCGAGGTCATGTCCCTTGTACGGGTCGAATGACCCCACCATGACGGCATAGCGGATCGGCAGCGGCTCCGGAAAACTGGTCTCCCATTGCCCTGGCAGATCTTGAAGAGTCTGGAAATCCAACCCGTTATAAACCCACGATATCGGCGCGCACTGCGGGAATACCTCCTCCGCTTGGGTCGCCAGCCAGCGCGAAACGGCATTGACCTTGGCAGCGCCGCTCAGAGCGAACTGCACCATCGCCTTCTCCGAAGTCGCCAATGCGAAACACCCTACCACATCCGAGCCATGCACCGTGATAACGTAGGGCGGCCCCCCGAGCCAGCGCAGCACCCGCCAGTACATCTGATGTTCCAGCCCCATCTGCGCGTGAACCAGATCGATGCCCTCCGCGCGCACCATCGATCTCAACTTAAACAAGATCCTGGGAAAGTCCGCTAACCAACCAAAGAGGCCGGACAGGGGCCGCCGCCGGTCCACCGGCATCCGCAAACGAATCGAATAGACCGGTACACCATCGACCACCTGCCGCGAAAGCGAACTCTGCTCCCACCCCCCCGGTACGAAGACGCAAACGTGATGGCGGCGCTTCAGATGAGTCACCAGGTTAGAGACCATCATATCAACGCCGCCGACGATCTGCGGATACCTGAGTATCGTGACTATGAGAATATTCGCCATGACCCCGAGCCCCGCTGACGCCACCAAACCAACCACAACTTCCCCAACACAAAGAGCAGTCTACTCGTCGACCGGAGATCAAATGCCCGCAGCTCCCGGCGCCAACCCCAATAGACCCCACGGAGCAACGCCAATGTCACTTCCCTCGCGTCTCCTGAGCCGTATCCGGACGTTCGACTGGATGCGAAAACGCCACTCGTCCCGAACATATCTCTCCAATCGCTTTGCGCCAGTCCGCTCGCTACGCGACTGACCACATCAAGGGCCGCAGCGCCGATCCGCTCGTCAATTAGCCCGATTCGCATCCAGTCCTCTGAAGCTCGATCCCAGATTCCAACCCGCATCATGACCGCCATGCGAACCACCAAAGAGTCGACCCCGCAATCCCCATCTACGGGGCCAGCAATCCCCGGCGGACAATACCGAGTCAGCGGCTCCGAGGCATAGGCCTTCCGATAGACCCTCTGCAAGTACATGCGGTCGACACTCGTGCGATCTCCAGCACCAAATCGCTGGGCACCGGGGCCGCGATCACCTGGGTGCCGCCGCAGGAGGAACGTCACCTGCGCAACCGGGACGCCGACATACTTTCCGGCCAATCGCAATACAAACTCCTCATCCTCGACCCGAAAAAAATCCTCCCGGAAACCGTTGAGGTCCAGAAAGACTGTCCTGCGTACCAACATCGCTTGCATGTACGCTATCCACGCACCCGTTAACAGCCCGAACATCAGCTCGGCAGCATTGGGTAGCGACATGCCACTGGGCACATGCTCGGCCCAGCCCTCACCAATCGGAAGAAGATCACCATGCAAACTATAGCTGAAGTTGACGTTCGGGTGCTGCGCAAGCTCTCGACAATGAGCCTCGAGCGCGCCCGGTAGCGCGATGTCATCGTCATCGAAAATCCAGACCCAGGTACTCTTGGCCTGTCGTAGTGCGACGTTGATTGCCGCCGCCTTGCCTCGATTATCCTGACGAAAATACCTCACCCGGGAACCAAATCCAGAAACAATCCGGACCGTGTCATCCGTGGACCCGTCATCGACAACGATAACCTCTGCCGGTGGGAGCGACTGTTTGAGCAACGAAGTCAACGCTTCCGCGATAAAGCCGCAACGGTTGTAAGTCGCCATCAAGACACTAACGTCCGAACCGTTCATCCGCGGAACTCGCCCTACCTGCGAAGCGCCAACTTGGCGCGAAACAATCCATAGTTCCAAAGCCGCTTGCCGCGTCTGTAGTCCGCTACGAGCCACCAATAAAATGCCTTCAGGACGCTCGGCGCTTCAAACTTCCCGGCAATATACAAATCCTCGATCTCCCGCTCCCTCCTCGACGAAATACCTCCCGCGTAAAACCGGGCAATAATCGCGTCGTCACACATCAACTTTTCGTCCGCAAAGTACAGCCTCAACATTAGATCTTTGTCCCCAGAGATACGGAACCATTCGTTGTACCCGCCACAACGAAGAACGGCGCGCCTGTCAAAAAACGTCGCCGCATGAGGAAGAGTATGGAGCGGGAGAGATTCGGCGGTCGGTATCCAGTGGCGATGTTCGGGAATACCAGGATCCACGCACTCGACCCCGAACGACAGCATTCCAAATCCTCCCTCACAAAGCCGCTGAAAAACTCTTTCTTGCATACTCGGGAGAAGTTCGTCCCCCGAATTCAGCCACAGCACATATCTTCCTCGCGCCCGATAAAGGCCCTTATTCATTGCGTTATAGATCCCGCTGTCCGGCTCTGACGCCAACTCCTCCGGTCTGTAAAACTGGCAAGCGATCTCAACGCTGGCGTCGGTCGACGCCCCATCAATGAAGACGAACTGCACTTCCGGATGATCGCGCAGTTGGCGCAACGACGCCAGCGTCTTCCCCAGGTTCGCAGCATTGTTGCGATTCACCGTAACAATAGTCAACAGAATCTCCCGCTCACGGTCAGCCGCCCCTTGCTGTAACGTCGGGTTTCCCGGCCTACCAGAGATCTTCTTCCAAAACATCGTCAATCAACCCCTTCGGGATACTTGTTGCACAGTGACTTGCCGCCGAGGCGCCGTCCGCTATTGGTTCTATCGGCGTAAATGGTCGAGGACCTGAGCTAAGACAAGGAAAAACTATCAATCAGAGGGAAAATTGCAACTTCCGCTCAACCCATTCCCCGTGGTCATAGAAAATGTTTTTGTAACCTGCATCATTGAAGGCTGAGGGGAACAGCACCTTTCGCGCCAATTGTGACAGCGGCAAGCGCCTAAGCAGCGGAATCCGCTCGAAGTCACGAACCAGCTTAAGTCTAGCGAGCGTCTGCCGCCTCTCCGGAGAGCAGTTCCGCATTAATCGCGAAACGGCACGATGCATTTCCTGTAAACAAGCCTCGTAGTTGGCACTCGCGCGAGTATCCGAATGAACCCGATAGCCCCCAAGTATACAATCGACAGAATACAGATCGGCATAAAGGAAGAATCGCGTCCATAATTCGCCGTCGATCATGAGCCGGTAGTCTTCATTTATGAAGCCGCCCGCCTTGTCCCACAGACTTCTGCGCCAGAAAACCGACTCCTGCTGTATCCAGGCATAGTTACCAAGGAGAAAATCAAAAATATTCTTCGGGCATCTCGCCGCATGAGTCATTGCACCTTTATCCGTCCACCAGGAGTTGAAGCCCACAATCCAGTCGACATGGGGAAAGAGGGTGAAGATCTCCGACACGACCTGGAATGACCAAGCGGTGTATTTGTCATCGCTGTTCAGCCATGCCATTATTTCTCCGCTGGTTCTCGCAAATCCTTTGTTCAACCCATGACCATGTCCGGAATCTTTTTCACTGACCCAGAAATGCAAGTCCTTCTGATAGTGTTTGATAATCTCTGCCGAGCCATCGGAACTACCGCCGTCGATCACGACGTATTCGAGATTTTGATAGCCTTGATTTAAGACGGACTGAATCGTTTCCTCGAGATATGCCGCCTGATTGAAAGATGGCGTGACAATCGATATTCTTGGCACTGTTATGGACACTTGCGTTCTCGCATCTGGTCTGCCGGCACCTTGCATGAACCACGCTGACTGCTGGTCGAGGCCCGAACTCGCAGCCCTGCCTCTTCTTGATTTACAAATAGCGGCAAGCCGCGCCTGGCCCAGAATCAGGTGGGAAGACGCGCCTTCAACCAATCCCGTACTTTTCGGTATCCGCCAATCTGCCGATCGCTAAGAAGAGCTTTGGTAGCCAGAACCAAGAACCCAGGTTCGCAGATCAAGAGGGGATGATCGAACAGGGATCGCAGGAGCTGGCGTCGCGCCCCCATCTTCTCGTTCTTGGAAATAGAAAGGTCCGCCTTCGCTAATGACGCCAAAGCGATACGACGTTCAGCAGCATAACGCCAGAGTCCTGTCGATATCCGGGCCGGCGAAGCCAGGAAACATTGCTGCGACAGGAGGGCCACCATCGGGCTTTCAGCCGCATCGGCCAGCGCGAAGCGGTCTTGGAAACCTAAGCCTGTCAGGGATGAGATATCTCGCAGCATCGCCACGTAGGGGTGGTGAAGGTGCTGGAGCTGTTGCGGCGTTATGGTGTAGAGATAGGTGCTGGTGGCTGGGGACACCAGCCTGTTCGTGACACAGCGCAGACCGTGAAAGTGATAGAAGATGAGTGGCTGATCATCCACGGAAATATAGCCTTCTTGGAATTTCGGCGGATGCAGAGTGATATTCCACGGCGCCACCCCCGCCCCGGGATGCTGGAGCACCGCCACACCCGCGAAGCGCACCGGCCAGTCGTCGAGATACTTTTGGTCACCAAACTTGCCGGCTTCAAAACGCGTATAGCACCACTCGTTGCATCGCTCCCGCCACCACTTCAAACATTCCAGCCCGTGCGTATCACGGCGGAAGGACAGGAGTCCAACGTTATAGAAGCCGGAGGTGTCGGCGAAATGGGCGAATTCGGGTGCGTAGCGGTGACCGTGGATCAGGATAGAGCGGTCGCCAAATTCATCGAAGATGGGCTGCGGGTCGCTGTAGAAAAAGAGATCCGCATCCAGGTAGGTGATGACATGAATCGCTTCATCCTGACGAAGGATGTAGAGCGGCAAGGATGGAGTGCAGGTCCAGAAATATTCGACCGCATTGCGGTTGGCCCGGGCGTCGGCGAGTTCTGCGTCGCCGGCTTCAAAGTCCTGGCGTCGGATCAGCCGCATGTCGGCCAGATCGAGGCGACTGAGGATGCTATAGGTCTCGTCGTCGAAGCAGAGCGTCCAAAGAAAAAAGGGACGGCGGCAGTGTGTGCGCAGCGAGTGATAAAGGGCCAGCCCGCGCGTCAGGTAGTTGCGGTCAAAATAGGTGCAGAAGTGATAGGCTGGACGCGGATCCGGTGCCGGACTTGAGATCATCATAGTAGCGCGATCGAGTTCTCGAAGACGAGTTCGCGAAGGGCCTCACCCACCTGGGCCACCTGAGAATCCTCGAGCTCGGGGTACATCGGGAGGCTGAGGACACTGGCAGCCGCCTGCTCGGCATGGCTTTGGTCGCCGTGCACGAGGCGACCGGCGTACGCTGGTTGGCGATGTACCGGCTCAGGGTAGTGTATCAGAGTGCCGATACCGCGGAGTTTGAGGTGGGCCTGGAGTCTTGCGCGGCTCGGCGATCGGACGACAAACTGGTGGTAGACATGTACTGCTTCAGGACGACAGGTCGTCAGACCGAGACTGGTGCCGGCCAGCGAGTCTCGGTACGCGGACGCGATCACCCGCCGACGCTCGTTGCCGACATCCAGGTGGCGCAGTTTCACGCGTAGCACGGCGGCCTGTAATTCGTCCAGCCGTGAGTTGATCCCGGGCACGGCGCTGATGTAACGCTCACGCCAGCCGTACTGGCGCAGTTCGCGCACCCGCCGGGCGATGTCGGCATCGGCCGTGACTACCGCCCCGCCGTCGCCGAGGGCGCCTAGGTTCTTGGTCGGGTAGAAGCTGAAGGCGGCGGCATCGCCCCAAGTCCCGGCCCCCCGCCCAGAGAGGCTGGCGCCATGCGCCTGGGCGCAGTCCTCGATGACCCGCAGGCCATGCCGGGCAGCGATGGCGAGTATGGCCGGCATGTCGGCCATCTGTCCGTAGAGATGTACCGGTACCACCGCCGCTGGGCGCGCGCCCTGCCAACCCTGCAAGGCGTCGTCCAAGGCGTTGGGGTCCAACGTGTAGGTCGTCGGCTCAATGTCGACCAGCACCGGCTCAGCGCCACAACGCTCGATGGCGGCTACCGTGGCTACGGCGGTATGGGAAACGGTGAAGACGGCATGGCCCGGAGCAACGCCACAGGCGCGCAGGGCCAATTCCAGCGCGTCGGTACCGCTGGCCACCGCGACCCCATGTGCCACACCGCAATAGGCGGCAAACTCGGTCTCGAACGCGTCCACCTCGGGGCCCAGGATATACCAACCGCTCTCCACCACACGCCGCAAAGCCGCGTCGATCTCGACCTGGTGGGCCAAGTACCCGGCCTTCGGATTGGTCTGGGCGATGTTCATGCTGTCGGTCACAGATACTGCCCCAGGTGATTGCGATAGTAGCTCAGCGTGCGGGTGAGCCCCTCCTCCAGCCCGATCCGCGGCGCCCACCCCAACTCGGTGCGGATCAGGCGATCATCGGCGTAATAGTCGCCGATGTCGATGCGCTTGCGCTCGGCCGGGAACACGCGCGACTCGAAACAGCCCCCGCCGTTGGCAGCTACCGTCAGCTCGGCCAGTTGCGTGAGACTCACTACCCGATCCCCGCCAAGATTATAGACCTTGCCGTTGGCCCCGTCGTCCGCAGCAGCGCGCAGCAAGGCCTCGGTCACGTCGTCCACATAGGTGAAGTCGCGCAGTTGCTCGCCGCCCCAGACCTCAAAAGGCTTGCCCTCTACCAATAACCGCACCCAGATACCAAGAAAAGTCTGGCGGGCGTCCTTCACCCGCATACCGGGACCATAGGTGTTGGTCAGGCGCAGCGCGCAGGCGCGGATACCATACACGTTATTGTAGAGAATGTGGTACCACTCTCCGGCCATCTTGTTGATGCCGTTAACATCGACAGGGCGCAGCAGGTGTTTTTCATCTACCGGCAGGTAATCCGGCTTACCGTAGATCTGCCGCGTACTGGCGAAGACAACCTTGATCGCCGGGTTGTAGTGTCGGCATACCTCCAGGATCGAGAGCTGGGCGCGGGCATTGACGTCCAGATCGGCAAAGGGGTCCTGCATCGAGTCCATGTGGCTGGTCTGGCCAGCCAGATTGAATATGAAATCCTGACCCTGAACGAGAAATTTCATGCTGTGCGCGTCGCGCACGTCTGAAATATTGACTCGTACCTGGTCTTCAATACCGGCAATGTTGAACAGATTGCCTCCGTATTCAGGAATAAGGCTGTCCACCAGCGTGACCCGTGCGCCCAGCGCCACCAGCCGACGCGCCAAATTCGCGCCGATGAAGCCGAGCCCACCAGTGACAAGCACGTTTCGCTGGTCAAAGGCAGTGTCGAGGCCATCCGAACCTGGAAACAGCGATCCGACGGCGATTATGGAGGGTGCGCTCATATGAAGACCTCTGGGAGCGAATAATATGATTCCATCTGGATCAGGGTCGCATTCTGCCGTGGGTCGAGTATAAATCGGTCGCTGCCCGCGTCAAAAACGGGCCATCGCCGACGTTGGTCACGAATCTCTTCCACTCGGTTGTTCATGTCGCCTCTCTCGTCGGCCGACGAACCGCGATTAGACCTCGATACATCAATGGCACCGGGCCAGGCAGGCGGTCGAGACTATCGAACTCCGAAACTACCTCCCAATGCAAGCTAAGGATGGACCGGAAGCGCTGCGTGGAGAAGATCCAACTCGGATAGCTGGCCGAATAGATCTCGCTCGGGACATGCTGCACGCAGAGACGGTCTGCGGAGCCACCCCAAAAGGGTGTCCGGTCGATGATTAAAAATTGGCAAGGCGCCGCCAGAAGATCGTCAAGAACATCGTAGGGTTGCTCCAGATACTGGAGTACGCCGCTCAAAAGGATAACGTTCGGCCGCGTGTCGGCAAGGCACTCATCGACCGAACCGTAGAAGCGCAGGCGCTCGTCTTGAAACTCGCGGCGCCCCGCCTGCACCTGCGACGGCTGCTCGACAATGTTCCAACGCACCCGCGCGAGTCCGGCGAGAAAGGCGCGATTCTGATAGTAGGTGCTGCCAAGCGAGCCGCCAACATCCAGCACATCAAGACGGCCATCGCCGCGTGCCGCCACCCACATCAATCCTGCCAGCATCGGCCAGGCGTACTGCACCTCATCGAAGAGCACAGAGTCGCGCTCGTAAACCGCCTCGCCGCGCTTGACCTTTAGCAATGCGGTGCGGGTGCGCTCCAGGATAATATCAGCATCGTAACCTTCACTATCGGCTTGGGCGGCCGACCAAGAGGTGTAATTACCGGCGAGCCCGAGGCACTCAGGACGAGCAGCGGCTCCCGGATCAGCCGGCCGGTCAGGTCGTAATCGATGCCGAAGCACCCGATAGCCGAGCCGGGCGACGGGCGGGGTGCAAAGGCCCAGGAATTCCCGGGGCGTCATCGTCGCGAACCGGTCGCTTCCTGACGCCGCGACCGCCAGGCGACGGACGCCGCCCTTGATCCGGGCTGTCAACGTCATCGCGGGTTGAGCCAGACGCGGTGGTACCGGCGGAAAAGCGGCACGGTGCAGGGATGCGCAGGCCGGATGCTCGATCGGCTCTGGCCAATTCGATGGCAGTGGCGGACAGGGACGAAGCGGCGGATTGGCCCAGCGGCTACCATCGCTCGCGTTCGTTGCCTCGGCATCGAAACCAATGTGTTCCACAAGGCTCCAAGGCGGGCGCAGACAGAGACCACCCTGAAGGATGTGGTGGTAGAGCAGACGCACGGCCCAGATGTTTTGCCGGATCTCAGCCTCCGCCATTCCCGGCAGATCGCGGCCATAGGCGTCGCGATCTACCCCCCTCAACTCAGCCGCAAGCATCATCTCCGACGCCGTCAGGTCGTTCATTCCTTGCCAGGCACGTGCCCAGGTTCCCCACACCAAGCACTCTGCGCGTCCGTCGAAATAGGGCTGATCACCCACATCCGATGGCGTCACTAGAGGATGCGTCCAGCCCGTCACGCTCATAATCCGGGGGTCGTCGCGATAGTGGTGCAGGGCGGCGCTCAGATAGTCGTAGGTGCCGGGCACGCAGATCAGATCATCCTCGAATACAAGACAGGTCCCATGGTGCATCAGAACCGTGCCTACTCCAGCAAGGATGGAGCGACCCAGACCCCAATTCTCGTCCCGCTCACAGAGCACGACCTCGCACCATTGGATGCCGCGCAGTATCGCACGGACCTGATCGACAAGCGGTGCCTTATCTGCGGTTCGCGGCCCGTCGCTGAAGGCGTAGATTAGCGGAACCCGATTGTTGCGCAAACAGGCCAGTGTGCGACGGAGGTGCTCGGGACGAGCATAGGCGAAAAGCGCGATTGGAGGTGACGTCGGCACGATCATGACCCACTCAGCTTTCCCATATCAAAGAACAGGAAATCCGCAACATATAGATTCAGGCCGGGGCTACCCTTGCGCTTCGCAAAACTCATTCAGATCCTTTGCCAAATCGTGGTCTCGGTGAACCATGTGGCGCCCGGGGTCGGTCCGTAACCATCCAGAACAATCCGAAAATTGATAAGATATTTCATCGTATCCGTCTGCAAGTAATAACTTCGCTCGGTATTATCGAGCACCAGATAGCCACCGCGCCTCACTTTGTCGACGGAATGCTTTATACAGGACGGCCTGCCGCGCCCGTCCACAATCACGACATCGAAAGCAATACTCGCGTAGTCGTCAATGGTTGCCGCATAATTTTGAAACCACAAGCCATCGAAGTCCCGGTCATCGGACACATATAGTTCAGGATTCGATGGATCTCGCGGAATTGGGACAGGGGGTCTGTCTGGTTGCCTCAGAAGCCCCGTCCAGTTTTCTGACAAGTGATCTGCCCGGGTTTTATCCGTTAGCAGGCTAAGCCACTCAGGGTCATGCTCGACCGTTACTACTCTGGCGCCCCTATCCAGACAAAAAAGCGTTGAGCCGCCTCCTCCGTATTCAAATACATTACTGCCGGGGGTTAAAATCTTCCCGAGAAAGGCGATAGCCTGGTATGTCATCCAGGGAGTCCTTTGAGAGATCGGCGACTCGCCAACGTTGAGCGATTTCTTCCACTGATGATAAAATCGTAAAAGCGCTAGCGATCTAATGCCGCATTGCTTTTCAGATAATTGTCCAACGAACTTTCTCGGAAGATCAAACATAGCCACCAGAAACACCGACGGTATAATCAGCGAGGAAGCAACCCTGTCCAGCGGGCGGCAATCTTCCGGTCCCATAAAAGTCGCCCGACTCAACTCTAAAGCTTACCGCATTTTCAATCCAGTCAATGATGGTGTTCTGGGAAGAAAGAAAGAGAACCATTGAATAATTGTCGGCAACGAGGGGCATCCTCGGGATGTCGAAACAAAATACGTCTCTCTCAACATCAAAATCTGGAAAAATAGCACCCGTCGACTCATTGGCCAAGTGCCAAACGCGATGACCTAGGGAATTATCCATTCCAATAGCAATATTTACGTTTCGCAGGTGTAACGGCGTTGTGTCAGAAGATAGCTTGATGCGGATGCGGACGCGCTGCCCGCACATCACGGTTTCCGTTCTTCGATCTTCGGCGTCCAGAATATCCACCGCAGAAAATCTTGCGATTCCTGATCCGTTTCGATCCGAACGTTTCGATATTGAGACAGTGGGATCAGACGATGAATCTTGGAGATATACACGAATCACATCCGCTATTTCACCATCCCTAGTCACTTTCCCGGCAGCCAAATAAAGCCCTGTTCCACAAAGGTTTGATACCGCGGCCATATTATGGCTAACAAACAATACCGTCCGACCATGTTTAGCTACATCACCCATCTTCCCTAAACATTTTTTCTGAAATGCGACATCCCCTACCGCCAGCACTTCATCGATCACCAGAATCTCTGGTTCGAGATGTGCGGCAACCGCAAAGGCCAGGCGCACATACATGCCGGAAGAATAGCGCTTAACCGGTGTATCGATAAACCTCTCGATCTCGGCGAAGTCGATAATCTCATCGAGTTTGCGATTGATCTCGCCCTTCTTCATACCGAGGATCGCGCCGTTAAGGAAAATATTCTCCCGCCCGGTCAACTCCGGATGAAATCCCGTCCCCACCTCCAGCAGGCTGCCGACCCTTCCCTTGATCTTGATCTGGCCCGAGGTTGGCGCAGTGATTCGCGACAGGACCTTGAGCAAGGTGCTCTTGCCCGCTCCGTTACGTCCAATAATGCCCAAAATCTCCCCTTGCCGCACATCGAAACTCACGTCCTGGAGTGCCCAGAGATCGCCGTTCTTGCGATTGCCATGATCCCCTATACCCACCTGATCCAGGGAATCCCGCCGACCCAGAGTCCGCGCCCACCAACTGGTCAGATCCTCACGGAGGGTACCGCCACCGATTAGACCGAGGCGGTAATGCTTACTCAGGTTTTCAATGCGGATGACGACAGACATTTCAGACCGTATCCATGAAAGTACGCTCGACCCTATTGAATACTAGGGTCCCGACGAACAGGATTAACGCTGTTACCACGATACCATAAGCCAGTAAGCCAAGGCTCACCGTACCAGCACCAAGATAGGCGTGGCGGAACAATTCCATGATTGGGGCGATCGGATTGAGTCCCATCCAAAACCGGTACGGCTCCGGTAGCACCGACAGGGGATAAATCACCGGGGTTGCGTACATCAGCAACTGGACACCAAATCCGACCACGACCATTAAATCCCGGTAGCGGGTGGTGAAGGAGGCCACGATGACCCCCAGACCCAGGCCCAAGGCGGCCATCATCAGGAGGAGCAACGGAGTCGCCAGCACCCAGAGCGTTGGCCCCACATTAGCCCCCTGTAGCATAAAATAGCCGACGAACCCGAGAAATAGGACGAATTGTATCGAAAAAGCGATCAATCGCGATAACAATCCGGCTATCGGGATAACCAGACGGGGGAAGTAGACCTTACCGAAGATCGCGGAGTTGGCCGTGAAGGTACTGGCGGTGCCGGTCAGGACCACGGCGAAATAGCCCCACATTACGGTACCCGCCATATAGAACAGGAATGGAGGTACGCCGTCAGTGGGAATCTTTGCAATGCGACCGAAAACCAGGGTCAGCATCAGAGTCGTCAGCAGCGGCTGGATGACGTGCCAGGCCGGGCCCAGGATGGTTTGCTTGTACTCGGCCACAAAATCCCGGCGCACGAGCAGCATTATCAGGTCTCGATAATGCCACAACTCGCGTAGCTTCAGATCAAACAATCGACCGTGGGGTTGAATGGTCTGAGTCCAGTAGTCGGGCGAATCGAAGATTCCGGCGTCATGGGGTTCGGTTTTCGTCATGGGTGGATTGGTTTCGGTCAGACAGGTCTTACTGTCGCTGAGGATCACAATGGCTGCTTCGTCATCGCGCTATAATGCCCGCCGCGGCGCCCGCATAGTCCCAACCGGCGGTGCCGTCATAAAGGGTGAAGGCCATGCCTGTAAGCGCGATCCCCTCCAGACCAAGCGCAATTGCCGGAACTTCCAGACGGACCCATTGCCCGGCGGGCGGTAGGTCGCCCACCCGCCGACGGCTCGCGCTGCCATCCAGGCCCCAGGGGATCAGGTTGGCTCCCCAGTATGCGCGATGCTCCCAACTGCCCGAATACCACTGTAACATCACCGTACGCGGCGGATTGACCGGATCAAGCCAGACATACGCAAACAAGGTGTCGCCAACCCCAACCGCCAGCGCCTGGGTCGCGTTGGCGAAATAATGCTGGTGGATCCCCCCAAGCAATGCCTCGCGATGGGACGCCTCCCCACTGTAAGGGGCCGGTACTGTCGCCACCCAGTTCCACGCTGTGTTCTGGTAAGTGGAGTAGTTGCCGACGGCGTTGGCTGTCCCTCCCACCGGTAGACTATCTTCGACCCAAATCCTGTCGGTCAACACGCTGGCCGTGTAATCCTGGCTGCCTTGATCAGCAGTGACATTGCTATAACCGCGACTGGCCGGGGTGAAGGTGTAGCCCGCCGCCTGTGGGGTCAAGGTGCCGGACCAGCCGACGGGGACAGTGCAACTGTAAGCACCACTGCCATCGGTCGCCGTGCAACTCGCCCCGACCGTGCCCCCCAGGTTCACGCCGCTCAGGCCCCCGCCGGCCAGCAGGACGTGCCCGCTCAGATGATAGGTGGGCAGTGGGTCGTTGTCGGTGATGGTCACGACCGCCGTCGCCGGACTGCCTAAAAGACCACCGACCGGATTGCTCAGGGTGAGGCTAAGCGTTTCATCACCCTCGTAGAGACTGTCGTCGCTGATCGGTACCGTGATGGTCTTCGCATGGGCGTCCCCGTCGGCAAAGGTTAGCGTGCCGCTGACGTCGGTGTAATCGACACCCTGGGTGGCAGTGTCGCCATTGCTGGCATAGGCGACACTGATCGTACCGCTGGTGCTGCCGGTGCGCGTGACGGTGACGGACGCTGCGCCCCCGCCCTCAGCACTGCTGTAAGCGCCCGTGCCGAACTGCACTTGCGAGACCGGGAGCACGGGCACGCTGACCGCAGCGCCCGTGTAGTCCCAAGCGGCGGTGCCGTCATAAAGGGTAAAGGCCATGCCGGTAAGCGCCGTCCCCTCCAGGCCAACGGCACTGGCCGGTACCGCCAGACGGACCCATTGGCCGGGGGGCGGTAGGTCGCCCACCCGCCGACGGCTCGCGCTGCCATCCAGGCCCCAGGGGATCAGGTTGGCTCCCCAGTATGCGCGATGCTCCCAACTGCCCGAGTACCACTGTAACATCACCGTGCGCGGCGGATTGACCGGATCAAGCCACACATACGCAAACAAGGTGTCGCCAACCCCGACCGCCAGCGCCTGGGTCGCGTTGGCGAAATAATGCTGGTGGATTCCCCCAAGCAATGCCTCGCGGTGGGACGCCTCCCCACTGTAAGGGGCCGGTACTGTCGCCACCCAGTTCCACGCTGTGTTCTGGTAAGTGGAGTAGTTGCCGACGGCGTTGGCTGTCCCTCCCACCGGTAGACTATCTTCGACCCAAATCCTGTCGGTCAACACGCTGGCCGTGTAATCCTGGCTGCCTTGATCAGCAGTGACATTGCTATAACCGCGACTGGCCGGGGTGAAGGTGTAGCCCGCCGCCTGTGGGGTCAAGGTGCCGGACCAGCCGACGGGGACAGTGCAACTGTAAGCACCACTGCCATCGGTCGCCGTGCAACTCGCCCCGACCGTGCCCCCCAGGTTCACGCCGCTCAGGCCCCCGCCGGCCAGCAGGACGTGCCCGCTCAGATGATAGGTGGGCAGTGGGTCGTTGTCGGTGATGGTCACGACCGCCGTCGCCGGACTGCCTAAAAGACCACCGACCGGATTGCTCAGGGTGAGGCTAAGCGTTTCATCACCCTCGTAGAGACTGTCGTCGCTGATCGGTACCGTGATGGTCTTCGCATGGGCGTCCCCGTCGGCAAAGGTTAGCGTGCCGCTGACGTCGGTGTAATCGACACCCTGGGTGGCAGTGTCGCCATTGCTGGCATAGGCGACACTGATCGTACCGCTGGTGCTGCCGGTGCGCGTGACGGTGACGGACGCTGCGCCCCCGCCCTCAGCACTGCTGTAAGCGCCCGTGCCGAACTGCACTTGCGAGACCGGGAGCACGGGCACGCTGACCGCAGCGCCCGTGTAGTCCCAAGCGGCGGTGCCGTCATAAAGGGTAAAGGCCATGCCGGTAAGCGCCGTCCCCTCCAGGCCAACGGCACTGGCCGGTACCGCCAGACGGACCCATTGGCCGGGGGGCGGTAGGTCGCCCACCCGCCGACGGCTCGCGCTGCCATCCAGGCCCCAGGGGATCAGGTTGGCTCCCCAGTATGCGCGATGCTCCCAACTGCCCGAGTACCACTGTAACATCACCGTGCGCGGCGGATTGACCGGATCAAGCCACACATACGCAAACAAGGTGTCGCCAACCCCGACCGCCAGCGCCTGGGTCGCGTTGGCGAAATAATGCTGGTGGATTCCCCCAAGCAATGCCTCGCGGTGGGACGCCCCCCCACTGTAAGGGGCCGGTACTGTCGCCACCCAGTTCCACGCTGTGTTCTGGTAAGTGGAGTAGTTGCCGACGGCGTTGGCTGTCCCTCCCACCGGTAGACTATCTTCGACCCAAACCTTGTCCAGTCGCGGATCATTGTCGAGGATTGCAAGTTCATAATCCATCGTCAGCTTACCGCCGACCCTATCGATAATCCTGAAGGAGATTGGAGTGGCTGCGGCCGTCGCGGTCGGGACTCCGGAAATAGTGGTCGCACTCGGGTCGAATCTAAGACCCGCGGGTAATACGCCTGACAGGCTGGCTGTATAGGGCGGCAGACCGCCGCTGGTCTCGATGTGAACGGAATAAAGGGTATCGACGTGCCCGGCCGGCAAGGTCAGTGGCGTAACCGCAAGCGGCTGCACCGCCGCTGCCGCGGTCAACTCAAAGCGCACCGCATCGGCCAACACGCCCGCCGGCCCGCCCTGACTCGATATCTCGACAAAGGGCTGAGGCTGAATCGAGCCGAAGTGATAGGAGCCCAAGAGGTCCCAGTTTCCCCCATTCTGCTGCTGGTCGACCAGAAACTGATCGCTGCCCCCATCACTGTTCACGGTGACGCGGGCCTGGTTCGTATTGCCGCTCAGCACCGGCCACCAACCGTAAACGTCGTAGTAACCAACCCCGAGCGTGGGCGAAAACCGCAGGGTATTGGCCTGACTGGTACTGGTTCCGCGCAGCGCGGTGCCGCCGTAGGCGTTGGTGTCGGTCACGCTGGTGAAACCGCCGCTGACGGTGCTGATCCCCGTGGATGCGACTTCGCTGTCCATGATCAGTTCCACCGGCAGCGTTGCCTGGGTGTCGATCAGTGCCAGCGCTTGGTCGATCTGAATGCGCGGGGTGCTGTAGCTGTTACCGCCGTTGGTAATGGGAGTGCCGGAGAGGCGTAACGCGGCGAGCAGGTTGTCGACGCTGGGACTGAGCAGCCGCTCGGCGGTCTTTTGACGCAGCACGGCGAAGGCGCCGGTGACATGGGGCGTGGCCATGGAGGTGCCGCTGGCGCCGCCGACGGCGTTGGTCGGGACTGCAGCGTAGACGCTGACGCCGGGGGCGAAGAGGCTCAGCGGCGTGGACAGATTGGAGAAGCCGGCGATGGTGTCGCTGTTGTCGGTGGCGCCGACGCTGACCGCGCTGGAGATGCAGCCGGGGGTGGAAATGGCGGTCGGGTTGTAGCTGTTGCCAGCGGCGACGACGGTGGCGATACCGGCGGCGCGCAGGGCGTCGATCGCGGTCTTGGTCGGGGCGGACTCGACGTTGCACGCCAGCGTCGAGGCGTAGTTGTCTCCGCCCAGGCTCATGTTGACGGCAGCGATGTGCAGGTCTGCATGGGTTTGACTGAGGGCCAGGACGTGCTGCAGGCCGGCGATGATGTCGGAATCGTAGGCCACCAGGCTGCCGTCTTCGGTCACGAAGACCTGAATGGGGATCAGACTGGCAGCGGGGGCGACGCCGCGATAGGTGCTGTTGTTCCCCGCCGCGATACCAGCGACATGGGTACCGTGCCAGCAAGACCCGCCGGCGGGGCAGGTGAAGCCCGCACCCGCGCCGCAGGCAGTGTTGGCCGGGTACTGGTAGGTACCCGCACAGGCGGCCAGGTCGGGGCACAGGGAGACAATGTTGGCGACTCCGGAACCAGTGGCCACGCCGCTGCCGCTGCCGATACTGGACCCGGAGAAGCAGGCCTCGTAGGCGCTGAGCACGCGCCCGCTGAAGTAGGGGTGGGTGGTCTGCACGCCGGTATCGATGATGGCGACGGTCTGGCCGACACCGGTGTAGCCCAGCGCATAGGCAAGGTTGCCGCCGATGTGCGGCACGCTGGTGTTGAGCAGCGGCGGGTGTGGACGATCTTCGGTAATACTCAGCACATCAGGCAGTTGGCGCAGACGGCGAATGGTCGCGCGGTCGGCGTGCAGGGCGCCTAGCGGGAGGTAGAGGAACCGATTCAGACGTGCTGGACCGTCGGCGATGGAGGTGGCGAGCCGGTCTTGGGCGCGCGCGACGCGCGCGGCGCGGTCGCGGAGATTGCGTTCGGCGCGCTGTGGGTTGCCGCCTTGATCCGCGGGCAGTTCGAGCGCGGGCAGGGCCTCGGTGCGCAGTTGTACGATGACCGGAAGCTCGCCGCCCAACTCGGCCTTGGCCTCAAGTCGGTCTAGCGCGGCTGCTTGAACTTCGGCTGTGTCAACCGCGTTGGGGGCCGCGCCAGCCAGGGCCGCAGGGCCAAGCCCGCACACGAAGCCGAGGATGAAGACGAAGGCCCAGCTTCTAAACTTGAACATGATGAGGGTCGATAGGTGCACCAGCATGCATTGCCGACCGTAGGCGCCTTGATCTGAGATCGGAACAGATGCGGTCATGCCGTGAAATATACCGTAAGTTTATATCAACGGTGGCCCGGCTGTCTGCCGACCGGCTGGCTTTCAACGCCACTTGGCTGGGACCAACGGACTGTCCCAGCCATTTCCCGCGGACGTGGATAGGGATCTCGGCCAGTGATGGCACGCGTGCGACCTGCCGACAATCGGACCAGCGCCGATCGTCAGCGGGTCTTTCCGATTGCACTGGTATGTGGGCCGCTGATCCTAGACCAGCGCCAGCCCCAAAATCAGCAAGGTCTCAGTCAGTTCCACCAAGGCGCCCGCGGTGTCCCCGGTGAAGCCGCCCAGACGCGCCATCAGGGCGTGCCGCAGTTGCCAGTATAGAATCAGCGCCGCGGCAACGAGCAAGACGCCCACCCACCCCCGCACAACCAGGGCGCTGCCCGCAGCCAGCGCAACGACCAGTCGGGAGGCCCGCGGCGGCGCGTTGCGAGCGGGCGCGGCGGCCATCCCCTGAGGCCGGGCATAGGGCGTAGTCAGCAACAGCAGCGGCAATTGCGCCCGCGCCAGCAGGGGCACCCACAGCAGCGCCCAAGCGTCCCCCGCCCCGATCAGGGCCTCCAGGCCGGCAAATTTAGCGATCAGCACCAAGACCAGCGCGCTGACCCCGGCCGGTCCACTGGCGGGGTCCTTCATGATGTCAAGTGTACGCTCGCGGCTGCCCTGCCCGCCAACCCAGGCGTCGGCGGTGTCCGCCAGCCCGTCGAGATGCAGCCCCCCGGTGGACCAGACCCACAGGATCAGCACCAGGGCCGCGGCCACCCCGGATGGGCGAGCCAAGACCGCCGGCCCCAACAGGTACGCCGCCAAGCCGATCACCAGCCCCAGCACCAGCCCGATCACCGGATACCAGGGGACCGCCTGACCGAGTTCCCCCGGCGTGGCCGGTCCTGGGTCCGGAAACGGGAAGCGGGTGAGGAACCGGCCGGCGATCCAGAGCGGCCTCAGGTGCGGATGGTGGACGATGCCTTTGGCGATCAAGGTTCAGTCGGGTCCCGCGGCATGAGCGATCAGGCTCGGGCGCCCGGGTGGCGCGGGCAGTCGCACGCGGGTCACGCAGGCCGCAGGGACCTCGAGTTGGATCCCTGAGCAGTCGCTCATCCCCAGGACCCGGGCGAGGATGACGCGCAGGACGCCACCATGGGTCAGGACCAGGGTGTGCGGCGCGGCCCGCGCGCACAGCGCCTGCCAACCATCGAGCACCCGCTGCCGGAAGTCCGCGAAGGGTTCGGCCCCCGGGGGGTTGTAGCCCACCGGGTCGTCCCAGAAGCGGGCGAGTTGGTCGGCCGGGATCTGCGCGGCCGCGTGCCCCTCCCAGTCACCGAAGTGACGCTCCCGCAAGGCCTCGGACAGGTCCACCGGCAGGCCCCGTTCGGCGCCCAGGGTGCGGGCAAAGTCCGCGCAACGGCGCGCCGGGGAACTGACGATGCGCGCGATGCCAGGCTCCCGGGCCGCGGCACCGCGCAGCTGGGCCCAACCCGCATCGCTCAGGGCGTCGTCACAACTGCCGCGAAACCGCCCGCCGCCCTGGACCTCCCCGTGACGCAAGAGCACGATGATGCGATCGGACATGCGCGGCTAGCCCGCGACCCCCGCCTCGGCGAAGGTCGCCATCCCGTTGTGCAGTTCGCAGGCGAGGCGCACCAGGGGCAGGGCCATGGCCGCGCCGCTGCCCTCCCCGAGCCGCATCCCGAGATCCAGCAGGGGCTCCGCGTCAAGGGCGGCGAGCAGGTGACGATGACCGGGTTCCGCCGAGCCGTGGGAGAACAGCAGCCAGTCGCGCAGCCCGGGATTGATCCGGCAGGCACACAGGGCCGCGGCGGTCGCGATGAAGCCATCGACGAGAACCAGGATTCCATGCTGGCCGCACCCGAGATAGCACCCGGCCAGGGCCGCGATCTCGAAGCCGCCCAACCGCTCCAGGAGGACCAGCGGATCGGTCTGAGCGTCCGCGTGCAGCGCCAGCGCCCGGGCCACCACCTGGGCCTTGTGCCGGACGCCGGCCCCGTCGAGCCCGGTGCCGGGTCCGACCAGTTCCGCCGCCGGCAAGCCGAGCAGGGCGCAGGCCAGGGCCGCCGCGGCGGTGGTGTTGCCGATCCCCATCTCGCCGCCGATCAGCAGGCGCACCCCTTGCCCGGCCGCGCGCGCGGCGGCGGCCTGTCCGATGGCGAGTGCGCCGATGAGTTGCTCCCGGGTCATGGCCGGCCCCTGGGCCAGATTGGCGGTACCGGGGCCGACGCCTTCACAGCGCACCCCGGGCACGTCGTGCAGATCGCCCAGGGTGCCGCAGTCGATCACCTCCAGCCCCGCGCCCAGAACCCGTGCCAGGACCGAGATGGCCGCCCCGCCGCCGGCGATATTGCGCACCATCGCCACCGTGACCGACTGCGGGTAGGCCGAGATGCCCTCCTCCGCCACCCCGTGATCGCCGGCAAAGAGACAGACCTGCACCGGGTCCACGCGCGGACTCGGGCAGTCCTGGAGGGCCGCCAGGCGGATCGCCAGGGGCTCCAGCCGCCCCAGGGCGCCGCGCGGCTTGGTGAGTTGGTCCTGGCGCAGGCGCGCGGCCTCGGCCGCGGCCTTGGACGGGGCCGGACAGGGGTGGGACAGCCAATCGAGGGAATCGGACATTGAATCAGTGGCCAGTGGTTAGTGGTTAGTGGCTGGTGGTTGGACCGGTAGGGTGTGTCGTGCGCACCGGGTGCCGCGGTCAAGCAGCCGCCCCCTTCAGGATCAGTGGCAGTCCGGCGACGACCAGGATGACCTGGTCGCAGCGCTCGGCCAGGTGCTGATGCAGGCCCCCGGCCAGATCGCAGTAGCGGCGGGACAGTTCGCCCAGGGGGGTCACGCCCATGTTGGTTTCATTGCCGACCAGGATCAGCCGCCCGGGGCAGCGCGCGACGACCCCGAGCAGCGTCTCGATCTCCCGTTCGATCCGCGCCGGTGTCTCATCCAGAAGGAGGTTGGTGAGCCACAGGGTCAGGCACTCGACGAGGATGCAGCGCCCGGGGGCCGCGGCGTCCGCCAGGGCCTCGGCCAGTGCCAGGGGTTCCTCCACCAGGCCCCAGGCCACGGGGCGGCGCCGCCGGTGCTCCGCGATCCGCTGCGCCATCTCCCCATCCCCAGCGCGGGCGGTGGCGATATAGGTGACTGGCAGGGCGCCGGCCAGGGCCAGTCCTTCGGCGACACGGCTCTTACCGGAACGCACCCCGCCAAGGACCAGGGTACGGGGGGCCGGGGTGCGGGCCGCGACCGGCGCCGGACTCACAGCTCGACGCCCCTCTGGGCCTTCACCCCGGCGTCGAAGGCGTGCTTGATCGGGCGCATCTCGGTCACCGTGTCGGCGATCTCGATCAGCGCCGCCGGGGCCCCACGCCCGGTCACCACCGCGTGTTGGTGGTGGGGGCGGGTTTCGAGGGCTTCGAGCACCCGGTCCAGAGGCAGCAGACCCAGTTTCAACGCGATGTTGAGTTCATCCATGACCACCAGTTCAAAGGCGGGATCGGCAAGAAAGGCCGCCGCCTGCGCCCAGCCGGCGAGGGCGGCACGCCGATCCAGGTCCGGGTCTTGGGTCTCCCAGGTAAACCCCTCCCCCATCACATGGTATTCGAGTTCGGGGAAGCGGCGGAAGAAGGCCTCCTCGCCGGTGGCCTGGCTGCCCTTGATGAACTGGACCACGGCCACCTTCATCCCGTGGCCCAGCGCACGCGCCACCATCCCGAAGGCGGCGGAACTCTTGCCCTTCCCATTGCCGGTGTTCACCACCAGCACCCCGCGCTCCAGCGTGGCTCCGGCCACCCGGGCGTCCACGATCTCCTTGTGGCGCTGCATGCGTCGGCGGTGGCGCTCTCGTGCGGCGTCTTCGGTCATCGGCGGCGGCCGGCGGGCGCGGCGCGGTCGGTGACCCCACCCAGGGCGAGCCCCGGGCGTCGGCGTGAATCTGCGGTATCAGTCATAGCGGCGGACGTGCTGGAGGAAGCGGTGACCTGGGGATCGACGGCCCGGGGTCTTGCGCAAGGTGGCCACCATTGTAGGGGTTCAGAAGGAAACCCACTACCCGGCCGGTGGAGATAGTAATACTCGCCCTGCCGGGCATGTCTTACACGGATTGCACTGAACAGGGGATCGCGCTGCGCGGTCTTTGGTCGCGCGGGCCTTGATCATTGTCCCGTCGAACTTTGGGGGTGATAGCCGTCGCGGCCGGGGCGGGCGCGGGGGCTGAGTCATGATCCAGGCCGTCGCGTGTGTCGATCTGGGTCTCAGAAATTTCCTACAGCGCACCGGGCGTTTTTCGCGCTGGGAACGGGTACTTTGTCCCTATCTGGGGACGGACCAGGCGCCTATCCTTTCAGCCATGGAAGGGACGCAACCAGGGCAGGCAGCAGGGAGACCGGGCACGGGCAGGGAGCGACAGGGAAGCCGGGACAGGGAGCAGTGGGGGGCAGTTCGACGGACACGAGGCCTCAGTGGCTGCGACAGGGACCCTCGGGAGCGGGCGGGATTGACCGGATTCACTGCACGGAGGCGGTTTGGATAGGGACTTGCGGCCAGGGAGGGCACTCTTCAGACCCGTCGCCCGTTGGCCCCACCGCCGACGGGCGCTGGGTTTTTTCGTGTCCCGTGCACGCGACCGACGGCCAACTCGGTGACTGGGACCCGGGCGACGACCGCCGAGCGCGAGCGGCCATTGCAGGGGGATGAAAAGCCATGACCCCGGCGGGCCGCGTGCCTGAAGAGCGGGCCGGCGGGACCGCCGCAAGGCCGATGGCGCAGGTTGTCGATGCCAAGGCCCGCCGCGTCCCGTAGACTAGCGGGCCACGCGCCGGGTCGGGGTCGCCGACGCCCCCGCCGCAGCGACCGGCCGGGGCGCCAGTGAGCGCCCCTTCCGCAGTCGCCCGCTCTCTGCCTGCCGCGGCGTTCGGGCAGGTCCCGACCCGCGTGTTGCGTGTCCCACAAGTCCCCCAAGGCCCCCAGGCCCCAGGTCCCCCAGGAGTCGTCATGTCAGACCACACGCCAGACCCAGCACCGGTCACCTGGATCTCCAGCCCGCGGCTCGCTCGCCTGCTGCCGCTCGGCCTGGCCTTGCTCTTCGGCGTCGGCGTCCTGCTCGTCTATCTCGTCAACCCGCCCCATCCGACCCTGGCGCTGCCGACCCCCGCCAATACCGCGGCAGCGGCGCGCGCCCCCGCCCCAGAGCTCGCCGCCGCACGGCAACGGATTACGGACCTGGAGGCGACCCTCGCCGGCCTGCGGGCGCGGCACCAGGCCTATGCGGCCCTGGGGGTGCAGTTCACGCCCCGGGGCCTGCTGGTCATCCTGGGTGAACCCGAGCTGCAATTCGCCCCGGCCAAGTCCGACCTGCCCGGCACCCTGCCCGCGGGCCTGACGCGATTGGCGGCGCTCCTCGCGCAGGAGCCCGGGCTCCAGGTCCAGATCGACGGATACACGGACAGCAAGGGTGCCGCCGCGGCGAACCTGACCCTCTCAAGCGAGCGCGCCGCAGCACTCAAGGCCGCCCTGGTCAAGCTTGGCTGCGCCCCGGAGCGCATTCAGGTCAAGGGGCTGGGCGCGACCCGCCCGGTCGCCGACAATCGCACGCCGGAAGGGCGCAGCCGCAATCGGCGGTTCGAGGTCTATCTCAGCGGTGCGCCGGATTAGCCAACCGCGGGGCACATCGACTGCGCCGGTCGCGACGTGCCCAGTGATCGACCCGACGACACCGCATCCACCTTCTATGACGGAGCCGGGGATTTCGCGCTGGATTCCCCGGTTCTGGAAGCACGCAATGGGAGTGTGATGGACGGACTCGACAACACCCAAGACAAGCCGATGTCGCTCGAACAGGCGCGGCAGCAGACCGAGCAGCGGCTGCGGGTCACCGAAGCACGGTGTCGTCTGCTGGCCGAGAACGCATCGGATGTGCACGTCATGCCGGTCTACACCGCGGACGGGATTCCGGTGGAATTACTCGGGATGTCGCGGGACATCACCGCCGTGAAACGGGCGCAGAGCGAGGCGAAGCGCAGCGAGGAACGCATCCGCGAGACGCTGCAGCATCTGCCGGTCGGCATCGCGGCGGCGAGCTTGCAGTCGGACCAACGGATTCTTCATCGCAATACCAAGTTCGATCAGCTCTTCGGCTGGACACCGGAGGAGATCCCGACCCACGAGGATTGGTTCGCGCGGGCCTACCCGGACGAAGACTATCGCCGCGCCGTGCTCGATGAATGGAACGCGGCGATCGCACAGGCAGCCGCGCAGCAGGGGCAGGTGACGCCGCACGAGTATCGTGTGACAAGCCGGGACGGAAGCGTCAAGGATATCATCGTCGGCGGTACGGTCATCGACGACCGGCTGATCTGCTCCTTCGTCGACATCAGCGAGCACAAGCGGATCGAGGCAGAGCTGGATCAGGCGCGGAATGCGGCTGAAATGGCGAATAGCGCGCTCCGCAAGGCCAACGCGGAACTCCAGCGTCTCGCCCTCACGGACCGCCTCACGGGCATTTGGAACCGGGCCTATTTCGAGGAGGCCGTCGCAACTGAGATCGCGCGCGCCGCGCGCGTCAAAGCTCCAGTGTCGCTGCTGATGCTCGATATCGATCACTTCAAGGCGATCAACGACACCTACGGCCATCTCGTTGGTGACCGGATCCTGATCGAGCTGACCCGTCGTCTCGCTCAGCATCTGCGGGAGGTCGACGTCCTGGCCCGTTGGGGCGGTGAGGAATTCGTGATCTTGATGCCTCACTGCGGGGCGAGCGAGACGCGGGGCACGGCGGAAAGGCTGCGTGCCCTCGTTGCGGACCGAGCCTTCCCCGAGGTCGGCGCGCTCACCGTGAGTATCGGTGCTGCCGAATACCAGCGTCACGAAAGCGATAATGCCTGGATCAAGCGGACCGACGATGCACTCTACGCGGCCAAGGCCGGGGGCAGAAACCGCGTTTGTCTTTCCGCATGGGAGGCCGGATGATTTAGCTTGCCCATGGGTTTGCTTACGGGGTCAGTACCCCATGTGCGGATGGGGTCAGGTCTTGACTTATTCCTCGCCGCTACGCCGAGGGCGTCGATCAAGATTCCGGCCGCTTGGGCTCGCCGGGTGCGTAGTCAGGCCATCTTGGCCTGACACCGTCAGGGCTGGAAGCCCTGACTACGCACGCTGCTGGCCGGGATTATGATCAAGGCCCCCAGGGCGAAGGTTGTCCCTTGCCCGCGGCTATGAAGGATTGGTAACCCTCCACGGCTTGCGCTTCGGTCTGGCCGCCGCGCAAGCGTTGCCACGTCCCCGCCATGCACCTGAGCGATCACGACCTCAGACAATTCGACGACACCTACCTCGACACGCTCTCGGCCGCGCAGGCCCGGGCGTTGTTGGGAAAGGCGCTGGCGGATCTGAAGGCATCGCGCGAGCGGCTGGGGCAAAACCCCCTAAAACAGTTCGCGCCCACCGAGCACGCGACTGCCTTGGGGGGGGCGTGGCAGTGGTGACACACCCGACGGCGATCACGACGCTGATCCCGACGTCCCATCGGCGTCGGCCGACCGGGCCGCCGCGGCGCATGCCCCCGGGGGCGCCGAGGAATCGGAGGAGTCCCCGGCGCCCCGGCCGCGCCGCCAGGGGTCACGCCGCACGGTCACCGGCCAGCCCCCGGGTCGGCGGATGGGTGCGCCGGAGCACAGCCGGACGCAACACTTGCCGATCGACGCCGAGCAGTCCCACCTCCCCACCTGCTGTGCTGGGTGCGGCCAGTCGTTGAGCGCCGCGCAGGAATCGCGGGCGCACAACGCTCGCTACGAAATCGACCTCATCCAGCCCGGTGCCGAAGGTACCGGACTGCAGCTACGGCAGACCAAGCACACCTATTTTGAGAGCCGCTGCACCTGCGGCCACTGGACGCAGGCCCAACCGGGGCGTGCGGCGGCCGAAGCCGATTGGGTCATCGCCCGGCGCATCAGCTTGGGCACACGGACGGCCCAGGGTACCCGCGCCTTCGCTCACTTGGCCAGCGTCATCGAGACCTGCCGCAAGCGGGCCGCCTCACCCTGGCCGGCATCGATCAAGATTCCGGCCGCTTGGTCTCGCCGGGTGCGTAGTCAGGCCATCTTGGCCTGACACCGTCAGGGCTGCAAGCCCTGACACGCACGCCGCTGGCCGGGATTAGCTTATGTTGCTTTATCCCCTTGGCGAACGCAACAGATCTGTTAGAATCGGACATCTATGCAGCGAGGCTCCGGGGAAGAAATACAGCGACTTCAAGCGGTGGCTGGAGAAACAGGGTGTCCGGTTCGCGCCCGGCAAGGGGAGCCACCTACATGTAGAACTGAATGGCCTGCACTCGGTGTTCCCCTTCCACGGGGCGAAAGAGATCCCGGCCCCGCTGGCGAACGCGATCAAGAAAGACCTCGGCTTGAAGTGAGGACCCGCGATCTTTGATTTCCCTGTCATCTTGGAGCCGGACCCGGAGACGGGAACGGTACTGGTGAGCTTTCCGGACCTGCCGTTCTGCCATTCGGTGGGCGACGACGAAGACGAGGCGTTGCTGAACGCGGTCGATGCGTTGGAAACCGCCCTGGCCGTCTTGGTCGCGGCCCGCCGCCCCCTGCCGGTGCCTCTCGCCCCCGCGGGCCACCCGACGGTGCGCCCGTCGGCCTTGGAATGCGCCCAACTAGGCGACTACCAGGCGATGACCGAGCAAGGGATCCGCAAGGCGGAACTGGCCCGCTATCTGGGCTGGCACCTGCCCCAGGTCGACCGGCTGTTGGACCTTCGCCACGCCTCGCGCTTCGACCAGATCGAAGCCGCCGCCCGGGCGCTGGGCAAGCGCATTGAGATCAGGGTCGCCTGAAGGCCAACCAATAGACCGTTACACTGGCGATTCGGCCCTTGCTCTTGGCGACCACTCCCGCCGCGAAGCCTTCGCCATCCGACGAATCACCCCAAACGCGCGCCGCGCCAAGTTCACTTGTCGGCCTCGCGCCCTGGATCGCCCTGCGCCAGGCCGCCGCCCAGCCCCAGGCCCAGTCCTCCCCCGGCGGCGCTACCGCCGCCGACCCCCGCACCCTTGCCGTCCTGCTTCGTGCCGGCCCGGTCACCACCGCCCGTGTCCCCCTTGCCCTTTGCGCCGCCCCCGCCGCCGGGGCGAGTCGGTCCCTGCTTCGGGATCACCAACGTCGTTGGCACGGGCTCCAGGTCAAGCACCTTGCGAATGAAGTCACGCAGCGAGACCACCAGTTCATCGGTGTGGATCGGGCGTCCCGCGACGAGATCGGTCGCCGCCCGCGCCGCCAGCAGCACCTGCTGCTCGGTGCCGAGCAGGATCACGTCCGACAGCGCCCCTTCAACGGCATCGCGGATGCGGCGCGAACGATCAAAGGAGACGCAGGCCGCGATGTCCTCGCCCGCCTCTGCGTCTGCGCCACCGGCGGACGCCAGGAGATCGCGCCGATGCGTCGGATCGACCGCGAGCTCGCCGGTGAAGGAACCTCCCAGCGTCTTGTAGGCGGCGATCAAGGTGCGCAGGCGTTCGTTGATCTGACGGTTCTCGCGATTGCGGCGCTGCTGCACCGTCTCCATCACCAGCAGACGGATCCCCACCATCATGACAGTAACGACGACCAACCCGAGCAATGTCGTGAGCACCGCCTGCCAGGAACTGAAATCCAGATTACTCATTATGGAAGCCGATCTCCGGGGGGCTGAACCTCGAACCAAATGGCGACTTCTGCCTCCAGGGAACCGTGAAGCGGCCTTGATCATAAGTTCGCCCGCCTCGCCCTCTCGTGACACCGCTCCAGCGGTGTCACGCCTGTGTCGGGCGCTCTGCGCCCCGAGGCCGGCGGGCGGAGCTATGATCAAGGCCCTACGCGACATTGCCAAGCCGCACTGTCCCCGATTGCTTGCCGATTGCTGTCCCCGATTGCTACTACCAACAATGAATCGACTTCGCTAAGCGTTGGGAGGCGCCAATCTCCGTATCCAGCAAAACGCTCCTCATTGATCCTGGAAAAATACTTATGTACCTCACGGTGCTTCGTGTGTGACGAAAGTCCTTCATAAATTCTGTGGCGAAGCAGATAGATATCCGATGATGGGTCTTTCTTCCACATAAGACCAGTCGAAGTATCGGATACGGTGCCATCTCCGTTATCTACGAGTGTACCAATGTTTGTGTTCATGGAGTATGCGGTAAAGATACACGAAGTTTGGCGGAGGGAGTTCTGGGGACAGGGGGTCTTGGGGACAGTTTACTCAATTACGTCTGCCATAGGGCATTAGAAAAATAAACTATCCCCGGAATTGGCATTCGCGAAATTCCGAATTCCCGTGTCAATCCGCGTCATCTAAGGAGTTGAGATACTCTGCGATCACATCTCCATGACATGGCGCGGGCTTGCAATGACAACCAAGGATCTTGCCCCTCAGTTTGAGGACGTCATCCTTATTAAACCTCAAGAACTCACGATCAAAATCATATCTATATTTTCTTATTACTTCTTCGCGATCCCCATCAAACCCTATGGCATATGGGTTGCCCCAAGGGGAGCCGCGACCAATATAAACGTCATGCTTTTCACCCTTATCTACATTGGCAACCTTAGTTAGGGTCGTTTCTATAATCCTGAATTTGATTCCCGAGTTCTTCGCGCGTTCAATAAGACTGATGAACGACTCGCCATCATTGAATATAATGGCATGGGTTACCTCTTCCAGACGGGACTCTTCAAGATGGGCCAGGGATTCTCGGGAACTGCTGTCTGATGACAGATATTTAGAAATAAGCTCATTATAGTCGTCCAAATAAGCAAGGCGGTAGCCGGAGAGATTCGATAATATATTCGACACCTTCGCCTTAAACTTCCGATATGATGAGAAGTTTCTTGGGTATGCGATTAAAATAGTGGGTATTTGCTGGATAGTCATAATAAATGAATAACATCGATATTGGCGTCCCAATGCTGATTAAGATACTCTACAACCAAGCGCCGGTGACAGTGGTGCGGTGTATGTTCGCTGCACAACAAACATCCGTTGTCGAAAAACTCTTTTCCAAAAGCTAATCAGAAAGCTAATCAGGGTCAGACCACGGTTTCCCGAGCCAATTAGAGAAACCGTGGTCTGTTCCTTGTTTCGCATGGGTTTTCATTAATTAAAGGATTCTGACTCTTTTACCCTCTATTGTCCTCCCCTGATGAGCTGGCGTATTAGCACAACCGTAGTGGCGCGCGCTCGCTTTTCAGGCGTATGTTCGGCTGACTACCCTTGAAGCAAGTGATCATACTCTTCGTGGGTAAATACTTCAACAGATTTGTTTATGAGTTTCAATTATACTAAGCTGCTGCTTTTGAACGCTTAACGTTTTCGTGCTTATCTGATTTCCTACAATCCATTGTGTTGACGTACTTACCAATCCAGACCCAAACTTAGCCGCCTTCGTCTTCCATAGCGAGCGCTCGATGGTCGCGGCCGACCCGAGCAGACCAGAGTTTTCCAACTTTCTTGAAGCGTAATGACGGATGACGCGGATCATCTTTGAGGATCTCGTAGTTCTTCCGAGCGATTTCCTGGACTGGTACCGGCAACGCATGAAAGCGACTCCAGAAGCGCGCCGTTGTCTTGTGCTTCACAGGCTGCGAAGACTCCCGGCCCTTTTCTCGTCAATGGCTTCCTCGATCAAGAAATCAAGTTTTCCTGCGGCAGAATCTCTTTCGATTTCTTCATCCCAAGCCTGCCAGTCACGTTCGGATAACCAATGTGTTAGCTTCATATACTCCCGGTGCGGCAGAGCTTCGATATCAGATTTTATTTCTTCAAACGTCTTCATGCGAAAAACCTCTTGTATACCGTAGTAACGCTTAGCGGACGCTCGCTCCTTGGCCACCCGTTATCGCGCCGAGCTAAGCTTGGCGTCTCTTGCGGGGTGTAAGTCCCCGTCGGGTAAGGGCTAGCGACCCGCCCGTATCGAGTGTTGGTCCCATTGCGGAGTGGGGTAACCCGCGAACAATAGTATGGGGCAAGCGTACACAGAGAATCTTGTAGGCCGTAGGGGAAGTGCTGGTACAGCTTCGAAATGGCTAATGCGGATGCCGACAGTTTTAACGTGCTGGAAGGCAACATGACGTACACGCTGCATCGCGAGTGTACCGATGTCCGCCGGAGTCCTCAGGCCATGGCATGTAAGAAGAGAGACGTTCGAGAACTCGGGAAGCCCCGTCGGCTCCTGGATGAAATAAGATGATGAAGCCGTCAGTGTTGGGACACGTAAGGGTGATGAGCCCGGAAACGGCGTGGGCACGGGTGGAGTCATCGTGCATGGAGCATCCAGGCAGGCTGGCGACAGCCGTATGCTTACGAGGTGTCTTATCGGGCATAGTAGTCGGAGATTGGGAAAGTGTTAGCGGCTTCCAAGAAGCGCGGAAAAATGGCGAACTCACCTGCGGTAGGAGCGGGGGGCCGGGGCGCCCACGGAGGAGCGCCGACCGGGCGGGGATCAGAACGGCATGGGGTCGCCGGGGTC